>FTCO01000902.1_pt1 | contig 19010 bp, 14 predicted proteins | sample 1639701 | NCBI WGS metagenome assembly FTCO01 (sample SAMEA3914869, study PRJEB12502) | metagenome | biome: forest; material: soil | place: USA | collected 2012-03-12 | depth 0.1 m | reverse complement strand
TGGCCACGCCGAGCCCCAGGCACCTTCCCGCACAAGCCGTCGCGATCGTGGGGGCGGCGCTGGCGCTGGCGGGCCTGAGGAGGCTCGGGATCCCCCGGTGGTCTGCGGCGGCCGCTGGGGCCTTCGCCACGCTTCTATGCGCGGGGCTCGGCGCCTACTTCTTCGCGCTGCTGGCGGGGCTCGCCTCGCTGCTGCTCGCGGCCGGCTCGGCGCTCGGCTGGCTCCCGTCGCGTGGGTCATCGCCGCGCGATGGAGATTGGGCGATGGCGGTATTCGTCGGCTACGCCGCGGGCCAGTGGGCACCTGCTCTATTTTGAGCCGCGACCTCGCGGCGCGGTGCCCGGACGAGGCGGTCATGCGCCGAGCGACTGTGCATGGATCATCGAGACGACCGCCCGGCTCGTCTCGCTGCGAGCGTGGCGACGGGGCGCTCCCCCGCCGTGGCGATGGGCGCGGCCGCTCGAGCAGCGCGGCTCGCTTGCTCGATGAGCGCTTCGATCGGCGTCGCAGCGACCCGCGCCGCAAGCTCGGGAGAGAGCGTCCCCATCAGCTCGCGCCATCCCGCCTTCAGAAGCTCGGCGATGGCGCTCATCGAGCTGTCCTGCCGACTCCAGTACGCAACGCGGGCTTCGGCCTGCTTCAACGCGCGCCGGTGCGCTTCGGGATCCTCGACCGCGGCGCCGGCGAGGCGCCCGAGGGCGGCCTCCTCCTCACGCACCGCCCGCAGGTTGATCGCGACCCTCTTGCGATCCATGAGAACGACGACCAGCGCCGCCTTGGCGTGCACGACCTGGTCGACGACCGCGTCGTCGGGCCGGAGACGAGGCGCGGAGCGCGACGACACGCGACGACTCGTCGAGAGTGCCCAGGAGGGGCGTGTCCTTCGAACCTGGGCGAAGGCATGACGGATCGTCTCGATGGCCTCGACTTCGGCCGCAACCACGCGCGCCCTGGCGAGCGCGACGGCGGCAGTGACAACCTCGTGGAGATGCACCGCGGCCTGAAGATCGGCCGACGATCGCAGAAGTCCCGCGGCCGAGGATCCTTTCGCGCTGTTGCCGCGGTGAGAAGGAGGTGCAAAGGCGCCCTGGAACGCCACCCCCACGAGACGATCCAGCTCCCCGAGTGTGGCGTCGAGCATGCCCTCCTCGTCGGCTCGCGACCGCCTTCGGGGAGCCTTCTTCTTCGCAACGGACGCACGTACCTTGCCCACGACCCGCCGTAGATTATGCCAAGCGGCGATCAAAGACGCGGGGAGCCGCGCTCCTCTAGCCATTGCTCGTCGGCCGACGCCACCCGAGCGGCTCGCGCGCCGTGAGCCACGCCGCGGGGATGCCGGCCGATCCGGTCGCGAGGGCGACGATCCCACCCACGATCGCGCACACGGTGTCGCGGTCGGCGCCCGGAGAGAGCAGGCCACTCATGGCTCGCCAGAGGGCCTCCGAGTAATCGCCGATCGAGGTCACGGCGCACCAGATCGCGTATGGCACCGTGTCGGGGGACGTCACCTCGGAGCCGTCGCCGAGAGCTTGGGCGGCGCGATCGGGGGAGGCGTCCAGCAGCCTCGTCGCCTCGCGCAGGCCACGCTTGGTCGGGCCGTCGGGTGTGTGTCGGACGACGAGCTCGAGCGCCTCCGCGGGCCGCGCGGCCGCCGGGTCGCGACGCGCTCTCCATGCGTAGACGGCCGCCGCGGCGACGGCGGCGGCGCCAGCTTGTCCTTCGGGGTGCGCGTGGGTGACCTCGGCCGAGAGCACGGCAGCTCGTACGGCGGCGGTGATGTCGTCGGCACACCATGCCCCGAGCGGCGCCACCCGCATGGCCCCGCCGTTGCCCATCGAGCCGGTGCCTCCGAAGGGCTTCTTGGCGATCTCGCGCCAGGGCTCGCCCTCACCGATTCGAGTGAGGATCCAGCAAGCGACCGCTCCGTACCCGCGCTCCGGCTCCTCCGCGTACGCGCGCGCAAAGGCGAGGGCCAGCGCGTCTTGATCGACCCGGCCGTGGGCGAGGAGGTGCTCGACGAGCACCGCGGCCATCACGGTGTCGTCGCTGGTGCGCCAGGGACCTGGAGGCATTCGCCGAGAAGCGAGGATGCGAGCCGCAGGACCAGGCGTCCGCAGCACGTATTGACCGAAGGCGTCACCGACCGAAAGTCCATCGAGGGAGAGCCGAGCGCGGGCTTCAGGGTCGAGGAGAGGCGCCATGGGCCACAGGGTAGCGTGGCCCGTGGCGCGTCGAGGCCTCAGCTCAGCACGATCTTCCGTTCGCCCGGCCGGAGGGGCTCGCGCGATTGGAGCAACCCGCACTCGGGCGAGGCCCCCCAGAGCACACGGCGCGACGGGTCCCAGGCGAGCGAGAGGATGTTCACCTGGGCGTCGTCGCCGCCCTCCGCCTCGATGTCGGCCACGCGCGTGATGCGACCGTCGCGCGTCTCGCGGAAGATCGAGCCGTTGGTATCGACGCAGTAGGCGCCGAAGAGGGTCTCGGCATCCTGGAAGGCGATGGGACCGCCGTACAGAGAGGTGGTGGGCTCGAAGTCACGCTGGTCGGGGCTCCAGCTCACGCCCGATCCCCACTCCTTCACGGAGTAGGCGACAGAGTCGCCGTGAACCGCGAGGTAAACGTGGACGTCGGGGTCCGCGTCGTCGTCGAAGATCATCGTCGGCTCGCGAACGTCGAAGCCCGAGCCGTCGGCCTTGGCGAGCATGACCTCCATGTAGTTGCTGCCGTCGCAGATCATCGCCAGCCGCCCCGAGGCGTCGGAGGCGACGGCGTTGAGGGGCGGCGCTTCGAGGAACTCCTGCGCGGGACGGTCGACCCAGATGCGCCCGAGGTTCTTGCCGCGCGTGCGAAAGTAGAGGGCGACCTCGCCCTTCTCGCGGACCCAGGCGAGGTGGGTCGCGTCGACGGCCGAGTTGGACATGCTGGCCTCGAGGACGGGCTCCTCGGGGCGCTCGCCCTCGAAGATGGAGATGCGTCCGCGGGCGGCGATGGCGAAGCGGTGGGGGGCCCAGGGCTCGGCGGCGACGGCGACGATGGGGCCGATGGCCGGGGGTAGCGGGCGGGAGAGGATCTGCTCGCCGGCGGGGCGAACCATGAAGAGGGAGCTGCCACCGCCGACGATCAGCCCGGCGCCGGCGCTCACCGCGCTGACGGGTTGAGAGGGGGTGAGGAAGCCACCTTGCCAGACTTCACGCGGGTCGCTGGGGAGGGGGGGATGATCGGGGTTGCCCATCGACCTGGGATGACAGCGCCGATACGCCGGTCAAATGGGTCGATCTCGCTGGCGGCGAGCGCGTGACTCGGATCGTTCAATGAGGTCGCGACGTTGAGTCGCCTGGCCACGCCGCGCTCAGGAAAGTCCCTATGCGCCAATCAGGATTTGCAGGGCCGTCTCCAGCGCGTCGGAGGAGGAGACCTCAGGGCGCACTCCGCGCCCTTCGATGGCGTCGCCCTTAGGCGATAGCACCGTCGCGACCGTCGCGTAGCGAGCGGTAGGAGCGCTGGAGCCCGCGAGCGCGGTCTGGGCCGTGCCCTTGCCGAAGGTTTGGGCTCCGATGATCACGGCGCGCCCGTTCGCCTGGAGCGCGGCGGCGAACACCTCGGCCGCGGAGGCGGTCGCGGCGTCGACCAGCAGCGCCACGGGGAGCGCGCGAGGCCGCGGGTTGCGGGAGCGCATCACCGTCTCGTCGCCGTCACCGTCGACCAACGTGGCCACCACGGTGCCCGGCGCGAGGAAGTCGGCGGCGAGCTCCACCGCCGCGCTCAGGTCTCCCCCCGGGCACCCGCGCAGATCGAGGACGAGGGCCTCCGGCTGGAGGCGGCGGATGGCGTCGTGGAGGCGCGCGGGGAGAGCCAGCGAGAAGATCGGGATCGTGAAGTGGAGGACGCGGCCGTCGAGGAGGCTCTCGACCTCGGCGCCCTCCAGGGCGCGGAGGGCCCTCGGGAGCGACGCCAGATCCTCGCGCGTCAGCTCGCCCTCGGCCGGGGCGCCGGCGCGGGTGAAGAAGACGTTGGTCACGCTGGGGATCACCGTCGCGCCGATGGGCGCGATCATGTTGTTGGCCGAGGCTGGGCAGAGCAAGTTCTTGCCCGGCAGCCCCCCCATGTTGACGATCGGATTGCCCATCGTCGTCATGCCCGGTCCCATGAACGGGCTCATGCTCCCCGCCTGGTCGAGGAGCGTCAGCGGGATGATCGAGCCCATGTTGAGCGCGTTCACGAAGGTGAGGAACACGTTGGGCACGAAGGGCACGGCCATCGCGTTCAGCGCCATGTTCGGGTACGGGACCGGCACGGCGAGCGGGGGGGTCAAGCACACGTCGGGGAAGCAGAGGTTCCCCCCGACGCCGCGGTTCGAAGCAGGAAGCATGGTCGGCGGTCTCCTCAGCCGAGGTGGATCTCGTCACCGTTGATGCTCATCGCCTCTTCCGTGACGATGGAGGCGTTCTTCGCCGTGAGCAGCGAGTCGCCGTCGACGATGGTGTGGGTCTCACCCGCCCGCACGTCGATGGTGCCCGTCACCCGCTGGTGGACCGAGTCGAGCTTCTCGACGACGGCTCCCGCGAAGGTGGTCAGCTTGTCGGCCTCCACCTCGACGGCGCGCGAGCGAATGGCGACCGAGTGATCGCTCGAGAGGGTGAGCGGCCCTCCCTCGGCGCGCAGCTCGACGGCCCCGGGCAGCGTGAGGCGCGAGAGCCCCGCGCCCTGGATCACCCCGATGACGTAGTGCTCGTCCCCCTTGCCGATGACGAGGAGCACGTCCCCCACCGCGGGCGCGTAGGGGAAGGCCAGCGCCATCTGCGCTTCGACGCGGAAGCCTTGCCGGAGCTCGACCTCGATCTCGTGAGGCTCGGCGCGCGTGACGCGGGCCGGGCCGAGGTAGTCGCTCGCGCGTTGAAGCGCGGTGGGGAGGGCGGTGACTTTGCGGGCGGCGTCGTTCATGGGTGTTCTCTCTCAAGGCCCCGCGGGGGGCATCCAGCCGTCTGCCTCGAGGCGATCGAGGTCGGTCCGCCGGGCGCTCGCAAGCGCCGCGCCGGACCAGAGCGCGCCGCGGTCGGCGATGGCGTGCAGGTTGGCGAAGGCGAGCTCGGCGTCGCGGAGGTCGGCCTCGCTCACGTCGGCATACGAGAGGTCGGCGTAGCCGAGCCTGGCCCCCACGAACGAGGCGCCCTTGGCCTTGGCGCGGACCAGCACGCTCTCGCGCAGGTCGGCGCCCCCGAGCACCGCGAAGGTGAGGTCGGCCTCCGAGAAGGTGGCGTTCCTGAGCTTGGCCTGGACGAGCTTGGCGCTCGCGAGCGTGGCCCCCCCGAAGAACGCGCCCTTGGCCTGTACGGCCGATAGATTGGCGAGCTCGAGATGCGCGTCCTTGAAGTTGGCGCGCGCCAACGTGGCGCCCTCGAAGTCGGCGCGCCGGAGATCGGCGCCCCCGAAGCTCGACTCGGTCAGATCACAGCCGCGGAAGCTCATCCCTGCCAGCGAGGAGCCACGGAAGAAGCACCGCTGCAAGGTCAGGCCCGCGAGCGGGAGCCGGTGCAGGTCGACCCCCGAGAGGTTCACGCCCGAGAGGATCGTCCGGTCGAGGATCAAGCCGTCGACCACCGCGTCGCGGAGCACGGAGCTCTTGAGCGAAGCGCGCGTCAGGTCGGCAGAGGAGAGGTCGGCGCGATCGAGCGCGCACCGCTCGAGCCGGGCCCCTTCGAGCGACGCGCCGACGAGGCTCGCGCCCTTCATGGAGACCAGCTCGATGGTCTGGCCCGCCAGGTCGACGCCCGCGAGGTTGGCGCCATTGAGGATGGCGAGGCGCAGGCGAGCCCCCGCGAAGCGCGCGCCGCGAAGGTCGCAGCCGGCGAGGCTCACGCGCTCGAGCTTGGCGCCCTCGAGGTTCGCCCCGCGGAGGTCGCTCCCGGCCAGCGTCGAGCTGGTCAGGTCGGCGCCCGAGAGGTCGGCCCCCGAGAGGTCGAGGTCGCCGAGGTCGGAGAGGAGGAAGACGGCGCCACGCCAATCGACGCGCTCGCCCAGGTTGGCGCCTTTGAAGAGGACCCGCTCGCCTCGCTTTGGGAGCGCCGCGCCGCGCAGATCGCAGTCCGCGAGCATGACCCCGACGAGCTGCGCCCCCGTGAGGTCACACCCGCGCAAATCGGCGCGCGAGAGCATGGTCTCGTTCAGCCTCGCGTTCGCCAGCCGCGCGTTCGTGAGGTTGGCCGAGGCCAGCATGACCTGGCGGAGGGTCGCGCCGGAGAGGTCCGCGCCCTCGAGCCGAGCCCGACCGAGGTCCGAGCCCTCGATGGTCTGCCCTCCCAGCCGAGCGCCGGTGAGCACCACCTCGCGCAGGAGCGCACCCTTGATCACCGCCCCGGTGAAGTCGGCGCCGGCGAGGTTCGATGCGGCGAGGCGCGCGCCCGTGAGGTCGGCCCCGGTGAGGCGGGCCCCTTCGAGGTCGGCCTGGAGCGCCGTCGTGCCCTTGAAGCTCGCGCCGGTGAGATCGGCTCCCTTGGCGCGAAGGCGGAGGGCCTGCGCACCGTCGAAGATCGCGCGCGTCAGGTTACAGCCGGTGAAGGTCACGCTCGAGAGCACGGCGCGCGAGAAGTCGGCCCCGGAGAGGTCGCGGCCGGAGAGATCGAGGGGGCCCAGGCTCTCGCCTGCGAAGGACCGGCCGGCGCGGACCGCGGCCTCGACGAGATCGGGGGTCATGCCTCCTCCAGGAGGGCGCGCTTCAGGTTGGCGCCGGTGAAGTCGCACGCCTCGCCGGCGGCCTGCCGCAGCTTGGCGTCGAAGAGGTTCGCACCGCGGAACTGCGACCGCGAGAGCCGGGCCTTGGTGAGGTCGGCCCCGACCAGGTTGCACTCGGTGAAGTCGGCGTCCTCGAGCGCCGCGCGGTAGAAGCGCGCCTCGCGCAAGAAGGCACGGCGGAAGATGGTCGCCGTCCCCGAGGCGTCGATGAACATGGCGTTGGGGAGCAGGGCACGTCCGAAGCTCGTCTCGTGAAGGATGGTCTTCAACCAGATGGTCCGATCACCGCGTGCCTCCTGGAACACGGCCGACGAGAGGTCCGACTTGGCGAAGCTCGATCCGGCGAGCTGCGCCCGGGCGAAGGTCGCCTCCGTGGCGTCGACGTCGAGGAAGTAGCTGCGCGTCAGGCTCGCCTCCGAGAAGTCGGCGCGCGCGAGCACTGCCTTCCGGGCGAAGGCGCGATCGAGCGAAAGGCCGCGCGCGTCGGCGCCGCTCAGATCGCACCGGGGGAGGAAGGTGTGCTCCCCTCTCGCCCCCGCGAGCACCGCGCCGTCGAGGATGGCGTCCTTGAGCCAAGCCCGCGTGAGGTTGACCTGGCGGAGCGTCGCCCCGCTGGCGAGCACGCCGCTCAGGTTGCAGTACGTCAGATCGGCGCCCGTGAGGTCCGCCCCCGTGAGGTTGGCGGCGACGAGCACCGCGCCGTCGAGGCAGGCGCCGGAGAGCCTGGCGCCCTCGAGGTTGCAGCCGGCGAGGTTGGCGTTCCGCAGGTTGGCTCCCCGGAGGTCGGCGCCGGCGAGGTCGCGATCGCCGTAGTCCTGCTCCGAAAGATCGGCGCCGGGGGCGGGCTCCCGGGGCGGCGGACGCCTCCTCACGTCTTGAAGGAACGGGTCGGATTGCATCTTGGCGAGCTGCTCGTCGAGCCTCTCGAGCAGCTCCCGTCCCTCGTCGGAGCCCTGCCCCTCGGCCCGCTGGATCTCGGCGGCCTTCTTGCGCGCTTCCTCCGCCTTGGCGAAGGAGGCGTCGACCGCCTTCGCGGCCCACGCGGGGGGTGCCGCCCCCGGCCGCAAGAACACCGCCGGCGGACGCGGCTTCACGGTCAGCTGCTGGCGCGGGGGGAGCGCGGCCACGAGCTTGCCGAAGGCGTCCGCGCCCGCGGGCGTCTTCGTCGCCGAGGCGACCGCCGCCGCCAGGCTCTGCTCCATCTTGGCGGCGCCGGGGAACGAGCCGGCCGCGCTGGAGAACAGATCACTCAGTCGCCCGGTGAGCGGATCATTCGCGGGCGCCGGCGGAGCCGCAGCCCCCGCGCCCTCCTGGTGCTCGGCGAGCTGAACACGCATGCCCTCGATCTCGGTGAGCTTGGCGTCGCCGAGCCGCTCGCGCTCCGCGAAGCCCCGCGGGTCAGCCTCGAAGCGCGCCAGCACCTCGCGATAGTGCGCCGCGGGGAGGCTCGCGCCCACCAGCTCTTCCGAGGCGACGAGCACCGTTTTCACGTCCGCGAGATCGTCGCTCTCCACCGCGTCCAACCCGCGCCACGTGAGGTAGAGGAGCCCCTCGTCGAGATCGGCGAACAGGGTGTCGAGGTTCATCACGGGCTCGCGGAACCGGCCCTTCACGTCGTTCACGAACGCGCGGACGCGGAGGCCGGGGAGGCGTGTCTCGAAGAGCTGCGCGTCCGGGTGGAGGTTCTGAAAGAGCAAACGCTCGTCGCCACGGAGGTAGCCCGGCAGCTGCTGATCGGCGGGCGCAGCGTTGAAGTAGCCGAAGTCGAAGTCCTCGGCGTAGAAGGGGAAGCGCTCCTTGCGCCAGCGGGGCCCGTACTCCTTGCCGACCTTCTTGGCGCGCTCGGGCCAGATGGGGTTGATGGGCCCGAATCCCGCGGGCCCGAGATCGTCGCGGCGCGACCGAATGACGTGGCCGGCGTGCTCCACGTTGGGTAGCTCGCGCGCCGAGAACCCCTTGCCCACCGGGTTGTTCGCGTACCCCGGCCCCCCGAAGGCGTTGGCGTAGCCGAGCGGCATGGCGGTGAAGGGCGCCGGCTGGCTCATGACGGCGCTCGCCAGGTCGTCGGACCAGAAGCGCCGGCCGACCACGCGCAGAATCTTCGACCAGCCGCCGACCTCGAAACGGACCGGGCATTCGGTGAGCGGCTTCTTGGAGGGGACATGGCAAGTCCCACGGAGCATGACCTCGCCCCGCGGCTTCCAGTCGGCGAAGTCGCCGGGGTAGACGCACGCGCCGGCGCGCTCCTCGTCCTCTTCGGCGAAGGTCTCCGCCGACATGCTCCCCTGCGCGCTGAATTTGCCGCCCCCGGGCAGCTCGAGCAGTCGATCCGGCGCGAGCGAGTAGCACGCTCGGAGCACGAGGGTCATTTCGGGCTTCTTCCCGAGCCGCGAGGTGACCTTGGTGCCGAAAGGAAAGGGGGTGAGGTTCTTGGTCTTCACGAGCAGATCCCGGTCGGTGCGCTTGGACGACGTTCAGGCGATGAAGACTTCCTCGAACAGCTCATCGGAGCTGCCCCCGAGGCGCATCACCTCCCCCGCCAACTCGATGTGATCGGAATACACGTTCATGAGCTGCCCGTTCATGGTCGTGACTTCGCCGTGCAGCTTCGTCACTTTGCCTCCCATCTCGCTTCGAACGGCTTTGATGCTGTTGCTCACGCCACAGATCTCGTTCTCGATGCCCTTCAGCTTGATCTCGAACGCAGCGGTCTCGTTCTCCTCCTCGGAAAAGACGTTCTTGAACGCGATGAACTCGGTCTTGGCGACCGACAGCTCGAACTTCGCACCCACGCAGATCTCGGTGAACATCCCGACGATCACCTCGGTGACCACGCCGGTGGAGACCTCGGTAATCTCCGCGGCCGTGAAGGTCTCGTTGTGAGTGGCGCTGAACGTGGCCGCCTGGATGGTCTTGGCGTGGGTGAGCTCGGTGATGGTGGGGATGGGCTTTCCCTGCGAGCCCTTGTACTCGCTGAGGCTGCGCGCCCAGGTCTGCTCGACGATGGCCGGGTCGTCGTCCTCATCATAGGGCTTGTCGATATGGGACATGTCGATGTCGCCGGGGTCCTTGCCCCGCTGATCGACGATCTTCGTCCCCGTGAAGTACTCGAACTTGCGGCCGTGGAAGGTGCTGACGAGGTTGCCTTTGCCGTTGTCCTGGTAGCAAGACCACTCGTCCCCATCCTTGACCCACTCGAGGCTCATCACCTCGGCCTCGGTGCCCCCCGTGTGATCGATGGTCTTTCCCCCGCTCGCGTCGGACAAGGAGCACTCCTCCGACAGCGCTTCACCGCCGAGCGACGGGTCCTTTCGACCGAGCACGATGAGCTTGTAGTTGCCTTGCACGACCTCGACCTTGTCCCCCACCGTGGTCGAGATGCGGTTTCCGTCGGAGTGATCCCACCAGCCGCCCTTGCTCAGCAAGCGCTTGGTCTCGGTCTGCCGGGCTGTCAGCGTGTTGCTCGCCGACTGGCCCGCGATGAACGTCATTTCATCGGGGTTGCGTGAGCGGGTATCGTCGATGAAGCCGAGCAGGTAATTCTCTTTGCGAGAATAGGTGTTCGACTTGAGATCGCCGGCTGCATCGGGCCCGGAATCCTCCGACCCATCCTCGAGATCGTCGGGATCTCCCACCAGCTTGGCCAGCGTCACGCTGGTGGCGAAGCCGGCCGGGCTCGTCGCCGTGAGATCGGGAAACGATCCCAGACGGAGGAATGAGTTGCCCTTGAGCAACCGCGTCCCGGACTCCGAGCCGTCGGACTCGAAGGTGGGCGCCGAGCCTCCGCTCGACGTGATGTCGAACCCATAGTCGGGCACCGCGATCTGCGCGTACTTGTAGGTCGCCGAGCTCGAGTCGCTCGAATCCGTCGAGCTCGTGTCCGTGTAGTCGCTGTTCGTGGTCATCGCTGGGTCTCCTCGGATCGGGGTTCGGCGAAGTTCAAGGGACGGCTTGCTCGCACAAGCTGCGGAGCGTCCGGACCATGTCGGGCATGGCTTGCAGCGTGATCCGGCCGACTTCCGCTCCATCGCGATAGTGGAGCGTGAGCATCACGACGGGCACCCTCAGCATGCCGCCGGACTCGGACGCCTCCACCGTGTCCAGCCGCCATTTCGCGCTCGTGAGGAGCTTGCCGTGGTCCGCGATGGCGGCCGCGCGAGCGACCTTTCGCGTCTCGGTTCGGAAAGCGTCGTAGCCCTCGAGGAGGAGCTCCGCGAGGCCCGGCGTGTCCGGGCAGAGCACGGTGACATCCTCCGCGAGCACAGCGGGCGTCACGTCACGCTGGGCCGCGCGCGGGAGCAGGAAGCGCGCCCCCTTGAGGCCGCGCCCCAAGAGGGCCTGATCGAGCCGAAAGCCAGCGCGGAAGACGTCGAGGAGGCGCTCGGTGTCGTCGGTGATCTTCTCCGCCAGGCAGGGGCGCAGCACCTGCCAGAGCTTGGCGCGCGCGTCGGCGGGCAGCCTCATGAGGCAGCGCAAGTCATCGGCGAGATCCGTGGGGATCTCCTCGCCCCCCAGCGCGCGGAGGATGGCGGTCACGACCCGGCCCCGAACTCGAGCGAGATCCCCGAGCTCGTCGTGATCTGGTGCGTGTTGGCGTTCTGCGCGACCACCGGGCTCGGCGACGCGGCGTTGTAGAGCGCGCCCACGATGACGGGTCGGTCGAGGTCGCCGTTCGTGAAGGCGACCAGCACCTCGGTGCCGCGGCGAAGGGGGAAGTGCATCCCGTAGCCGGCGCCCGAGAACGGCTGCGCGAGCCGGATGCGGTGCGACGCCTTGGCCTGGCCGGGCGCCGCCGTGTCGAAGTGAAACTGGACGAGGTAGCGCCCATCGGCGTCGAGCTGGGCCACGCCGCCCGTCTCGCCTTCGGCCCCGGGCTGGATCACGCCGGTCACCGCGGCCGGGGCGACGGGCTTCGGCGTGCGGCGCCGGGGCCGGTAGGTGAACGACGCCGGCACGAGGCGGAAGCTCGAGGACCAGCTCGGCGGCGTTCCCGCGGGGAGCGACTGGTTCATGAGCGGGATCACGGCCGTCGTCTCGATCGATGCCACGACCACGAGATCGCCGTCGCCGCCGGGCACGTCGGCGAGGGTCACCCGCTGGCCGGCCGAGAGCGTGAGCGAGCCGGCCTTGCCCTCGTAGTAGAGCTGATCGGCGCGCCGCTCTTCGGCGCGGACCTTCGCCAGCGCCTGCGCCTCTTCGGGCGTCTTCACGTGGGCGCCGAACTCGACCACCCCGCCGCCCGTGCCCGTCTCGAGGTCGTAGACGCCCGACAGATCGACGAGCGGCGAGCGGTAGTTGTAGTCCTGCTCGATGTAGCTCGTGGGTACCGGGCCCTCCACGCGCTCCAGCTCGTAGGCCCCGGAGCTCTCGCCGCGCGCCTGAAAGGCGAGCGTCCCCGCGGCGCCCTCGGGCACGCGAAAGCCGCTCGGTTGATCGGTGATCACGAGGCGCTCGGAGTCGCCGTCGTGCTCGAAGAAGAAGCTGATGCCGGCCTGCTCCGCCAGCCGGCTCACGAAGGCGGCGTCGGTCTCCTTGTACTGGACCACGAACTCGCGCTTCGGGTACGTGCCGAGCAGGCGCAGGTCGACGTCGGCCCCCGTGAGATCGTGGCGCTCGAGCTTGCTCTGGATGATTTCGGGCACCGTCTTGCCGAGGAAGATCTCCTGCGTCTCGACGGCGCCGAGCGCGGCGGCGCGGGGCACGACGCGGAGGCGGTAGGCGAGGTGATCGTCGAAGGCGCCGAAGCTCTTCCTCACCGCGCCGATCGCGCCGTGGATGCGCCGGACCTCGTCGCCGTCGTGCGTGATGACGAGCGTCACGCGCTCCCCGACGCCCGTCCCGTCGGGCAGGTCGTGCTCGGCGTCGCAGAAGACGTCGACGTCCCACGAGAAGAGCTCGGAGATGGCCTCGCGGCCGGCGATCCTCCACACGCGCACGTGGTCCCAGGCCGTGCCCTGCGACTCGATGCTCACCCCGATGTTCCGCGACGCTCCCACGATGCGTGTCTCCTTGCCGGCGCTCTTGCTGCCGGCGACGACTAGCTCTTCTTCTTGGTCCCGTAGAGCTTCGAGCCCACGTCCATCTTCGGCGCCGTCCGCCGCTCGACCTTCTTGGGGGCGGGCGGCGGCGGGGGCGCCAGGGGCGCCGGAGCCCAAGGCGAGCTCGCGGTCCTCACCGCAGGCTCTTCGACCGGAGCCTTTTGCAAAGGCGCGGCCACCTCGGGGGCGCTCGCCACGGGCGCGGGGGGCACCGGATCGAGCTCGGGCTCCTTCGCGAGAGGCGAGCGCGGAGCGACGGGCACCGGCGCGCGCCGCTCGAGCAGCGAGCTCGTCTCCGGCCGGGCGATGGTGGCGTTCTCAGGCAACGCCACCACCGTCTTCTCACCCGCGAACGGCAGCGCCGCCGGGGTGACCGCGCCCCTTGCGGTGATCGGCAGCGTGCCCCCGTCGCTCCCCGAGATCCCGCGCCGAGGCGGCGGCGAGACCACGCTGGGAGGGGCCATGTTGGGCGGCCGGAAGGGCAGCGTCGCGCCCTTGGCGAGCGCGGAGGCCACCACGCGCGAGGGCGCCATCAAGGTCTCGTTCGCGCCCGGTGCGAGGCGGGCGTCACCGAGCATCACCGTGCGCGCGCTCCCCGGCTCTTCGCGGGGTGCGCTGGCCGCCGCGGCCCTCGCCTTCTCGCCGAGCTCTTCGATCTCGGCCGCCGACGGCCAGACCACGGGCGCGCCCTCGCTCTCGACCCCGGCCACCACGCGCACCTTGGCGAGCGCGCTCGCGGTCGCCACCGCGAAGCTCCCGCGCCACGTGACCACGCAGCGCTCCTCGTCGCCCGCGATGTGGAGCGCGTCCGCGTTCATCGCGAGCGGCTTGCCTTCTTGCACGCCCAGCTCGCCGAGCCCGTGGATCCGCGCCACGCCGCGCGCCGAGGGGAGGCGCGTCCGAAACAGCGTCTCCGTGGGGTGGAGCCCTTCGAGCACCACCCACTCGTCGCCGCGAAGAAAGTCGACGCGCTGATCCACCGGCGCCGCCTGAAAGTAATCGAGCTGGAAGTCGTCCGGGAGCGGCACGAGGTCGAGCCCGAAGCCAGGCAGAGGCAGCGCGCCGCGGAGGGTACGCCGCGGCTCCTGCGTCTTGGCGAGCGGCGCGAAGCACGCCACCCTCCGCGGATCCTTCGGATCGAAGAGGTTCAGCGCGTCGGGGTCGTCGTCCTCCGCGAAGCCCTCCCCGAAGGGGTTCTCGGCGAAGCCGCTCCCCCCGAAGGCGTGCTCGTAGTCGATGGGCAGGCGCTCGAAGCCCGCGCTCTTCTTCACCACGATCGCCTTGTCGACCAGCGCGCGCGATTCGGAGAAGACCCCGAGCCGGACGCGCATCGTCTCGACCCTCCGGCCGGTCGGCGCGTGGGCAAAACCGCTGAAGGTCACGTCGGCGCGCTTCCGGTAGGGCACGAGGTCCGCGGCGAGCCTCGTGCTCCTCACGGCGCGCCGGCCGCCCGCCATCACCTCGTCGGGGTGAATCGGCGGCGGCTCCGCCAGCGTCATCGTCCCCTCGGGCGTGAAGGCGAAGGCAGCCTTCACGACCACGGTGACGCGCGTCTCGCCCCGATACTGCCAGGCGATGGCGGCGGCGACGGCCCTCCCCACGGGCAGCGCCGAGTCTGGTCCCAATCCCCGCTCTGCCATTTGGAGTGTGCGGCCACCATACGGTGGCGCTCCGGAGGAGGTCAATCCGCCTCGGCCCTCAGGGCCGGGGGCATGCGGTCTCGTGCCTGTGATCGCCCTCCCCGCCTTCACGAACGCCGTTGGGCGTGCGCGGGCAGGCAGGGAAGCGAGAGGCGTCATGCGAGCCGATGGTCGAGCACAGCACATGCCATCGCTCTCCCCCTGGCCAGGAGGAGAGCGCGGCCCCATCGGGGCCCGAGCGCACCGAGGGACGGCGGCTCGCCCCCCCATCGCCTGGAGGCTCGAGCCTCCACCCTGGCCTTGGCGATGGTCACCCGGCCCGCCCTTTGGTAGGACGCGCCCGATGTCGCTCGACGAGAAGGTCCGGGATCAGAAGGCGCGCGTGGAGCAGGGCGGCGCGGCCAAGTACCACGAGAAGAACCTCGAACAGGGCAAGCTCTTCGCCCGCAAGCGGGTCGAGCTCCTCCTCGACGCGGGGAGCTTCCTCGAGGATGGCGCCCTCGCCAACGCCGTCGATCCCGAGCTGCCCGCCGACGGCGTGGTCACGGGCTCCGGCACCATCGATGGCCGGCCGGTCTGCGTGATGGCCAACGACTCCACGGTGAAGGCGGGCTCCTGGGGCAAGCGCACGGTCGAGAAGATCCTGCGCATCCAGGAGACGGCCAAGAAGCTCGCCTGCCCCCTCTTCTACCTCGTGGACTCGGCGGGCGCGCGCATCACCGATCAGATCGAGATGTTCCCCGGCCGCCGCGGCGCCGGCCGCATCTTCTACAACCAGGTGGCGCTCTCGGGTCAGATCCCGCAGGTCTGCCTCCTCTTCGGCCCCTCGGCGGCCGGCGGCGCCTACATCCCCGCGTTCTGCGACATCGTCGTGATGGTCGACAAGAACGCCAGCATGTACCTCGGCTCTCCGCGCATGGCCGAGATGGTCATCGGCGAGAAGGTCAGCCTCGAGGAGCTGGGCGGCGCGCGCATGCACTGCTCCGAGTCGGGCTGTGGCGACGCCCTCGTGAAGACCGAAGAAGAAGCCATCGCCTTCGCGCGCAAGTACATCGCCCTCTTCCCCGTCAACTGCGAGGCCAAGGCGCCGGCCGCGGCGTCGAAGCCCCCCAAGGCCGCCGCCAAGCCCATCGATCAGGTGATCCCGGTCGACGAGAACAAGCCGTTCGACATGTTCGCGGTCATCGACGCGATCATCGACGAGGGCAGCATGGTCGAGGTGAAGAAGCTCTTCGCCAAGGAGATGATCACGGCCCTCGCGCGCATCGACGGCCGCGTGGTCGGCATCGTGGCGAACCAGCCCAAGTACAAGGGCGGCGTGCTCTTCGTCGACTCGGCCGACAAGGCCGCGCGCTTCATCTGGCTCTGCGACGCCTTCAACATCCCGCTGCTCTACCTGGCCGACGTGCCCGGCTTCATGATCGGCACCGTCGTCGAGAAGCAGGGCATCATCCGCGCGGGCGCCAAGATGATCGCCGCCGTCAGCGAAGCCACCGTGCCCAAGCTCAGCGTCATCGTGCGCAAGGCCTACGGCGCCGGCCTCTACGCCATGTGCGGCCCGGCCTTCGAGCCCGACGCCTGCATCGCCCTCCCCACCGCCTCCATCGCCGTCATGGGCCCGAGCGCCGCGGTCAACGCGGTCTACTACAACAAGATCCAGGCGACCCCGGAGGGCGACGAGCGCAACGCCCTGGTCCAGAAGCTCCGCGACGAGTACCGGGCCGACATCGACCTCACCAAGCTCGCCAGCGAGATGGTCATCGACGCCGTCATCCCCAGCACCGAGCTGCGCGCGGAGATCGCGCGCCGCTTTCAGCGCTACGAGGGCAAGGTCGAGTCGAGGCCCAAGAAGAAGCACCTCGTTCCACCGGTCTGACGATCCACGAAAGGGAGTCTCATGAAGCGTATGACGTGGCTCATGCTCGCCGCGGCGAGCTTGTTTGGTTGCAAAGGCATCGGCCCGTCGCAGCAGGCCTCGAAGAGTGCGACCCCGACCTAGGCGTCGATGCCTGTGGGGCAGGCCTATTCTGCGCCAAGTTCGACAAGCGCACGGTCGACACCTGCTACGAGCTCCACAGCCGTCTGGAGGGCGAGGCCTGCAAAGCCGACGACAATTGCGCCACGCCCAACTGCGTCGGTGGGGTTTGTGGCATCAAGGCCGCCGGGCCCGGCGACACGGGCGCGCCTTGTGCCGCCGACAGCGCGTGTAAGAGCGGCGCGTGCATCGAGACCAACGAAGGGATGGTCTGCGAGTAACGCCTTCGCCATCCGCGCGAATCGGTCTACCCTGCCGGCCGTGACCTACGACTACGACCTCTTGGTTATCGGTACGGGTCCGGCTGGCGAGAAGGGCGCGGCGCAAGCGGCCTACTTCGGCAAGCGCGTCGCCATCATCGAGAAGGAGCCCTCCCCCGGCGGCGCCGCGGTCCACACGGGCACGATCCCCTCGAAGACCCTGCGCGAGACGGCGCTGTTCCTCTCGGGCCACCGCCAGGCCGAGCTCTACGGCCTCCAGGTCAAGCTGGACCGATCCCTGGCCGTCCCCAAGTTGATGAGCCGCAAGGACACGGTCGTGAACCACGAGGTCGACCGCATCCTCTGGAACCTCGACCGGCACCACGTCGAGTATCTCAAGGGCACCGCCAAGGTCTCGGACCCACATACGGTGATCCTGCAAACGGACGCGGTCGACCGGCCCATCACGGCCGAGTTCATCCTGATCGCCACAGGGTCGGTCCCCTTTCAGCCGCCCCACATCCCCTTCGAAGACCCCGACATCGACGACAGCGACTCCATCTTGCACGTCGACCGGCTCCCGGAATCGATGGCGGTGATCGGCGCCGGCGTCATCGGCTGTGAATATGCATCCATGTTCGCCGCCCTGGGGGTCAAGGTCACCCTCATCGAGCCGCGAGGAGAGCTCTTGAGCTTCCTGGACGCCGACATGAGCGAGGCCTTGCGGGTCGCCATGCTCGGCGCCGGCATCGACGTCCGGTTGAACACGGGGGCTGGCGAGGTGAAGCGCGCCGGCGGGAACATCAGCGTCCAACTGACGTACGCGAGCGCGGAGCACATCGGCCGAGGGCCCGCCTTCAAGCTGCCTCCCGAGGAGAAGGCCGGCGAGAACAAGGGCGAGATCCACGTCGACAAGGTGCTCTTCGCCGCGGGGAGGAGCGGGGCCACCGAGAAGCTCGGTTTGGAAGACGCCGGGGTCAAGCTGGGCAAGCGCGGCTATATCGAGGTCGACAAGAACTATCGAACCAACGTGCCCTCCATCTACGCGGCTGGAGACGTCGTCGGCTTTCCGGCGCTCGCCAGCGTGTCGATGGAGCAGGGCCGAGTGGCCATGTGCCACGCGTTCGGCTTTGGCTACAAGGCGCAGGTCAGCGACGTGTTGCCCTATGGCATCTACACCATCCCCGAGGTGTCATGCGTCGGCCTGTCGGAGGAGGATGCCAAGGCCAAGGGCATCGACGTGGTGGTGGGGAGGGGTCTCTACAAGCACAACGCGCGCGGCAGGATCATCGGCGACACCGACGGTGTCATCAAGCTGGTGTTCGAGAAGGCCTCTCGAAAGCTCATCGGCGCTCACGTGCTGGGAGACCGCGCCACCGAGCTGGTCCACACGGGCCAGATGTGCCTTTTGCTGGGCGGCTCGGTGGATACTCTGATCCAGATGGTGTTCAACTACCCGACGCTCTCGGAGTGCTACAAATACGCGGCCTACGACGCGCTGGGGCGCTGGGAGAAGGCCGAGCGGGTCACCGAGGAGGCGGACGGCTCATAAATGAGGAGCCCCTCCCGCCGGCCGCCCCATCTCGCCGCCGAGGCGCTTCCACGATCTCATCCGCCCACGGTCGCTGGACTTGTAAAAAATCAAACATCGACGCCTCAAGCTCGTGCCAACGGGTGAGTCTCACCGTACGGTGAGACTCGACGCGCTCCGCGCGAGCGGCTATGCCGAGCTAGATTGCCTGTTGTTGCGTGCGCCATGAAGAGGAGTGGGTCATGAGGTCGACGGTGTTGACGGCCATCGGAAGAGTCGCTGGGAAGAGCCTGGTTGCGTGCGTCCTCCTCGCCGTACCCACCGGGTGCGAGGTCATTACCCACCCCGACCGCAGCCAGATCCCGGACGATACGACGGCCGCCAGCACCGGCCACGGGGCCACGAGCGCCACCGGGACCGGCGGAGCTTCGAGCAGCAGTGGGACGGGCGGGGAGACCAGCAGCACGGGAACGGGCGGAACCACCAGCAGCACGGGGACCGGTGGGACCAGCACCACCTGCGGTGATGGCATCGCCACCGCGCCGGAGGCGTGCGACGACGGCAATACGACGAACGGTGACGGTTGCTCGAGCGATTGCAAGGTCGAAGCGGGCTTCACCTGCTCCGGCTCTCCGAGCGACTGCGTGAACATCGATGATTGCTCGGGTAGCCCCTGTCAGAACGGCGGCACCTGCACCGATCTCGTCGATGGCTATTCCTGCCAGTGCGCCGACGGGTACAACGGGACCAACTGCGAGACGAACATCGACGACTGTTCACCCAACCCCTGTCAGAACGGCGGCACCTGCACCGACGGTGTCAATACCCACACCTGCC
>FTCO01000160.1_pt1 | contig 19163 bp, 17 predicted proteins | sample 1639701 | NCBI WGS metagenome assembly FTCO01 (sample SAMEA3914869, study PRJEB12502) | metagenome | biome: forest; material: soil | place: USA | collected 2012-03-12 | depth 0.1 m | reverse complement strand
TGCGCGGGGTGATGCGCGTGCCGTCGTTCACGACCTCCACGGGCTCGCTGGGGGGCGCGAAGACATAGCCTTCGAGGCCCGACTCGACGTAGGCGAGGGCCCCTTCGATGGGCTGGCCGCCCGCGTCCTTCACCACGCCGCCGACCGCGCCGAGCTTCGTCGGGTCGAGCACGGTGGGCTTGGCGGCGCCGACCTTGAACGCGCTGGGGATGGGGGGCAGGGCGTTGGCGAGGTGGATCTCACGGGTGCCGGCGACCGGCGCGGGGTGCGTCTCCCAGAGCACCAGGGCAAGACAGAAGGTGACGCAGTACTTGAGCAGCGTGAGCTCGAGCGTGTCGAGGAAGAGGCCCTTCCAGTTGAGCTTCTTGGCCGTGGCGAGGCCGATGGCCACGAAGATGGGGATGGGCGCGTAGCTCGCGACGATGGCGACGTCGAGCTCGTTGATGGCCCAAGGGTTCTTCCAGATCGGGCCGTTGGCGAAGACGAAGATGACGAGCAGCGCCGCGAGCAGGCCCCAGAACCAGGGGCGGGAGAGGCGACCTACTGCGCGTGGCTCCGAGTCTTTATCCATGGCCCGCTTGTGGGGTCAGTCCTCGAGGAAGTCGAGGTCTTTTCCGTAGGTCTCACCGAGCGCAAACAGCGCAAAAAATGCGACGATCAGCGTGCCGGCGCCGAGCGCGACCGCGCTCCCGACCACGCCCAGAGAGCCTTTGAAGAGCTGGAAGAGGGCAGTCAGGGGCACGACCATCCCGCGCACGAAATTCGGGACCGTGGTGGTGGCCGTCCCGCGGAGGTTGGTGCCGAACTGCTCGGCGGCCACGGTCACGAAGACGGCCCAGTAGCCGTTGGCGACCCCGAGGGCGACGCAGGCTGCGTAGAAGGCCGTGAGCGAGCCCTTGCCGAGGGTGAAGTAGACGGCGATGGTGAGCCCGGTGAGCAGGAGGAAGACGAGCAGGGCGCGGCGGCGGCTCTTCAAGACCTGGCTCAGGGCGCCGCTCGCGAGATCCCCCGCGGCCAGGCCCGCGTAGCAGAAGAAGACCGCGCGGCCGGGGGACGGCGCCTCGGTCATGCCCATCGCCTTGCCGATCTCGCTCGAGAAGAGAATGAGGATGCCGACCGTGTACCAGATGGGCACGCCGACGAAGATGACGGCCAGGTAGCGGCGGGCGCGGTCCCAGGTCGAGAAGAGCTGCCAGAAGTTGCCGCGCGACTTGGTGCGCTCTTTCACGCCCTCGAAGAGGCCCGACTCGACCACGCCGACGCGGAGGAGGAGGAGCGAGACGCCGAGCCCGCCGCCGATGAAGTAGGCCGTGCGCCAGCTGAAGAAGCCGCCGACGAGCGAGGCGACCACGGCGCCGAGGATGCCGATGCTCGCCACGATGGTGGTGCCGTAGCCACGGAGCTTGGCCGGCATGCTCTCGCTCACGAGCGTGATGCCCGCGCCCAGCTCGCCGGCGAGGCCCACACCCGCGAGGAAGCGGAGCACGGCGTACTGGCTGACGTTCTGCACGAGGCCGTTGGCGAGGTTCGCCAGCGAATAGAGGACGATGGAGCCGAAGAGCACCGAGAGCCGGCCGCGCTTGTCGGCGAGCATCCCCCAGAGGACGCCGCCGAGGAGCATGCCGATCATCTGCATGTCGAGGAGGAAGGCTCCCTCGGAGAGCGCCGCGTCGCCCGTGATGCCGAGCGAGGCGAGGCTCGGGAGGCGCACGACGCCGAAGAGGAGCAGGTCGTAAATGTCGACGAAATAGCCGAGCGCCGCGACCAGGATGGCGAGCCCCGCGCGCTTGTTCATGCGAACGCTTTCAGGGAGGGGGGAGGATCAAGGAGGAGGGAGGATGGAGCCGTCGTCGCTCGGGGCCTTCGCGCCCTTGGGAGAGTGCTTGTGGTACGGCTCGCGCGCGCTGGCGACGCGCACCAGGGTGGTGTGCTTCGACTCGGCGACGCCGGTGAAGGCCTGGAGGCCCAGCTCGGAGCCCGACTCGACGAGGCTCATCGAGACCGAGACCCGGTAGAGGCCCGGGCGCCGGAAGACGTCGCGCCCGCAGGCCTCGCTCACGTACACGGTCATCGCGGTGGAGGCGCCGGGCGCGTAGGTGCGGAACATCTCGCGCGAGATGGAGCGCGAGGGGCCGGGCGCCTCGCAGCGGACCAGCCCGTCGGGGCCCTGGACCTTGAAGGCGAGCATGCGCGGGCGAACGACGGCCATGGTGGGCTTCTTGCCGACGTTGGTGGCCGTGATCGAGAGCGAGACGTTGTTGGCGTCGCCCACGTCGAGGAAGGTCGGCGGCGAGAGCTGGAACCTGGCCGCGCTCTCGTCGATGGGCGGCGGGGGCTCGGGCTTCTGGTCCTTGGGCTCCGGCGGGGGCTCGGGGGGCTTCTCCTCCGGGCGCGCCGGGCCGATGCGGGTGCGGTCGCCGTGGCGAGGGAGGTTGTCGCGGTACGAGCGCTCGTATTTGTCGCGCGGCTTCTCGCCCTTGTCCTTGGCGTTGGGATCGACGGGGATGGGCGGGGGCAGCGGCTCTTCCTCGGGCTCGGGGGCCCGGTGGCTGAGCATGATGGTGGGGACCGGCAGCATCTTCAGGGGCGCGAGGTCGGCGGGGGAGTCGGTGCCCTCGACCGCGTAGGGCCCGCCCGGCTTCACGGGGCGGCGGGGGCCGGGGCCGGTCTGGCCGAAGCCGAAGGAGCCCTCGACGACGGCGTTGCCGGCCACCAGCGGGCTCGCTTTGGCGCCGAAGCAGAAGAGGCGCGGGTCGAAGGTCTCGACGTAGGACTCGCCGGGGCTCAAGAGCAGGGCGCGGTGGGCTTCGGCGTCGGGTAGGAGGCTCTTCGGGAGCGTGCAGGCGACGGGCTTGGCGCTCGGCTTGTTGGGGTCGGTGATGCTGAGGTGGAGGAGGCGCACGTCGGCGGGGACGCGAACCACGCGGCCGCCTTCGTTGTCGATGCGGAAGATCCAGGGCCCCTCCGCCGAGGGGGCGATGATGCGAGCCTCCACCTCGGGCTCGGGGAGCGAGTCTCCCGGCGGCGGAGGAGGCGGCGGCAGGCGCGGGCGCTTCGGCGGCGCAGCCTTCGGGGGAGGAGGAGCCGCGGGCGGCTCGGCCTTGGCGGGCGGGGGAGCGGGCGGCTCGACCTTGGCGGGCGGGGGGGCCGGCGGGTCGACCCTGGGCGGCTCGACGCCCTTCGGGGGCTGGGCGTGCGCCGAGCCGGCAAGGAGCCCGATCGCCGAGAGCAGAAGGGCGGGCACTGCGAGGGATCGGGACGCCATCGGGGTCGTACGTTGCCGCGGGTGGGGAGGGGGCGTCAACCTGGAGCAAGCTGGGCGGTCCCCGGGGTGGTAGCGTAGCGACCGATGCGGGGTCTGTATTCCATCGTCGATCTCGGGACCCTGGACGCGCGCGGGCTCGACCCGGTGCGCTTCGGTCTCTCGGTGCTGGCGGCTCGGCCGGCGGCCCTCCAGGTCCGGGACAAAGTCGGGGGCGCCCGGCGAACGCTGGCGGTGCTGAGGGCGCTGGTGGAGCCGGCGCGCGCGGCGGGGGTGCCGTTGTTCGCCAACGACCGCGCCGATCTGGCGCTGGCCGCGGGGTGCGAGGGCGTCCACGTGGGGCAGGACGATCTGCCGATCGAGGTGGTGCGCGCCATCGGCCCGCGCCTTCGTCTGGGGTTGTCGACCCACAACCGGGCGCAGGTCGACGCGGCCCTCGAGCTGGGCGCCTCACTCGACTACTTGGCGGTGGGGCCCATCTTCACGACCTCGAGTAAGGAGCGCCCGGACCCCACCGTCGGGCTCGACGAGCTTCGCTCGATCGCGGGGCGGGCTCGGGAGGCGAGGCCCGGGCTTCCGCTGGTCGCCATCGGGGGCATCACGATGGCGACCGCGAGGGCCGTCGGCGAGCTCGTGGACGCGGTGGCGGTCATCGCGGCGCTGCTCCCGGAGGCTCCAGGGGATGCGGCGTACGCAGAGGTCGCCGAGAGGGCCCGCGCGTTCGCTCGCGCCGTGGTAGGGGGAGCCTCGTGAGCTTCACCCTCATCATCGCCGTGACGGCGGCCGTGGCGGCCTCGATGGGTTACATGGCCGCCCGCAAGACGGGGGAAGGCGGCAAGGGCGCGCCCGAGCCCGAGGGCGGTGACGGCGAGGCGCCCAAGCTCCCTGCCGCCAAGGAGCCGGCGCCGGCCAAGAAGCCCCCCAAGGCCGAGCCGAAGAAGGAGTCGTCCTTCGCCACCCTGCCGTTCGCGCTCGGCGACGTGGTCACCTCGGCCTCGGAGGAGCGCTGGCTCTCGGGCGCCATCGTCGCGCGCGAGGGAGGCCGGGTCATCGGCGCCCTCTTCGTGGCGCCCGAGGGAGCCACCCACCAGGCCGTGGCTGTCTTCGCGCCCCCGCGGAAGGACATCTACTGGATGTCGCCCGCCGAGCTGGCCTCGCCCGACGAGCCGCCGGCCACCATCGAGCTGGGGGGCGTCGCGCTGGCGCGGAAGGGCCGCCTGCCGGTGAGCCTCGAGCGACATGGCCAGGGCGCGCCGCAGGTCGACGCCGAGGGTATCTGGGCCGTGTACGACCGTTCGGGCCGCGACGTCGCGCTCGTCCTCTCCTCCGCCGGTCGCGCCCACGCTTGGGTAGGCCGCCGCCTCGAAGAGGACGAATACGACCGCCTAGGCGGCGGTGGCGACGGCGACTGAGGGCACTCCGCGCGCCCCATGTTTCTCGAAAGGGAAATCTCCCCGCCCATCTTCCTCGCGGCGGCCCTCTCGCCGGTCTCGTAGGAGCCCTCTTCCTGCTCTGGATGGGACCGTCGACCCTGCGCTCGAGGGGGGTCGTCACCCTGCTCTCGAGCGCGGAGCTTCCGACGCAGGGCCGTCGGAAGCTCCGCAGGGTGCTCGCTCGCTCGACCCGTCGTTGTCACGATCGGGGGGCGTGTCCGGTCCCCCCGATGCCCACGAGACGTCTGACTTGGGAGCTCATCCTCGGCGCCCCGCTACCTGCTGCACCCGGCGAAGGTCGTCGCGGCCGACCTCGCGAGAGAGCACGAGCACGACCACGTAGAGCGCCGCCACTGCGATCACCTCGCCGATGGTGCCCACCTTCCCGATCCAAGGCAGCCGTGAGCCCACCGCGACCGTGACGCCGGTCGCGAGCAGCACCCTGACGAGCGTCGCCGGAGCCACGAGCCCACCCGCGAGCTTCGCGAGCAAGAGGCCGGCGACCACGACCGTGATCGTCAACGCGACCGACGTGGCGATCGCCGAGCGCACGAGCATGTCCGGACCGACGGGCGCGTTGGGCACGAGGATCCAGGAGCCGCCAGCGATGAGCGCGACCGCGATGGCCGTGAGGATCGCCGCGACGTGCGGCCTCCCCAGGCTCGAGAAGGCCGCCGACAGGATCCCGAGCACGCTGAAGGCGCCCATCCCGAGGCTGAGGATGCGGAGCGCGTCCCCGCCTTGCGACCAGATCTCCTCCGGGAAGACCACGCGGAGGAGGTGCGGCGCCGTCGCCGACACCGCGCCGCACATGAGGCCCGTTAGAATGAGCGCCAGGCGCACGCCGGTCCGGGTGTAGTCGCGCACCGCCGCCCGGTCCCCCTCCGCCTGCGCCTTGGCGAGCATCGGGAAGAGGATGAAGGTGATCGACATCAAGAGCTGGTAGGGCAGGAACGAGAAGAGCTGGGCGCCGCGATAGACGCCAAGGAGGGTGTCGGCGATGGCCGGCGTCTCGGCCGCCTGCCCCGCGAAGCGCCGCAGCAAGATCAGATCGGTCTGCATGAGCAGGTTGAGGAAGATCTGGCTCACCCCGAGCGGGAGCAGGTAGCCGATGTAGTCGCCCATCGAAGGGATGGGCGCGTCGCCGGTTCGCGCGCGCTTGCCGATGCCGGTGAAGAACATGGCCACCGGGACGATGATGGTCGCCGCGGCCACGAACCCGGCGGCGGCGCCGAACACCCCGTTGTCCCCGCGGCGGAGGAAGAAGAAGGCGCCCCCCACCACCGCGACGAGGCGGAGCGCGCCGTAGCCGACGTCGAGCCCGGCCTGCGCGAGGAAGCGGCGTCGGCCGTTGAGCGAGCCCACGAGGGGCGCGTAGATGCCGTAGAGGAGAACGACGGCGCCCACGAGGCGAAGGGGAGAGGCGAGGTGAGGGGCGCCCTCCAGATCCGCGATGGTCCCGGCGGCCAGCGCGAAGGCCGTCGAGACGACCATGGCGAGGGCCACGTGGACGCCGAGCGTGCGCCGGAAGGCCTCGTCGGCTCGGCCCTCCGGGGCGCTCGAGATGGCGCGCGACACCCCCTGGATCGAGGTCGCGACGATGACGTTGTTGACCAGCGAGACGAGCGCCAGGACGAGCGAGATCTTGCCGTAGCCATCCACGCCGAGGAGCCGGGGCAGGACCAGCTGCTGGGCGAAGCCGAAGACGATGAACGAGACCTTGGCGCCCGCGATGGCGAGGCCACCCCGCCCGGCGGCGCGCGCCGTCTCTTCTCGCGCCGGCGCGCTCTTCGGGCTCTCGACTTCGACGGGCGGGGCCCCGGTGTGTTGCTCTGCTTCCATGGTGCGGCGAGGCGACTCTTCGCAGAACCAGGGGGCCGAGGCAACTCGACGACGGCGGTTACCTCGCCGAGCGTCGAGGGGCGGCTCGAGAGGCCGCCGGCTCTTCGTCGGTGGCCACCACGCCCGAGTCGCGCGGCGCCGAGGGCTCGGCGGACTCGACGTCCGGCTTCGCGGCGGGCGAGGCCTTCTTGGGCCCCGCGGCTGCCACGCGTCCCCCGGCGCCGAGCAGCTTCTTGACCACGCGCTTGAGTGAATCGTCGGAGGCCACCTTCGAGAGGATGGCGCTGATGCCGAGGCGTGCTCGCCGGGTGGTGGCGGCGTCCCGCTGGTCCCGGTTGGCCGAGACGACGATGACCGGCGTCTTCGCGCCCGCGGCGGCGCGTCGTAACCGTTCGATGATCTCGAAGCCGTTGAGCTGCGGCAGGGCCAGCTCGGTGATGAGGAGCGCCGGGGTGCCTCGCTCGAGCAGCGCGGCGACCGCGGCGGACCCGTCGCGCACGATGAAGGGCATCAGCTCTTCCTCGCGAACGATGGCGGCATAGAGGGCGGCCTGGACCTCGTCCGGATCCGCAATGAGTGCATAACGCATGATGGAGTCCTCCCTTGCCGAACAGGGGAGGCCATCGACTCGAGCGTCGAACGCCGGCACCCCCAGGTTTTTTCGGCCGAGATCGACTTCAGCACGTCCTCTGGGGGTGTCACCTCGAATCGGAGGTCGGATCTCAAGATCAGGAATTTCCTGACCCCCCTGTTAGGGAATTTCCTGATGGGAGCCTGTCGTACATCGGCCCCCTCGGTCCCAGGGCCTTGGCTCACAGGTCGGTCACGCAGCGGACCCAGAGGGTGTCGGTGGTCACGTCGCGGTGAGCCCGGCCGTCGTCGAACCCCACATACCAAGCCGTGCCGTCCGGGAGCGTGACCGAGGTCCAGAACTCGGCGGCCGGCGTGTCGGGGAAGGCCACTTGATCGATCGAGGGGACGCAGTAGAGGGCTTTGGGGCCGCCCCCGAAGAGGCCGCCAGGGCGAAGCCGAATGGCGGCCAGCTCGTGGGTGGTCGGGAGCCTCCACGCCTTTCGGCCTTCGAGCTCGAGGGCGGCGCAGCGCCGGACGGCCTCCGGTTGGGAGACGCGCGCGATCACCTTGCGCTCCCAGACGAGCCCCGCCGGCCCCGTGTCGCGGACCACCGCGCCCTCGACTCGGAAGCGATGGGGGTCCGTGCAGACACCGGGCGCGTTGATCTCGGCTTCGATGGCCTCCTGCGTTCCGGCGTCGCCCTCCACTGGATCGCAGGCGAGCACCGCGGCCAGCCCGACGATCCCGGCGAGCTTCTGTGTCACCCGGCCTGTCTGGAGCCGGCGAGGTCGATCCGGGAGCCCCCGCCGTCCTCTAAGGTCGTGGGGCGCGGAAGGTTGCTCGCAGCCGGCGGACCGGGGGCTCTTCTTGATCGAGGAAGTCTTCGAAGGTGGCGAGCTCGAGAGAGTCGCCTGCAATCGCACGCACCTCGGCGACGGTCAGGGGCCACGGGAAGGTGCCGGGAGGGTCCTCCGGCTCGCGACCGCGGGCCACCACGAGGAGCAACCCGCCGGGCGCCAGCAGCGATCTCAGCGACGCCTCGGCGCGGCGGCGCTCGGCGGGAGGCAGGACCTGGAGCGTGTAGGCTTCGAAGATCAGATCGAAGCTCCCCTTCCACTCGTTCGGAGGGGAGAGCACATCGGCCGCCCGCCAGGTGATGGCGAAGCCCGGGAAGCGTCGTTCGGCGGCCTCCACGGCGGTGCGCGAGACGTCGAAGGCCGTGACCTCGAGCCCGCGCCGCGACAGCTCGGCCGCGTTGTCGCCAAGCCCCGTCCCCACGTCGAGCGCACGACCTCGCGCGAGGCCTTGCCCGGCGCCGTCGAGCCAGGAGACCAGATGCGGGTTGGGGATGAGGTCGGCCCAGGGGATGACGGCGTGCCCTCGCGCCGCCTCCTGATAGAGGTCCTCGAACCACTCGACCGGCCGGCCCGCCGCCACGGATGCAGCCGAAAGCTCCCGCGCCCTCGCTCGTGTGTCTCCCATTCCCGGCGAGGTTACCAAGCAGGATCTCGACGCGCGACCGTTTCCGCGCCCGCTCGTCGTCATCCACAGCAGGCGACGAGCTGACCAGGAGCCACGGCCGAGAGGGCCGGGGGCGAGCAGCGTGACGAAGCCTCACCGCATCGAGGAGACCCGAGACCGATGAACCACAAAGCGATCTTCTTCCCCGTCATCATGGCCGCCCTCGCCTTCGCCGCCGGCTGCGACAAGAAGCCCGATGGCTCGGCGCCCGCGGGCAGCAGCGCCCCCGCCGCTTCGGCCGCCGCCAAGGGAGGCGGAGCCAAGAGCGGCAAGAAGCCCGACAAGCCCAAGCCCGCTCCCAAGGCTCAGGCGAAGGCCGAGCTCGACAAGAAGCCCGAGGCCAAGCTCACCGGCGAGCCCCTCGAGATCCCGGGGACCAACGGCGCCTTCACGACGCCGACCGGCTGGCACAAGAGCTCGAAGGGCGACTTCGCCACGAGCTTCTCCGGAGCCGGCGAGGCCTTCGTGGCTGCGAGCCCTTTCGCGAAGGACGCCGACCCGACACCCAAGCTCCAGGCCGTCGCCTCGACCCTCGAGCTGAGCGAGTGCGAGTGGAAGGACCCCAGCGACGTGACCATCGGCGACGGCGAGCTCCCCGCCAAGGTCGCCGACGGCGAGTGCCAGTCCGGCGACCGCTGGGTCGAGGTCATGTACGCCCTGATCCCGGGCGACGATCTGAACGTCTTCGTGTTCGGCGCCGTCACCGACCGGGCCTCCGACGCCGAGAAGAAGGAGACCATCGAGGTCCTCCGCTCGATCCACAAGAAGTGACCGAGCGGCTCGGTCGCTAGGCCCAGGCGACCGCCACCGTCCTCGGACCCACGTAGGGCATGCGGCCGTGGGAGACCGAGTCGTTGTCGATGATCAGCACGTCGCCGGGGCGCCACTTGAAGAAGACCATGTTCTTCCAGATGGCGTCGCGGACCTGATCCATGTCGGCGTCGGGGATGGGGCTTCCATCGCCGTAGGTGCAGTGCATGGCCTGGTCCTCGATGGGGGAGCGCGCCTTGAGCGCCACGGCGGCCTCGGCCACGCGGGCGAGCGCTGCGTACCTGAGCTTGCCCTGCCTGCGCGCGATGCGGCGGTACTCATCGGGCACCGCCGAGAGATGGAAGACCTGCGCGTGGTTGAACCACACGGGCTCGCCGGTGAGGGGGTGCTTCCTCACCGCGGGCTGCGTGTTGGTGAGCCGGAGGCCGCCGCCCGCGGTCCAGGTCGCATCGAAGCCGTTCTTCGCCGCCAGCCGCTCCGCCTCGGCGCGGTCCCGGGTGTTGAACATCTCGTCCCAGCGCTTGAGCTTCCACAGGTCGAAGCGCGAGCCGCCCTGGGGACCGGCGTAGTTTCGCACGTTGGTGATGCCGCGCTCCGCGAAGCGCTCGCGCACGGCGGGGGCGAGGTCGCGCCACACGGCCCGAAAGTCCGCGAGGGGGGTCTCCCCGCCCGCGCCGGTGTTGGGCTCGAGGCAGCAGAAGAAGAGGCGCCGCGGCGGCTCCTTCACGAAGCTCATCTCGCAGTGCTGGGGGATCGGGTAGTGGGGCGGCAGCTCGCTCGCCGAGAACACGTAGTCGGTGAGCGCGTTGCGCGGCGAGGTGCCGAGGTACTCGTTCTTCAGGTGCGGGTCGAAGGCGCGCGCCACCTTCTCGAACGCGGCCGCGTCGTGCACGTCGAAGCCGCGGAGCAGGATGGCGCCCACCTCGGTGAGCTTCTTCTCGAGCTCGCCACGGCGCGACGCGACCAGCTTCGCGAGCGCGTCGGCCGAGGTGTCAGAGCCCGGGGCCGGCTCGACCGCGAGGGGCAGCGGCCCGCGACCTCCGAGCGGCTGCACGCGCGCGATGCTCGAAGCAGGCATGGCGGCCACCTCTTTCAGCCAGGCAGCGACGCGGTCCGCCACCCACTCGGGCGCGTCGGTCGCGATCTCGTGCCCGGCGCCGGGGTGGATCTCGAAGGGCGCGCCGAGCTCGGAGGCGAGGAGCCGGGCGCACGACGGGTTGGCCATCGGGTCGCGCGCGCCCGCCAGGATGAGCGTGGGCACGTCGATGCGAGGAGGGGCCTGGTAACGCGCCGCCGCGCGGAGCTGCGTGATCACGACGGCGCGGGCGACGGGTCGATCGAGCTGAATCCGGGCCCACTCCTCCGCCACGGGGGCACGGTCCTCGAGCAGGCGCGTGGTGAAGCCGAGGATGCGCTCCTCGCGCTTCACCGGGTCACGCTCGAAGAGCGACCGGAGCGCGGCCGGCACGATCTTCCAATCGAAGCGCTCGAGCGGCGGGCTCAAGTTGCCGGCGCTAGTGCTCGCCAGCACGAGGCGCGTGAAGTCGTTCGGGTGCGCTGCGGTCCACGCCATGGCGACCATGCCGCCGAGCGAGATGCCGAGGAGCCCCCACGGCCCCTGGTTCGCGTCGCGCAGGGACTCCCAGCGCCTCCGCACGTCGTCCGCGATCCCCTCGATGGTCTTGGGAGACGCGCGCCCGTTCTCGGTCCCGGTGCCGGGCAGGTCGAGCAGGAAGACACGGTCGCCGCCCGTCGCGCGCTCGAAGACCTGGGGGAAGGTCCCCCAGTGCCGCTGTTCACGCGAGAGCCCCCGGAGGAAGAGCCAGTTGGTCACGGCCCGACCATAGTCGATCTCGCCCCGCGAGGGCGCTCCCCGCGACGCGGCTAGAACGTCTGATTGGCGAAGTGGAAGAGGAGGACCTTGGGCTGGGCCGAGTCGGCGTCGAGCACCACGGCGCCGTCGACCTTGCCGTCGTTCCGATGGACGTCGTGCGCGCTGGCGCCCCCCGAGGTCTGTGCGTAGACGCTGACCTTCTGGCCCAGGGTGATGGCGTCGGCCACGAGGTCCGAGAGCTCGGCGAGCGGGTGCTCCACGAAGCCGGCGTCGGTCGTATGGACCCCGAAGTCGGTCACGTAGTCGAGCGAGACCCCGGTGTGCCACCCCTCGCTCCAGGGATCGCCGGGGAGGGCGTGGTCGATGGCCTGGTAGAGGACATTGGGGTCGACGCCCTCATCCGACTGGACGTTGATGACCATTCGATAGGCGGCGCCGTTGGTCGTGACCTGGAGGACCACGTGGTCGCTGTTGGGCTGCGGGCACTGGGTGTCACTCGGCTTCACGACGGCGAGCACCGTGCCGTCGAGCCTCCCGAAGCCCGAGGTGAGCGCGCTCCCGAAGGTGGCGGCGCAGTCCTTGGCCTTGTCGATCGGCGCCGCGCCGCCAGCGCCGCCGGTTCCCGCCGGGCTCCCTCCGCCCGCGCCCCCGGCGCCGCTCGTGGAAGACGACGACCCGGTGGAGCCGGATCCGGCGACCGAGCTCCCACAGGCGGTGAGCAGCGATGCGAGCAAGGCGCGGGTGACGAGGGAGGCAAGCTTCATGAGGCGCGCCTCCTACCACCTCCCTGCCCCTGGATCACGGCAGCTCGGTGACAGCGGAGCGGGTGACGATTTCTTCATAACGGCGGCGAGCCACCCCCAAACGAGGCCATGGGACGCCCTGCCGGCGCTCCCGAGGAGACCACCATGAGCCACCCTTCGCCTCACTACCTCCGCTTCGTCCGCACCCTGGCCCTCGCCACCACGATGGCGCTCCCGGCCTGCGTCGACCATGAGACCTCCGGCTCGGCCCAGGCCGGCGACGGCGGAGGCTCGCCCAGCACCCAGTCCGACGAGCACAAGGCCTCGTCACAGCCCCTCGCCAGCGCCACCGGTGCCGGCGGAGCGCAGGGCACGGGCGGGGGAGCCTCCGAGGGAGGCGGTGGCACGGCGCCCGGCGACACCGACGCGGGCGCGCCTTCCGACGCCTCGCCCGGCTTCAGCTCCGGGCCGTTCCCTCCCCCCGAGATGCCCGCCTCCCTCGCGTGACCGCCATGAGCGCGCCGCTCTCCCCCGCGCTGACGGGTACGCGCATCGAGGCCGAGTACCGGGCCGCCGCGCTGGCCCTCCGCCGCGTCGATCCCTCGGCGCCCGCCTTCGAGCGCGGCGCCTACGACCCGCGCTCGGTGACCCGGGCGCGCGCCCTCTGGTCCGATCGGATGATCGACGAGTACACCTCGACCACCGTCTTCGCCCAGCTTGCCGCGCAGCTCGTCGAGGCGGGCGCGACGCTCGACACCACCGCCGTGGCCCTCCGCATGGGCCACGACGAGGCGGTTCACGCCGAGGTCTGCGGTCGGGTCGTCGAAGCCATGGGCGGCGTCGCGTGGCGTGATCGGCGGCCGGTCACCCTCATCGCCCGCCATGCCGGCTGCTCCCCCGAGGAGCGGGCCCTCCGCAACGTGATCTTCACGACCTGCCTCTCGGAGATGAACAGCGTCGCTTACTTCGTCGCCGCGCTCGACGTCATGGAGGACCCGTTCCTCCGTGGCGTGACGCGCCAGCTCCTCTCCGACGAGGTCCTCCACGGCAGCTTCGGCTTCGCTTACCTCGAGGCCTGGGCGCCGTACCTCGACGCCCACCCGGAGGTGCGCGACTCCATCGCGCGCTACCTCGGCTATGCGTTCGCCGTCCTCGAGGCCACGTTCACGCGCGGCAACGAGGCCCTCGAGCTCTCGGCCGACGACCTGCGCCTCGGGGTCGTCCACCCGGCCCTCGCCTCCGAGGGCTTCCGGCGCACCATGGCCGAGGCCGCCGTCCCCGGCCTGGAGCGCTTCGGCATCGCCGCCGAGGCCGCCTGGAAGCGGCGCTCCCTCGGCTGAGCGATCTCCCCCTGGTCCGACGAGCCTCGGCGTGTCAGGTTCGTTCGATGGGGAACAAGACGATGCCTCGAGCCTCGGGCTCGAGCGGGGGGGATGCGTCCATGAACACGAGCGACACGAGCAAGACCACGGTCGTCCGGGCAGAGCTGGCGGGAGCGCTGGAGCCGTTTCCGAACTTCAGGTTCTCGATGACCGAGCGTCTCGCGCCCGGCACCCCCGTCGCCGCCGTCACCACCGAGTCGGGCCGCATCTTCATCGCCGGCGCGGGCATCTACCGCTTTCTCGCCGGGTCGAGCACGGTCGAGCACCGCGCCATCCCCGCCGAGCTGGGCTTCCCCATCTCCATCGCCGCCGAGCCCACGCCCCCGCACCGCATCGCCTTCGGCGCCGAAGGCGGCGACGTCGTGATCTTCACCGACACGCAGGAGACTCACACCATCACCATCCACCCCTTCACCGACCCGCGCGGCCAGCTGCGGGCCATCGATCTCGCGTGGGTCACCGGCGAGAACGGCAGCGCCCTCTTCGCGCTCACCGACGACGGCGCGCTCCACCGCATGCAAGACGGTGGCTGGGGTGGCCTCGTGCTCCCCCCAGTGCGCGCCATCGCTCGTGACGAGCTGGGGGGCTTCGCGGCCCTCACGGTGGTCGACGGCGTCCCCAAGGTCTACGTGAGCCGCGACGGCGGTGACACCTGGCAGCTTCGCAAGTTCGGCCTCGACTTGGAGGTCGAGCCGGACGCGCCCGCCTCCCTCGCCATCGCCGGCTCGGCCGTGGCCATCACCGTCGGCGACTCCGGCCCCATCCTCAGCCGCAGCCACACCCGCCCGGTCTCGCGTTACCCGGGGCTCGACCGCGCGCGCTCGGTCGCTTTCCAGGGCCACTCGCGCGAGTCGTGGCTGTGGGTGGGCCTCTGCCGTTCCAGGGACGAGCTGGCCAACGTCACGATCATCACGGCCAAGGGCGAGCCCTTCAAGGCCATGGAGTTCGAGGCCGACGATCTCGAGCCCCTCGATCTCGGCCCCATCCACTGGGACGAGTCCCGCAACGAGCTGCTCATCTCGTCGCGCCTCGGCCTCCTCGGCATGGGGCCGGAGTGGCTCGGCAAGCCCAGGGCGCGGAGGGCGCGGGCCCGCGCCGCCAAGACCGCCGCCTGACCAGGGAGACGCCGGCGTTTTGGCGAGGTGGAGAGCCGTGCTAGTCGTGAGGGCTCGATGCAACGCACCGAGCGCCTCTTTGCTCTCGCCGAGTATCTCCGGGGGCGTCGCACCGGCGTCACGGCCGAGCAGCTCGCCGAGCGCTTCTCGGTCACGGTGCGCACCATCTACCGCGACCTAGACGCCCTCCGGGCCGCGTCGATGCCCGTCGAGGCCGAGCGCGGCCCCGGCGGGGGGTATGCGCTCGACCGCAGCTACAGCCTCCCGCCCGTCAACTTCACCCCACGCGAGGCCGCCGTGCTCGTGGCGCTCGGGCGCTTCGCCATCGACATGCGCCTCCTCCCCTTCAGCGAGACGCTTGCCGCTGCGCTCGACAAGGTCCGTGGGGCGCTCTCGACCTCGGCGCAACGCGAGCTGTTGGCTCGGCTCGGCGAGCTCTCGTTTCACGGCGTGCCCGCGCTTCCGAGCAAGAAAGAGGTGCGCGTGCTCGTCGAGCGCGCCTGGTTCGAGCAGCGGCCCATCGTCCTCACCTACGTAGGCGGCGACTTCATCCAGACGAAGCGCCGCGTGCGCCTCCTCGGCTTCGCCATGGATCGTCACGAGACGCGCCTCGACGCCGAGGACCTCGACACGGGCGAGCGCCGCCATTTTCGCCTCGACCGCGTCGAGCACGCCGAGCTGGCTCCGTGCTAGTCCGACGGGGCCCATGAGCACGCCCCGCGAACCGGTTCTCCTCGGAAGGCCCATCTCCCTCGCCGACCTCGAAGAGGTCGCCCGCGCCCACCGCCCCGTCGCCCTCTGCCCGGAGGCGAGGCAGCGGGTGGAGGCCTCGCGCCGCGCCATCGACGCCATCGCCGAGGCCGGCGACCAGGCCCCCGCGGTCTACGGCGTCAACACCGGCTTCGGCGCGCTCGCCGAGACGCGCATCCACGAGCGAGACGTCGTGGCCCTCCAGAAGAACCTCGTCCGCAGCCACGCTTGCGGTGTCGGTCCCGAGCTGGGCGAGGCCGAGGTGCGCGCCATGATGCTCCTCCGGGCCCAGGTCATCGCCCAGGGCTTCTCGGGCGTGCGCGCGCTCGTGGTCGACGCTCTCGTTGCCATGCTCCTCGCCGGCGTCCACCCGCGCATCCCTGCCCAAGGCTCGGTCGGCGCCTCGGGCGACCTCGCGCCCCTCGCGCACCTCGCCCTCGCGCTCATCGGCGAGGGCGAGGCCAACTACCGCGGCGAGCGCCTCCCGGCCGGCGTCGCCCTCGCGCGCGCGGGCCTCTCGCCCATCGAGCTGGGCGCGAAAGAGGGCCTCTCCCTCATCAACGGCACCCAGTACATGACGGCCCTCGGCGCGCTCTACCTCGTCGACCTCGCACGCCTCGCCACGGCCGCCGACGTGGCCGGCGCCATCAGCCTCGAGGCCCTCAAGGGCTCGAAGCGCCCTTTCGATCCCCGCCTCATGCAGGTGCGCCCTCACCCTGGTCAGGAGCAATGCGCCGGGAACCTCCGCGCCCTCCTTGCCGACAGCGAGATCATGGAGAGCCACGCCGACTGCGCCAAGGTGCAGGACCCTTACTCGCTCCGCTGCATGCCGCAGGTCCACGGTGCCACGCGCGACGCCCTCGCGTGGGCCCGCCAGGTCGTCGAGCGCGAGGTCAACAGCGTGACCGACAACCCCACCGTCTTCCTCGACGAGGCAGGTGGCGAGGCGGAGCTCATCTCGGGCGGCAACTTCCACGGCCAGCCGGTGGCCCTCGCCCTCGACCTCGCGGCCATCGCCGCCGCCGAGCTGGGCAACATCAGCGAGCGCCGCGTGGAGCAGCTCGTGAACCCCGCCCTCTCGAGCGGCCTCACGCCTTTCCTGGCCAAGGACAGCGGCCTGCACTCCGGCTTCATGATCGCGCAGGTCGCGAGCGCTTCGCTCGTGAGCGAGAACAAGGTGCTCTGCCACCCCGCCAGCGTGGACTCGATCCCCTCGAGCGCCGGGCGCGAGGACCACGTGAGCATGGGGAGCATCTCCGCCCGCAAGCTGGGTCAGGTGATCGCCAACGTCCGCAGCTCGCTCGCCATCGAGATCCTCACGGCGTCGGCGGGGATCGATCAACGGCGCCCGCTGGGCCCTAGCCGCGGGGTGGCGGCCGCGCACGGGGCGGTGCGGTCGGTGGTCCCGGCGCTCGAAGATGATCGGCCGCTCTATCTCGACATCGAGGCGGTGAGCGGGCTGCTTCTGTCGGGCGCGATCGTTCGCGCGGCGGAAGGGTCTGTGGGACCTCTTGTCTGAGTCAGAAGAGATCGGACCTATAGGGTCTCGCTACATCCGACCTGGAGCGGCTCGCTACATCCGACCTAGTGGGTCTGGCTGCTTCGTAGCCAGAGCCTCGGGCGCCTCGCTACATCCTACCTATTGGGTCTGGCTGCTTCGGAGCCAGAATCAAAACTCTGCCGCCGACCCGGCGGAGTTTTGATGGGCGTTCGCTCGCTACGCTCGCTCAGCCCGTTCTTTCTTCACGATGGGGGGTTGCCTTCGGCAAACCCCCATACCCCCCGAGATATCTTGGGACGCCCCCAGTGTCTCGTCGGGGGGCGTGGGTGGAGGTAGCTCGGTCGGGCCAGAATGAGGGGACGGGGGTTGTGACTGGTTGTCTGGAATCGCGACACCTGTCCCCGCGGAGTGACAGATCGCCCCTTCCTCTCCCGAGGGGGCGCCGACTGCGATAGGGGTGCTCTGGTACGCCTCGCTCTCGGAGCCTGCACTGATGCCCCTCACTCGATGTCACGTCTTCGCCCTGAGCCTCGCGCTCGTCGCGGCGCCGCGGCTCGTTCACGCCCAAGCGCCCCTCACGCTCGACGACGCTCTTCGCCTCGCCGCCGCCAACAATGAGCGCGCCGCCAAGGCGCCCCTCCGCGTCACCGTCGCCGAAGGGCAGCTCGAGAAGGCCCGCGCCGGCTTCCTGCCCACGCTCACCGCCGGCGGGCTCGCCACGATCCAGCCGGTCGACGCCAAGAACCCGCGCGTATTCACCAGCGGCGCGTCGCTCACGCTCAGCCAGCCCATCCTCAACCTTTCGGCGTTCCCGCTCTACGCGCAGGCCCTGCACACCCTCGAGTCCGAGCGCTGGGGCGCGAGCCAGGACAAGCGCCTCCTCGCCTTCGACACCACCCGCGCGTTCCTGCTCGTCCTCACCAACGAGCGCCTCCTCGCTGCGGCGCAGGGACGCCTCGACCGCGCCCTCGCCGACGACAAGAACAGCCGGCAGCGCGCGGGGGCGGGGCTCAACAGCTCCAACGACGTGACGCGCTCGAGCATCGAGGTCCAGTCGGCCCAGCGCGAGGTCACGACGGCCCAGGGCAACCTCGAGCGCGCGCAAATTCAGCTCGCCTTCCTCATCGGCAAGCCCGTGGTGGGCGCGCTCGCCGTGCACGAGCGCACCAGCCACGCCGCCGAGAGCACCGCGCTCGGCGGGGACGACGCGCGCGCCGCCGAGGACCGCCGCCCCGACGTCATCTCCGCGAAGGAGAAGACCGCCGCTGCCTGGGCCTTCGCCCGCGAGCCCCTCTACCGCCTCGCCCCCACGCTCTCTGCCCAGGGCCAGCTCAAGCTCAACATCGACCCGCTCCCGATGCAGAACCTGCACGACGAGTCGCTCAACTTCACCCTCACCTGGACCCTCTTCGACGCCGGCACCCGCTACGGCGATCGCCGCCTCCGCGTCGCGCAGGCCGAGAGCACGGCCCTCGACGAGAAGGCGCTCCGCCGCTCGGTGAGCAGCGACGTCGCCCTCGCCATCGCGGCGCTCCGCACGGCGCGCACCCTCTACAAGGTGGCCGGCGACGCGGCCCAGCTGGCCCAGAAGAACACCGACGAGACCCAGGTGCTCTACGCGCAAGGGCTCGCCAAGGCCATCGAGGTCACGGACGCCAACGCGAGCCGCTACGACGCCGAGGTCGCCCGCGAGGCGGCCCGCCGGCAAATGGAACAGGCCTATTTCGACTATCGCTTCGCGGCCGGCTCGTGGCCGCTGGACGACGGACCGGCTCCGGCCGGAGCCTCGAAGGGAGACCAGAAGTGAAGATCCTCGGCGCCGTTCTCGCGGTCGCGCTCGCGCTGCCCCTCTGTGCTTCCCTCACCGCCTGCAAGCCCGGCAGCTCCGGGGGCGACCAGCCCGCCGGGGGCAAGGGCGGTCGCGGCGGTAACCGCGGCAGTCTCACCTACGCGGTCGACGTGCTCCCGGTCGAGAAGAAGGCCGTGAGCTACCTCGTCACCGCGCCGGGCACCCTCGACGCCTTCGAGCGCGTGCAGGTCACCGCGCGTGTCACCGGCGCCGTCGACAAGGTGAGCTTCCGCGAAGGCCAAGAGGTCAAAAAAGGCGACGTCCTCGTGGCCATCGACGCGGCCCGCTACGCCGTTGCCGTCGCCGGGGCGCGCGCCGCCTACGTGAAGGCCGACGCCGCCGTGAAGGACGCCGAGGCCATGGTCACCCGTCGCGAGGGCGCCTCCAAGGCCTCCCCCGGCCTCATCCCCGGCGAGGAGCTGGAGACCTACAAGACCAAGGCGCTCAGCGCCAAGGCGGACCGCGACGTCGCCTCGCAGGCCATCTCGGCCGCGCAGCTCAACCTCAAGGACTCCTCGGTCCGCGCCCCCATCGACGGCGTCATCCAGACCCGCACCGTCGAGACCGGGCAGTACGTGCAGGCGGGC
>FTCO01000757.1_pt1 | contig 19249 bp, 10 predicted proteins | sample 1639701 | NCBI WGS metagenome assembly FTCO01 (sample SAMEA3914869, study PRJEB12502) | metagenome | biome: forest; material: soil | place: USA | collected 2012-03-12 | depth 0.1 m | reverse complement strand
GGCGCTTCGACACGCGGCCTCGTCGCTGCGCTGCTCAAAATACTGCGAGTATTCTTCCGCTGCTCGCTCCTCGGGCGCGCGCCGCACCGCCCAACTCCCCTGTTTTCACTCGGCTTTCAACCCGTTCGGCGCGCTAGAGCGCTTTGATCGCGGGTACGCCGCGCGGGACGAGCAGCATCCTGGGAGGGCCGCGGTAGTCACCGGCCGCCGAGTCGGGGTCGGGGATCTCGTCGAGCTCGACGTGCAGCCGAACTCGCTGGCCGACCTCGACGCGGGCCTCGCGCGCCTCGTCGTAAGGGATGAGATCGCCGTCGGGATCGGCGGCGCGCAGCGGGTCGATGGGGTCGGTGATGGCCTCGGCCACCGGGTCGCCGGCCTTGCGGGTGAAGACCGTGGGGGCCTCGAGCCGCACGCGCCCCGGGGGTATGCGGACGACGCCGGCGCCGCCGTCGAGCTGCACGTCGAAGCCGAGGGTGCCGGCGTCCGAGAGCATCAAAGGGCCGTGGAGGAAGCTCTTGGCCGAGAGGCTCACGCTCCACGCGGCGCAGGGCAGGCCGGAGAGCGGGCCCTCGGTCGAGCGCTCGCGGACGATGGTGCCGTCGCGGCCCTTGGGGCGCGCAGTGCTCGCGGCCCGCGCGCCGGCGCCGCAGGGCAGCTGCCGGTCGCGGTGCGCGACGTAGGCGCGGTAGAGGGCGCGCAGCGCGTAGAAGATCAACATGAAGACGCCCGCGATGAGCATGAACGCGATCATGACGAGGAAGCCCTCGCCATCGGCCACGCCGTCGCAGCCGGTGCACCAGTCGAGCGACGAGGCGGCCCCGGCGCCCGCGCCCACCTGCGCCGCGCGACGGGCGCTCTTGCGCACCTCGGGCGAGCCCCAGATCTCGCCGAGCATCGAGCGGCGACCGGGCGCGTCGGCGAGCGAGACGACGCGATGGGCCGGGCCGAGGTCGCAGCGCTCACCGGGCGCGAGCAAGGTGCGGCAGTCCACGCAGATGTGGGTGCGAGCGGGCGCGAGGGCGGCTTCGTTGGGCGGGGGAGCGCTGTTCATGAAAGGAGATACCGATCCGGGGCGCGGCCCCGGGGCAACGTGAAGGATGCCGCCAGGCCGGCCACGAGGACAGCGCTTTGTGGGCTGCGCCGCCGGGCACGTGGCACTAACCTCGATCGAGTCATGCCGCCGCGCTCGTTCCTGGTCCTCGGCGCCGCCTTCACCCTGGGAGCCCTCGGCGCCGTGGGCTCCCTCGCCGGCTGCCTCGACAACGCCTGCCTCCTCAAGGTGTGCGACGGGCCCGAGTGCCGTTGTTCCATCTCGACCTGCGGCGACGGGGCCGACTTCGACAACCGGACTGGGCAATGCCGGTGCCTCGCCGGCCACGTGCCCATCGGGGGTCGCTGCATGGACCAGCGTGAAGCCGACGCCTTCTGCGGGCCCGGCTACCGCTTCCAGGGCGGGGGGTGCTTCCCGGCCACCTGCCCGCCCGGCGCCCAGCTCGACCACGCGACGGGGCAGTGCATCGCCGCCCAGCAGGTGGCCCAGGTCGCCACCAACATGGGGGTGAGCATCGCCCCTGGTCAGACGCTCGGGTGCCCCACGGGGACGCGGCTCGTCATCGATGGACAGGCCGCCGCCTGCGTCCCCCTCGAGCAGACCTGCGCGCGCGACGAGACCTGGACCGGGCAGGCCTGCGCGAAGGTCGCCGCCTGCCCTCCCAACGCAGCCTGGGACGCGGCCTCGGCGCGCTGCGTCGCGTACGCGCAGGGCTCGACGGAGCAGGGCCTGGGGGTCGACGTGAACCAGTGGGCGGCCACCAACTTCGGGCCCAACGGCGGGCCAGGGATGCCCGCGTTTTGCGGCGCCTTCGCGAAGAAGCCGTGGAGCTTCGGCGTCAACGCCGGGGTCTCGGCGGCGGTGCGGGTGAGCGTCATGATGTCGTTCCCCGAGGGCCAGGTGGCCAAGGGCGTCGTCCAGACGACGACGGTGTTCGCCTCCACCGGCGGGCCCGTGCCCCCGAAGGGCGCGGCGCTCGTCGACGGCGCGGCCCATGACGTGTTGGCGTCCTTGGTCCGCCAAGGCGGCCGGGCCAGGGCCGCGACGGCGGTCACCACGGTGACCTGTCCAGTGGTCAACGCTGCGCGCCCGTTGGCCATCCCCGCCTCCGGCGGGCTTTAGTCACGCCGCCACTCCATCGATTCGGGGCCCCAGCCCCCAAATCGGTCGTCGTTCACGGGAGACTCGATCGCTGGCAAGTTGGGCGCCGGGCGCGACCCTCGATATGATCGGCAGTAGGAATGTTCCCGGCCGAGCCCCTCCCCGAGAAGATCGGGGCCTATACCATCCTCGAGCGGCTCCCCAGCCTGGGGTCGCACGAGGTCTTTCTCGGCCGCTCGGAGGGCGCGCTCGGGTTCCAGCGCGAGGTCGCCCTCAAGCTCATGCCGGATACCTCGGAGGGCAACACGAGGTTCGCCGAGGAGATGGCGCGCGAGGCCGCGATCTGCTCGCGCCTCAGCCACCCGGCCATCGTGCGCGTGCTCGACTTCTTCGAGCACCAAAAGAAATTGGTCCTGGTCCTCGAGCACGCCGAGGGCACGACGCTCGAGCAGCTCCTCCACCACCTCGCCGAGAAGCACCAGAAGCTCGGCGACGCGGCGTCGCTCTACATCGCCCAGCAGATCGCCGGGGCGCTCTCCTACGCGCACTCGGCCGTGGGCGCCAACGACGAGCCCACGCCCATCATCCACCGGAATTTGCACCCCGAGAACATCCTCATCTCGGCCGAGGGCGAGGTGCGCCTCACGGGCTTCGGTGTCGGCAAGATCATCGGCCGCACGCCCGACACCGCCATCGGCAAGGTGAAGGGGACGCCGGGGTTCATGGCGCCCGAGCAGGCGCGCGGCGAGCCCGTCACCGCCAAGGCCGACGTGTACGGCGTCGGCGTGCTTTTGTGGTCGCTCCTGGCCAACACCAGCCCGCCCACCGACGGGAGCTGGCCGCGCAAGATCAAGACGCTCCGGAGCGACCTGCCCAAGGAGGTCGTCGCCATCATCGACGCGGCGCTCGATCCCTTCCCCGGCACGCGGAAGATCACGTCGCGCGAGATCGATCAGTGGCTCTCCAAGATCGCGTCGCCGACCAAGGGCCAGGCCGAGCTCAAGGAGCGGGTCGCCGAGCTGGTGACCGAGCGCAAGGAGCGCGAGAGCGACGCCGGGCCCATCTCGCGCGGGAGGTCGACCGACCCCGGGCTCGGCGCGAGCAAGCCCAACCCGTTCCAGGGGGTGCGCTTCGGGGCGCCCGGCGCGCCCAAGAGCCGAGCATCGACGGCGGGGTTCAAGGCGGTCACGCCCGAGCAGATCGCCGCCGCCGCGCTCGAGATGACGCCGGCCGAGCCGCGTGTCTCCCGCACCTCGATGCGCCCGACGCCCGCCCCCTCGCCCGCGGAGCCGATCCGCCGTAGCTCGCAGACCGCGCTGAAGGCCGTGTCTCCCGAGGCTCAGCGGCGCCCCTCGCAGACTGCCCTCAAGGCGGTGTCCGCCGAGCCCCCGCCTGCCCAGCGGGCGCCGGTGATCACATCCAAGTCGGCGGTGATGCCCGCCCAGACCTCCGAGCTGGCGCCGACCGTGATCGTCTCCGACCCAGCGTCGATCGCGGTCGTGAGGCCGGCGGGCGATACCAAGGCGCCGATCACCGGACCAGGCCTCGAGGCGGCGGGCCCCACCGTTGAGCCAGCCGCGAGCGACGCGTCCTCCGACTCGTCGCCCATGTCGGAGCGCCCCAAGGCGCGCGTGAAGCCGAGGGTTCGCAATACCATCCCCTTCGGCGATCAGCTCGCCCCGGCGCCAGGCATGGCGGCGGCGCCCGCGGCCAGCAGCGCGAGCTCGGCCACCCCTACCGCGGCGACGGCGCCTCCTGCCGCCACATCGGCGCCTCCTCCGGTCGCCCCCATATTCGACCCGGCGACGCTGAAGCCGGAGCGACAGACGCTACCGGGCCCCCACAGTCCGGGAGACACGGTGGAGAGCCGGCGCGGGGAAGCGATCCCCGAGCCGGTACCCTCCCTCGGCACACCCGCGCGCCTCGCGCTCTCGTCTCCTGGACCCTTCTCGACGCCCACGCCCCCGGTCGCTTCGGTGAGGTTCGGGCCACCGCCTCCCATGCCCCCAGGCGCGCAGACGCCGCGGCCCCCCATCGCCGGCGAGGACTCGGAGGGGGGCCACATCGGCCCGCCGCGCGCGCCGCCGAGCGTGAGCCGCCGGCCTCCCTCGACCGTGGGTACCGTGGTCCTCTCGGCGCTCACCGCGTCGATCGTGGTCGCGCTCGCGCTCTACCTGCTCTGGTCGCCGAGCCGATCGGGCACGCAGCCCGCGGCCTCGGGCTCGGCGTCGAGCGGCCCGCTGGCCACGAGCAGCGCCACCTCGGCGCCCGCCGCCGCGAGCGCGGCCCCCTCGGCAAGCGCGCCCGCGAGCGCCTCTGCAGCTCCGGGCGAACCCAACGTCTCCGAGCTGCCCTATGGCTTCGGCTACCTCACGGTGACCTCGCCGGCGCAGGCCAACGTCTACATCTTCGGTAAGCTCCTCGGGCCCGTGAACCAGGCGCTCAGGACGAGGTGCGGCAAGTTCTTCATGCGCCTCGCCGCGCCCAACGACGGCGGCCCGTTCCCCGAGTGGGTGAGCGCCGGCCAGACCATCGAGGTCCCCTGCCAGCAGGCCATCAAGGTCGAAGCCAAGAACTGAAGACGTTTCACCTCAAAGGAGGTCGAGGAAGGCGAGCAGGCCCTCGACCTCCCGAGCCGGGATCCTCTCGGCATCGGCCGGCCTGTGGTCGTGGAAGAACCGCCCTCGAACCGCGCCGGCCCGTTCGACCACGTCTCGTAGCGAGCGCGCCGACCCGTTGGTGAAATAGGGCCGCTTGCGATACGCGCGGCGGAGCGACGGCGGCCTCGCTCCGAGCTCGTGAACGTAGGGCTCGACGCCGGTCTTCTCGTAACCGTCGCGCGCCCAGACGATGGGCCCCTCGTGGCTGAGAACGAGGGACTCCCAGCGCTCCCTCGGTACGCGCGTGGTCGGGTCGTCGGCGATGAAACGAGCCGAGTGGCACCCTTCGCAGCGCATCTCGAAGACCTCGGCGCCCGCCCGCTCCAGGCGGGTGAACGAGGCGTGCGAGAGCGCGGCCGGGTTCGAGCGGTGACTCTGCTCCATGAGAAAGGTGACGAGCGCCCGGCGGAGCGCGAGGGCATCGAGGTCACTCGGCCCAGGGGCGAGCAGCGGGAGCCAGGGGAGGCCGGTCTCGCTCGCCGAGAACCACGGCACGTGCCCGCTGTTGGCGCCGGCCACGCGGAACTCGTTGTCCACCATGGTGGCGAGATCGGGGTCGAGGGCGCGCGAGAAGTAGGGCTTGTCGTTGCCGAGGCCGAGCAAGGTCTTGGTCGTGGCCCGCACGTCGCCTCGCCCCGTGTGGTGCGTGCGCCCGTCGACCGTGCCCTCGAAGTGGCAAGCCTCGCAGGTGAAGCGGCTCAGCTCCCCTTCGGAGCGGGTCCAGGGCGCCATCAGGTTCGTGAAGAAGAGCGCCTCGCCCACGCTCACGTCGGCGGAGGGCCTGGGCTCGCCGGGCTCCGCGGCGAGGCGCGTGGCGTTGCTGGACATCGAGCCGAGGTCGGTGAAGGCATCGAGGAGCGGGTCCGCGCCCACCATGCGACCCCGGGCGATCGCGAGCGAAGCGATCCCGGGAACGGCGACGCGGGTCGTGATCTCGGGAGGCTTACCGAGATCGTCGCCCCAGGTGAGCTGCGCGAGACGATCGGCGCCATAGCCGGCCACGGTCAGCGAGGCTCCCCCACCGTCTCGCCCCTCGAGGACCACCGCCTTGGGGGTGAGCACGCCGAGCGCGGAGACGTTCACAGCCGCGAGCCTCTCGAAGGCCCCAGCGCTCGAGAGGCGATAGAGGAAGACGAACGAGTCGATGTAGCCAAACGACCCGCCGGTGCGATCGAGGGGGTGATCCTCGATGCCACCGAGCGCGACCAATAGGCCCGCCCGCGTGTCGAGCGCCGCCATGGACCAGATGGGCCCATCGTGGCGAATGACGGCGGCGCCGGCCGCGAGGGGAAGGCTGCGACCGTCGAGGGGGTAGGCCGTGATCGAGTGGTCGAGCAGGCAATCGACGAGCACGCGCTCCTTCGTCGCGAGGACGCGGAACGGGCCCGCACCCGTCGAGATGGTAGCCACTCCGTGTCCGCGTGAGCCATGGGGGATGGCGAAGAGGCGGTCGCCGCGCTCATCGATCGCGTAGAGCGCCGCCTCGGTCGCGGCCACGTCGCGCAGGCCGAAGACGGGAGGGGTAGCCTCTCCGACGGAGAGAGCCCCCATCGCATGGAGCGTGTCACCCTCGACCCGAAAGCGCGCGAGGACCGGCGACTCCTCGCCCGTGACCGCGAAGCTGCCATCGGGGAGGCGGGCGACCCCGGTGGGCACCGCGGGGGCCGTGGCGCGCGAGAGCTCGCGGAGCGACTCGTCGAGGAGGACGACGGCGTCGCGTCCGCGGAGCAGGCCCACGAAGCGGGAGCCAGCCTCGTCGACCGCGCGGATGGCGACGGGATCGGGGCCGAAGGCATGCGTGGAAGGGGGCTGCCTGGCGAAGTCTATCTCGCGCCGCCGCTGCTCCTCGAAGGCCCGAAGCGGCGCGAGCCGGTCACCCTCCTCGGGGACCGGCTCGGAGCCGTGCCTGCAGCTCGCCAGGGCGAGGCCGGCGAGGAGCCCGAGGGCCGCTCGCCGGATCGAGATCACCAGCCGCCGCCGGGCGCCGCCGTCTTCGCGGGCGCCGCGGCCGACTTCGCCGGAGCCGCCGTGTTCGTGGCCGCCGCCGAGGGGGCAGCCTTGTCGTCCGACTTCTTCCCGTCGCACCCGAAGAGGCCGACCGACAGGGCCCCGAGCGCCATCACCAAAACCACCTTCGCCGTCTTCATGAACCGTGTCTCCTCGACGGCGAGGGGACCACACATTGCTCGGTTTGCGAAGGGCTCTGGGCTACTTGCCGTGAGCCGGCGGGGCCGCGGGGGGGGGAGCGCCGGCCGCGAGGACCTCGACGAGCACTCCCTCGGCGACTCGCTCGCCGGGGTTTGCGACGACGTCTTCGTCGCCCTCCAGCCCTTCGGTGACGCCGACCTCCATGCCGTAGTCGTCACCGATGACGACCTTCCGGAGGTGCGCGTTGTGGGAGGCATCGACGATCGCCACGCGCGTGCCGTCGGCCCCGGCGATGAGCGCGGTGGCGGGGACCGCGAAGGGCGCCGGCGCGCCGCTGCGCTCCACCTTGAGCTGCGCGTACATGCCCGGCAGCAGGGCGTTGTCGGGGTTCGGCACCTGGATTTCGGTGAGCATGGTGCGCGAGCCGGGGTCGAGCGCGCCGGCCGTGCGCGTGACCTTGCCCACGAAGTTTCTCCCCGGGTACTCGCGCACCAGGATGGTGGCGTCTCCCCCGGAGCGGATGAAGGGCGCGTAAGCTTGCGGGACGCTGACGAAGACGCGGACCGGGTCGAGCTGCGTGACCTTGAACAACGCCTGCCCAGTCCCGTTGCCTGCCGTGACCAGCGCGCCGAGGTCGACCTTGCGAGCCGTGACCTTGCCCGCGAAAGGAGCGACCACGCGAGCGAAGGCCTTGATCTCGAGAAGACGACGCACGTTGGCCTGGTTGCTCTCGACGAGCGAGCTGGCGGCCCTCACGTTGCCCGCATCGGCGCGCGCCTGGGCCTCGCGCTGATCGACGTCTTGCTTCGAGGCCAGGCTCGCCTTCACGAGCTCGCGGTAGCGGTCGATGCTCACGCGCGAGAACTCGGCCTGAGCCTTGGCCGACTCCAGAGCGCCCTTCGACTGCGCCAGGGTCGCCTGCGCCGCGGCCAGCTCCTGGTCGGCTTCGGGGGTCTCGAGCTCGGCGAGGAGCTGCCCCTCGGTCACCGTGTCGCCGATGTCGACATAGCGCTTCTTGAGGTAGCCGCTGGTCCGCGCGAAGACCGTGGTGTCCTCGAGGGCCTGCACCTGTCCCGGGAGCTTGAAGCCCTCGGCGCTGGCCCTTCGCTTCGGCTTGACGAGCGTGACCTTGGGCGCCGATCCGGCGCGCTGGGCCGTCTCCTCGCGAACCGCGGCATCGTGCTTCAAGCGCGGGACGAGGCCGAGAAGGAACAGCCCTCCGAGCAGCGAGAGCCCGACGGCACCAATGGCGATCAGCGTGCCGGCGCGAGGCTTGGGCACCTCGGGGAGCGCGATGTCGTCCTCGTCGTGACCACCGTGGCCCGCGTCGGCGGGGTGAGCGGCGGTCTCGGCGGGCTCGTTGGGCTGCGAGTGGCGTTCGTCAGTCTTCATGGAGGCGGGGGTGGGCATGGGAAGGTGACTCCGCAGGGGCCTTGGCGCGGAGCGCCGAGTAGGCCACGGGAACGAAGAACAGCGTGGTGACGGTGGCGACCAGGAGGCCACCGATGACGGCGCGACCGAGGGGAGCGTTCTGCTCGCCGCCTTCGCCGAGCCCGAGGGACATGGGGAGCATGCCGATGATCATCGCGAGCGCCGTCATGACGACGGGCCGGAGCCTCGTGATGCCGGCGAGGAGCGCCGCGTCGTGCGCGTTCTTGCCGGCCTTGCGCTGATCGTTGGCGAAGGTCACGAGGAGGATGCTGTTCGCGGTCGCCACGCCGATGCTCATGATGGCGCCCATGAGCGAGGGCACGCTCACGGTGGTGCGAGAGACGAACAGCATCCACACGATGCCGGAGAGCGCGCCGGGTAGCGCCATGAGGATGATGAGCGGGTCCATCCACGACTGGAAGTTGACCACCATGAGGAGGTAGACGAGCACGACCGCGAAGATGAGCCCGAAGCCCAGGCCGCGGAACGAGGAGCTCATGCTCTCGACCTGCCCCTTGATGCTCACCGTGGTCCCACGCGGGAGGGTGGGCTTCATCTCGGCGACGAGCTTCTCGACCTTGGCAGCGACCGAGGCGAGGTCGGCGCCGTCGACGTTGGCGAGCACGTCGACGGTGGGGGCTGCGTTGAAGTGCGTCACGTTGGTGGGCCCGACCGAGCGCGTCACCGTGGCGAGGTTGGCGAGCAGCGCCGGCTCGGAGAGCGTCGGCGAGTCGATGGGCGTGGCCTCCAGGGCGCTGACCGAGTCGACGCGGTACTGAGGCGTCTGGACCGCGAGGTTGTATTGAACGCCCTTCGCTCCATCGAGCCAGAAGTTGGGCGCGGTCTGCCCGCTGGAGTTGAGCGACGTCAGGATGTCGTTGGCCACGTCGCGCTGCTGGAGCCCCGCGTGGTCGGCGAGCGTGCGGTCGATGTCGAGCTTCAGCTCGGGGGTGGTCACGACCTGGTGCACGTGGACGTCGACCGCGCCTGGGATCCGGCCGACCTGGTCGCGAAGCTTCCCCGCCAGCTCGAGGACCTGCGGCAACGAAGCGCGCGGGGCCACGAACTGGATGTCGATCGGCGCCGAGACGCCGAAGTTGAGCACCTGCGTCGACATGTCGGGCGCGAGGAAGAAGAAGGTGACGTCGGGGTACTCGTCCGCCAGCCGCTTCCTGAGGTTGCGCACGTGCTCCGCGGTGGGGCCGTGCTCCTCGTTGAGCGCGACCTGGATCTCGCCGTCGGCCGACGAGATCATCGAAGGATCGCCGAGGGCGAGGTTGATGCCCGAGAAGGGGATCCCGATGTTGTCGATGACCGTCTCGACCTCGTGGGCCGGGATCTCTTTCTTGATGCTCTCCTCGATGGCGGCGAAGCGCCTCTCCGACTCCTCGAGGCGCGTGCCCGGGGGCAGGCGGACGTGGAGCTTGATGAGGCCGGCGTCGACCGCCGGGAAGAAGTCGCGCCCGTTGAGCGCGAGCAGCGAGCAAGAGGCGACGACGAACACGCCGAAGGTGATCGAGAAGGCGCGCCTGTGGGCGAGCACCCAGGCGAGCGCCCCGCCGTAGACCCCGCGGAACTTCAAGAACTGGTGGTTGAAGGCGTCGTGGAGCCGGAAGAAGAGCCCGCGCTTGCCGGTGCCGCCGCCAGAGTACTCGTGGACTTCGCTGGCGAGCAGGTAGTGCACCATCGTGGGCACCAGCGTTCGCGAGAGGAAGTACGACGTCAGCATCGCGAAGACGACGGCGAGGGCCAGCGGCACGAAGAGCGACTTGGCCGCGCCCGAGATGAAGGCCACCGGCACGAACACGATGCAGATGCAGAGCGTCGAGACAAAGGCGGGGACGGCGATCTGCTGGGCGCCGTCGAGGATGGCGTCGATGAGGCCTTTGCGCTGGTGCAGGTTGCGGTGGATGTTCTCGATCTCGACGGTCGCATCGTCGACCAGGATGCCGACGGCCAGCGCCATGCCTCCGAGCGTCATGGTGTTGAGCGTGAAGCCCAGCGCGCTCAAGAGGATGATGGCGACCAGGATCGAGAGCGGGATCGAGACGACGACGATCAGCGTGCTCCGCCAGCTCCCGAGGAAGAGCAGGATCATGAGCCCGGTGAGGCCTGCGGCGATGGCGGCCTCTTTGACCACTCCTTCGACCGCGGCGCGAACGAACACCGACTGATCGAAGAGCATCGTGACCTTGAGCTCCTTGGGCAAGGTCGCGAGGATGGTGGGGAGCACGTCCTTCACGCGCTTCACGATGTCGAGCGTCGAGGCACCGCCGGCCTTGAGGATGGGCATGATCACGCCCTTCTTCCCGTCGACGTGAACCACGTTGGTCTGCGGCGCGAACCCATCGCGGACGTGGGCCACGTCTTTCACGTAGACCGTGGTCCCGCCGACGTTCTTGATCGGCAGATCGTCGAGCTCACCGACGGCGTCGGTGCTCCCGTTGATGCGAATCGTGTACTCCTGCGGCCCGATCTTGGCGGTGCCGCCGGGTAGGATGAGGTTCTGCGCATTGACCGCGTTGGCCACGTCGCGGGGCGAGAGCCCGTATCCGTGGAGCTTCTGCAGGTCGATGTCGATCATCACCTGCCGAGTCTTGCCGCCGTAGGGGTAGGGGATCTGCGCGCCCTGCACGACGGCCAACCCACCGCGGAGGAAGTTTTGACCGATGTCGGTGAGCTGCTGCTCCGAGAGCGTGTCGCTGCCCAGCGAGAGCTGGAGAATGGGCACGTTGGAGGCGCTGTACCGCATGATGAGCGGCGGCGTGGCCCCGGTCGGGAACTGCTTCAGCAGCGTCTGGGAGATGGCCGTGACTTGCGCGTTGGCCGCCTCGATCTTGGCGCCGGGCTGGAAGAAGATCTTGGTGACGCTGATGCCGTAGAGAGACTGGCTCTCGATGTGCTCGATGTCGTTGACCGTCGTGGTGAGAGCGCGCTCGTAGTTGCCGACGATGCGCTTCTCCATCTCGTCGGGCGACAGCCCGCCGTATTGCCAGACGACGGCGATGACGGGGATGTCGATCTCCGGAAAGATGTCAGTCGGCATCCGCAGGATGGTCACCGCCCCCAAGAGGACGATGAGCATCGACATGACGACGAAGGTGTAGGGTCGCCGTAGGGCGAGTCGTACGATCCACATGGGGCACCACGGGGGGAGCTGTCTCCCCCGGCAAGTTCGTGACGCTGGACTTTTGCTCCTCCGGCGGCCCTCCTACCAGGGGCCACGGCGCCTCGGGATCGGACGATCTATCGATGGCTATCTATGTTCGCCCCGATGGGCCAGTCGCCACTCGCGGGGCGTCAGGTGGTGCGCGCGCCGAAACAGGCGAATGAAGTAGGTGGCATCGGAGAACCCCACGCGCTCGGCGACGATCGCCACGTCTTCGTCGGTCTCGCGGAGCCGGCGGCGCGCCTCGGCCAGCCGGCGCTCGACGATCCACTCGAGGACCGTCATACCCGTGTGTTGCCGGATGACGGACGTCAGGTGGCTCGCGGAGCGACCGACGGCTCTCGCCACCTCGGCGAGCGAGATGGGCTCGGCGTAGCGTTGCTCGATGAAATCGAAGGCCTCGCCGACGAGGGGAGGCATCTCCTCCGACTGCGAGCGTGGCGAGATCACCCGAGCCGCTTCGATGAGCAGGATGTGCAGGTGCGCGCGCGCCGCCTCCCGGAACCCGAGGCGAGACTCGCGCAGCTCCTCGTCGATGCGCTCGAGCCTCTGCGTCCAGCGCCAACGGTCGACTTCGGGGACCATGCCGTAAGCCGGACCGGCCGCCGAGCGGCGGGAGAACCCCAGCCAGTGGGTCTGCCCGGCCCGGGGCATGAAGGGGATCGCGCCGCCCCCCATCCCTCCCAGGAGCTCTTCGGTGAACTCGGCGACCCAACCGGTGATGCCGTGCATGCCCGTCGTGTCGTGCAGCTCCCCTGGGGCGAGGAGGTGCATGTGCCCGGGCGTTACGGGGACGCGATGCCCGACGAAGGCGATCTCCCCCTCCCCCTCTTCAGCGAAGAAGAGGACGAAGAACCGATGCCCGTGAATGCCCTCGGCGTGGACCGCGGCGGTGGCCTTCTGCCTTCTGAAGACTCGCAACGGGAACGCGCCACCCGGTGGCGTCCGCATGGTGACGATGGGCGGTCGAGTGCCGGAACGACGGGAGGCGGGGGGGTCTTGCTTCATCCTGACGGGGGAGCGCCAGTGTACGCCTTCGCGAAGCCAGGAGTAGCCCGCTCGGCAGCGACGGTGGGATCGCGCGGCTACGACGCCTCAGAAGACGACGATGGGCAGGTTGTTGCCCAACGACGCCGCGGAGCCGCCGCGGTCCTTGCGATCTCCTTGACCGAGCTGGCCGTAATCGTTGTAACCCCAGCACTTGAGCTGGCCGTTCACGAGGACGGCGCAGGCCGACTGAGCCTGGCCGTAGACGTGCGAGGCTCGGAGCGGGTCGTTCATGAAATCGGTGCCGAAGTCGACGTGGGGGAGGCCGTCTCCCATCTGGGCAGCCGTGGCCCCGTAAAGCACCGTGTCGCCCGTGCCGAGCTGCCCATGAGTGTTGCTCCCCCAGCACTTCACCTGCTGGTTGTCGAGGAGCACACAGGCGCTGTTGTCCTGGAGGGTCAGCTCCAGCGCCGAGCGCCCGGTGCCGAGCGCCACCTTGGGGAAGGCCGATAGGTCCCCCCCTGTGCCGTAGTAGCCATTGTAGTTGTCGTCGGTATTGCCGAGCCCGAGACGGCCATCGTCGTTGAAGCCCCAGCAGCGGACCTGATCGTCGTCGAGGATGGCGCACTGGTGGTTGTAGCCGCTTCGCAGCGATTTCACCGTACGGCCGGCACCGAACTTCAACGCGACCTGGTCGGCGGCGTTGTAGCGGACTCCCCAGCAGACGACGCTGTCGTCGTCGAGGTGAAAACAGGTGTCGCTCTGCCCCAGCGCCATTTCTTTGACGGTGTGTCCACCGAGGCTCACGGTCGGCAAGTTGTCGCCCATGGTGCTCGGCGAGGTGCCGCGGTCCACCTTGTCGCCCGTCGCGAGCTGCCCGTACTGGTTGTGGCCCCAGCACTTGACCGAGCCATTCAGGAGGAGGGCGCAGGCGTGGTCGCCATTGACCTCGACCGCCGACGCCCTCTGCCCGGCCCCGAGATCGACGGGATGCAGGTCGTCGCCCATCTGGAAGAGGTCATAGCCGATGTCGTCGGTGCCCCCGCTGCCGAGCACCCCATGATCGTTGAACCCCCAGCACTTGATGGTGCCGTCGTCGAGCAGGGCGCAGGTCGAGGCGTCGCTCGACCGCACCTGGACGGCCTTGCGGCCGGTACCCAGGTCCACGGGCGTATAGCCGACGCCGACCTCACCCGCGTCGTCGCCGCGGTTCAGGTCGTCGCCGAGCCCGAGCTGCCCGTGCTGGTTCTGACCCCAGCAGCGGAGGAGGCCATCCTGGGTGATGACACAGGTGTGGTATCCGCCAGAGGCGAGGAGGACGATCTGGGGCCGGCAGTAGAACCCCACGTCGTCGCAAACACCGTCGCCGCAGTCGCTGTCTTGATGGCAGATCTTGCCGAACGCACAGCGCGCCGCGCAAACGCTGCCGCCGCAATCGACGTCGCTCTCGTCTTGGTTGTAGACGTGGTCGAAGCAGGTGGGCGCCACACACTTCTTGTCGGACCCACAAATGGACGAGGCACAGTCGTTGTCGACGTTGCAGGGCTGGCCGGTATCGCAGCCACCGCAGGGACCGCCACAGTCGATGTACGTCTCACCGTGGTTCTGGACCTGGTCGCCACAGTCGGCCTCGGCGCAGGTACCACCGTCGAGGCAGATGTTGGAGTCACAGTCTCGGTTGAACTCGCAATGGGATCCCGGCCCGCAGGGCGCGCAGTCGGGGCCGCCGCAATCCAGGCCGGTCTCCCCCTTGTTTTGCACGTTGTCACTGCAAGTGGCGGGCTGGCAGACCTGTTGGAAGCAGACTCGTGATTGGCAGTCGGCGTCACCGTGGCAGGCCAGCTGGTCGGCACAGGGGCCGCACAGGGTGCCGCCACAGTCCTTGTCGGTCTCGTCTTGATTCATCACGCCGTCGGTGCAGCTCGGCGGCTCGGCCCCGCCTGCCCCTCCACCGCCGGTCGCGCCCGAGCTCGCCGTTGCGCCGCCGGTCCCGGTCGTGCTGCTCGCGGCCCCTCCCGACCCGGTGGCGGTGGACGCGCCCCCCTCGCCGCCTCCACCGCCGGCCGATGAGGTCCCGCTGGCGGAGGTGGCTTGGTGGCGGCTGAAGTCGACGTCTCCGAGGATGTCGGAGCAGCCCGCCGCGCCACCGAGCATGAGAACGAGGGGCAGGCAGCGGGCGACGAGGCGAAGGCTCATGGGAGCGCCCTCAGAGCACGGTGCGTACCTGGGCCCTCGGTCGAGAAATAGGCGCTTTCCGGGGGTAGCGTCGTTCAGTTGGACGATGCAGGCTCGTTCAATCGGGCGACGCGCCCACCCTCATTTCGCCCACCGTCACGGGACCATGACACGCCCGGGGGATTGTTGACGCGGCCCACGAGCCGGTCGACTGTCCGGTCCGAGGGCATGTCGCCCCGCTTTCTCGGAGCTTTGCCATGCGACTACGGTCTCCCTCTGCCCTCGCCCTCGTGCTCCTCTCCGGCTCATCGAGCCTGGGCCTCGTCGCCTGCGGGAGCTCATCCAGCTCGAGCACCACCGGCGTCGACGCCACGTCGGGCAGCCCGACCGGCACGGGAGGAGCGACCGCTTCCTCCAGCGCCGTCACCGGGACTGGCGGGTCCATCGCGGGCACGGGCGGTTTCGGCGGAAGTGGGACCGGGACCGGCGGCGCGGGCGGCTCCGGGGGCTCCGTCGCTGGAACGGGCGGCTCCGGAGGAGGCACCGGCGGCACTGGGACGGGCGGCGGCACCCCCTGCAGCTCGCTCTCGGACTGCCCCGGCGCGGACACCGACTGCCAGAAGCGCACCTGTGACTCGGGGGTCTGCGGGGTCAGCAACGTGACCATGGGCACGGCCGTGTCGCAGCAGACCCCCGGCGACTGCCTCGAGGTCCGGTGCGACGGCACGGGAGGGGTCGACTCCTTCGTCGACGACACCGACCTGCCCGACGACAAGAACCCTTGCACCATCGATGCGTGCAAGAGCGGGACTCCCTCTCACACCAACGCTGCCGCCAACACCAAGTGCGGCACCAACCTGGTCTGTGACGGCAACGGCATGTGCGTCGGCTGTACCGACGCTTCACAGTGCCCGGCGGCTCCCAACGAGTGCCAGACCGCCGCCTGCCACTCCGGCACCTGCGGGACCGACAACGTGGCCGCCCCCGGCAACGTCACCAGCCAGAAGGCGGGTGACTGCCAGAAGAACCAGTGCGACGGCATGGGCCACGTGATCCCCGCCGCCGACGACACCGACTTGCCGGTCGACAACAAGACCTGCACCAAGGACCTGTGCAACGGCGGTGTCCCCACCAACCCGCCGGTCGCGGCGGGCACCGCCTGCACCGATGGCGGAGGCAAGAAGTGCGACGCCAACGGCAACTGCGTGCAGTGCCTCGCGCCGGCCGACTGCGGCACCGACTCGGCCTGTCAGACCTTCGCCTGCGTCGGCGGCATGTGCATGACCAACAACCTGGCCAAGGGCACGGTGGTGGCCGGCGGCTCGAATGGTGATTGCCACTCGGACCAGTGCGACGGCGCGGGCAAGGTGACGTCCAATGCCATCGACACCAACGACAAGCCCATCGACGGCAAGCAATGCACCCAGGACCTCTGCTCGGCCGCGGGGGCGCCCTCGAACCCGCCGGTGACGACCGGCACCGCCTGCACCGACGGCGGGGGCAAGAAGTGCGACGCCACCGGCACCTGCGTGCAATGCCTCATCGCGGCCGACTGCGGCGTCGACACCACCTGCCAGAAGATGACCTGCAACGCCGGCGTATGTGGGGTCATGAACACCGCCAAGGGCACGGTGGTCACCAACACCCTCGTGGGCGATTGCCACACCGATCAGTGCGACGGCAACGGGGGCGTCACCGCCAACGCGGTCGACGACACCGACGTGCCCAACGACGGTAACGCTTGCACCACCGACACGTGCTCCAACGGCACGCCCGGCCACTCGAATCAGCCCATCCACACCGTCTGCGGCGCCGGGCTCGAGTGCGACGACATGGGACACTGCCAGGGGTGCGTCACCGACGCCGACTGCTCGGCGGCGGGCGACACCGAATGCCAGACCCACACATGCCTGGCCGGAGGGACCTGCGGATACAAGTACGCGGCGGCCGGCACCGTGCTGGTCAACGGGCAGACGCCCGGCGACTGCCATACGAAGCAGTGCGGAGCGATGGGCGCGATCGTCGACATGATCGACGACACCGACAAGCCCGGCGCCGGCACGACCTGCACCACGGGCTCGTGCACGGCCGGTGTCCCTGGTCAGACCAACGCCACGGCGGGCACCGCGTGCAGCGATGGGGGCGGCGTCTCGTGCGACGGTAGCGGCGTCTGCAGCCAGCCGTTCACCGTGCTCCAGATGGGCTCCGCCAACACGGCCACCGCCGTGTCGCTGGTGAAATTCTACGCCAACGGTATGGCGGCCGGCGCGACCGTCAACCTGCCGACGGCCATCAGCGGCGTGAACCAGCCACTCACGCTCCCGGGCAACGGCACCTCCGAGGGCGCCCTCGCTCGCTCCGCGAACGGCAAGTACCTCGCGCTGGCCGGCTACGCGGCCGCAGTCGGCGATACCATCGCCGCCACCACCGACCGCGTGGTCGCCCGCATCGACGCCAGCGACAACGTCGACACGACCACCCGGGCCACTTCGACGACGGTGACGTCGTCGAACATCCGCGGCGCCATCGCGACCGACGACGGCACGCACTTCTGGATCTCGGGCAACGGCAGCACCGCGACGGGCGGCGTCTCGTACTTTCCGATCGGCGCGGCGAGCGGCGTTCACGTGCTGGCAACCCCCGCCAACATGCGCGCCATCAACATCTTCAACGGCCAGCTCTATGGGTCGGCGGGCTCCACGCCGTTCACGAACATCTTCACCGTCGGTACGGGCCTACCCACCACCACGGGTCAGATGGCGACCGCGCTGGCCGGGTTCCCGACGGCCGCAAACTCGGCCAGCCCGTACGCTTTCTTCTTCGTGGCGGCCAACCCGGCCGCCGGCGGCAACGACACGTTCTACGTGGCCGACGACAGCGGCACCTCGAAGAACGGCGGCATCCAGCGCTGGGTGCTCCACGGCGCCACCTGGACCAACGACTTCACGTTCACGAGCGGCATCACCACCGGAGCGCGTGGCGTGACGGGATGGCTCAGCGGCACCACGGTCAACCTCATCGTCGTGACGGCCGAGGGCTCCCCCAACAAGATCTGGTCGCTCGCCGACACGGGGGCCGAGTCGCCGCTCCCCGTCTTCAAGCTGGTCGCCACGGCCCCCGCCGGCGCCAACTTCCGCGGCGTCGCCCTCTCGGCCCACTGACCGATCGAGCGACTCGCCGAGGGTAGGATCGAGGGCCCGCTTCCACGGCGGGCCCGTGATCTTCAACGCAAGAGGCCGGTCCCCTTTACCGGGGGCCGGCCTCCTTTGCGCTCGAACGCGGGTGGCGGCTTGCTCAGAAGCGGGCCGCGGCGGTCTTCGTCTCGCCCGCCTTCACGGTGACGGTCACGGCCTTACGACCGAGCTCGGCGTGAACGAAGGTGACGGTGTGCGAGCCGGGGGAGACGCTGACGCCCATCTTCGGGGTGCTGCCCATGGGCTTGCCGTCGAGGAGCACCTTGGACACGGGGATCGAGTTCATGTTGAGCGTCCCCTGCCCCGTGGCGCCGCCCTCGGGCTTGCTGGGCTTCTCGGCCGGCTCGGGCTTGGCGGGCTTCTCGCCAGGATCGGGCCTCGAGCCGCCGGGGTTGGCAGCGATGGGAGCCGTGCCCCCACCCACCGGCGGCGGGTTGGCGGCGGCAGCAGCCGCGGCGGCGGCCTTCGGATCGAACAGCTCGATGCGGAAGGTGCGCTCGGCAGCGCCGTCCTCGAAGGTCACGTCTTGCGTGTAGTCGTCGAGCCCCTTCTTGGTGGCGACGAGGCGCCAGGCTTCCGAGGGAACGACGTCGAGCTTCACCGGCGGGCTCTTGAGAAGCGCGTCGAGCTTCTTCTCGACCTTCTTGTTGTTGTCGCGGCGCACGAGCGAGACGGTGGCGCCGGCGGTGACGAGCTCGAAGGTGGCCTGGCCCTTGATGACCTTGAGCTTGATCTCGCCGAGGTCCTTCGACTGGCCGGCGACGAGGTCGACGCTGTCTTCACGCGTCTCGTAGCGGTCGCCGCCCTCGTAGCGGATCTTGTGCGAGCCGGGGGTGAGGTCCTTGAGGCTCAGCGGCAGCGTGCCCTTGGGCGTGCCGTCGACCGACACCTTGATGTCCCGCTCCTGCGCGGTGCCGGCGATCTTGAGCTCGGTGCCGCCCGTCGGCGCAGCCGCCACGGGCCCGTTGGGCGAGGCCTGGGTGCCGCCACCGGGCGCCTCGAGCTTCATGAAGACGACCTTCTCCTTGCCCGCCTCGACCGTGTCCTCGGTGCTGGCGGGCGCGAAGCTCGGCGCGATGACCTTGATGGTCTTGCTGCCGGGGTCGAGGTCGGTCACCACGCAAGGGGTGGCCTGGCACTTCTTCTGGCCGTCGACGTAGACGTCGACCGCGCCCACCGGCGCGCCGTTGGAGGCGCTGACGTCGATCTTGAACTGCCCCTTCTTGGGCAGGACCAAGAAGATCACGAGGCCGACGACGGCGACGAGCGACAGCGCGCTCAAGATCATGCCGACGCGGTTACCGCCGGCGGCGGGAGCCGCCGGCGCCGCGGC
>FTCO01000118.1_pt1 | contig 19299 bp, 13 predicted proteins | sample 1639701 | NCBI WGS metagenome assembly FTCO01 (sample SAMEA3914869, study PRJEB12502) | metagenome | biome: forest; material: soil | place: USA | collected 2012-03-12 | depth 0.1 m | reverse complement strand
TAAATTCGATCCCGTCATCGGCCGCGTGGTCGAGGCGCGGCGGCTCCTGCAGATCCTCGAGCGGCGCTTCAAGAACCACCCGCTCATCGTCGGCGAGCCGGGCGTCGGCAAGACCGCGCTCATCCGGAGCCTCGCCGATCGCATCGCCCACGGCGACGTGCCCTCGAACCTCGCGCAAGCCACGCTGCTCGAGCTCGACACGGGCGCGCTCGTGGCGGGCGCCAAGCTCCGCGGCGAGATCGAGCAGCGCTTGAAGGCCTTGGTCGACAAGCTGCGCGCCTCGGCCGAGGCCGAGAACATCCTCGTGGTCGAGGACATCGACTCGCTCTTCGGCCAAGGGGTGCAGGGCTCGGGCGTCGGCGAGCTCTTGAAGCCGCTGCTCTCGCGCGGCGAGATCCGCATCGTCGCCACGACCACGCCCGAGGGCGTGCGCAAGATGAACGAGCGCGACGGCGGCATCCTCCGCCGCTTCAGCGTCATCAACCTCGAGGCGCCCAGCATCGAGCAGGCGACCGAGATCCTGCGCGGCATCGCCACGCGCTACGAAGGGCACCACCGGGTTCGCATCGGCGAGAGCGCCATCGTGTCGGCCGTCACGCTCGCCAAGCGCTACCTCTCCGACCGGGCACTACCCGACACGGCCGTCGATCTCCTCGACGAGACCTCGGCCCGGAAGCGCGTCGAGGTCGACGGTGTCCCCGCCGAGGTCGACGCCTTGAACCGCCGCGTCGACTCGCTCAAGGCGCAGATCGCGGCCCTCGCCGACGACGACGACAAGCCCAGCGTGCAGACGCGCACCAGGCTCGAGAAGGAGCTCGCCGAGCTCGGCCCGCGCGCGGAGGCCCTCAAGTCGAAGCTCACCTCGAGGAAGGGCGTGATCGCCATGGTGCAGGCCATCCGCAAGGAGCAGGCGGACGCCCTGAAGTCGCTCGAGGTCGCGCGCAAGGAGAGCGCCTTCGCCAAGCTGGGCGAGCTCGAGCACGTGACGCTCCCCGACATCAAGCGGCGCCTCGAGGCCGCCGAGCAAGCCGCCGAACGTGAGGGCGTCGCGGCGACCTCCAACGGCGTCACCGAGAACGACGTCGCCGGCACGCTCAACGACTGGACCGGCATCCCCGTCGCCAAGATGCTCGAGGGCGAGGCCGACAAGCTCCTCAAGATGGAGGAGCGCCTGGCCCGTCGTGTCGTCGGGCAAGACGACGCTTCGCGCGCCATCGCCAAGGCCGTGCGCCGCGGCCGCGTCGGGCTCCGCGACCCCGGCAAGCCCATCGGCTCGTTCCTCTTCCTCGGCCCGAGCGGCGTCGGCAAGACCGAGCTCGCCAAGGCGCTCGCCGAGTTCCTCTTCGACGACGAGGCCGCGCTCACTCGAATGGACATGAGTGAGTACATGGAGCGGCACATGGCCCAGCGCCTCATCGGCGCGCCCCCGGGCTACGCCGACAGCGAGCAGGGCGGCATGCTCACCGAGGCCGCGCGGCGAAGGCCCTACAGCGTGCTGCTCTTCGACGAGGTGGAGAAGGCGCACGCCGACGTCTTCAACTTGCTGCTCCAAGTGCTCGACGACGGGCGCCTCACCGACGGCCGCGGCCGGCTCGCCGACTTCTCGAACACGGTCGTCATCATGACGTCGAACATCGGCTCGAAGCGCGTCCTCGAGGCCGACTCCAAGCTGTGGGCCACCGAAGACGGGCGCGAGGCGATCCGCGACGTGCTCCTCGAGGAGCTGCGGGGCTTCTTCCGGCCCGAGTTTTTGAACCGCATCGACGACGTCGTCGTCTTCAAGGCGCTGAGCAAGGACGACCTCCGCGGCGTGGTCGACATCCAGCTCCGCAGGCTGGAGCGGCTCCTCTCCGACAAGGAGATCAAGCTGGCCCTGACCGACGCCGCCAAGAACCGCCTGGTCGACCTCGGCTACGAGCCCAGCCTCGGCGCCCGCCCGTTGAAGCGCGCCATCCTGCGTGAGCTGCAGAACCCGCTCGCCGAGGCGATCCTTGCGGGCGGCTACACGGGTGGCCAGACCATCAAGGTCGACGTCGTCGACGAGAAGTTCACCTTCAAGGTCTAGCGACTACGGAGGCTCCCCTCCATGAGTGACTGGAAGCTCCCCTGGGACGCCGGCTGTCGATGCGGCCGCGTAAGGCTGCGCATTACCGAAGCGCCCCTGCTCTCGATGGCCTGCCATTGCTCGGGCTGCCAGCGGATGACCGCCAGCGCCTTCTCGCTGAGCATCGCCATCCCCACGAGCGGGTTCGCCGTCGTCGAAGGCGAGCCCGTCATCGGCGGCCTCCACGGCCCGAGCCGCCACTATCACTGCCCGCACTGCAAGAGCTGGCTCTTCACCAAGCCCGAGGGGATGGACCAGTTCGTCAACGTCCGCGCGACGATGCTGGACGACCACGCCTGGTTCCAACCCTTCGCCGAGACGTGCACCTCGGAAGGATTGCCTTGGGCCAAGACGGGCGCCGTGCACAGCTACCCGAACATCCCTGGGCCCGAGGTCTACCCGGCGCTCATCGCCGAGTTCGCCAAGACGGGCGCCCGACCGAAGTAGGGCCGCTCCTGGTCAGTGGGTCATCTGCCAGGCGAGGCGGACGACGAGCGCCACGGTCACGCAGAGCACTCCGGCACGGATGAACCGCTCGCCGCCCTTGATGGCGAGCTTGGCGCCGACCATGCCGCCGAGGGCCTGTCCGGCGGCCATGGGGAGGGCCAATCGAAAGTCGATCTGCCCTGCGAGCGCGAAGGTCGCGACCGAGCCCAGGTTGGAGGCGAAGTTCGCGACCTTGGCGTTGGCCGTGGCGGCCGTCAGGTCGTCCCCGAAGATGGCCACGAAGAGGGCGATCAGGAACGTGCCGACGCCGGGTCCAAAGAAGCCATCGTACGTGCCCATCACCAGGCCGATGGAGATGGCGACGACAACCGGGTGACGCTCGGCGACCGCCCAGGCCTTCGGGGGGAGCTTTCGGCGCCCGCGGAGCGCCAGGAAGAGCGCGACGGCGACCAGGAGGCTCATGACCACGGGTCGGAGCACGTCTGGGGGAAGGCTCAGGGCGAGCCGGACGCCAATCAGGGCGCCGGCGAGGGCGGGGAAGAAGGTCGGCAGGAACCTGGCCCGCGCGATACGGCCCGCCCGGTAGTACGAGAGGAGAGAGCTGGCCGAGCCGAAGACGCTCTGGCCCTTGTTGGTGCCGAGCGAGAGGCGAACGTCACCCCCCGTCGCCGTGAGCAAGGCGGGGAAGGTGAGCAGACCTCCGCCCCCCGCGATGGCGTCGATGACGCCCGCCGCGAAGGCCACCAGGGTCATGATGAAGATGAGCACGGGAAGAGCCGGAGGCCCTTAGGGCCTGGGAGGAAGTCAGGCCAGGGAGGCGACGGTCTCGGCGGGAGGGGGCTGCTCTTCGACGGTCTCCGTCGTCTCGCTCGCCTCGCAGGCTTCGGCCTCGGCCACCACGGGCTTCTTACGGCCACGCTCGAGGTCCATGAGGGAGTAGGTGCCGTCCGTGTCGCGACCGAAGATGGCCATGCGCACGGTGCGGTGGGGAGGCGCGGTGACCCCGTCACCGGCGATGACGGCGGCGATCTCGGAGGCCTTGGTCGCTCCGTTCGGCGTGATGTCACACGAGACGTCGAGGGTCACCAGATCCCCGACCAGGCCGGCACGGGCGAACGCCTCGCGCGCCTCGTCTCCGCCCACCTTGGCGCTGGTGAGGAAGCGGCGGACGTCGAGCATCTTGCCGATGCCCTCGATCTCGCGGCGGAAGGGGAGCGTCTCGGCGGCCATGGCGGCCTCACACTTGGCGGCGAGGACATCTTCGGCCGAGAGGCCGCTGGCCGCCGGGGCGAGGGCGCTTCGGGCGAATGCGATGGCGTAGCGGGCGCCTGCGACGAGCTTGGCGACGGCCGGGTCTTCCTTGCCACCGAGCTTCATGGCGGAGCGGAAGGTCAGGCCAGACGGGGAAGCCTTGGTCATGTCCGCCACCAGCGTTTCGAGGGCGGCCGGGTCGAGGTCGGCGTGGAGGCGGAGGTCGGCGTACTCGTCGAGGCTGAGGACACCGAGCGACAGGGCGGGCCCGAAGATCATGTCGGGCTTCGGGTGGAAGCCCCCCGTGTAGACCATGGAGAGGCCTAGGCGACGGATGATGCGCGGCAGCTCCCGGACCATGTCGAGGTGACCGAGGAGCGCCATGGCCCCGGTCTTCTCGTACTGGAACCGATAGCGATGACCGGGGCGCGGCCCGACGTTGGGGCGAAAGGTGTCCCCTGCGTGGAGCTTGGCGTCGGCCTCGGCACGCGACGGCTTCTCGGCGGCGTCGCGACCGCGACCCTCGCGCACCATCGGCAGCGACTTCTTCTCCGCCCCGAGCTTGTCGAGGAAGGTGAAGCGCTCGTCGCGCATCATGGTCATGTCGCAGGCGACGCCGCAGTCGTAGCAGACCAGACGGCGCTGGTCGGCCTTGGCCTCCTCCAGGTTCGTGTGGTGGACGAACATCCCCGCAGCTTTCCCGCAGGGGGGGCTCAGGCGGCTCTGGAGGGACTTACGGTACTCGCTCGCCAAGAACCCATCGTCGAGCCCGACGTCGATGTGGGCCCAAGGGAGGGTGGCCGTCACCGGCATGGTGCCGAGGTACTTCGCCCGGTCGATGCCGTAGTGGGTGAACGCCTCCTCCCAGAGGCTGAGCTTGAGCTGCTCGTCCCAGGAGTCGAAGCGGGCGCCGTTCCGCCAGGCGCGCTCGAGCACGTCCGCGAGGGGTCGATCGCCGCGCGCGTAGATGCCCTCGAGCACGGAGGCGTTCGCCTCGTGCGTCCGAAGCTTCACCGACTTGTGCCCGCGAGCGGCATCCCGGAGGATCTGTTGCTTGCGGGACACCTCGCCGAGGCCGTCCATGGCCGCCCACTGGAAGGGGGTGTGAGGCTTGGGCACGTGGGTCGAGACGCTGACCGTGACCTCGGCAGCCCGTCCGCGCGCCGCCTTGCGACCGACGCCGGCCGTCCGGATGCCCGTCTCGACCACCCCGCGCACGTCTTCGTCCGTCTCGGTGGGGAGGCCGATCATGAAGTAGAGCTTCATCTTCCCCCAGCCGCGGGAGAAGACGCGCTCGGCGGTCTCGTGGAGCTGCTCCTCCGTGACGTTCTTGTTCACGACGTCCCGCATGCGCTGCGAGCCGGCCTCGGGGGCGAAGGTCAGCCCGGTGGCGCGGACCTGCTTGATGTCGTCGAGGAGGTCGGGCTCGAGCCCATAGGCGCGTAGGGAGGAGACCCCGAGGGAGATCCTCTCCTCCGCCAGGCGCCCGGCCACCTTCTTGATGAGGGGGGAGATGCAGGAGACGTCTGCCGTCGACAGGGCGGTGAGGGAGACCTCGTCCTGGCCCGACTTCTTCACGGCGCGGAGGACGGTCTCGACGATCTGCTCCGGGTCGCGCTCTCGGACCGGGCGGTAGATCATCCCGGCCTGACAGAACCGGCAACCCTCCGTGCAGCCCCGGGCAATCTCGATCGACATGCGGTCGAAGATCGCCTCAGGGCCGCCCGTGGGGCCGTCGTCGGGGAAGGGGTAGGCGTTGAGGTCGACGAGGGACCGGGAGATCGGGAAAGGGATCCCGGGGACGACCGGACGCTCGACGACCTGAAGGCCGAGCGAGGGCTCGAGGCGAGTCGAGTAGAGGGAGGGCACATAGACGGCGCCCAGCTTGGCCAAGGCGATGAGCCGCTCCGCCCGAGGGACGCCCTCGCGACGGAGGCGAGCCCAGGTCAGGGCAACCTCGGTGGCCTTCTCCTCGCCGTCGCCGATGACGAAGGCGTCGATGAACGGCGCGAGCGGCTCGGGATGCGTCGCGGTGGGACCGCCGGCGATGACGAGCGGATCCGACTCCGTCCGGTCGGCGGTGCGGAGGGGAATCCCGCCGAGGTCGAGCATCGTCAGGATGTTGGAGTAGGTCAGCTCGAACTGAAGCGAGAAGCCGACGACGTCAAAGTCCTTGAGGGGCCGGGCGCTCTCCAGCGACACGAGCGGAAGGCTGCGCTTCCGGAGCTGCGCCTCCATGTCCACCCAGGGCGCGTAGCAACGCTCGGCCAGGGTGTTCGGAGCGTCGTTCAGGATCTTGTAGAGGATCTTGAAGCCGAGGTGGCTCATGCCGATGTCGTACACATCGGGGAAGGCCAGACAGACCGTCGCCTCCACGGCGGACCAGTCCTTACGGACGGCCCCCACCTCGCCTCCGGAATAGCGGGCAGGCTTCTCCACCTGATCGATGAAGTCGGCGTAGGGGTGGCCCGAAAGCAGGGGCAGGCTCTCCATGACGCGCGGAAGTAGCATGGGCCGGCCCTCGCCGCACTTCGGCGACGCTGCGGGGAGGCTTTTGATCTCGCGAAGGAAGGGTGATCACCCCCTCGGACCAGGCGCGTGTCCCTTCCACCGCCACCGTCGTGCCCCTCACCGGCCGACATCCTGCCCTCGACCCGCGATCGTCCTGCCGCTGATGGGCCGTCCTTCACCCCTCTCGGGGTGGACGCTCGGGCCGTGAGGGGTGGAGGTTCGCCTTCCAAATTCGTCGGTCGAGGGCTGAGGGGGGTGATCGTCGTCCCTCTTGCCGTGAGCTTCGTGGCCCTGCACCCCCAAGGTCGTGCCGCATCGGGGTGAACGACGAGGCCGGGATGGGTGAACGCTGTGGTCGAGGGGGCCGAATGCGCCCCGAAAGCACGCCGAGCTTGACAGCGGATCAAGCGTTAACGGTCCCCTCTCGAGGCGGGCGGAGCATGCTAACGTGGTCGTTCCGATGCCTGGCAAGACGGTGCAACTGCGCGTGGGGGGACAGACCTATCGCGTCGTCACCACCGCCAGTGAGTCTGAGCTCCAGCGCCTCGCCGCCGTGGTCGATGAGAAGATCGCCATGACCCTCCCCCCGGGGCGGGCGGCGACTCCCCAGTCGATCCTCCTGGCCGCCATCGCGCTCGCCCACGAGCTCGAGGTGGAGCGGGATCGGGCGGACGCCATCTCCTCCAAGGCTCGAAGCGCCTTCGGGAGGCTGCTGGATCGGGTGGACGCGGCCTTGGAGCACGAAGCGAAGGGCGACGGCGCCGATCCGTCGTAAAGGATGGGGGCCATGGCCCATCCCGGCGCGCTCGACTTTCTCGAACCGGCCCTGGAGCAGCTCCGCTCCCAGGGGCTCCTCCGCGATCCCCGGCCGTCCAGCTCGCGTGGGGCGCTCCTCGACCTCTGCTCGAACGACTACCTGGGCTACGGGCGCGATCCCTGGCCGGCGGAGGCGGCGGGCTGTACGAGCGGGTCCGGTGCCGCCCGATTGGTGGGGGAAGGGCGACCTGAATATGAGGAGGCCGAACGAACCCTGGCCGATTGGCTCGGCTACCCGTCCGTTCTCCTCTTCTCCTCGGGGTACGCCGCCAACGTGGGCGTGATGACGGCGCTCGCCACGCGCGACGACCTCATCGTCTCCGACGAGCTGAACCATGCCTCCATCATCGACGGCTGCCGGCTGTCTCGCGCCGAGGTCCTGGTCACCCCCCATCGCGACGCGGCGGCCGTCGACCAGGCGCTTCGAGAGACCTCGACGAAGGGGCGACGCTGGGTGGTGACGGAATCTTACTTCAGCATGGATGGAGACTCCCCGGACTTGGCGCAGCTTCGCGCCATCTGCGATCGTCATGGGGCCGGGCTCATCGTGGATGAAGCCCACGCCCTTGGCGTCTTCGGACCGTCCGGCCGCGGCCGCTGCGCAGAGCTGGGGGTGCGTCCCGATGTCCTGGTGGGCGCCGCGGGTAAGGCCCTCGGTCTTCAAGGAGCGTTCGTGGCCGGGTCGGAGAGCCTGCGGACCTGGCTCTGGAATCGTGCGCGGAGCTTCGTGTTCTCCACCGGGATGAGCCCTGCTCTCGCTAGGGCCCTGGAGATCCGGGTCGCTCGGCTAGCCGCCGACGAGGGCGGTCGGGAGACCCTCTGGCGGAACGTACGGGATCTTCGTTCCCGCCTCTCGAAGCTCGGTGCTCATTGGCCTGAGGCTCAGGTCGGGCCCATCCTTACCTGGATCGTGGGGAGCCCGGAGGAGGCGATGGGCCTCTCGAAGGCGCTCGCGGACCACGGGGTTCGCGTCCGAGCCATCCGACCACCCACGGTGCCGAAGGGGACGGCCCGTCTCCGCATCACCGCGACGGCGGCGCTGACGCCCGCCGACCTCGAGCGAGCCGTCCAAGCCTTCGCCTCGGCGCTGGGGAAGGAGGCGGCCCGATGAATCCGATGAAGAGCACCCACGAGAAGACCTGGCGCCTGGTGGTGGTGGGAACGGGGACGGGCATCGGGAAGACCCACGCCTCGGTGGCGCTCCTGACGGCGCTGAAGGACCATGGATGTCTGGCCGCCGGCGTGAAGCCCGTGGAGTCCGGTGTCACCGGGACCCCCGGCGAAGAGACGGACGCGGGCCAACTTCGAGGAGCGAGTTTGTTTCACGTGAAACACTCCTCCCTTCACAACCTCCGCGCTGCTGTATCGCCCCACCTCGCGGCCAGGCTCGAAGGGCGCGACCTCGACCCAGAAGGTATCGTCGACTGGGTGCTCGACCTCGATGCGCCCATCCTCCTCGTCGAGACCGCCGGCGGCCTGCTCTCTCCCATCGCCCCGGGTTTTACCAACCTGGACCTCGCGCTCTCGCTGCAGCCTGACGCCCTTCTCCTGGTCGCCCCCGACCGACTGGGTGTGCTCCACGACATCTCGGCTTGCCTCCGAGTGCTGGCGGCTGCCCCGACCCTCCCGCCGGCACGCCTCCTCCTTCAAGCTCCCGCCGAGGCCGACATCACCACCGGGACCAACGCGGCCGAGCTCATCACCCTCGACATCCATCCAAGGCCGCATGTCTTCCCGAGAGCCCCCAGCTCCTCTGCCTCCCTGCGAGCTGCGGTAGGGGACCTACTGAGAGATCTGGGCGTCCCTTCCCCTACGAGAACCTAGGGCGCACCTGATACTGAGCGCGGGTTGCGGGGGAGGGGGGTAGTCACTATCTTGCTCGGCTCCATGTCGAAGCGCTTCGAGCTCGTCTCCGACTTCAAGCCGTGTGGTGACCAGCCGCGTGCCCTCGAAGAGCTGGGGGCCGCCTACGAACGAGGGGAGAAGCACCAGGTCCTCCTCGGCGTCACCGGCAGCGGCAAGACGTTCACCGCCGCCAAGCTCATCGAGAGCATGCAGAAGCCGACGCTGGTGCTCGCGCCCAACAAGACGCTGGCCGCCCAGCTTTATGGCGAGCTGCGCGACCTCTTCCCTAAGAACGCCGTCCAGTACTTCGTCAGCTACTACGACTACTACCAGCCCGAGGCGTACGTGCCGGCGAGCGACACGTACATCGAGAAGGACGCCATCATCAACGACGCCATCGACCGGATGCGTCACGGCGCCACCCACGCCCTGCTCTCGCGGCCGGACGTCATCATCGTCGCCTCGGTCAGCTGCATCTACGGCATCGGCTCGGCCGAGAGCTACCACGGCCTCCTCATCAAGCTGGAGAAGGGGACGGAGGTCCGGCGCGACGAGCTGCTCCGGCGCCTGGTTGACATCCAGTATCAGCGAAACGACATCGACTTCCACCGCGGGACCTTCCGGGTCCGCGGGGACGTGGTCGAGATCTTCCCCGCCTACGAAGAGTCGGTGGCCATCCGGGTCGAGTTCTTCGGCGACGAGATCGAGAGCATCAAGGAGGTCGATCCGCTTCGAGGAAAGGTCCTGGGGCAGCTCGACCGCTACGCCGTCTACCCCGGCTCCCACTACGTGACCGAGCAACAGCGGATGCGGCAGGCCATCAGCGCCATCCGGGACGAGCTACGGGAGCGCCTCGAGTTCTACGACAAGGCCGGCCGCTTCCTGGAGAAGCAGCGCATCGAGCAGCGGACCATGTACGACCTCGAGCTGCTGGAGCAGATGGGGTTCTGCAACGGCATCGAGAACTACTCGCGCCATCTGTCGGGTCGGAAGACGGGCGAGCCGCCCCCCACCCTCATCGACTACTTCCCCAAGGACTTCCTCCTCATCGTGGACGAGTCCCACCAGACCATCCCCCAGGTCGGCGCCATGTATCGCGGCGACCGGGCCCGGAAGGAGACCCTGGTCGACTACGGGTTCCGCCTCCCCAGCGCCCTCGACAACCGTCCGCTCAAGTTCGACGAGTTCGAGGAGCACTACAACACCGTCCTCTTCGTGAGCGCCACGCCGGGGGAGTACGAGATCCAGAAGACGCAGGGCGTGGTGGTCGAGCAGATCATCCGCCCGACCGGCCTGCTCGACCCGCCCATCGTCATCCGCCCGGTGGCCGGCCAGGTCGACGACCTCCTCGCTCGCATTCGGGAGCGCACGGCGCGTGGGGAGCGAGTCCTGGTCACCACCCTGACCAAGCGCATGGCGGAGGACCTGACCGAGTACTACACCGAGCTCGGCATCAAGGTTCGTTACCTCCACTCGGACGTCGACACCCTGGAGCGCGTCGAGATCCTCCGGGACCTCCGTCGGGGGGAGTTCGACGTGCTCATCGGCATCAACCTTCTGCGCGAAGGTCTGGACCTGCCCGAGGTCTCCCTCGTCGCCATCCTCGACGCCGACAAGGAGGGGTTCCTTCGCAGCCCTCGGTCCCTCATCCAGACCATCGGGCGCGCGGCGCGTAACGTGAACGGCGAGGTGCACATGTACGCCGACCGGATCACCCCGGCCATGAAGTACGCGATGGACGAGACCGACCGGCGCCGGGCCATCCAGAAGGCCTACAACGACGAGCACGGCATCACGCCCGCCACCGTGGTGAAGGCCATCCTCGACCTCTCCCCGACCTCGGGGACGCGGGACTACTACGCCATCCCCAAGGGGAACGGCGCCGCTGGACACAAGGTCGAGGTGGAGGACCTCTCCGACCGCATCGAGGCCGTCCGGCAGGAGATGTTTGCCGCCGCCGAGAACCTCGAGTTCGAGAAGGCCGCGCGGCTCCGCGACCAGCTCCGCCTGCTCAAGGGCGAGGCCGACGTGCAGACGACCGGCGCGGCCAGCTCGGAGCGTCCTGCCGCCAAGGCCAGCAAGCGCGGCGGGATGCGCGGCCGCGCTCGGGCTCGCTGACAGTCAGCCGAAGAGCCGAAGACCGGCGGCCTTGCCGAGGCGCTCGGTGAGCACCTCGGCGAGGAGGGGGTCGGCGGCATGGAGGCCGCGGATGACGCCCTGCTGGTGGCGGGCGACGAGCGCGTAGGCGCCATGCTCGGCCAGCACGGCGAGCGCCTCGATGTCCTCCCCGGCGGCCGAGGGGCGGACGTCGACCGCGTGGAGCGTGACGTTGTCTCGGAGCGGACCCAGGGCGGTTCGGACGGCAGCGCCCAGGCTCAGCTTTTCGTGGTGGGCCACCGTGAGGAAGGTGGCTCCGCCGCGGAGACCGTCGGCGACCACCGCCGCCGCCAGCGCCGCCGCCTCCGAAATCGGCAGCTCGAGAACACGGGGGGCGGATAGGTCGCCGGCCGGGGGGACGGGCAGGTCGCGCTGGAGGACGTCGAGGAGGTCGAAGAGCCCGGTGCGGTCGGGGTTGAGGCTGCGGACCAACGAGGTCCGGGTGGCCTCGGCGCGGCGACGGGCGACGCGGAGGAGCTGGGAGAGGTCGGCGCCGTCGTGGGGGAACGAGGCGACGCCAACGAGGAGGCCGGGAGGAAGGACCGGGCCGATACGCTCCGCGAGTCGGGCGAACACCCGACGGCGCGCCGAGTGCGCCCCGAGGCCGTCGGTCTCGGGCATGAGCAAGTGGAACTCGTGCTCGTCGACCTGGGCGAGGACGTCGGTGTCCCGGGCCGACTTGAGGAGCTGGTCGGCCATCTCCGCGTGCCCCAGGGGCGGCGTGCCGAAGGAGGCCTCGAACGCGACGGTGGCGACGGCGAACCGGCGGTTGTAGCGGCGCGCCTTGTCGATCTCGCGGCCGGCCACGTCGACGTAGTAGGCGAACGAGTAGGCGCTGGAGGCCGGGTCCTTGATCAGGGCGCCCCCTGCCCTCTCCCGCTCCGCCACCAGGGCGAGGGTCGTAGCGGCTTGCGTGCTCAGGATGCTCAGAAGCTCGCTCGAAGGCGGAGCCTTACGCGAGGGAAGGAGGAGCACGAGGCCGACCCGTTGGTTCAAGAGGACGAGCGGGACGGGGAAGAGCTTCTCGCGACGCGCGTACTCGAGGACCTCCGGCTCCATCCCGGCGGGAGGAGAGGACTCACAGGCCGGGCTGGTCGCCGCCCGCACCAGCTCCGCGGAGCGCTCCCCGACGGAGAGGTACACCACGGCTCCCCTCGCCTCGGTCGCCTCGGAGAGGATCTCGAGGAGCTGAACCGCGGCCCCCGTCCGGCTGGCGCTCTCCGAGAGCTCGCCGAGGCGGTTGAGCCATGCCGGAAGGCGGCGATGGAGGGCGGCCGTGCGTTCGACCTCGTCGCGAAGGGCGCGGTCGGCGTTGCGCGCCTTGATGCCCTCGAGGGCGCCCTGAACCTCGTCACCGCCGGCCGGCAAGATGATGAGGCCCGCGCCGCCGAGGGCGACCGCGTTGGCCGCCGCCTCGAGCGAGGTGCGAGAGGCCAGGGCGAACACCGTCGTGTCGGGGACCAGGGCCTTCAGGTGGTGCACGATGGCGAGCCCCGCCCCATGCCCCATGCCGATCTCCACGAAGGCCACGTCGGGAGGATCGGATTGGGCCAGGGCGATGACCTTCGCGAGGTCGTCGGTGATTTGGAGGCGATCGTCCAATACGACCTTGGGGAACAGGGCCCTGGTGGCTTCGTCGGTGGCGACCAGGAGGACCGTCAGGCCGTGCCTGACTTCGGGCATCGTATGGCTCACGAGGCGGCGACCTCACCCTCGAAGACCCGGCGAGCCGGGCCGCGCATCACGGCGTGGCGCGTCGCCCGGTCGATGGTGATCTCGAGGTCACCTCCGGGCAGACCGACGAGGATGGGCACGTCGAACGGGATCAGCTCGAGGTCACAGGCGGCCGCGGCGACCGCGCAGGCTCCCGTCCCACAGGCCTGCGTCCGGCCCACGCCGCGCTCCCACACGAGGACGTCGATGCGCCCCTGACCGAGCCGGCAGAGCTCCACGTTGGTCCCCCCTTTGGGGAGGGCCTCGACCATGGGCCCCACGACGTCGAGGTCGCCGGGGCTGGAAGCGTCGAACGGAGCGAAGCTCACCGCGTGCGGATTGCCGACGTCGATGGTCACGAAGCTCCAGTCTCCCTTGGGGGTCTCCGCCGTCAGGTCGTCCCCTCGCCGGGTCTGGCCCATGTCCACGGTCACCTCGAAGTCGGCCCCGCCGCGTGACCGGACCAGGCACCGCCTGGGACCGGCGTCGGTGGTGACGGAGAGGGTCGCCGCCTCGCGGTCGCCGAGGAGGTGGGCCGCCACGCAACGAAGGCCGTTGCCACACATCTCCGGCCGGCTGCCGTCGGCGTTGTGGACCACCATGACCGGCTCGGCACCCTTGGTAAGGAGGACGAGGACACCGTCGGCCCCGACGCCCAGCCGCCGGTCGCAGAGCCGGCGCACCAGGGCGACGTCGATCGCGGCGGCTGGGTCGCGAACGAGGATGAAGTCGTTGCCGAGCCCCTCCCACTTCTCGAACGGGAGGGTGGTGAGCCCCTGGCGAGAGCCGGGAGAGAAAGTACCGCGGTGCCCTTGGTCATTCATCGGGTCGAGCCGCATTCTACCCTCGCGAGCACCGGAAGGCGGCCTTTCCCGCGCAGACGAGCTACCTTCGCTCCATGACTCGGCTTCGGTGGATGACGGCGGGTGAGTCCCATGGCCCCGAGCTGATGGCGATCATCGAGGGGATCCCGGCGGGCCTCAGGCTCCTCGCGGAGGACATCGACGTGGACCTCGCTCGCCGACAGCGCGGCTACGGGCGGGGCGGGCGCATGAAGATCGAGACCGACCAAGTGCGGCTCGTCGGCGGCGTCCGCGGGGGTGAGACGCTGGGCGGGCCCATCGGGATGCTCATCGCCAACCGCGACCACGCCAACTGGGCGGGTAGGATGGGGCCGGCGCCCTTCGAGAGCACCCCCGATGCGCTGACCAGGCCGCGCCCGGGTCACGCCGACCTCGCGGGGGGGCTCAAGTACGACCGCCACGACCTGCGTGACATCCTCGAGCGCGCCAGCGCCCGCGAGACCGCCTGCCGGGTCGCCGTCGGGGCCGTGTGCCGCACCCTCCTGGGCGCGCTAGGCGTCGACATCTTCGCCCACGTGGTCGCCATCGGGCCCGTCCATGTGGCCGAGCTCGACCTTCCCACCGACGAGGTGAAGAGGAGGGCCCGCGCCTCGGATCTGGCGTGCGCCGACCCGGAGGCCGAGCCGGCCATGAGGGCCGCGATCCTCGAGGCATCCCACGCCGGCGATACCCTGGGCGGGACCTTCGAGGTGGTGGCGACCGGCGTGCCCGTCGGGCTCGGCAGCCATGTCCAGTGGGACCGCAAGCTCGACGGCCGGCTGGCCCAGGCGCTCATGTGCATCCACGCCATCAAGGGCGTCGAGGTGGGGCTCGGCTTCGACGCGGCCCGACGACGGGGGTCCGAGGTCCACGACGCCATCGGCTACGACGCCGAGGCTCGCATATTCACTCGACCCTCGAACCGCGCCGGCGGCCTCGAGGGCGGGATCACCAACGGGATGCCCGTGGTCTGCCGCGCGGCGATGAAGCCCATCGCCACCTTGAGAAAGGCGCTCCCCTCGGTCGACGTGCAAACCAAGGAGCCCTTCGAGGCGGCCTTCGAGCGAAGCGACATCTGCGCAGTGGCCGCGGCCTCCGTGGTCGGCGAGGCCATGGTCGCCATCACCCTCGCCGAGGCGCTCCTCGAAAAGCTCGGGGGAGACAGCCTGGCCGAGCTGCGCGACAACCTCGCCGGCGTCCAACGGCGGGCGGCGGAGTACTGAGCCCATGCCCTCTGGATCGAAGTCGACGCTGCTCGTCAGCGGGTTCATGGGGAGCGGGAAGTCGACCGTGGGGCGGCGCGCCGCCGAGCTGTGCTCGCGACCCTTCGTCGACCTGGACGCGCTCATCGAGGCCGAGGCGGGGCGAACGGTCGCGGAGATCTTCGCGTCGGAGGGGGAGGCGGGCTTCCGGAGGCGCGAGGCGGAGCACCTCACGAAGCTCCTCGAGACCCCGGGCGAGCGCGTCGTCGCCGTCGGGGGTGGGGCGCTGCTCGACACCAACGTGCGAAGGGCCGCGCTCGCGAGGGCCTTCGTGGCGACCTTGCATGCCTCGCCGGCGACGCTGCTCTCGAGGACGCCAGGCAAGAGTCGTCCGCTCCTCGACGTCGGCGATCGGGGGGCGGCGGTGAAGGCGCTCCTCGAGACCCGTGGTCCCGCGTATCGCGAATGCCACGCCGAGGTGAGCACGGAGGCTCATGGGATCGACGAGGCCGCGAGGGCGCTCGTCGAGGCGTGGTCCATCCCGACCATCGCCGTCGCGCTCGGGGCTCGCAGCTATGGGGTTCGCTTCGGGGCAGCGGGGGCCAGGCATGTCGTGAAGGCCGGACGAGCCCTGGCGCCCTCGGGGGCGTTCGTCGTGACCGACGCCAACGTGGCGCCCCTCTGGGGGACGACGCTGGCGGCCACCTTCGAAGCCGAGGGGGGGCCGGCGCGCGCGACGGTCACGTTGGAAGCGGGCGAGGAGCACAAGCAGCTCGCCGCCGTGGAGACGGTGCTCCGATCGTTCATCGCCGAGGGGGCCGACCGATCGTCGCTCGTGGTCGGCCACGGAGGCGGGGTGGTCACCGACATCGCGGGCTTCGCGGCGGCGACGCTCTTCCGCGGCGTCCGCTGGGTAGCCCTGCCGACCACGCTGCTCGCCATGGTCGACGCGTCGGTGGGGGGAAAGACCGGCGTGGATCTGGGACCGGCCAAGAACGCGGTGGGGGCCTTCCATCAACCGTCGGCCGTCGCCATCGACGTCGCCCACGTCACGACCGAGACCTTCCGCAACTATCGGAGCGGCTTTGCGGAGGTCGTCAAGGCGGCCTGCATCGCCGACCCCGAGCTGTTCGAGGAGCTGGAGGCGGGCGTGGACCTCGGCAGGGCTCGCGACCTCGCGTTCGTCGAGCGGCTCGCCTTCCGCTCGATCGCCGTCAAGGCGGCCATCGTCGCCCGCGACGAGCACGAGCAAGGCGAGCGCGTCCTCCTCAACTTCGGGCACACCGTCGGTCACGCCCTCGAGTCGCAAGGAGGCTTCACCAAGCTCACCCACGGGGAGGCTGTCTCGCTGGGGATGATCGCCGCCTTGCGCGTCGGCGAGCGACTGGGTGTGACCTCCGCCAGCGTCGCCGCGCGGGTCCGGCTGCTCCTCGAGGGCTTCGGGCTACCCGTGGACCTGGACGCCGAGCCGCTCGAAGCAGCGCTGGGGCTCCTTGCCTTCGACAAGAAACGCCGGGGCGGGGCCATCCGCGTCATCTTGCTCCGGGCGCTGGGCGAGATGGTCACGGAAGCGCTGACCGTCGAGCGCCTCCGCGACCTCTTGAGGAAATGAGATCGTCGCAAAGTTTGCCGCAGGCCTTGCCCCCGGTATTCTCATCGATGCGCTGGCAAGGACACGGGTCCGAGCAGGCGGGAGGCTTTCGATGCTGGTCAATGCTAGGCGTCTCGTTGCAGTCCTCATGGTCGGTGGTTTGGGTGCGCTGCTGTCTTCGGCGTGCGTGACCAACGACAGCTCCATCTTCGTCCGGGGCTGCGCGGAGATCCCCAAGGACACCTGCGAGGTGCTCCCCAGCATCACCGCCGCGACGTTTCTGAGAGGCTCGGTCGACAGCATCTACGACAGCGCCTACGACTGCGTCCTACTCGTCGAAAATCAGCTGGTCGAGCGCGGTGACCCGACCACGCTGAAGACCGAGACGTCGCGCGTCAGCCTCTACGAGGCCGACGTCCAGGTCCTCGATTCGTCGGGCCGCCTCATCCAGCGCGCCGACGGCAGCTCCGCGGAGTTCTCCACCCCGATCACGGGCTTCGTCGACCCGGGGACTGGTGACCCGGGAATCGGCGTCGCCAACGCGGTGCTGCTCGACTTTCAGACGATCCAGGACCTCGGCGCTCAGGCCATCAAGGATGGCACCGAGCAAACGGTCGTCGCGGCGGTCATCGTTCACGGCCGAACGCTGGGCGGGCTCGAGGTGCACAGCAACCAGTTCCAGTTCCCGATCACCGTCTGCTCGGGGTGCAAGTGCGAGGTGCCTGTGGGTGAGACCTGCATCGGCGACATGAACCCGCCGGACCTCAACTGCCGCGTCGGTAGCGACAACCCGGTCGACTGCCGTCTCATGAACCCCTCGCAGCTCGATTGTCCGGACGGGACCATCGGTTCCGCGCAGTGCCCCACGCCGGGCCAAAAGCCGAAGATCGCCTGCAATACCGTCAAGTGAGCTGGCCGCGCTGCTGACGCTTCCCTCGATGGCGCTCGCGAGACCGTTTCAGGTCGCGGGCGCCTCGATGGTACGGCCGGCGAGGCGGCCTCGCTCGAGCTGAAGGCGAACCACGCCCGGGCGCGCGAAGACCAGCGGCTCGTGGGTGACCACCACGACGGCCGCGCCGCGAGCCACCTCGGCCTCGACCACCTCGGTGAGGCGCGAGACGCTCGTCTTGTCGAGCCCCGCCGTCGGCTCATCGAGCAAGACGAGAGACGGCCCGTGGACGAGCGCCTTGGCGAGCGCCACCCGCTGGCGTTGGCCCCGCGAGCAGGTCCGGAGTGCGCGTCGAGCGAAGGCGCCGAGCTCGAAGCGCTCTTCGGCGCGTGCCCATGCCTCGCCGGCGTCGATGCCCTGGAGCCGGGCCATGAGCTCGATGTTCTGCCGGCCGGTGAGGTCGGGGTACGAGAGCGACTCGTGCGACACCCAGCCGATCTGGGCTCGTAGCGTCCTCGGATCGGTGCCCCCCGGCTCGTGCTCGAGGACCCCGCCGGTCGGCTTGATGGTGGTCCCGAGGATGCCGAGCAAGGTCGACTTCCCCGAGCCGTTGGCCCCCTCGATGAGGGTCATGGTCGCCCGCTCGAGGGTCACGTCCACCGGCCGCAGGGCGACGGTGCGCCCGTAGACCTTGGAGACCCCCCTGGCGATCACCCGGCGGATCGAGGCCGCAGGAGCGGCGGCCACTCAGGGCTTCTTTCTTCGAAGCATGTCGGACCAGACGCGCGTCTTGTCGTCGTCGAAGGCGGGCGGGCCTTTCTCGACGATGGTCTTGTCGTCGTCGGCCTCTTCGTCGTCGGCGTAGGGACGCGCGAGGGTCTTGGGATCGCGCATGTCGAGCACCCTCGTCCTGTCGACCCGCTCGAACACCTCCGGCTTGCGTGAGCTCGGCGAGGCCGCGCGCGTGGCCGCCTTGGCCTCGGCGCGCGCCGCCCTCGGACGGGCCCCGAACCCCGGCGGCAATGCCTCGCGACGAAAGAGGGTCGTCTGATCCTCGTCGTCGGCGGTGGAGTCCATCTGCCGCGCCGGCCTGGCGAAGGCGCCCAGCGCCTGCTGCATCTCCAGCGCCGACTGAAACCGATCCTCCGGCCGCTTGGCGAGCGCGCGGTCGACGACGCGCGCGAAGTCGGCCGGGATGCGCGGGTCGACCACCGAGACGCTCCGGTGCTGCGTGGTGAGGATCTGGACCAGGAGCGCGTTGTAGTTGGCGGCGTCGAAGGGCTGCCGGCCCGTGAGCCCGGCATAGAGGAGCACGCCCACCGCCCAGAGGTCGGCGCGATAGTCGACGCGGTCGCCGCGCGCTTGCTCGGGGGCCATGTAGTAAGGCGTCCCCGTCGCGGCCCGGTGCATGTCGCCCGAGTCGATGCTCTCTTCCATCCCGTCGGACTTCGAGATCCCGAAGTCGAGCAGCTTGGGGGTGGTCCTTCGGTCGCTGCCGCGCACGAGGAACACATTGTCGGGCTTCAGGTCACGGTGGATGACCCCTCGCTGGTGGGCGAACGAGAGCCCCGAGAGGACGTGCCCCACGATCTCGCCGAGCTCCACGAGCCCGATGCGCCGCTCGCGCTTCAACCGATCGGCGAGCGTCTCGCCATGGAGGCGCTCCATGACGAGGTACGGGCTCCCGTCCTCGAGCCGGCCCATGTCGTAGATGGCGCAGATGTTGGGGTGCCCGAGGGCGCCGGCGATGCGCGCCTCCTGTCGCATGCGCGAGGCGGCGCCGCGATCGAGCGAGTTCTCCGGCAGCAGCACCTTGATGGCCACCGTGCGCCCGATGGCGAGGTGCTGCGCCTCGTAGACGACGCCCATACCCCCCATGCCGATGACCGAGGTGAGGCGATAGCGATCGCCGACCACGCGGCCCACGAGCT
>FTCO01000839.1_pt1 | contig 20163 bp, 21 predicted proteins | sample 1639701 | NCBI WGS metagenome assembly FTCO01 (sample SAMEA3914869, study PRJEB12502) | metagenome | biome: forest; material: soil | place: USA | collected 2012-03-12 | depth 0.1 m | reverse complement strand
GGCCTTCGGCATGCTCGACGTGAAGAACGGGCGGCTTCGTGTGATCAAGGAGATCGAGAGCCAGCACCGGGCGCGGCTCGACCTCCTGCTCGCGGGCGAAGCGGCGGCCTTCTCGACGATGCTCTCGGCGGCTTGAGGGCGGCCGCCTTCGTCAGGAGTCGAGAAGCCAGAATGGCTCACCCTGCGTGAGGCCGACGAAGCGGTCGACGAGGAAGATGACGAGGAAGAGAACGAGGCTCGCCAGCAGGCCCACGAAGAGCAGGAGCACGCTCTTTCCGAGCGCCACGGCGACGCCTCCTTCACGGCGCCAGCGCGCCCAGTCCTGCTTCGTCACCCAGAGCCAGCCCATCATCGACAACGGACCGAAGGCGTAGACGGCGGCTCCCCAGCTCGCGAAGTTCCACGCACGCTCGCGCCGCTCCTCGGTGAGGCGGCGGCGATGCAGGCGCTGCAAGGTGACCGGCAGCCAGAAGCCGAGGATCATCTGAAAGACGACGCGGAGCACACCCATCGGCGGGGCGCATGGTAGCAGCCTCCCTGGCCTCCGGGTCGGTCGCGCGTCGAGGTCCGCCGCAATTCATGCGGACGCCTAAGGGGGACACTGAATCTGCTGTCGGCGAGTGAGCAGCGCTTCTCTCGATGGCGATCGGTTGCTACGAATTGGGCATGACCGCGCCAACCGACGTTCGGAATGTGGCCCTCATCGGTCACAAGGGGTCGGGCAAGACGTCGCTCGCCGAAGCCATGCTGTTCGTGGCCAAGGCGACGCCGAAGCTCGGCAGGGTGGACGACAAGTCGAGCTCCCTCGACGACACCGCCGAGGAGAAGGAGCACGGCGCCTCGCTCGAGGCGAGCGTCGCGCACCTGTCGTGGAACGGGAAGCGGGTGAACCTCGTCGACACGCCCGGCGAGGGCAGCTTCCTCGCCGAGACGCGGCTCGCCCTGGGCGCGGTGGACGCGGCCATCCTCGTCGTGAGCGCCAAAGACGGGGTCGAGCCCATCACCGAGCGCGTGTTCGCATGGGTGAAGGAGCTCGCGCTGCCGTGCCTCGTCGTCATCACCAAGGTCGACGCCGAGAACGCGCGGCCGGACGACGTCGCACAAGAGGTCAAGTCGCGGCTCAAGGCCGCCATCGCCGTGATGGAGATCCACGCGGGCGAGGGGGCGAGCTACCAGGGCGTGGTCGCGCTCCGCAGCGGCAAGGCCTGGATCGGCAAGCCCGAGGGGCCGGGCGCCGTGGCCATGGCCGTCCCCGAGGGCAGCGCCAAGGTCGCGGAGTCGGCCCGCGCGAGGCTCGTCGACGACGTCGCCGGGACGAGCGACGACCTCACGGAGAAGTACCTGACCGAGGGCGATCTCACCCGAGACGAGCTCGATCGCGGGGCGCGCGACGCGGTGAAGGCGAGGGCCATCGTGCCGGTGTTCTTCGCCTCGGGTACGCGGCCCTCGGGCGTCGCGGCGCTGCTCGACGCCATCGTCGAGCTGGTGCCGCCTCCGAACGAGCACGCGCCCTGGCAGGGCATCGCCAACAAGAAGGCGGCCGGCGAGCGAGCGCCCGCGACCTCGGCGCCGACGGCGGCCTACGTGTTCAAGACCTCCATCGATCCGCACGCGGGCCGCACCTCGTTCGTGCGGGTGCTCTCGGGCATCCTGAAGGCCGAGTCGACGGTGCTCAACACGTCGACGGGCGCGCAGGAGAAGGTCGGCAAGCTCCTCGAGGTCACGGGCAAGGACGCGAAGAGCCTCGACGAGGCGAAGGCAGGAGACATCGTCGCCATCACCAAGCTCAAGGCGACCCACAGCGGCCAGACGCTCGCCGACGAGAAGAGCCCGTTCGTGTACCTGGCGCCTGCCCTTCCCCCGCCGCTCTTCTCGCGTGGGGTACGATTCGAGGGCAAGGGGGCCGAAGAGAAGGTGGGCACGGCGCTCCACCGGCTCGCCGAAGAGGACCCGGGGCTGCGGGTGACGCTCGACGAGACGACGCGCGAGCTGGTGGTCGCGGGGCTCGGGGCGCTCCACCTCGAGATCACGGTCGAACGCATCCGAAGGCGCGTCGGCATCGACTGCCGCCTCGGCCCGCCCCACATCGCCTACAAGGAGAGCATCACCAAGAAGGTCGCGGGCGTCGAGGGCAAGCACAAGAAGCAGTCGGGAGGTCACGGGCAGTTCGGCGTCTGCTACCTGGACCTCGAGCCGCTCGGGCGCGGCGATGGGTTCGTCTTCGAGGACGCCGTCGTCGGCGGGGCCATTCCGCGGCAGTTCATTCCTTCGGTCGAGAAGGGCGTCGTAAAGGCCATGGCCAAGGGGTTCCTGGCGGGCTTCCCCATGGTCGACCTCAAGGTGCGGCTCTACGACGGCAAGGCGCACGACGTCGACTCGTCGGACGCCGCCTTCCAGCTCGCCGGGAGCAAGGGATTCAAGGCCGCGGCGGCCCAGGCCCACGCCGTGCTCCTGGAGCCGGTCGTCAAGCTCCAGGTGTCGGTGCCCGGCTCCACCATGGGCGACGTGATTGGCGACCTCAACAGTCGCCGAGGCCGCATCAGCGGCACCGATACCGTCGATGGGGCCACCATCGTCAACGCCTTCGTCCCGCTCTCGGAGGTGCTCGAGTACGAGAGCAAGCTCAAGAGCATGACGCAGGGAAAGGGCACGTTCTCGATGGTGGTGGACCACCTCGAGATCGTGCCCCCCGCCATTCAGGAGAAGGTCATCCGCGAGAGCGGCTTCAAGGTCGAGGCCGACGAGGAATGAGCGCGTCCCGACGTCGGGACGAACACTCGCTCAGGGCAAGGCCTCAGAACCGGACGGTCTTGTGGACGCTGAAGGGGCTGCCCTCGAAGGCGGGGACGCGGGCGTTGCGGAAGGCGCGGGAGACGCAGCTCTGGCCCGGGCCGGAGACGCCATCCACCGACACGGCGCTGACGGACCCCGAGGGGCTGAAGGTCACGTTGACGCTGGCCCGGTCGGCGCCGCCGGAGGCGCACCCGCGCGCGGCGGAGGCGGCCCGGCTCATGGCGGACTCCATCGCCGAGCGGCTGAGGGGCGCCCCAGAAACCTTCGCGGGAGGCGCGTTGATGGGAGGTGCGGCTTGCAAGGCGCGGAGGGCCTTGGGGGACTCCTCCGAGTGAGGACCGGCACCGGAGTCGATCTGAGGAATGGTCGCGTCGGGGAGGCCGGCGTCGAGGATCTCAGGGTCGGCGGGCGGAGCGAGCGTCTCATCGACCTTGGGGTCCGAGGTGACGACCTTTCCTTCGCGGACCGGTCCCAACGAGGCCTGTCCAGCCAGGTTCGTGGCGCCCTCGGCGAAGCCTTGCTCCTCGGCGGGGATCTCTTCCGGCCGGTGCTGGGCAAAAGCCCCGACGAAGACGCCGATGCCGGCCATGAGGGCGACGCCGCCGAGACGCTTCATGAGGAGGCGATTGTTCCGCTTGGCGGGGTGCGCCGCCTTGGGAGCCGGCTCGTCCACGTGGGCGACCACGGGGGGAGTCGAGCTGCGCGAGCTCATCGCCGCACGCATTTTCGGGACCGCCGGGGGGCGAGGAATGGCGACGGGCGGGGGCTCGGCCGACCAGCTCATGGGCGGCGGAGGGCGCGAGCCGAACGGCACTGGCGCCTTGGAGGCGAAGGCCTCACGCCCCGTGTTCTCGCGCGGCGGAGGAAACGAGCTCGCCGTAAGGGTGGCCAGCTCGTGGAGATCCTCGCTTCGCTCGGCTACCTCTTCGGGGCGCGGCGGTACGACGAACGGCTCCGGCTCGCGAGGAATCGGTAGGGCCGCCGGCGTTCGGAAGACGTTGCGAATCCTCGCGATGGCGCGCGTGGTGATGGCCGGGGTACGAGCCGCCATCGGCGGGTGGTCGGCGACGAGCTTCAGGTGCGAGCGCGAACGGGAGGGGTTTCCTCGCTTCAGCATGGCCAGGGCCTCGAGATGCGGGAGGGGAGTGGGTCACACGGCCTCCGAATCATCGGTGGCCGCCGACTCCCTGCTTTGCATCGCGCGGGCCAGCTCAGCGGACGCGAAAACAATCAACTTTTTGGTCTAGCACCCTCGCAGAACCGCCACACCATCGCGCGACGCGTGGCGCGATCGCGCCCACACACATCCACTTACGGGTGAATGTGGACCGTGGTTCCTTCGCCGGTCGACTCGCTGCCATAGACCGCGTGCCAATCGGCGGGGAGCGGCGGGTCGGTCCACATGAAGACCTTGCGAGCATCGATGGGAGACATGTTGATGCAACCGTGACTGCGGGGCGTGCCATAGGCATCGTGCCAGGGCGCCGCGTGGATGGCATAGCCCTTCTCGAAGTACTGGACCCAAGGGACGTCGCGCAGCTCGAACTTGTTGCCCACCTCCTTGGAGTCCATGGTGGTGGTCACGTGCTTCTCGCGGATCTTGAAGGTGCCGCGCACGGTCGAGAGCGTCTTCTTGGGGTCGCCGAGGCCGTCACGGCCCGTGGAGACGGCCGTTGCATAGACGGGCTTGTTGCCTTCGTAGAGGATGAGCACTTGGCCGAGGATCGAGATGTCGACCCACTTCTTCTTCCCGGTGGCAAAGGCCGGCAGCTCGGAGGGTTTGACGGCGATGGAGAGGTCTTCGTCCTTGTACCAGGCGCCGTCTTTGGCCTCGACCAAGCGGGTGGTCCCGATCTTGGTCGACTTGCCCGTGAGCTGAATGGGCATGTGGAAGTCGACCGCGCCCGTCTTCTTCAGGCTGCGCTCGGAGACGTCGTACTTCTGGGCGTCGTCCTTTTTCACGAAGGCGAGCGGCAGCTCCCAGCCCTTGGTCATGTCGACGCCATGGAACGTCGAGCCGGTCGCGGGGCGGATCTTCGACGTCGGGATGAGCCGCGCGTCCGTCGAGATGGCGAAGCGGCGGTCCTCCGCCTCGAAGGTGCCGATGAGCGCGATGCCCGCATGCCGCGCGATGCGGTCGGTGATGACCGCATAATCGGGTGCCTTCCACGAAGAGATGTTGGGGATCTTGCGGCCGCCCTGAAAGAACCAGGGGATGCTGTCGTCGCCATTGCCGCCGTAGAGCTGGTTGTCGGTGAGCTCCGGCGGCGCCTTCGGGGGATCTCCGATGGCGTTGCCCTGCTCATCGAGGGGCACGTCGTTGGCGCCGACGGTGACCTCGTCCCACTTTTTCTTGAGCTTCTTGTAGCTCCGAAGGTGCTCCTTGAGCTTCATCTCGTATTTGAGCTGCTCGGCCTTGGTGGGCACCCGGTAGTAATTGGGGGCGATGGCCCGCACGAAGGCGTACGGGTACGGCATGGGCTTCGATAGATCTGGCCGCTTGGTGAGCGCCTTCAAGATCGGGTGCTTCATGTCGATGGAAGCATCCTCCGAGGCGCACACATATCCAGCAGGGAGCACCCGATAGTAGCCCCCGGCGCAGTCGTCGAAAGCCACCGGCTTCTCGCCGCGAACCACTGTCCCGCCGGCCCTTAGGTAGCCGATCTTGGGGGAGCGCCGGTCGGGCTTGAGGTAGATGGGGGCGACCATGGCGACGGCGCCGAGCTTGGGTCCGCCCGCCTTGGGTTCCATGGCGGGGTCGAGGACGATGGCCGCCGGTGAGGCCGTGGCGGAGCCGGAGAGGCTGACGATCCCATCCTTGTCCGCGCTGTCCTTGGGCCGACAACCGAGGGGCCCGGCCGCGATGGCCGCGAGAATCGGGAGCGCCAGGACCGAGACGGGGAGGGCCGCTCGAGCTCGAAGCGGGCGAGGGATCATGGCCAGGCCTTGCCCGAGCGCGCGATGTTCGGCCAAGTTTTGGTCGCGGGGGTTGCGCGACGGGCAAAGGGCCGGTAGGGTGCCCGCCGCATCAAGCGTCACTAGCTCAGCTGGATAGAGCGACGGCCTCCGGAGCCGTAGGCCAGAGGTTCGAATCCTCTGTGACGCGCAAGTAGTTGGTGCCCCTCGGGGGATCGAATCGTCACCACCGGTGACAATTCAAGGGCAGCGAGGGCGGGCGCGGGGGTCTGCTTGCCGACCCCTCACGGCGCCTCCGGAGCTCCTTGGCGCGGCGGACGTCGACGGTGACCTCACCCGTCATCGTCTTGCGGCTCGGAGGCTCTCCCCCTCGCGGGCCGCTTTCTTTTTGGGCATGCCTAGAGCACCGAACGGGTTGAAAGCCGAGCGAAAACACGGGAGTTGGGCGGTGCGCCCACGCGCCCGAGGAGCGAGCAGCGGAAGAATACTCGCGGTACTTTGAGCAGCGCAGCGCCCGCGGTCCCGAGCAGCTTGTGGCTGGCCGGCGCCCCGCGCATCGCGGGCGTCTCACGCTCGGCGAAGACGTCGCAGGGAACCTCCCGGGTCGTGCCGTGCAGGCGCTCACCGGCGACCTCATCGCACCGGCGCTCGGCGGCGGCGCGGGCGTCGTCCAGCCCCGCCAGCGACTCGCCGCCGAACCAGCTCTCGTGCACGTGGGCGACCCGATTCTCGACACGAGCCTTGTCCTTCGGCGCTCCTACCCTGGCCGCGGCGTCGAAGAGGCCGCGGGTCTGGAGGAGTCGAGGAAGGTCAGGCTGCAACCTGGCAGCGGACACGCGAGACCACAGCGGTGCGCAGGACCACCGTTCCGATCCCGAGTACCGAAAGAGACGCCTCCCCGATCACGGCGAGCGCCACGAGCAGAGCGCCCGGCTCGAGCGACCCGAGGGCCACGTCACGGAGACCGGCGAAGCCGACGAGGCCGCGGGGACCCGTCCATCGTGGTCCGGCGTCACGGCAGCGGCACCGTCGAGATCCGCGGGGAGCTCGACGGCAAGCCCTCGACGACCCGCGTCTTCTCCATTCCGACGGACAACCTCGACACGGCCGGCATCTGCGTCTTCCCTCGCCGTGCGTCGCTCGCAGTCCCCCGCGCGAGGCCCGAGGGCCCAAGGTGATGATCCTCGACGACGTGGTCGTCCGGCCCACCTCCATGGGCGCCCTCACCTCGCGCCGTGTGTGCGCCTGCGGCAAGAAGAAGACGCCCAGCAGGGCGCGCGAGCCCGTAACCAAGGCGTGATCACGCGGCATGGCCTCGCGCGGGGTTCCGCAATCGGCGAGCGCGAGCACGAGGGGCCCCTGGGGCGCGACGGGAGCTCGTCGGCCTCGGCTCCCGGTTCCCCCGCTCGACGGCGGACGACATCTCCTTCGAAGACCCCTCCGCCGTGATAGACCTGATCCATGAGCAGGAATCTAACGCTCGAGATTGTTCTGATCGACGCCGCCAAAGCGGTCGTCGCCGCCGAGACGATAGCCGACGACATCCGCTGGCCTGCGCAGTGGACCTGGGCGGGCATCCGCTTGGCGGAGGCCTACGAGTCGGTCGAGTTCGAGGTCGAATCGCTCCTCGAGCAGCTCGACGCGCTCGACGCGCCCGACGTCGTCTCCTACAGCGGGGCGGAGGAGGCCGACCATCCCTCCGACTGGCAGCAAGGCTGGAAGCTGGAGGTCGATCTCGGCGCGATCGACAGGGGCTCGGCGGAGACGCTCTTCCAGACCTGGGAGCTCTTGCGGCACATGTCGTCGTGGATGTGGGTGGAGCTCCGCAACTGCAAGCTCGGCCCGCTGGCCATCGAGCCGAGCACCGCGATCAGCGAGATCGATCGGGCCGCCAGGAAGCTCGGCATTGCGCTTCCCTACTGGGCCCCCAAGGACTGGGAGCACGAGCGGGCCGGCGCCTACGAAGTCCCGAAGGACGAGCCCGCCGAGGCTCGGCTCCACGAAAGCGAACGGTCGTTCTTGGAGTGGGCCAACCTGAAGTGGCCCTGCAGCGCCACCGAGGCCAAGAAGGCCTACTGGCGGCTGGCGGCCATCCGGCGCACGGATGCGAGCCCGGTGAACCCTCACCCGGGCGAGATCCTCGACATCGTGTCCGACGGGTATCAGCGGCTGCGCAAGAGGCTCGAGAAAGAGGGCAAGAAGTGATCGGGCCGCGCGATCGCGCCTGCTCTCGGGCCTCGGCGCGAGGCCCGTTTCCGAGGCGTGATCGCGCGGCGTGGTCTCACGCGGGCTTCGCGGCGCTCCCCTCGAGCTCCGCGGAGCTCGCGCCGGGCCGCGCGCGCCTCGGCCCCGTCCGGCACGAGAGCAGCGGTGGCACGCGGGAGCCGAGCCCAGCCTCGCCGAACAGGTAGGTTGCCGCGCGGCGGAGCGCGTCGTGGCGCCTGACGACCAGGGTCCATAGCCGGTCGCGGTCGTCGGTCAGCGGATCGAAGCTCTTGGGCATGCGAATCGCGCGCGTGGGTTTCAGCACGTCGAGCAGCGCGTGACCGGTCGTCGCGGCGTCGGTGAGCTCGGCGTCGGTGATGGGGTGCTTGCCAGCGAGCGCAGCGGCGTTCTCGCGGTAGAGCCGGGCGAGCGCAAGGCAGTCTTGTGCCATGTTGATGGGGCCCGTTCCGGAGGTGATCTGCGCCACGCGCTCCGCCGAGAGGAGGCCGCTCCCTGCCAGCCCGCGTGCGAAGGTGAGAAGTCGCTTTCGGGTGCGGTGCCCGTGGGAGATGAGGCCCGGCGTGCCCGAAGGGTCGGCGCGACGTCGGATGAGCAAGTCGGCATAGATGGTGGCGTGGACCACGTTGGGGAGCTCGGCGAGCTCACTCATCACCGTCTCGGGGAGCCTGGCGAGCCGATCGGAGACCTCGAGGATCGAGGTGACACCGCGCTTGACGTTGAACAACGCAAGCTGAAGGTCGGCGCGCATGGGCGTGATCCTCCCGGTGAAGGAACGAGCGACGCCGATGAACGTGGCGTAGTCGGCCGCCGAGGTCTCCGCCGGCGCCGCGGGGTTCGCCCCCGCAGGCTCGTCAGCACGTAGCAGGGGCCCTCTTCCGACCGCCTTGGCCCGCTTGGCCGCGGCCGGCGTCGAGGCGGATGCGCTCGTGAAGGGGGGGTTGCTCGCGACTGCCTTTTCCGTCATCGGGACCTCCAGAGCCCCGGGCAACCCGGAGCAAGTCGAGCGGATGAGATCGACGCTACGAGGCCTCCCAGGCCCCGTCGCGTCAGGAAGATCCTGAAAAAGGGGTCAGGAAATTCCCTAACGAGCCTGCCCCTGCGGACCTCGAAGCGCTCGGGTGAACGGCGTGAGGCGCGTCGAGCCACTGCTCGCCTGGACTGCGCCGCGGTTGCGACCGTGTCGTGAGACGGCGGAGGTCTCCTCCACCGAGAAGAGGTCCGCTGCAAACGACCTCCGAGGTCTACCTCGGCGGCTTGCAGCGTGTCGTGTGAGACCTCAGTGGTCGCTTCTGGCGGGAAGAAAGCCGCCCGGATGGAGGACCAAGGTCGATTTTAGGGAAGCCGAGCTCGGTCGCAGAGACGTCGGGGGTCGACCTCACCGACTACGAGCTCGGTCGCAGAGACGTCGGAGGTCGACCTCACCGACTACGAGCTCGGTCGCAGAGACGTCGGAGGTCGATTCACGCGACGGGGAGCTCGGCGCCCCGGCTACCCCGATGAACCAGCTGGCGGTCCAGCGCCCTTTGGAGCGCCTCCACGCGACGCGCCACGGTCGACATCGCCTCGCCCAGCGCCTTGCCCGCGCCGAGGAAGCTTCGAGCGCGGTGGACCGCGAGGAGCGCGCGCAGATCGTCCCACGGCGGCGACTCGGTTGCGGGGCGAAGCGCACGCTGCCACGAGCGTTTCCATGAAGCCATGCCGCGACCGACGACGCTGGTCTCGCCAGAGCGCGAACCGGCTTTGCGTTCGTGCAAATTGACCGCGCGGCGCCCAGGGCCCCGATTCTCCCGCCATGAAGATCGCCGTCGTCGGGACTGGGGCCATCGGGAGCACGTTTGCCTATCAGCTCGCCAGCGCCGGACACGCGGCGACCGTGGTCGCCCGCGCCTCGCCATGGGCCATGAGCCGCACTGCCATGCTCCGCGACCTGGGCAAGCTCGGCCCCGCCGAACCTCGCCTGCTCATCGACATGATCGCCGCCGCCGTGCCCGCCGCGGGCCCGCCCCTCCTCGCGATTCGGCCGTAAGTCCTCCGAAGATTGGCGCGATCGCCTCGGCCCTTGTAAGAGGACGGGGAAGTGCAACCGGGCCAGCGAGCGATCAAATTCGGTGTGGCGGGTGTCCTCGCCCTCCTCGTGGTGGCCGGCGTCCTCGCCGTGCCGCGAGCGTTGGCGCAGAAGGCTCGACCCACGGCCGGCAGCGCCCCGCTGGCCGAGACCGCTCCCACCGGCGCCCCTCCTCCGCCGGCCGTCGCCCCGCCCGTCGAGCCTCGCGACCCTGGCCCGCCGGCCAGCGCGACCGTGGCTCCCGCCGCTGGCCCGCCGGTGCGCGAGCTCACCCCGTGGAAGCTGACCACGGCTCTCTCCATGGAGAAGCTCGACGAGGTACAGGCAGCGCGGCTCGCCATCATGCGAGACCTCTTTGCGGCGGCCAAGGTGAGCTTCCCGCCGGCCACCATGCTCTTTCGCACCTTCAAGAAAGAGATGCAGCTCGAGACCTGGGCCGCCTCCAAGGTGGGTGAGCCTCTGACGCACATCACCACGCACGCGGTCTGCGCCGCCTCCGGCACCCTCGGGCCCAAGCGCAAACAAGGGGACATGCAGGTCCCCGAGGGCTTCTATACCCTGGTCGACTACCAGTCGACCTCACGGCACTTCCCCGCCCTCCTCGTGAGCTACCCCAACGCCTCCGACCGCATCCTCGGGCAAAAGGGCGATCCCGGCGGCGAGATCATGATCCACGGTCGCTGCCACTCGAAGGGATGCATCTCGATGGCCGACGAGGGGATTCAAGAGCTGTGGCTGACGGCGACCGCCGTGCGCAGCGCCGGCAACACCGTCGCCGTTCACGTGTTTCCCAGCCGCGACCCCGCCGGCCTGGCCGCCGAGACCAAGGACGCTGCCCTCAAGACCTTCTGGGAGAACCTCGCCGAAGGGCTCCATCGATTCGAGGACGGGCACCGGCTCCCGACCATCGACGTCGACTCCGCCGGTCGCTACCTGTTTCGCTGAGCGCGCTTCGGGCCGAGGCTCAGCGCGGGATCGATCGCACCCGCGGGTCGCTGTAGCCGTGGTCGGCGATCTCCGCGGCTCGTGATCGATAGGCCTCCTCGCTCGGGGGAGTGCGGGCCCGGAGACCGTCGACCATTCGGTTGTACATGCAGAAGGCCGAGGCGATCAGCACGGCGAGCTGGGTGTCGGCGTCGGTGGCCCCGGCCTCCAGCGCGCGGGTCACGTCTTCTCGGCTGGCCGCCCGAGCGTCGCGACCGACCGCGCGCGCGAGGTGGAGGAGGGCCGCCATCTTCGGCGAAGCGCCCTCGGAGCCCCCCGATTTGATGCCGTCGACGAGCGACTCGACCCCGTGAGCCTCGGCGCGCCTGAGCAGCTCACCGGCGAATGCACCATGCGAGTCCATGCAATAGAAGCAGTCATTGCCCGCCGAGACCGCGGTGGCGATGAGCTCGCGCTCGGCGCGGGTCAAGCTCGCGCCCGGGTAGTCCTCCACGAGCAGCGCGTCGGCCAGCCCGCGGAGGTGGACGGCGAGGCCCGGAGAGAGCTGCATGGCCACCACGATGCCAGGGAAGTCGGGGAGCCCTCCGACGATGGGTGATTCTGCCGAGCGCGCCCTTCGTTCCTCGTCACGAGCCATGGCTCGAGAATACGACACTCGCGGACGCCGGCAAGACGGTCCTACGGTTTGCCCGCCATCTGCTCCTGAAAACCGAGCCGGTCCGACTCCATCCATACCCGGGTGACGCGCCCATCTCGCAGCTGGAAGACGCCGATCCCGGTGTTGCGGATGGTCTTGCCTGTGGGTTGGAAGGTCCGAAACGCGCCCCGGTGGGTGCCGGTCCACGTCCAGCGGAGGACCACCCGATCTCCCTCCGCGACGACGTCGTCGATCACATAGGCAATGTCGGGGAAGGCCCGCCGGAGGCTCTCCATGACGGCGCCGAAGCCCGCCGGACCCCGGTCGCCCTGCGGGCCCACGTAGTCGGCCGCGAAGAGCTCGGGCAAGAGGTCGAGGCGACCCTGATTCACCGCCTCCTCGAACACCCGCCTCACGATGAGCTTGTTGCTCGCCACGTCCATCGATTGGGTCACGACTCGGCTCCTTGCATCCTCGGTCTTCGGGGGCGCGGCGGCGCACCCTGCGGTCATCAGCGCGAACGAGAGGACACCTGCGCTCGCCCTCACGCTCCCCCTCCCAGCCCGGAGCGGAGCACCGCGGAGAGGTCGACTTTGCCCGTCACCCGGCGGCCCTTGCCCTCGTAGCGAATGAGCCCCTTCATGACGGCCTCCGTCGTCTCGCGGAAGAGGCCGGCCACGTTCTCCGAAAAGCCGAACCTCGTCAGCGTGGGGACCAAGGCCTCGAGGGGGACGGGGGTCGCCGACACCTCTCGACCGAGGATCGCGGAGGCGAGGCGGGCGGCGTCGGCGAAGCTATATTCTCGCGGGCCGCCCAGCTCGAGGAAGGAGGTCTCTCGAGGGGGCGAGAGGAGCGCCTCGGCCGCCGTCTCGCCGATGTCGCGCGAGGCGATCATTGGAAAGGGATGCTCCTCGCCGCCGCCGAAGACCGGGAGCACGCCATCGCTCTTCATCACCGCTGCGTTGTTGAGGATGTTCTCCATGAAGAACGGCGCTCTCACGAAGGTGAGCGTGGTCCCCGCCACCCGGGAGAGCGTGTTCTCCGCGTGGCGGGCAATTCGAATCGGCCCCGTCTCCGCCTCGACGTGCGCTCCCACCGACGAGAGGAAGACGGCGTGGGGCACACGGGCAGCGGCGAGGCCCGCGGCGTAGGCGTCGATCACGGCGCGATTCTTGGCCAGGAGATCGTCGGACCGCAAATCCGGGGGCGCGAGCAGATAAGCCCCTTCGGCGCCCGCCAGCGCCTCCGCCACCACGGCCCGATCGGTGACGTCTCCCAGCATGGGCTCGGCGCCCTTGGCCGCGAGCAGCGCCGCCTTCTCCGCGCTCCGCGCCACCGCTCGCACCCTCTTGCCGGCCGCGAGCAGGCGATCGACCACGATCGACCCCGTGTTGCCCGTGGCCCCGAAAACCGTGAACATGATGTGCTCCTTGGTTGTGGAGGGCATGTTGCGGCCACGGGTATCCTTCGTCCAATGCATGTGAGATATAGTCGTCATGCGCTCCGCGAATGAGGCGCCCGACCTCGACCTGCTCCGGTGCTTTGCGATGCTTCATCGCGAGCGCCACCTCTCCCGGGCGGCGACGAGGGCCGGTGTGAGCCAGCCGGCCATGAGCCGCGCGCTCGGGCGACTCCGCGAGACGTTCGACGACGCCCTCTTCGTTCGGACCCCGAAGGGCATGTTGCCCACGGCCCGCGCCGACGAGCTGGCCCCCCGGGTCGCCGCCCTCCTCGACGCCGCCGACGCCCTGTTGAAGAGCGATCGACTCGACCCATCCCGCCTCGCGCGCGGCTTCGTCATCGCCACCTCGGGGTTCCTCGATGCCCACCTCTTGCCCAGGCTCATCACCACCCTCGCTCGCGAGGCGCCGGGGGTGTCCGTCACCACACGCCCTCTTGGTCACGACGTGGGAGAGGCCCTGGCCACTGGCCGCTTCGACTTGATGCTGGGAGTACGCGAGAGCGTCCCGGAGGGCCTGTTGCAAACGAGGCTCTATGAAGAGCGCTACGTATGCGCGGTCCGACGCGATCACCCCATCGTGAGGAGCGACCAGCTCACCCTGGAGACCTACATCTCTCTTCCTCATTTGCTGGTGGCCCCCGGTGGATACCCTGGCAGTCACGTCGACAAGGCCCTGGCGGCGCGCGGGCTCGCCCGCCGCGTGGTCGTCAAGGTCCACACCTTCCCCACCGCGCCCGCCATCGTCGCCAGCTCCGATATGGTGCTCACGGCCCCCGCGCGCGTCATCGAGCCTCTCGCCGGCCCCTTGGGGCTCCGCCTCTTGCCCCCACCCCTCGACCTCGATCGCTTCCCCGTCTTCGCCGCCTGGCACCCGCGGGCCCACGACGACCATGCTCACCGCTGGTTTCGAGCCCAGGTGTGCGCCGCCAGCCGAGAATGACATGCTGGCTTGCCTCGACGTGGACTATCGAACGGACGGCTCGGCGGTGGCGGCGTGCGTCGCCTTCGACGATTGGACCTCTGCCCGGGCGTCCGCGACCTACGCGGTCCGCATCGCCTCCGTGGAAGAGTATCAACCCGGCGAATTCTACCGGCGAGAGCTCCCCTGTCTCCTCCGTGTGCTGGAGAGCGCCGCCGGGCCCTTCGAGGTCATCCTCGTGGACTCTTATGTGACGCTGGATCCGAGCGGCAAGCCGGGGCTGGGACAGCGGCTCTATGAGGCCCTGGGCCGGACCACCTCCGTGGTCGGCGTGGCCAAGACCCGATTTGCCACGGCCTCGATGGCCATCCCCGTGCTCCGGGGGACCAGCCAAAACCCCCTCTGGGTCACGGCGGTCGGCCTCGACGCGAAGGAGGCGGCGGGCAAGGTCGCCATCATGGCTGGAGCCCACCGCATTCCCACGCTCCTCCGGCAGGTCGACCGCCTGGCCCGCGACGCCAGCCCGGCGACCTGACTACTGACCTTGAGGGAGGGGCCCGCCCACGGCCAGCATCCGGTCGAAGAGGGCGCGATAGGTGTAGTCGCTCACCCACTGCGGATCGCAATAGCCCATGATGTCGGTGAAGGCGTCCGGCCCCTTGAGCGCCTTCTTGCGCGGGTCCCAACCCCACACGCCGATCACCCCGCCGTCATAGGGATAGTCCTGGTCCCAGCTGCTGGTCCCACAAGGGGCGTGATAGCGGCCGAGCATGTGGCCCAGCTCGTGGGCCAGGGTGCCGGCCGCGTCGTCTTGATCGAAGGCCACCCCGGCTCCGAGGCGGATGTCGTCGCTGGTCGGGTCGTCGACCGTGTAGCTCTGGCCCGTCACGCAGGTGCCTTTGCAATAATCGTCGAACGAGTCGGCCGGCGCCAGGATACCATAGTAATAGACATTGCTCGCGGGCGCGTCCTGGGCCCGGAGGTCGTAGAGCACGTCGTTCACGTCGTTGAAGTCGACGCTGCCCGACAGGGTGAGGCCGTGATCATAGGGGACGACGGGGTGCACGGTGAGCTGTACCTCGCTCACCGGGTATTGCGCCGCCAGTAGCGAGCGCATGACCTCGAGGGCCGCCGGGCTGGTGTCGGGGAGACGCCCCGATCCATCGTTCTCCCACTGGAGGGGGACCAGCGTGACCGTGAGGATGGGAACGGTGGTGGCCCCCAGGTCGGCCAGCGAGCCGTCTTTGGGGAAGCGCGCGTCGAGGCTCGCCCCGGCGGCCGCGAGAGGAGCGGTCGAGTCGACGACGCGCACCGAATAGCGCGAGCCCGCCTTCACCTGGGCCGCCGGGATCACCACCACGGGAGTCGTCCCCAGGGAGTTGTCGAGCCCCTCCTTCCCCGCGCTCCAATCGAGGCTCACCATGGTGGCGGGCCCGCCGGCAGGCTCGAGGACGACCTGGATTTCGACGGGACGGGGCGAGTCGAGCGCGCCCAGGAACACGCGAATGGCGAGATCGCGCCCGGCGACGACCGAGGTCTCGTGGGCAGTCTCGGCCCCCGACTCGGCCATGGGAATGGCCACCGCCTGCATGGCCCACACTTTCTTGATGACGATGTCGGTCGCGAGCTTGACCGGCGCATTCGGGTCGAAGGAGGCGGCGCCGCCCGTCCCCGAGGATGAGGAGGTCGACGAGCCCCCTGCCCCGCCGCTGCCCGATACGGGCTCCTGGCCGCCCGTCCCCGCGCCGGCGCTCGAGGAGGCGCCCTGTTGGCCCTGGGAGGAAGCCTGTCCGCCACACGCCAAGAGCGCACAAGAGAGGAGCCCGAGGGCCAGGATGGAGCGCATCGCGCCCTTGATACCGCATCCGCCGGGCGGATGGCGCAGTGAATGAGGCCTCGCAATCACTCTTGCCGTGTCCCACGGCGAAGGTCCCCGTCGTCCACGGCGAGCATCGCCGAAACCCCACGGCGATCCTCGCCGTGGACCACGGCAGCGCTCCGACTTTCCATCCTCGGCCGGTCAACCCCCCTTGCGCAGGAGGTAATCTTCGCCGACGAGCTTCAGGATCACGCGGCCCAGCGCCAGATCGTGACGTTCGCGGACCGGCCTCACCACGAAGCCTTCCCGCGTGTGGGCGGCCCCGGGCAAGGTCGAGGGTCCGTTGGACGCCGGCCGGAGGGCGGCCGGATCCCACGGCCCGCGGTGGAGCACCGGGGCCGTGTCGAGGCCGAGCTCCCCGGCCAGCGACGCAAAGGCGTCGTAGTCGAGGTAGCGGCGAGACTTGCAGTCGAGGGCGTCGAACAGGCGCAGAAAGAGCTGACCCGGCCGGGAGCCGTACTTCAAGTCTTGCACCTGACCAAAGACCTCTCCATACACGACGAGGTCCGGCGTGGCTCGCAAACGGCGCTCGAGGTCGTATTGGGCGGCGACCCTCCACCACATGTTCCGCGGGTCGGGCCGCTTGGTGGCCGTGCGCGAGCCTGCCCACAGGCGGCCCTCGGCGAAGCAGAAGCGGGAGTTGGCGCCGTGGATCTTCTCCGTCAAGACGACCTCCTCGCCGGCGGCGAGCGCGTCCGGCCAGCGCCGGAGACCCTCGATGTCGGTGTAGGCGGGGAAGAAGCTGGGGTCGGGCTCGTTCTCGTCGCCCGCGGCCGACGCCTGCGCCTCGGGATCGTGCTTTTCGATGCCGAGGAGCGCGCGAACGTCGTCTCCCTCCTTCCAAGTCGGCTCCGCGGTCGTCAAGAGTCCCATGCTGAAGATGCCGCGCAGGCGCTTGGCCTTGATGCGACGATTCTCACCGAGGAAGGCCCAGCGCGGGTCGCCCGCCGGCACGATGGAGTCGACGGGTAGGTAGACCGCGAGATCACCCTCGTGAAGCTCGCCGGTGCGAAGGATGCAGGGGTACCCCTGGACGTCGGTGATGCTCAGCGAATCGGCGCCCGGGTGCTTTTGAATGGCCCCGAGGCGCACGACGCGCACGTGAAACTCGCTCATGGCGCCTCCTTTGGGCCGCAGCGCACCGCGCGCCTCCGGCCATCGGCCCTCGAGGGACGCGACGACGAGCGCGCTCCTGACGGCGTGGGTTTGGCGGGTCGTCGAGGCGAGGAGCCCCACCAAACGGTCTGAGGGGTGGAGGCCGCGAGAGGGCAACCTTCTGGATTGTTTGTCCCAATGGTTGCCAAACCCCGAGCAGTCGCTAGCCTCACCACGAGGATCCCGGTCGAGGATGGCGCCATGACCCAAAGAAAGACGAACATCTTGCTCGTCGAGGACGACGAGCTAGACGTCTTGAATCTGCAACGCGCCTTCGAGCGGAGCAACCTCCCCGGCCCCGTGATGGTGGCGCACGATGGGGTGGAGGCCCTCGAGATCCTGCGCTCCGACGCGGCGCCCCGCGATCGCTGTCTCGTGCTCCTCGATTTGAACATGCCCCGCATGGGCGGCCTCGAGTTCCTGCAGGAGCTGCGGGCCGACCCGGCGCTGCGGTCCTTGCCGGTGGTGGTGCTCACCACTTCGACCGACGAGTGCGACCGCACGGCGGCTTACGATCTCAACGTCGCCGGGTACCTGGTGAAGCCGATGCGCTTCCCGACCTTCGTCGAGATGGTGAGCACGCTCGACCAATATTGGTCCTACGTCGAGCTACCATGACCGCCCCGGCGTGAGGCTCGCGGGCCCCACGCCGGTCCGCATCTCGAGGGGCCCAAACTACTTGGCGACGCGTTCACCCGATTGGCGGGTGACCATCCAACCCGGGTACTCGAGCGGGAGCGCGCTCACCTTGTCGAGGCGAGTCACCTCCTCGGGCGTGAGGACCACGTCGGCGGCGCCGAGGTTGTCGGCGAGCTGATCCTCGTTCTTGGCGCCGATGATGACGGTGGTCACCCACTTTTGGTGGAGCACCCAGGCGAGGGCGATCCGCGGGACGGTGGTGCCCTTCTCGGTCGCGATGGCGCGCATGACGTCGAGCGCGGCGAAGGCACGGTCCTTGTCGACGGGCGGGAAGTCGAACGAAGCGCGGCGCGTGCCCTCGGGCCCCGCGCCGTCACGCGAGAACTTGCCGGAGAGGAGGCCGCCCGCGAGGGGGCTCCAGACCATGAGACCGACGTTCTGGTCTTGAAGCAGAGGCACCATCTCTCGCTCCAGGTCGCGCCCGGCAATCGAATAGTAGGCCTGCAGCGAATCGAAGCGAGACCAGCCGTGCCGCTCGGAGATACCGATGGCCTTCATCAAGTGCCAGGCGGCGAGGTTCGAGCAGCCGAGGTAACGGACCTTGCCGGCGCGGACCACGTCCTCGAGGGCGCGGAGGGTCTCGTCGAGGGGCGTGAGCGGATCGAAGCCGTGGATCTGATAGAGATCGATGTAGTCGGTGCCCAAACGTTTCAGGCTCGCGTCGATGGAAGCGTGGATGTGACCACGGGAGAGGCCGACCTCGTTGGGGCCGGGGCCGATGCGGCCGCGGACCTTGGTGGCGAGGATGATGTCCTGGCGCCGGGAGCCCAGCGCCTTGCCGAGGAGTCGCTCCGACTCACCCTCGGAGTAGACGTTGGCGGTATCGAAGAAGTTGACCCCGCCCTCGATAGCCTGGCCGACGAGGCGATCGGCCTCGGTCTCGCCCTGGGTGCCGACGACGGCCCAGAAGCCCTTGCCACCGAACGTCATGGCGCCGAAACAGATCTCGGAGACGAACAGGCCGGTGCGGCCGAGCAGTCGATATTTCATGAGCCGGATCCGGACCACGGCGCGCGCGGCGGCGCAAGGGCGAGGCGCTCACTCGCGCAGACAGGCCACACGAGCCCCCGGCTCGACCTTGGTTCCCTCGGGCAGATAGGCATCGAGCCCACCCGTGGCGGTGAAGCAAGGATGGCGAACCAGGGCGAGCTCCCTCGTCTCGTGGCGGCTCGCGCGCACGAAACGACAGGCGCCCTGGCCGGTGTCGCCACTCTGGGCCTCGAGATCCTGCGCGAGGAGAAGATCGTTTCCCGCGAGGAAGCCGGCGAAGTCGTAGGCGCTGCTCCTCGTCGTCCGGAAGCCCTCGGGGGGCGCCGCGAAGAGGTAGCGCGTTTCACGAAGGTGCGCGCCCTCGCCCGAGTAGACGTGCGCGCGCAGCTCGCGGCTCGCGGGTGAGCCTTCAGGCGCGGGGTCGTCGAAGACCACCAGCTCTGCGAAGTCGGGCGAGACGAACGAGGTACCGGAGCACGCTGCTTCGCCGGTGATGCCCCTGCCCTTCTCGACGAAGGCGAGGGTGCGGTGCGACGTCGGGACGATGGCGTGATCGCCGCGCGCCACCACGTCGACGAAGCCGCGCACGTCGGCGACCTCGCGCCAGCGCGCACCAGCCTTGCGCTCGACGAGGCTCCGGTAGCTCTGGCCCGACTCGGCCATGAGCTGAAACGAGTGGACCTCGACCACGCGCAGCCAGGGCGCGGGGAAGCGAGTCTGAGTGTGACAACCGGTCGAGAGCGCGAGCGCCGAGACGCCGAGCGCCGCCAAGGAGAGGTTTGGTCGACTCACGAGCGCCCAAGAGAAGCCTCGCGGCGCGCGCCGTCAACCACCCGAGCACGGCGCGGGCCCTCGCGTCTCCGGCGCGAAGCTCCCTGCTCGGTCGCGTCTACGGAGTCTTACGCACGAGCCTGATGGCCTTCTCTGGACAGGCCACGACGCACAGGCCGCAGGCCTGACAGAGGTCTTCACGCGGCGTATAGGCCGTCATCCGCTTGTGGGCGCGGCTCTTCATCTTGGCGAAGAAGCCGAGCGCCTCGAAGTCGGCGTCGTCCATCCGCCGCACCTCGAAGACGTCGTATGGGCACACCTCTACGCAGTCGATTTTTCCCTCGCACTTGCCGCGGTCGACCACGGGAACGAAGACACCGGGCGCGGCGCGGCACTGCTCGCCGGGCCTCTCGGGGTGGGCGGCGGCGCGGCGCGCCTTCTCTTTGTCGATGCGGGCCTCGGACATGAAGACACGCTATCGCGCACCGCCCCCGCTGGTCGTGAAGAACGATGAAGAAGCTCGAGGAGCGGGTCAGCCGCCGCGCGTCACGCCGAGCGGCATCGGGCACGAGTGCGTGCCGGTCTTCTCGTCGTATTGTTGGTGGTAGTCCTCGGCCATCCAGAAGCGGCCCAGGGGGCTGACGGCGGTGACGATGGGGCGCTTCCTGCTCGGCTGCTCGCGCGCCATGGCGGCCTTGGCGGCGGT
>FTCO01000078.1_pt1 | contig 21223 bp, 20 predicted proteins | sample 1639701 | NCBI WGS metagenome assembly FTCO01 (sample SAMEA3914869, study PRJEB12502) | metagenome | biome: forest; material: soil | place: USA | collected 2012-03-12 | depth 0.1 m | reverse complement strand
GTATAGACGACCACCGCCGTGGGCGCGCAGCCTAGGGGACGGCGAAAAACGGTGGCCGCCCCCTCCGCTCTACATGCCAACGTGCTTCCCTCGAGGGTGAGGTTGCCCTTCCGGTTGTGGCTGGCCAGATCGAGGGGCCGGCCCAAGTCCGGCCACACCATTTGCCAATCGAGACGCTTGATGGTTTTCCCCTTCAGCTCGGCCTGTGTGAACTCCATGTCCTGCAAGCCCGGGGCCGGTCGCTGCGCGAGGACGTTGCCGTTCGCATCGAGGCGTTGGACCGCGCATGTGAGGGCGCCTCTCTGCGCATCGCATCGCCGCGCCCAGATCTGGCCCGTTTCCACGAGAAAAAGCGGCTGGCCCTGCGAGAGGTGGCAGACGTCGTGGCAAGGCGCGACGGCGGCCGCTGGTGCAGCGACGGTGAGCGTCGAGGTTACGACGACGGCGATGGACGACCTGGGGCGCATGCTGCTCATCGTAGCATGTCTCGGCCTGCGGCCGCCCGCGGGACGCTGCCCGCCCGTGGGGCGGTTGGACTGACCGCGCCCCCAGCCAACGAATACTTCGTGACAGCCGAGGCCTCTTTGCCGGGAGAGTGGCATTCGGCAACCTTTCCAATCGAAGGTTCGCTCATTGGCCTTCTTCTTTCGGCTCGTCGTCTCCAGAGCAGAGTACCCTTGCAGAGCACCCTACCGGGGCCTGTGAAGCCGACGGGTCGGCGGAGGTGAGCGGGCGTCTACGGACACCTTGCTCCCTCCGTAGCCGGTAGGCCGCACCCGTCGGCATCGACCGTCGGCATCCACTTCTTCTGAATTCAGATCCTGTGACGAATCAGAGGAGTAGAGGCGGGGGACCGACGTCGACGCGCTCTGCAAACCACCGCCTTGCCAGAAGCTCCACCCACCACTCGTCTTCCAGAAATCCCCGCCGCGAGGGCGAAAAGCTCCCCACGCGTCCAATCAGAGTGGAAGGGTTTTTTGAGCACCTTCCCGACGCTGACAAGTCTCGGGTTGCGACTATCTTTCATTCACTCGGCGGTCACGGGGGTGACACAACCAACGCCGAGCTTCGGGGGACATCATGGGTCGTGCACGTGTTCAAAGGCGTGGGTTCCAGGGGAGCGCCAGCTCGCGCATCGCCGCCTGGACGCAGGTGAGCCACAAGTCGCCGAGCAGCCCGTACTACGCGTCGAACCCGACGCTGAAGGCGCAGGCGGACGACGTGACCGCCAAGGGGCAGGTCATGTCCGACGCCGAGGACAAGGTCGTCACGTCGCGGGCCGACCTGGACCAGGCGAGGTCGGACCGGGACGAGCGCCAGCGTGAGTTCGACCTGGCCTACGACGCCTTCGCGGGCACCGCGGAGGCCGTCGTGACGAACGAGGCGGATCTCGTCACGCTCGGCCTCCCCGTGTTCGAGGCGCGCACCGTCGCCCTCGTCGCCCCCGAGAACGTGACCTGTTCGTCGGTCGCCGGCAGCGGCATCATCAACATCCGGATCGGAGGGGAGGGGCGCTCTTACGTCGTCGAGGTGAGCGCCGACCCGAAGACGGATACGAGCTTCAAGCGCGTGGCCGGCACGGGCAACACCCGTGCGGTGAAGGCCGATGCCGTCGGGCTGCACTGGGTGCGCGTGGCCATGCAAAAGGCCCACGAGCAGAGCGCTTGGAGCGCGGAGTTTCCCATCATGGTTCGCTGACTCCCGGCGATCCTGAGGCGCAAGAAGGTGAGGCGGCGTGCTCTTCGGGGCGCGCCGCCTTTTTTCTTTTGTACATTGGATGGCCGGGCCGGGAGCGTGCGAGGGGTTCGTCGGGGGCCGAAGAAGAGGACCACGTCGCTCCTTCGTCGCCTGCAAGTCCATCGATAGGACAGGCTAGGTCCCTATCCCGCCTTGCCCGGATCCCGGTGGCCCCTCATAGTGATGATTTGATGGCTTGCCCGACGCTCCCTCGAGCGTGTTCACGGGCAGTCGAGGAGACGATCCAAATGATGACTCAGGAATCGATACCCAATAACGCCACCTTGGCCTGGCTGGCGACGGCGCTCTTGATAGGCGTCCTCGTGCGCTTGTTGAAGTCACCCACCTTGCTCTCGACGCGCTTTCAGGTTCCCTCCCGATGGCGCCCTTGGGTCGCGGTCGGTCTGGGCCAGCTCGCCGGCATCGCCGAGGCGCTGGCGGCCGGCACGCCCTGGCGAACGGCGGCGTTTCGCGGGCTCACCGCGGCGGCGGCAGCGGTGCTCGGGCACGACGCCGTGGTCAAGGGTCTGTTCAACGGCCGCGAGCCCGTGAGCGGCCGCGATCATCGCTTGAACGGCGTTCACAGAAATCCTCGCGATCCCGAGTGACTCGACGGCTCGGCGGCGCGCCCATCCCCCTTCCTCGAAAGGTATCTCCCCATGGCACTTCGACTCGTTCAACCCGGGGCCGGCGCGCGCCGGCTGGTGGTCATTGCTTATTTCGTGGCCGATACGGCCGATCTCCTCGACGCCTTGCCGAAGACGGCGTGCGTGCTCGAGGACATCGACGATCGCAATGGTCGCTTCGCCCTGCCGCCCGGCAAGGGCGGGGTCGACGCGCTCTCCGCGGCCGTCGCGTTCGCGCAGGCGAAGGCCGGAGCCTTCGAGCCATCCGGCGTCGTCTTGATTGGCTGGTCGGCGGGCTGTCAGGCCCCGCGAGAGCTGCTGCGCGCGGGGGCGGCGCCCGACGCGATCCTGGCGCTCGACGGCATCTCGGGCGCGGTCCCTCCCACGGCGGCGCAGCTCGATCCGTGGAAGGCTTTCGCAGGCCGGGCGCGCGCCGGCGAGGCGCTGTTCGTCCTGGCGCATACGGCCATGGGCTATACCGAGCGGCTCCCGCCGGGGCAGCGCTACGAGAGCACGACGCACATGGCCGCTGCCATCACGGGCACGGCCGGCGACACGCCCGCTCCTACGGGGGCGCTCTCTCCCGTGGAGGGTGATCTGTACGTGTGCGCCTATCCGTCGGCCGACATCGATGGTGCGGCGCACATCCGGCAACAGCGGCAGGTGATGCCGGACCTCCTCCGCCGGGTGGTCGCTCCTTGGCTCGACGGGCGCGGTGGCCCTACTCCGCCGGACCATGAAGCGAGCCCGCCGCCAGCCCCATCCGAGCCGCTCGGGGTGAGGGCAGTCGCCATTTCAAGGGCGGAGCTGGAAGCGGGGGTGCGGGAGGTGCCGCCGGGCTCGAACACGGGGCCTCGCATCCGCGAATACCTCGCGCCTTGTGGGCTGACCTCCGGCGCCTGGTGCGCGGCGGCGTTCTGCTGGGCCGGAAGGCAGGCCCTCGCGCCGGGCGAAGAGCTGCCCCATGCCTACACGGCCGCGGTTCACACGCTGGTGGAGAGCGCCCGCGCGCACGGGATCTGGCACGACCAGGCGTCGGGATACGTGCCCGGGGTGGGCGACGGTGCGGTCCTGACGCGCGATGGAGAAGATCCGACGAAGGGCGGGCTCGGGCACGTCACGCGGGTGTCGTCGGCGCCGGATGAGGGCGGGGAGTACGAGGGGATCGAAGGGAACCACCTCGATGGCTGGGGCCGCGTGCGAAGGAAGCTGTCGGACGCCGACCTGCGGGGGTTCATCGAGCTTCCGCGCTGACGCCCCCTCTGGTGGGGGGGCGACGGGTCGCCTTCGCGCTCGTCTCGTCATCCATCTCACCTGCGCCATTCCTGCGCCCTGCGCTTGGTCTCCCTCTCGTCTTCGCTGCGCCTCCAGCGCCTTCCCCAGAGGCGATTCGCAGCCAGCTCGAGGAGGATTCGGGCCGAGCCTTCGTGGAGCAGAAGCGCGACCTGGAGGGCATCGTCGGCCCTCTCGCGCTCGCGGTCGCCGGCGTCACGGCCGCAGGCTCTCGCCAGGGCGCGGCCGGCGCCCTCGAGCGCTGCGGCACGCGCGGCGAGCTCGGGGTCGAAGGGGATGTCGCTGGACGACTCGAGCCATAGCAAGCGAACCAGGCCGAGGGCGTCCCGGGCTGCCCTGGCGAGCGGCGCGGGCACCTCAGAGGCGCCGGCCGTTCGCGTTCGCGGCCTGGCTCGGCTTCATCTCCCAGGCGAGCTGCCGCCGGAGGCTTCGTACGGCGGCGCCGGCGAGCGGTCCCGTGGGGTCGAGCGCGGCGTATCGCTTCCAGTGGCGAAGGGCGTGATCGTGCCGGCCGAGGAGCTCGCACGAGAGGGCGAGGTAGCCGTGCGCGAGCGCGAGATCGCCGTCGGCGTGGAGGGCGCGCGTGAACAGCAGGACGGCGGCGTGGGGGTCGTTGGTGGCGAGCCGCAGGATGCCCAAGCCGAGGAACGCCTCGGCGTCACGGGGGTCGAGCGTCGAGGCGTGCTCGAGGAGCTCTTCGGCCTCCTCGTAATGTTCCTTCGTCAGGAGAAGGCGACCGAGGCCAGCGTGAGCGCCGGGGCACTCGGGATCGAGCTGGATGGCGTCCCGGTAGAGGCGCTCCGCCTCGCCCGCGCGATTGGGGTCGCCTCCGATGGCCCTGGCCCGTCGAGCCAACCTCCCGGCCAGCTCGGGTTGGGACCCGCTCAGGATCTTGCCGCCACCCTTACCGAACCGGACCGCGATGACCTCGCCCATGACGCCCTCCTGCCGGCGGTACGACCGGCGCGGGAGAGAATCGGTCGCGCCCCATGACGTGGCAAGCGTTCAGGTGTGAAGGCTGGGTCGGGAAATGACCGAGGCGTCCCTCCGACGCTCCTGGCGTCGATTGGGTGGTGGCGGATCCTGCACCCGCCGAGCTCGACTCATGGCCAGGGGTGGTCGGGGTAGAACTGCTTCATCATTCGGCCTGTATAGGCGACGAGGTTCGGGTGGCCGAGCGCCTTGTCGCGCAGCGAGGACTCGAAGAACGGCGTCAGGATGCCGGCGAGCATGGCGAACGCGGTGGCGTCCACCCCGGCGGGCTGGTCACCGAAGAGGTACGGCTTGTCCCCCAGGAACAGGCTGAGGGCCGCCAGCGAGCGCTCGGCGATCCCGGTCACCTCGTCGAGCGAGTGGCGCGCCACGCCGACCGCGCGCAAGACCTCGCGCATCCGACCCTGGAGGTCGTCGCGGAGCTTGGGGCGTGCCTCCTCCGGTGCGCCGTCCACGAAATGCGCCGGGCCCTTGAGGAAGTTCTCCTGGACGAGCCAGCGCACGCATCGGAGCGCCCCGACGAGCTGGTCCTCCAGCATCCGCTCGATGGCCCACGCCTCGGCGCGCTGGCGGGCGTCGAGGTGCGCGTCCAGGTCCTTGCCGAGCTTCTCTTCGAGGTAGGTGCGGATGAAGTAGGAATCGGCGACGCGCGTGCCGCCGTCGTCGAGGAAGGGGAGCTGTCCCTTGGGCGACTGGTCGGGCCGCGCCCGCTCCTTGGCGTAGGGGACGCCGAGCATCTTGAGCTGCACCTCGGTCTTGGTGACGAAAGGGCTGAGCTCGGGCAGGCCGAACATGGCGCCGCCGACGAAGAGGGTGATCATGGGGCTCTCGCTTCCGCGGGTCCGCCTCGGACCCAGCGAGCTTGATGTACGACCCCCCTGCTGACAGCCTGGTGTCAGCAGCGTGCGCCGAGCCGACCGACTCTTTCAAATCATCCAGATCCTGCGGCGGCAGCGCGCGCCCATCACGGCCGACGCGCTGGCCACCGAGCTGGAGACCTCGAAGCGCACGGTCTACCGCGACGTCGCCCAGCTCATCGCCCAGCGCGTCCCCATCCGCGGCGAAGCGGGCACGGGCTACGTGCTCGACCGGGGTTACGACATGCCGCCCCTCATGCTCACGCCCGACGAGATCGAGGTGGCCGTGCTGGGCGCCGAGTGGGTCTCGTACCGGGGCGACAGCGCGCTCCGCCGGGCGGCCAAGGACCTCATCGCCAAGATCGCCGCCACCGTGCCCGAGCGCTTGCGACCCCTGGTGCTCGATCCGGCCATCGGCGCGCCGCCCGCGTTGAAGGTGACGCCGGACACGCTCGACATGATCGCCCTGCGGCAGGCCATCCGCGCCGGCACCAAGGTTCGCCTTCGCTACCGCGACCAGAAGGACGACGAGAGTGAGCGCGTGGTCTGGCCGGTGGTGGTCGGCTACTTCGAGGCGACCCGCATGCTCGTGGCGTTCTGCGAGCTACGGCAGGGCTTCAGGCACTTTCGGACCGACCGCGTCGTGAGCGCCACCTTCCTCGACGAGAGGTTCGCGGAGAGGCCGAGCGCTCTGCGCGCCCGCTGGCGCAAGACCATGCCGATGCTCCAGCCGAGGTGACGCGGGCGCTCGAGGAGGATCGCGACTCGCCGCCGCGTTGCTAGGATCGCACCATGGCGAAGGGACCGACCTCCATCTGCCTCTCGATGATCGTCAAGAACGAGGCCCGGGTGATCGCGCGGTGCCTGCGCTCGGTGCTCCCGCTCCTCTCCTCGTGGGTGATCGTCGACACCGGCTCGACCGATGGAACGCAGGAGATCGTGCGAGAGGTCATGAAGGACCTCCCCGGCGAGCTCTACGAGCGCCCCTGGCGCGACTTCGCCTCCAACCGCAACGAGGCTCTCGAGCTGGCCGAGGGGCGGGCCGATTACCTGCTCGTCATCGACGCCGACGACACGCTGTCGTTCTCCCCCGACCTCACCGTGCCTCCCTTGACGGAGAATGAATACTCGCTGCTCGTCCAGTATGGCTCGATGAGCCACTGGCGCTCTCACCTCTTCCGCGCCGACGCGGGGTTTCACTACGTGGGAGTGGTGCACGAGGTGGTGGTCGGCGGGAAGGGCGTGCCGGCCACGCGTTTGCCGGGGATCACCTATCACTGCACGACCGAAGGAGCGCGCTCGGCCGATCCGGAGAAGTATCGTAAAGACGCCGCCGCCCTGACCGCCGCGCTGGAGAAGGAGCCCGGCAATGCTCGTTACACCTTCTATCTGGCGCAGAGCCATCGAGACGCCGGTGAGCCGGAGAAGGCCATCGAGGTCTACGAGCGCCGCGTGGCGATGGGGGGATGGGCCGAAGAGGTCTGGTACTCGCTCTACCAGGTGGCGATGCTGACCATGCGGCTCGAGCGCCCCGCTCCCGAGGTCATCGCCGCCTTCCTCCGCGCGTACGAGTATCGGCCCTCCCGCGCCGAGGCGTTCTATCAGCTGGCGGCGTACCTGCGTAACAAGGGGCGCCTCGCGGCGGCCTACCCCTTCGCCAAGGTGGCGAGCGAGACGCCACGGCCCGGGGACGCGCTCTTCATCGACGATGGCGTCTACACCTGGTGCGCATTGGACGAGCTGGCGGTCGCGGCGTACTGGACCGACCACCCCACCGAGGCGCTGGAGGCGAGCGAGAGGCTCCTGGCCAACCCCGCGGTGCCGGCCGGGCATCGGGACCGCATCCAGAAGAACGCGGAGTTCTCGCGCGCGAAGATCGGTCGCGGGTGACGGCGGGGCTCGGTTCGAGATCTCACCGTGCACGACCCCGCGGATGAAGGACTCGAACGTGGGGGCGACCAAGGTGATGGCGTAGTCGAGCTCCTGGTAGACGTGGACCACGCTCGGCTCGCCCCTCGGACCATGCTCGCGCGAGCTGTACGTAGGCGGCGGGGAGCTTGTAGCTCAGGTCGAAGCCCTCGAAGATGCCCGCCGCCTTGCGTCCCACTCCGACCTCCCAGCCCCGAGCCGGCGCTGCGTCAGCGCTTGGCTCGCGCAGGGAGAACAAAAAGCAACAGCCCGGCGACCGGGGAGGTCATCGGGCTGCGGGGTGAGGCGGATGCCTCGGGGTTCGCGGTGGGCCATGAAGGACTTGAACCTTCAGCCAATGGATTAAGAGTCCACTGCTCTACCAATTGAGCTAATGGCCCGCGATTTGTGTTGTCAAAACTGCTTCACCGGCGCGGACCGAAGCCGCGCGTGGTACGCCCGGCCCGATTCGAACGGGCGACTTTCGGATTCGAAGTCCGACGCTCTATCCAGCTGAGCTACGGGCGCTCCCGACGCCGTCAGCGACGACGCGAGCCGAGCTTTTAGTTTCCGCCTTCGAAACTGTCAAGCAAGTGATCGAAGGTCCCTCAACTTTTCTCCTGCGGCCCCCGGCCCGCAGCTTATGCTCGCGCCATGACCGCTTCCTCCACCGCCTCGACCGCGCCCCCGGCCTCCCTCGTCCAGCTCCTCGACGGGCGCGCCTCGGCCGGCGAGATCGAGCGGCACCTCGACGGGCTCGCCCCGGCCCGGCGGCTGGAGGAGATGCTGGCCGTCTCCGGGCGCCGGGTGGGGATGCTCTTCGACGCCGTGGCCGGCGCGGCCCCCGTCACCATCGAGGAGCTCATCCCCCAGAGCACCAAGGGGACGCTCATCTACGAGGGGAGGAACTCGCTGCCCCTCTTCAGCCGGTTCCAGAAGCGGTTCGAGCGCCTGCCGGGGGGCCAGGTGGTCGGCTACAACCACCAGACCATGTCGTTCGTCACCGGGCCCGGGTACTTCGTGGTCAAAGAGCCGGCGGCGAGCGGGGACCACAAGGACGAGCTGCTCTTCGACTACACCGAGAACCCCCCGGGCGAGCCGGCGGGGTGGCCGGCCTTCTCGGCCAACGACCGCGGCCTCTCGAAGCTCGTCTACGCCAACATGCGCGACTATTGCCGGCGGGTCGCCCGCGGCATCGTGGTCGGCAAGGCCTACAAGCTCGGGGTCGACCAGAAGCAATTCTTCTCGCTCACGCTGGCGGTCTGAAGGTCCCTGATCGGAAGGGCCACGCGATCCGACTACTTGGCCCAGATCAAGGTTTCATGTGAGCGCGAGCCGCGCTAGCGTCCGGCCCATGTCGAGCCGTACCCGTCGCTTCGGCGGCATCTTTGCCCTCGCCTTCGCGCTGCTCGCGGGGGGCGCCTCGTCCGCCGACGCGAAGCCCGCGAAGGCGCTCAAGAGCAAGGGCGTGCAGTCGGTCGGTGCTCCCAACAATGGGCACCTGGTCGGCGCCGTGCGCATCAAGGGCTCCAAGGTCCTCAAGCAACGCGAGGGCGGGCACTCGTGGGGGACGCCCCAGCTCGTGCACCTCCTGAACCGCGCGGCGAGCGACGTCGCCAAGAAGCACAAGGGGTCGCAGCTCCTCATCGGCGACCTCTCGGCGCGCAACGGCGGGCACCTCGACGGTCACGGCTCGCACCAGACCGGGCGCGACGCCGACGTCGGCTTCTACGTGATGAACCGGGCCGGCAAGCCCGCCGCCGTGAAGCACTTCGTCGCCTTCGACGACACCGGCCGCGGCCGCGAGCTCAACTGGGCCTACTTCGACGAGGCGCGGAACTGGGCGCTCGTCGAGTCGATGCTCAAGAACGACAAGGCCACGGTCCACTACATCTTCGTGACCAACGGCCTCCGCGCCAAGCTGCTCGCCTACGCCGGCAAGCAGAAGCACGTCTCCAAGGAGCTGCTCGCGCGCGCCTCCGCCGTCATGATGAGCCCCTCGGACGCCGACCTGCACGACAACCACTTCCACGTTCGCATCAGCTGCCCCGAGTCGATGAAGGACGTGTGCGTGGAGGAGTCGACGGCGCGTGCGCCGCGACACGAGGCCGACAAGGGCGACGGGCCGGCGGCGGCCAAGGAGAAGGAGCCGGCGGCGCCCAAGGAGACGGCCGACGACTCCGACCGCTCGACCGCCGAGAAGGCCGAGAAGGGCGGGGGCGCGACGCAGAAGGCCTCTGCCGTCGTGGAGCGCTAGTCTAGCGAATGCGCGTCGCGACCTGGAACGTCAACTCGATCCGCTCGCGCCTCGACCAGCTCACGGCCTGGATGGCGCGGTCGGCGCCCGACGTCGTCTGCATGCAGGAGACGAAGGTCGAGGACGACATCTTCCCGCGCGATGCGCTGGGCGAGGTCGGCTACCAGGTCGTCTTCCACGGCCAGAAGACCTACAACGGCGTCGCCATCGCGGCGAAGTTCGGGATGGTCGTCGACGACGTCGAGAGGAGCCTGGGCGACGAGGTGGGCGACCCGCAAGCTCGGCTGATCGCGGCGAGCATCGAGGGCATCCGCATCGTCACGGCCTACGTGCCCAACGGGCAGGCCGTGGGCTCGCCCGCCTTCGGCTACAAGCTCGAGTGGTTCGAGCGGCTCCGCAAGTACCTCATGGCGCGCCACACGCCCGACCAGGAGGTGCTGGTCTGCGGCGACTTCAACGTGGCGCCCGAGCCCATCGACATCGTCGACCCCAAGAAGTCGGAGGGGAACATCCTCTTCCACCCCGACGAGCGCGCCGCCTTCCAGCGGCTCTGCGAGTGGGGGATGGTCGACGTCTTCCGCGCCCAGCACCCGGGCGAGGCCGGGCTCTACTCGTGGTGGGACTATCGGATGGGTGCCTATCGGAAGAACCGCGGGGCGCGCATCGATCACATCCTCTGCACCAAGCCGCTGGCGGCGCGGGTCACGGGCGCGATGGTCGACAAGCGGCCTCGCGAGCTGGAGCGGCCCTCGGACCACGCGCCCGTCATCGTCGAGCTGGGGCCTTCGCCTTAGGCGAGGTTCCGCCGCAAGAGCTCGAACAAGGCGTCGGGCTTGTCGACGTGGACCCAGTGGCCGGCGCCCTCGACGAGGTGTGCGTGGACCCTGGGGTTCTTGCCGGCGATGGCCGAGAGGCGCGCCCGGTCGGCCGCGTCGTAGGCGTCGGAGTCGCCGGCCACGACGACGTGGAAGCTCCTGGCGCCGTGCGCCGCCTCGAGGGCGGGCCAGAGGTCGACGGAGAAGTAGTCCTCGAGCATCGCGCCGATGGCGTCGAGGTCGAGGCGCAAGGTGACGCCCTCGTTCTTCTCGTCGCTCGTCCGGCGCACGTTCATGGCCAGCCACTCGGCGATGGCCGGCGAGAAGCCGTGCTCGCCCGCGATGTGCAGGAAGCTCTCGCGCGAGGGCAGAGGCCACTCGATGGAGCGGAGCATCCCCAGCACGCGCTCGGTCATGCCCGACCGGTCGCGCCGGGTCCCGGGGGAGGCGTCGAGGATCCACGCCTCGTCCAGCTCACCTCCGCCCTCGCTCTGCCGAGCCTGCGTGAAGGCCAGCGCGACCTTGCCGCCGAACGAGTGGCCCATCACCCCGGAGACGGGGAGGCCGAGCGAAGCCTCGAGGCGCACCAGATCCCCGGCGGCGGCGGCGAGCGTGTGAGGAGGCGGGGCGCCGAGCGATTGGCCGTGCTCGCGCAGGTCGACGAGCACGAAGCCCCACTCGGGTCTGGCGGCGGAGAGCCGGCGAACGAACGAGCGAAAGTTCCCCCCCGAGCCGAGGATCCCGTGGAGCACCAGCAGGTAGCGAGAGGGCTGCGCCCCGGGTGCCGTGACGGTGGTGTGGTGGAGAAGAAGCTCGCTGGGCATCGCCCGGCTCTACTAGCCCGGGCACGCGAGCAAATCACGCTTCGATGAGGCCGGTGCGCACCGCGATGCGGGTGAGCTCGACGGCGCTCTTACAGCCGAGCTTCGCGTAGATGCGCACGCGGTGGGTCTCGACCGTCTTGGGGCTGATGGTGAGGCGGGTGGCGGCCTCGCGGGTGGAGATGCCGGTGGCGAGCAGGCGGAGGACCTGCCGTTCACGTAGGGTGAGCGTCTCGAGGCCACCGTTGGCGTCGAGGATGGAGGGCTTGCGGATGCCTCGCACCACGGCGCCGGCGATGCGCGGGCTCAGCGGCGCGCCGCCGACCACGACCCGGCGGATGCCCTCGAGGACCTCCTCGATGCGCGAGGTCTTGACGAGGTAACCGCGGGCGCCGGCGCGCAGGGCCTCCGAGACGCGGAACTCGTCGTCGTGGCCGCTCAAGACCAGCAGCTTGGCGTGGGGGAGCTGGACGCGCAGGGCCGAGAGGAGCTCGATGCCGTCTCGATCGGGGATGTCGAGGTCGACGAGCATGACGTCGGGTTGCAGGACGGATGCAAGCGTGAGCGCCTCGGAGGCGAGCCCGGCTTGACCGACCACGCACATGTCGGCCTGGTCGGCGATCGCTCTGGCGAAGCCCTCGCGAACGATCGGGTGGTCATCGATCAAGAAAACTTTGTGCGGCGGCGCAACGGACAATGCACGCATCATCGCTCCCCCTTTGTGTTGCCCAAATGGCAATCACGACCATTCAGACTCACTGATCCGGGCATGTCAAGGGACGGGGCGCGAGAAAGTCACCGCTGGCACTTTTTTACGCAGGCCGGGGCGCCGTCGCGGGCACGGCCGTCGCGAGGGACGGGCCGCGTTGGCGGGAAGCAATCGAGAGGGCCCGGGGAGGGTGACGGTGGCGAGCGCGCTCGGGGGGCGGCGCTTTCGTCTCGTCGCGCTCGACTGGGATGGGACGGCCGTCGAGTCGCGGAAGGCCGACGCCACGCGCGTGACCGGGCTCTTCGACCGGCTGCTCGCGGCCGGGGCGCGCGTCTGTGTCGTCACGGGGACGAGCCTCGCCAACGTGCTGGCCCAGCTCGGCGACGGCATCGCCCCCGAGAATGCCCGGCGGCTGTTCGTGTGCGCGAGCCGCGGCTCGGAGGCCTTCGGGTTCGATCGCCGCCGTCGCCCCGTCGAGCTCTACCGGCGCGTCGCCACCGAGCGCGAGCTCGCCTTGCTCGACCGCGTCGCCGATGAGGTGCGCGCTCGGCTCGTCGAGCGGACGCGGCTCACCTTCGAGATCGTGCGCGACCGGCTCAACCGCCGCAAGGTCGACCTCATCCCCGAGCCCGCGTGGCGCGATCCGCCGAAGAGCGCCCTCGGCGACCTGCTCGCCGCCACCGAGGCTCGCCTGCGGGGCGCCGGGCTCTCGGGCGGGCTCCACGAGGCGTTCGCCATGGCCGAGTCGGTGGCGCGCGAGCTGGGCCTCGTCGACGCCAGGATCACGAGCGACGTGAAGCACCTGGAGGTGGGGCTCACCGACAAGGCCGACGCGGCCCGCTTCGTCTTCGAGCGCGTGGCCGCGCCCGTCGGCATCGAGGCCGCCGACGTGCTCCTGCTCGGCGACGAGCTCGGCCCCATCGCCGGCTTCGAGGGGAGCGATCATCGCATGCTCGCCGCCCCCGAGGCCGCGGGCGCGACCGTGATCTCGGTGGGGCCCGAGCCCGCGGGCGTGCCTCCCCCGGTCATCCACCTGGGCGGCGGGCCGGCGCGGTTCTGCGAGCTCATCGAGGCGCTGCTCGCCCGCGAGGCCATCGCGGATCGCTTCGCGGCGCCCCTCGACGCCTCCTTCGTCGTCAGCGAGTCGGCGCCCATCCCGAGGCCCGAGGTCGACTCGCTCTTCGCGACCGCCAACGGCTACCTCGGCCTCCGCAGCGCGCTCGGCTCGCTCGCGACCTCCCCCATCGCCTTCCTGGCCGGCGCCTACGCTCCCTCGCTCGACCATGGGGTGCCGGAGATCGTGGCCACGCCCGGGATCGGTCGCGTGCGCGTGCTCATCGACGGCGAGCCCGTGGCCCTCGTCTCCACCGAGCTCGAGGGCGAGGGGCGCGCGGTGCGCAGGAAGCGGAGCCTCGACCTCCGCCGCGGGGTCGCGCTCGCCAGCCTTCACGGCCGCATGCCCGGCGGGGCCATCGTGGAGGTGCGCGCGCTCTCGTGCGCCTCGCTCGCCGACCGCCGCATCGTGCTCGAGGCCGTCGAGGTCACGAGCGACCACGAGGGCTCGGCGCTGATGGCCCGCGCGACGCTGGGCGAGCTGGCCATCGACCAGCCGGGCGCCAGCCACTGGGTTGCTCGCGAGGCCTCCGCCGAGGGCTCGGGCGTCGCGCTCCACGCGCGTACCGCCGAGGGGCTCGAGCTCTCGGTCGCCTCCCGCCTCACCGCCGCGAAGGCCGCGGGAGGCGCCCTCCTCCGCCACTCGGCGAGCGCTGGCCACGCCGACGAGGAGGCCGTGCTCCCGCTCTCGGCGGGCGTCCCTCGCGAGGTCCGCCGCGTGGTCGCCCTGGCCAGCTCGCGCGACACCGATGGCCCGGCGCGGCTCGCCTGCGCCTGCTGCGCCTCCGCGGCGGCCGAGCCCTTCGGCGACCTGCTCGCCGCCCACGAGGCCGCCTGGAAGACGCGCTGGGCCGACGCCGAGGTGACCATCGACGGCGCCCCGGAGATCGACCGCGCCCTCCGCTTCGCCGTCCACCACCTCCTCGCCGCCCCCAACCCCGCCGACCCGCGCTGCTCGCTCGGCCCTCGCCTCCTCAGCGGCGAGGCCTACCGGGGCCACGTCTTCTGGGACACCGAGGTCTTCCTCCTGCCCTTCTACGCCCACGCCTGGCCCGAGGCCGCGCGCGCCCTGCTCGCCTATCGTCACCGCACGCTCCCCGGCGCCCGCCGCAAGGCCGAGGCCCACGGCTACGCGGGAGCGCTCTACGCCTGGGAGTCGGCCGACACCGGCGACGAGGTCACGCCCTCCACCATCGTGACGGCCTTCGGCGACGTGCTCCGCGTCCTCTCGGGCGAGCAGGAGCAACACATCAGCGCCGATGTCGCCTACGCCTTCGGGCTCTACGAGCGCGTGACCGGCGACCCCGAGATCATGCGCGCCTTCGGCCTGGAGGTACTGGTGGAGACCGCGCGGTTCTGGGCCAGCCGGGCGCGGGTCGAGGCCGACGGGCGCGCCCACATCCGCCACGTCATCGGGCCCGACGAGTACCACGAGGGGGTCGACGACGACGCCTTCACCAACTGGATGGCGCGCGACAACCTCCGCGAGGCCGCCCGCCGCGCCCGGGCCGGGAGCGCCGAAGACCGGACCCGCCTCGGCGTCGCGCCCGGCGAGCCCGAGGTGTGGGAGCGCGTCGCCTCGTCGCTCGCGACGGGGCAGCCCGAGCCTTCGGCCGTCATCGAGCAGTTCGAGGGCTTCTTCGGCCTCGAGCAGGTCGACCTCGCGAGCCTCGGCGCGCGCTCCGCGCCGGTCGACATGATCCTCGGGCAGGCCCGGACCCAGCGAGCCCAGATCCTCAAGCAGGCCGACGTGGTCCAGATCCTGGCGCTGCTCTGGGATCAGGTCGACCCGCGCGCGCGCCGCCGGAGCTTCGAGTACTACGAGCCGCGCACGGCCCACGGAAGCTCGCTGAGCCCCGGCATCCACGCGCTGGTCGCGGCGCGCCTCGGCCTCTCGGAGGTGGCCGCGCGGCTCCTCCACGAGACGGCCGCCATCGACCTCGCCGACTCGATGCAGAACCTCGGCGGCGGCGTGCACGCGGCGGCGATGGGGAGCCTCTGGCAAGCCGTCGTGCTCGGGGTGGGCGGGGTGCGGCCCGCGCCCGGCGAGCCCGAGGCCTTGCTCCTCGAGCCCCGGCTCCTACCCGGGTGGACCGGGCTCTCGTTCCCGCTCCTCTGGCGTGGCCGCCGGCTCGAGGTGGTCATCCTCCCCGACGCCCTCGAGCTCTCGATCGAAGGCCCGGCCCCCTTGCTGGTCCGCGCTTCCCCCTCGGCCGCGGCGACGCCCGCGGGCCTCGTCGACCTGATCGCGGAGCCGGGCCGGCGCTACGTCGCCCCGCGCCGGGCCGAGGGCTTCGGCGCGTGGGAGGCGTCGGCCGCCTGACTCGCGCGCTCACTCGTCGAGGGGGTTGCCCATGTCGTCGACCAGCCCGGTGCCGCCCTCGATGGGGATGGCGCGAGCCAAGGCCACGCGCTCGAGCACGATGCCCAGCTCGCTGGCCTTCGCCACCTCCGGGAGGAAGGCGGCGGTGCCGTCCCAAAGGTCGAGGCGGATGGAGCGCTTGCCCTCGCCGCGGGCCTGCCGCGCGTCGTTGCCGGTCTCCGACGGCACGCTCACCCGGTCGATCTGCGACCAGGCCAGGCGCCTCACCTTGGGCCAGCCGAGGCTGAGCAGCTCGCGCATCTCGATGCCGTCGGGGTGGACCACCACGCCGCGCATCTGCTCGCGGAGCATGGCGGCGCCCGCGCTCGTCATGAGGATGATGGCGAAGACCGAGGCCGGGATGAGCCGCTTGTGGTCTTCTTCGACGATGTAGTGGAAGAAGATCGAGCTCGACGGGGCGTGCTGCCCGTAGACGATGATCGCCGTGGCCACCACCGCCACCGCCAGGTAGACGATGGAGACCCATCGCTGGCGGAGGGGAGGGCCGAACGCCATGCGTCGTTCGGGCTTGTACGTCATGTCGAAGCCGGGGGGCCGGGAGTGACGCGCCATAGGACGAGTCTACACGCCGGCCGGCCTCGGCTTGGGTCCGAGATGGACGATTGTCGTCGAGAGGACCTGCCTGCTTACTTGCAGGCCGCCGCCATCGTCTTTTTGCCGCGGAAGTGCTCCAAGCAGAAGGGGTCGAGGTCGGCGGTGAAGTCCGAGCAGGGGATGGCGGTCGCGGGCTGGCCGGTCCGATCCTTGGCCATGGCCGCCTTGCACTGACCACAGCACTTGTCCTGCATCTTCTCGGCGGCCTTCTCGTCGACCGGGATGGCCTTCATGTTCCCGCTGCCGTCTTCCCCGTGCGACATGTCGGCCCCGCCCTTCTCGTTCAGCGCGTCGGCCGCCTCGGCCTGCCGGGGAGCCTTCATGTTGCACGCCGCGAGGAGCACGCCGAGGCCGAGGAGGCCCGCCGCGCCGGAGATGAGCTTCGAGATCATCCATGAGCCCTAACGAAGCTCGCGAGTGAATGCAAACGAGGGTTTGCGAGCGTGGGCCGGCCACCCCGACGAGCGCGCTGGGGCAGGAGGCCTTACTCTCTCCGGCAATCGATGGCCTCTCCCCTCGCCCCGCGGCCCGAAGGAGCGCTCGCCCGACCGGCCACCTCGCCACCCGGCTTCTTCGGGGGCACCGCCGCCATGCTGGGTGGCTTCTGGTTCATCGTCTCCACCCCGTCGGTCTGGCTGCTCTCGCTGGTGCCCGGCACCGTCGCCCTCGGCGTCACCGGCCTGCTGAGCTTCGGCGGCATCCAGCTCCTCTCGGCGCTCATCGCGAGCCTCCTCGGGCCCGAGCACGGCGTCCTCGCCGCCATCCTGAAGGTGCTGGCCGGGATCCTCGCCGTCGCCGCCTCGCTCCTCCTCGGCTACGCGCTGGCCCAGCCCCTGTCGGGGCCGGCCTTGAACCGCATCGTCCGCCGCGTGGAGCTGGGACGAGGCGCGCCCGACTGGCCCGCCACCGGCTTCTGGGAGGACATGGGCCGCGCCCTCTCGTCGGTGGCGCTCTCGTACACCTTCGGGCTGCCGCTGCTCGCGCTCCTCGCCATCCTCACGTTCGTCTTCCCGGCCGCCGCCGTGGTGACCTTCCCCCTCAAGGTCGTCGTCCTCGCCCTGCTCATCGCCTGGGACCTCTTCGACTACCCGCTGTCGATCCACGGCCTGCCCATGGGGGCTCGCCTGGCCTTCATCGGCAAGAACCTGGGCGCGGTCCTCGGCTTCGGCTTCGGCCTGGCGCTGCTCTCGCTCATCCCCTGCGCCCTGTTCATCGCCCTGCCGGCGGGCGTCGCCGGCGCGGCCCGCCTCACCCTCGACATCGAGCGCGCGAACGGCGACTCCCGGCCCGGCGCGCGAGACGCGAAAAGGCTGCCGGCCGGCGGCTGACCCTCCGAAGGTTTCGCGGGATGCTCGGAGGGCGCCGCGGATCTCGTTGCAGCGGGCTCCTCGCTCGCCCATGACTCGGGGCCATGCACGACCGCTTCCTCCGCGCCTGCCGCCGTGAGCCGACCGACGTCACCCCGGTGTGGTTCATGCGCCAGGCCGGTCGCTACATGGCCGAGTACCGCGAGCTGCGGAAGAAGCACACGCTCATCGAGATCTGTAAAGCTCCGGAGCTGGCCCTCGAGGTCACCCTCCAGCCCCTGCGGCTCGGCATGGACGCGGCCATCCTCTTCGCCGACATCCTCCTCCTCCTCGAGCCCATGGGCGCCCCCTTCGAGTTCGCCAAGGGCGAGGGTCCGGTCATCCACCACCCGGTCCGCACGCGCGCCGACATCGACGCCCTCCGCGTCTTCGAGCCCGAAGAGGGCCTCGGCTACGTGCTCGAGGCCGTGCGCCTCATCCGGCGCGAGCTCGACGGCAAGACCCCGCTCATCGGCTTCGCCGGCGCCCCCTTCACCATCGCGAGCTACCTGGTCGAGGGGGGCAAGTCGAGCGACTACCGGCGCACCAAGCAGATGATGTGGAGCGAGCCCGAGGCCTGGTCGGCGCTCATGACCAAGATCTCGGAGGTCGTCCGCACCTATCTGCGGGCGCAGGTCACGGCGGGCGCGCAGGCCATCCAGCTCTTCGACTCGTGGGTCGGCGCGCTTTCGCCCGCCGACTACCGGGCCCACGTGAAGCCCCATGTCAGCCGCATCCTCGCCGACGTCGCGTCGATGGGCGTGCCCGTCATCCACTTCGGCACCAACACGGGCGCCTTGCTCGAGGAGCAGGTCGAGGCCGGCGGCACCGTCATCGGCGTCGACTGGCGCACCCCGCTCGGCAAGGCCTGGACGCGCATCGGCCACGACAAGGCGATCCAGGGCAACCTCGATCCTCTTCTGCTCTGCGCGCCCCCCGAGGTCGCCGCGCCCTACGCGCGCGCCGTGATCGCCGAGGCGGCCGGCAGGCCGGGCCACATCTTCAACCTGGGGCACGGCATCATCCCCGAGACGCCGGTCGACAACGTGAAGGCCATGATCGACCTCATCCACTCCATCCCCCTCGCGCGCGAAGGCGTGCCGGCATGAGCCCCCGCCGCGTCGTCGTCGTCGGGGGAGGCATCACCGGGCTCACCACCGCCTACCGCCTCGTCCGCGCGGGCCACGACGGCGCCGGGCGCCCGCTCTCGGTCACCCTGCTCGAGGAGCGCCCGCGCCTCGGCGGCAACATCCAGACGGAGCGCCGCGACGGCTTCGTGATTGACGGCGGCCCCGACTCGTTCGTGGTCACACGACCTCAAGCGGCGAACCTCTGCCGCGAGCTCGGCCTCGGCGACCGCATGATCGGGACCACGGAGAAGAACCGCAAGGTCTACATCCGGCAAGGCGGCGCGCTCCACCCGCTCCCCGAGGGCCTGGTCCTCGCCATCCCCTCGCGCGTCTGGCCGCTGGCCAAGAGCCCGCTCTTCTCGTGGCCCGGCAAGGCCCGCATGGCGCTCGACCTGCTCCTCCCTCGCCGGCCCGAGATCGGCGACGAGTCGGTCGGTCACTTCATCCGCCGGAGGCTCGGCAACGAGGCCCTCGAGCGCCTGGCCGAGCCGCTCCTCGGCGGCATCTACGCGGGCAACGTCGACTCGCTCAGCCTGCGCGCCACCTTCCCCCAGCTCCTCGACCTCGAGAGGAAGCACCGGAGCCTCATCCGCGGCGCCGTTGCCCAGCGCGCCGCGCGCAAGGACCAGAAGGGCCGCCCGCCGCCCAGCCTCTTCACCTCGCTCCTCGGCGGCATGGGCGAGCTCGTCGACGCCCTGGCCGCGGCCATCAAGAAGGGCGGGGGAGAGCTGCGCACCAGCGCGGGCGTCGCCTCCATCCACGCGGGCGCCCTGCCCGGTGGCAAGGCGGCCCCGTTCCGCCTCGAGCTCCAGGGCGGCGGCGAGCCCCTCCTCGCCGACGACGTCGTGCTCACGACGCCGGCCCACGCCGCGGCCACCGCGCTCGACTCCTACGACCGCGACCTCGCCGCCCGCCTCCGCCAGGTCCCCTACGTCTCCTCCGCCGTCGTCGTCTTCGGCTTCACCCGCGCCGACGTCCCCCACGCGCTCGACGCCTCGGGCCTCATCATCCCCAAGGGCGAGAAGCGACGGGCGCTCGCCGCCACCTTCATCTCCAGCAAGTGGGCCGGCCGTGCCCCCTCGGACGCCGCCCTGCTCCGCGTCTTCCTCGGCGGCCACCGCGACCCTGGCGCCCTCGCCCAGACCGACGACGAGCTCATCCAGATCGCGCGTGATGAGCTGGGCGCCCTCCTCGGCCTCCGCGCCAAGCCCACCCTCGCCCGCGTCTACCGCTACGACCGCGCCAACGCCCAGCCCGTCATCGGCCACCTCGACCGCGTCGAGAAGATGCGCTCGCTCGCCGCCGAGCACCCTGGCCTCCACCTCGCCGGCGCCGCCTTCGACGGCGTGGGCATCCCCGACTGCGTCCGCCAAGCCACGGAAGTCGCCGACCGGATCCTCGCCTGAGACTCGCCGGACCCCGCCCCCTCGCGCTAGGCTTCCCGGCGAATGTGCGAGCTTCTCGGGATGGAGTGCAACGTCCCAACGGACATCGTCTTTTCCTTCTCCGGCCTGCGGCAGCGCGGCGGCAAGACCGGGCCTCATGCCGACGGCTGGGGCCTGGCCTTCTACGAGGGGCGCGCCGCGCGCACCTTCCTCGACCCGACGCCGGCTTGTCATAGCCCCCTCGCGCGGTTCCTCGCCGAGAACCCCATCAAGACGCTGCTCGCCGTCGGCCACATCCGTCGCCGCACCCGCGGGCCCACCACGCTCGCCAACACCCACCCCTTCGTGCGCGAGCTGTGGGGGAGGCACTGGGTCTTCGCGCACAACGGGACGCTGCGCACCATTCGCCGCCGCAAGCTCGGCCGCTTCCACCCCATCGGCTCGACCGACAGCGAATACGCTTACTGCGCGCTCCTCGACGGGCTCGACCGGCGCTTCCCCGACTACCCGAAGCGCGTCACGGACCTCTGGCAGGCCGTCGCCGACCTCGGGGGCGAGATCGGGGTGCACGGGAGCTTCAACTTCCTCCTCGGCGACGGGCGGCACCTGTTCGCTCGCTGCGGCACCAAGCTCAGCCACATCGTCCGCAAAGCTCCCTTCGGCCCGGCCCAGCTCGCCGACGACGAGGTGCGCGTCGACTTCGCCGACCTCACCACGCCGAACGACCGCGTCGCCGTCGTGGCGACCACGCCCCTCACCACCAACGAGACCTGGATCCAGGGGCGGCCCGGCGACCTCTGGGTCTTCGACGGCGGCCAGCTCCGCGCCACGCTCCAGCCGAGCCCGCGCCCCCGAAGCCGTGGGGTCCCTCGCGCGGTGCACGCCTGAAAGGCTTGGAATGGCACTTCATTCACTAGTGCAACCAGCGGCGCGAGGATGGCCGAGGATCGCCCAGGTTTCCGCGAAGGCGACCTTGGCACCGTACGTGCACTAGCTCCAGACGCGCCGATGACGGAGACCTCCCCCCCAGGTCCGTTTCGGCGTTTTTCTTTTCCATCCCCCCATCCGAACAGCTCGATTGCGGCCTCTGCGGGGCGAGCTCTCGTGAGCGTTGCGCGCGGGTCGGCTTGACGTCACTCGGATCGCGACGATACCTTGGCAAAGTGCGGGATCTTGGTCGGGAGGCATCGTCCTCGCGAGCGAAGCCCCGGTCGGGGCCCTCGGGCCTGCTGACACCCAGAAAGGTCGCCTGAGCC
>FTCO01000404.1_pt1 | contig 21257 bp, 16 predicted proteins | sample 1639701 | NCBI WGS metagenome assembly FTCO01 (sample SAMEA3914869, study PRJEB12502) | metagenome | biome: forest; material: soil | place: USA | collected 2012-03-12 | depth 0.1 m | reverse complement strand
CTCGAGGCCCACGCGGTGGTCGCCGGCTGGCTCGCCGCGGGTCGATGAATCGACCCGCCGCTCTCGTTCACGCTCCCGCGCCCTCGATTCGGGGCCCCAACCCCGAATCGGCCTCGACTCGCGGTCCCCGTCTCAGCGCGAGCCCGGCCCCGAGGACTCGGGGATCTTCGAGACGCGATCGACGAACTGCGGTCCCGACGACTCCGGCACGAGCGAGGCGCGATCCATCGACTGCGGGCCCGAATTCGGACCCTGCGACGCCGGCCCTTGCGACGGGGGGCCGCCCTGCGACGCGGGGCCCTGCGACGCGGGGCCCTGCGACCAGGGCCCGTCGGGGCCTTCGAACTGCCGGCCTTGCCAATCGGCGCCCGACGGCGGGCCCTGGGAGGCCGGGCCTCGGGACGACGGGCCTCTCGACGAGGGACCGCGCGACCGAGGCCCCGAGGACGACGGGCCTCGCCGCGTCGAGGGCGGCGGCCCCATCACGTTGGCGTACAGGTACTCGAGGGCGGCGGGGGCGCGCTTGCGCCAGTGAAACTCCGAGTGGGTGTGCTGCTTCGCCGCCACGTGCTTGAGCTCCGACCCCCAGCCGCGCTCGGCGAAGTGCGCGGCCATGCGCTTGGTGGCGGCCAGCATCGAGCCGTTGGCCTCGAGCCCGCCCGCGTCGAGGTAGATGCGGGACGACCACGGCTTCTGCTGCGCGGCGATGAAGCCGAAGAGCGCCCCGTTGGCGACCCAGAGCGAGGGCGACATGCTCAGCACCAAGCCGAACGACTCCGGCCGCTTGAAGTGCGCGTAGAGGGCCGCGAGGCCGCCGAGCGACGAGCCGCCGATGCCCACGTTGCGAGGCTCGCTCGAGAGGTTGAGCTCGCCGCGGAGGCGGGGCATCAGGCTCCCCGTCATCCAGTCGAGGAGCGCGTCGGTCTTGCCGCCTCCCTTGCTGAAGCGGAAGGGGGCAAGCTCGTCGAGGCGGGCCTCGTTGCCATGGTCGACGCCGATGATGATGGGCGCCAGGCCACGCTTCTTCTGGATCGAGAAGGCCGTGCGGTGGAGGTGCCAGCCGCCCGAGAACGAGGGCTCGTCGTGGAAGATGTTCTGCCCGTCGAACATGTAGATGACGGGGTGGGGGACGCGGCGGTCACGGGGCGGCTCGTAGATGCGAACGAACCTCGATTTGAGACCTGGCACGTCGAGCGGGCCGATCTTGTGGAGGATGTAGTCGGGCATGGGGCGGCGAACCTAACCACAACCTTTTTCGGCGCACGCCAAACCCCTTGCGCCCCTCCACCCCGTTTGGACTACCCTCCGGCGAGAACCATATGGACCAGCACAAGACCGAGTCGACAGCGGGCGCCAAAGGTCGCGTCATCCTCGCCGTGGCCAGCTACTTCAAGGGCAACCCGTTCCTGGAGCAGTGCAAGAAGGAGGGGGCGCACGTCATCCTCCTGACCATCGAGTCGCTGCTCCAGAAGCCCTGGTGCCGCGAGTACATCGACGAGGTCTTCGCGCTGCCCTCCATGACCGACCGGCGCACCGTGCTCAACTCGGTGAGCTACCTGGCGCGCACGCGCGACATCGCGCGCATCACCCCGCTCGACGACTACGACGTGGAGACGGCGGCGCTCCTCCGCGAGCACCTGCGCATCCCCGGCATGGGCGAGACCACGGCCCGCTACTTCCGCGACAAGCTCGCCATGCGCGCCCGCGCCGCCGACCGCAAGATCGCCATCCCCGAGTTCGTGCACGTGCTGAACCACGCGCGCATCCACAAGTTCCTGAGCACGGTGCCCGCCCCCTGGCTCCTCAAGCCCCGCGGCGAGGCGTCGTCGGTGGGCATCAAGAAGTTCCACAAGGCCGAGGACGTGTGGGCCCACATCGAGTCGCTCGGTGATTTGCAGTCCAACTACCTCATCGAGCGGATGATCCCCGGCGACGTGTTCCACGTCGACGCCTTCGTCGCCGAGAAGAAGGTCGTGTTCGCCGAGACCCACCGCTACCGCAAGCCCCTCTTCGACCTCGTGCAGGGCGACGGCGGCGTCTTCGCGACGCGCACGGTGGCGCGCGGGAGCGAGCTGGAGGGGCGCATCCTCGCCGCCCACGAGAAGGTCATCGAGCACCTCGGCCTGGTGCGCGGCGTGACCCACACCGAGTTCATCGTCGGCAAGGACGACGGCGTCGTGTACTTCCTCGAGACGGCGGCGCGCGTCGGCGGCGCCCACATCGCCGAGCTGGTCGAGGCCTCCACCGGCCTGAACCCCTGGCGCGAGTGGGCGAAGATCGAGCTGTCGCAAGGCGAGGAGCCCTACGAGGTGCCCCCGCACCGCAAGGACTACGCGGGCCTCATCATCTCGCTCGCGCGCCAAGAGAAGCCCGACACGTCGGCCTACGACGACCCGGAGCTGGTCTGGCGGCTCGGCGACCAGCCGCCGCACCACGTCGGCTTCATCGTCAAGAGCGAGAGCGCCGAGCGCGTGGAGGCGCTGCTCGACTCGTACGAGCCCCGCATCGCCAAGGACTTCCTCGCCGTGCTGCCGGCGCCCGCCGTCGCGACTTCCTAGAAGCAGACGTGCGTTGACGGGTTGCAGACCGGGAAGGCGCAGTCTCCATCGACGAGGCAGGCCTTCCCGGTGGCGCAGCCGGCGCAGCTCCCGCCGCAATCCTTGTCGGTCTCGTCGCCGTCCTTCAGGCCGTTCATGCACGTGACCGGCGCGCACTCGTTCTCCGCGTCGCAGTAGCCGCTCGAGCAATCGGAGCTCACCTTGCACGCCTTCTTGTCGGCGCAGGGCGAGCACTTGGTACCACCACAATCGGTGTCGGTCTCGTCGCCGTCCGCCTTACCGTCGGTGCAGGTCGCCTGACACTTGCCCGCGGTGCATAGGTTGCTCACGCAATCGGTGGCGGTGTTGCAGCTCTGGCCCGCGGCGCATTTGCCGCAGCTCCCGCCGCAGTCGACGTCGATCTCGTCGTTGTCCTTCTCGCCGTCGGAGCAGGTCGCCTGACAGACCTTGCCCGTGCAGAGGCCGCCGCGGCAGTCGGCGTTGGCGAGGCAGGCCTTGCCCGTCGCGCAGCCGGCGCACGAGCCGCCGCAATCGGTGTCGCTCTCGTCGCCGTCCTTCACGCCGGTCGAGCAGGAGCTCGCGCACTTGTTCGAGGTGCAAACGCCGCTGAGGCAATCGCTCCCGGCCTTGCACGCCTTGTTGAGCTTGCAACGAGGGCAGGCCCCGCCGCCGCAGTCGCGGTCGGTCTCGGCGCCGTTCACCTCGTCGTCGTCGCACTGGGCGCTGGTCGTGCACCGGTGGGTCTCATTGGCGCAGATGCCGCCGGCGCAGTCGGCGTCGGCGTCGCAACGCGCGTCGTCGGCGCAGGCCGGGCACTTGCCGCCGCCACAGTCGACGTCGGTCTCGAGGCCGTCCTGTTGACCGTCGGAGCAGCTGGCTTCACAGACGTGCGCGGTGCAGACGCCGCCCTGGCACTGGGAGTCGTCGACGCACTCGACGCAGCTCCCCGCGCCGTCGCACACCATGGCCCCGGCGTCGTCGCAAGGCTTGCCGGAGGCCGTCGGGACCAGCGCGCAGTGGCCGCCGGCCTCACAGGTCCACGCCTGGCACGAGACGGCCGGCTTCGAGCCCGCGCAGTCGGCGTCGACCGAGCACTCGCCGAGCCCGGTGCCCGACGAGGCGTGGCTGGAGGACGCGTGGGACCTGCTCGACGAGGAGCTGCCGTCGTCGCCGCCCGCGCCTCCGGCGCCCGCGCTGGCCTCGGTGTACTCCTTTTGTAGACCGAAGATCTGCGCGCAGGCCCCGGTGGTGAGCGCGGCGAACGCCGCGAGCGAGAGCAGCGCGGCCGTCGTGATCCCCCGCCTCATCTCAGAACCTCCCGCGGGCGGCGGCCATCGCGCCGCCGGGGCCCACGGCGAGGTCGGGGGCGACGCGGAAGCCGGACTTGGCGGGCTCCTTCTTGGGCTCGGTGAAGAAGAGGGCCGCGCCCACGCCCGTGAGGACGAGGCCGCCGATCCAGCCCGCGCTCGACACGGCGCCCAGCGTCTTGGCGCTGTTGCCCGCGCTCTTGCCGGCGGGGGTGCACGACTCCTTCCCGTTGCCGAGGTCGTCGCACTGGGCGCTGACGGTGCTCTTCTTGGCCAGCATGACGCCGCCGGAGATGGCGCCGACGAGGAGCCCGGCGACCCCGACACCGCCGATGCCGAGCGCGGCGATGCGGCGCCCGCTCATGCCCTCGGGCTCGGCGGGGAGCCCCGCGTCCTTGGGGGCCTCTTTGAGGTCCAACGTGATGGTCTTGGCGTCGCCGGGAGCGAACGTCTCCTTGACCGTGAGCGGCGGGCGGCCCGCGGCCTCGCCGCGAAAGACGTGCTCGCCGGGGTCGATGGGCGCCGGCGCGCCCGGCTCGATCGGGGCGTCGTCTCGCCGCACCGTGACGCCCGCAAGGCCGGCCGGCGTGACGACGACGGTGACCTTGGGGATCTTCGGCTCGAGGGCGGCGCGCTGGGCCTTGGCGTCCTTCTCGCGCGTGCCCTGCTTGAGCTGCTTGTCGCGGGGGAGCTTGCCGAAGACCTCGAGGTACTCGCCGTAGCGGGTGAAGGCGGTGGCGAGGCGGCCGGCCTGCGCCTCGCACTCGGCCAGCGTGAACAGGGTGCCGGGCTTGGGGTCGAGGGCGTTGCTCTTCTCGAAGGCGGGGCACGCCTCGGAGACCTTCTTGGCCTCGAGCAGCTCCACGCCGCGATCGAAGAGGGCCTTGGCCTCGTCGGCGGGGCCGGCGGCGTGGGCGCTGCGGCCGTGGGCGCCGAGGGCGAGGGAGAGCGTGACGGCGGCGGCGATCGAGGGGGCGCGGAGGCGCATCGAGCTCTTCACTCCTGGGTGTACTTCTTCTTGAGCCCGCCGCCCTTGCTCGGGCCGGCCTTCGGCTTGAGGGGGCTCGCGGTCTTCGCGTCGACGACCTTCTTGGGGGCGGGGCCCTCGCCCTCGGCCGCGCTGGCGGAGGGGGCGGCGCTGGCCGGGGCCACGGGCTCGTTGGTGGGCAAAGGATCGGGCGCCTTGACGACGGGCGCGGCGGTCGCCGTCGCGGTGGTCGTGGCGACCGCCGTCGCGGGAGACGCCGTCGCGCCGATCGTGGGGGCCGCCGTCGCCGACGAGGCGCCGGCGGCCGGGGGAGCGTCGCTGCCCGCGCGCGTCAGGACGACGCCGAGGATGGCGGCGATGGCGACGACGCCCACGCCCGCCCCGACGATCGCCGGCGTGTTGTTCTTGCGGGCCGCCTCCGCGGGGGGCACGCGCGAGATCGAGGCGGTGCCCGAGGGCTGGTTGGGATCGGACAGCGGCGCGCTCGAGGACGCGGGGGCGAAGGGTTGGCTCGGCGTGAAGGGCGAGCTCACGGGCGACAGCGGGTTGGGCGCGCCGGGCATCGGGCCGCTCATGGAAAACGGCCCGCTCATCGAGGCGCTCTGCGGGAACGCCGCGCTCTGCGAGAAGGGGGCGCTGTCGGCGAAGGGGTGCTGCGACGAGATGGGCGCGGCCGGCATGGCGACCGCGGCCCCCGTGGGGTGGCTCGGCGGCGGCAGCGGGCCCACGCTCACCGGCGTGGTGGGGGGCACATAGATGAGCGTGCGCTCGTCGGAGGGCACGGGGAAGTCGAGCATCGGCCGCGAGAGCGGGGCGGCCGGCACCGCGATCGACGAGGGGCGATCGAGGGCCCCCGCGCCCAGGGGCTCGCCGCTGGTGGCCACGCCGAGCAGCGCCGCGAGATCCCTCGTGGCCGCGGTGGCCGGCGAGGGCCGTGCCTCGGGGTCGAAGGCGGTCACGCGCCGGAACCACTCGTCGAAGCCGGGGGGCAAGGTGACGCCGCGCTTCTGGGCGCGCAGCGAGGCCGCGTCGCGCGCCCCCTGGCCGGCCACGGCGCCGAAGGCGAAGATGCCGCCGCTACGCGACTCCTCTTCCCAGTAGGGGACGCCGACGAGGCAGGTGAAGGCGATCATCCCGAGGGCGTGGACGTCGGACGCGCCCGTGAGCCGGATCTGGGGGTTGAACTGCTCGGGCGACATGTAGAGCGGCGTGCCGATGCTCATGGTCGCGCTGCCGCTGGTGGCCCCGTCGGCGATGACCTTGGCGATGCCGAAGTCGAGGACCTTGACCCGCGGCTGGCCCTCCTCGCGCTCGACGAGGAAGAGGTTCTCGGGCTTGAGGTCGCGGTGGACGATGCCGGCCTGGTGGGTCTTGTCGAGGGCGAGCGCGGTCTGGTGGAGGAAGCGCACCACCTCTCCGGGGGGCAGGCGCTTCAGCCGCTTGATGCGCTTCGAGAGCTCCTCGCCGCGGAGCAGCTCCATGACGAGGAAGGGCATCTCGGTGGCGTCGTCGACCCCGGCGTCGAAGACATCGACGATGAACTCGCTGTCGACCTGGGCCGCGACCTTGGCCTCGCGCTGGAAGCGCTGGCGGAGGTCGGGGCTGTGGAGGATGTGGGCGTGCATCACCTTGAGCGCGCGCCGCCGCTCCGTCTCGAGGTGGACCACCTCGTACACCGCGCCCATGCCGCCGCGCGCGAGACAGCGCACGACGCGGTAGCGGTTCGCAAAGATGGAGCCGTCCTCGAGCCCGCTCACCTCACTCCTCCCGGGGGAGGGTACGCCAAACGAGCCCCGCTGGGGAAAGGGACGACGGCGCCGGCCGTGGGATGAGCTCGGGGCTCGGTCATCGAGGGGCCTGGTCTTCGGCGGTCAGCTCTTGGGTCGAGGCGCGGGGGTGGGCCCGAAGAGCGCCTCGAGGAGGGCGAGGACCACGCGGCGGAGGATCCCGGCCTGCCCCTCGTCGGCCTTGATGGTGAGGGCCAGCTGCTCGCCGTTGAAGTGGCAGGCGCCGCACACCAGGCCGTCGGGGCCCATGTACGTCTCGGAGATGGGGGTGTGCGCCCGGCAGCGGCCGCAGCGCACCTGGCCGCCGGTCGATTGGATGGCCTGACGGCGGTAGGGGCCGCCGGCCTCGGAGAGGATCGGGGTCGCCGGGCCCTCGCCGAGCATGGCCTCCTCGTACTCGTCGCCGTCGAGCCAGACGCCGCCGCAGCGGGCGCAGAGGTCGATGTCGACGCCGAGGATGGTGAATTCATAGGGCGCGATCGCGCAGCGCGGGCAGGAGGGGGCGCCTTTGCCCTCGTGACCGAGGAGGGTGACCTCGAGCCTGCGATCAGGCAGGTGCGAGAGCGTGGGGCAGACGGCGTCGAGCACGAAGCTGTCGAGCCACAGGCCCTGGCAGTCGCCGCAGAGGTGGACGAGCACGGGGCTGCCGCCGCCGGTGGGCGCGACGCGGCGCTCCGAGAGTCCCACCGAGCAACGAGGGCAGGGGAGGCTCATGCTTCTCTCACCTCAACCGGCTGCTTTCGGGAGGAGGGCGTCGAGCTTGGCCGAGGCGCGCTCGCGGTCGGACTGATGCTTGAGGAGGAGGCCCAGGGTCTCCTCGACGACGGCGCGATCGACGGAGGTGCGGCCGAGGAGGAGGAGCGCGCGGGCCCAGTCGATGGTCTCGCTGATGGCGGGGGCCTTGCGGAGATCGAGGGCCCGCAGGGCGTTGACGAAGGCGACGGCGGCGGCCCCCAAGGCCTCGTCGATGCCGGGGACCGCGAGGCGGAGGATGCCGAGCTCCCTCGACGGGGGCGGGTAGTCGAGGAAGGCGTGCAGGCACCGGCGGCGCAGGGCTTCGGTCATCTCGCGCGTGCCGTTGGTGGTCAGGAGGACGAGCGGCGGGCGGTCCGGGTCGGCCTTGATGGTGCCGAGCTCGGGGATGGTCACCTGGAGCTCGGAGAGGATCTCGAGCAGGAAGGCCTCGAACTCGGGGTCGGCCCGGTCCACCTCGTCGATGAGGAGCACGACCGGGACCTCGCTCCGCAAGGCCGAGAGGAGGGGCCGGGCCAAGAGGAAGCGCTCGCCGTAGAAGGAGGCCTCGCTCTTCGAGACGAGGCTGGCTGCCTCGGCGACGCTCTCGGCTGCCCCGACCTCGCGACCGACGACGTCGCGGAGGAGCTGGGTGTAGAGCATCTGCTTGGCGTAGTCCCACTCGTAGAGGGCCTTGGCCTCGTCGAGGCCCTCGTAGCACTGGAGGCGAATGAGGGGCCTAGCGAGGGCCTCGGCGGCGGCGCGGGCCAGATCGGTCTTTCCCACCCCGGCCGGGCCCTCGAGGAGGACGGGGCGGGCCATCCGCAGGCCGAGCCAGGTCGTGAGCGCCGTGGAGGGGTCGGCCAGGTAGCGCGCCTCGGCCAGGGCTTGCCCCAGGGCGGCGGCGCTTTCCGGCACGACCGGCGAGGGCCGGGGCGGGCGCGAAGGGTCAGGGGCCTCGGCAAAGGCGCTCACGGGGAGCCCACGTTAGCACGCGGGTCACGGTGGGGGACCCGGTAGGGGCACCCAAACCCCTCCGACTTCGCCGGCCCTTTGCCCTTCCCCCCGTCGGATCGGCTATAAGGCGAGGCTGGATGGATGACGAGCGGCTGGAGCTGGTCCGGGTCGACGCGACCGGCACGGCTCACCCCGTAGGAAAGACGGCGAGCCAGCGGCTTCGCGCGAGGCAGGGCTCCTTCAGGCTCATGCCGGCGCCGCCGCATCTCATCGTCATGCGCTACGTCGGTGAAGACGGGCGGCGCGATCCGGAGGACGGGCCCGTCTTCCGGCTGGCGGGTGAGATCACGAGCGCGGGGGCCATCTGCGACATCGTCGCGCTGGTCGGCCAGGCCGGTTGGAAGGGCGAGCTGGTCGTGCTCGATGGGACCACCAGCCGCTCGATCTTCTTCGAGCAGAGCCACGTGATCGCCGCGACCTCCAACGTCGAGGGGGAGCGCCTCGGCGAGGTGCTCTACCGCTACGGCGCGCTGACCAAGGAGCAGGTCCAGGCGACCGCCAAGGCCGTGTCGGGCGACGTCCGCTTCGGCGAGGCCGCGGTCAAGCTCGGCTACATCTCGCGCGAGAAGCTCTTCGCCCTGATGGGCAAGCAGACCGAGGAGATCACCTACGCGGTGCTCCTGGTCGGCGACGGGATGTTCTTCTTCCTCGACTCGTACGACGAGGCGCGCCTCACCACGCGGCAGAACCTGGCCGTCAACGGCCTCCTGATGGAGGGCGTGCGCCGCATGGACGAGACGCGCTACTTCCGCGACCGCATCCCCTCGGACCAGCACGTGCCCGAGCGCGTCGCCGGCCGCGACCCGCCGGCCGCGGAGTTCCTCAAGGTCTACGAGGCCGTCGACGCCCAGCGCTCCATCGCCGAGGTGGGGCGTATCGTGGGGCAGGGCGAGTTCGAGGTCACCCAGGCCCTCTTCCAGATGGTGCAGTCGGGCCACGTGATCGTGCACGCGCCCCGGCCCACCGGGCCGGCGGCGGTGGTGGCGCTCTTCAACGAGGCCGTGACCATGATCTTCCGCGAGGTCGACGCCATCGGCAAAGGCGGCGAGGTCCGCGAGCAGCTCGCCTCGTTCGCCACCGGCGCCGGCGTGTACGACGCGCTCTTCCGGCGCGCCGGGCCCTCGCCCGACGGCACCCTCATCCCCGACAAGATCATCGAGAACATGCAGGTCCTCGTCGGGCCCGACCAGGCCGAGCAGACGCTCGCCCAGTGGCTCTACGAGTACGTGTCGTTCGCGGTCTTCGTGGCCGAGCCCTACCTGCGGCCGACGGGCGCCGAGCCCATCAGCATCCGCTCGGGCGTGGCCTCCCAGGGCTCGCTGCTCGCCAAGCGGGTCGCCGACTTGGTGATGCCGCTCGCCCCCAAGCACTGACATCGAGAACGCTGCTTCGCCCATCCGGCGGGCTTCGTTCTCGAAGCAGACCAATCGATTCGCCTACTTGGCGGTCGGCGTCGCGCACCGAGCGCCCTGGGTCCAGGAGCTCGACCAATGGATCAGAGAAGCCCCAGTCGAGGTCATGGAAGCCGAAGTCTAGGTCTCGAGATCTAGACTTCTACATTCCAGGGTCCGTGGGCGAGGTCCTGGACCGCGACCGTTGGGTCGAGGACCGAGAAGCCGAGGTCGAAGACCCGGACCCCTCGGTCGCAGAGCTCGCGCCCCGCGTCTCCGCGGCCGGTCACGGCGACCGGTCAGCGGCGCGCGAGCTTGGTCGCGAAGAGGGCCAGCGTCTTCGTGTAGGTCTCGGAGGCGTTCCAGCTCGCCAGCGCGGCGGCGTTGGTCGACCCCTCGCCGTAGGGCTCCTTGGCCTTCCATCCGTGGCCTGCCAGGTAGCTCGCCGTGGAGGCGAGGGCGTCGGGGCTGCTGCCGATGAGGTCGGCGTGGCCATCGCCATCGAAGTCGACGGCGTAGCGCTCGTAGGACGAGGGGAGGAATTGGGTCTGGCCGAGCTCACCGGCCCAGGCGCCGACCATCGCGTAGGGGGGGAGGTCGCCGCGGTCGACGATGCGCAGGGCGCTGAGCAGCTCGCCGCGGAAGCGCGCCGAGCGCCGGCAGTCGTAGGCGAGGGTCGCGAGCGAGCGGAGGCACGAGCGCTGGCCGGTGGCGGCCCCGAACTCGGTCTCCAGGCCCCAGATGGCCACCAGGATCTCGCCGGGGACGCCGAACTTGGCTTCGATCCTCGTGAAGAGGTCGGCCATCTCGCGCAGGAGCTCCTTGCCGCGGGCGACGCGCTTGCTCGTCACGTGGGCCGCGGCGAACTCCTTGAAGGGGCGCTTGAGGCCGCGCTGCGATCGGTCGAGGTCGACGACCTCGGGGTCGTAGCTCAGGCCGGCCAGCGAGGCGTCGAGCGTCTTCGGGGAGATGCCCTGCGCCTCGGCGTGCTTGCGGAACGCGAGCAGCCAGCCCTCGAAGCCCTCTTCGTGGTCGCTGCACGTGCTCAAGGGCACGAGCGAGACCGGGGGTATGGCCGTGGCGCGGGCGGGCGCTTCGTTTCCCGTGGAGGCGCCCCCGACCCACGCCTCGTCCTGGTCACGAAGCCGCGCCGTGTCGCGCGCGGGGGCGGCGCACGACGTCCACGAAAAGAGCGCGAGCGCCGCCAGGACGACCGCGATGGCGACCCTGGGCGAGCGGGCGATCACTCCGCGGCGACGGCTTGCTTGTCGACGACGCCGACCTCGCGCAGCCACCAGAGTGCGCCCGTGATCAGCTGCTTTCTGTCGCTGAAGAAGGCGGGGTCGTTGCCCTCGTAGTGGTGGCCGAGGAACTGAAAGCCCCAGCCGACGGTGAAGAGCGTGGCCGCGACCGGGAAGCCGATCACGGTGGCGCCGATGGGCAGGCTCGCCAGGATCATCGGGATGCCGATGCGGTGGCAGGCCTTGTTGCGCGGGTTACGGTGCTGCGCGTCGTAGTCGACGAGGCGGTCTTCCCATTCACGGGGCAGGCTGAACATGGCCGGGCATGGTAGCCGAACTACCAGAAGATCGAGCGGCGTTCCTTGAGGCCTCGGTTCAGCATCGACTGGATGGTGCCCTTCACCCGGGCGACCTTCTCCTCGATGACGGCGTCGTCGTCGTCGGGATCGCCCTCGAAGCGCATCGGCTCGCCGAAGGAGATGCGGTACTTGGTCGGGAGGGGCAGCTGGCCGCCGGGGAAGAAGACCTGGGGGATGACGGGGAAGCTCGGCATGCCGAGGGCCTTGGCCAGCGGCCGCGCGTTGCCGAGCGAGATGTATTGCTCCTCGGCGCCGATGACCGACACGGGCACGATGGGCGTCTTGGTCTCCAGGGCGAGGCGCATGAAGCCGAGGCCGAAGTCCGAGAGCTGGTAGCGGTCCTTGAAGCTCTTGGAGATGCCCTTGGAGCCCTCGGGGAAGACCACGAGGGCCTCGCCGAGCTCGAGGAGGCGGCGGGCGTTCTCGGGGACGCCGACGACCTGGCCCATGCGCGAGAAGGCGGTGCCCACGAAGGGCAGGGTCTGCGTCCACTTCTCGACCATGCTGCGGATGATGCGCGGCGGCTCGGCGTCGAGGAACATGGCCGCGCCGAGGATCATGCCGTCGAGGGGGAGCTGGCCGGAGTGGTTGGAGATGAGCAGCACCCGGCCGGGGGGGACTCGGTCGATGCCGCTGACGTCGGTGCGGAAGTAGAAGCGGTGGAAGAAGGCGGCCACGCCGACCGCGTACTTGGCCCACGAGGGGTCGAGGCCGAACGGGTCCACGCCGCCGCGGGCCATGGGCATGGGCACACGGCGGAGGCGCTCCTCGAAGTCGCGGCCGAGGAGGCGCACCGTGAAGTCGTCGAGCGCGCCCTCCACGCCGAGCACGCCGGCGCGCGCGAGGGGCAGCGCGTCTTCGGTCGCGAAGCGGGCGAGTCGAGCCAGCGAGCGAGACGCCCGCGAGGTCCCCGAGTTGCTCATGGGCGAGACCGTAGCAAATCGGCGGAGCGATGGGGCACGCGCTCTAGGGCGTGGCCTTCGCCTTCGGGGCCGGCCCGTCGATCTCCGGGAGGCGCTCGTTCTTGGGCGCCAGGAAGCCGTGGCGCTCTTCCAGCCGCGGGTCGAGCAGCATCCAGCGCCAGAGGATGGGCTTCAGGCGCTCGACCTCCTCGGGATGAGCGGCGGCCACGTCGGTGAGGTTCTCGGGGTCGGACGCGACGTCGAAGAGCTTGTAGACGACGCCGGTCGCCGTGGGGATGTAGATGAGCTTCCAGCGCCCGTCGACGACCATGCGGTGCCGGGCGACCGTCGTGGAGGCCCAGGCGTCCTTGCGGAGGACGATGGCGTCGCCGTGGTCGGGGTCGAGCTCGGCGTAGTCGATGAAGCTGGGGCAGGGGAAGCGCAGGGCCTCCGGCGGATCGGCCTGGGGTCCGAGCCAGAGCTCGGTCTCGGCGAACTGAGGTCGCGGGGGCAGCGGGGCGCCGAGCATCGCAGGGGCGAGCGAGATGCCGTCCATGTTCGGGGGCCCCGCGACCCCCGTGAGCTCGTAGAGCGTGGGGGCGATGTCGGCGTTGTTGACGGGCCCGCCTACGACCCGTCCCTCGGGGTGGCGAGGATCGATGATGACGAACGGGATGTGGCGGTCGTGGTCGCCCCAGAGGGTCCCGCCGTGGCCGACGCGCCCGGCGGCGTCGAACAGGTTCTCGCCATGGTCGGCGAACACGACGACGATGGTGGACTGCGTGAGGCCGAGCCGTGCCACCTCGTCGAGGATGCGGCCCGAAGCGTCGTCCACGGCCTTCAAGGTGCCGCGGTGGAGGCCGCGAAGCTGGTCGATGGTCGCCGCGTCGGTGCGGTCGTCGCCCCACGAGCGCATCTGGTAGCGAAAGGCGCCGCGGAAGTCGGGCGAGGTAAACTGGCGGTAGTACGGGGCCGGCGCCGAATAGGGGTAGTGAGGTGCGGCGAAGAACACGGTGAGGAAGAACGGCGAGCGCGCGAGGTCCCGCAGTCGAGCGACGGCCTCGTCGGCGAGAAGCGCCGGCTCCCCGCCCATTTGAAGCTCGCGCATGGTGGGGAAGACCCGCCGGCCGGCGCGCGAGTGCAGGAAGGGTAGGAGCGGCAGGGCGCGCAGGAAGCCGTGCTCGCTCACCAAGCGCGGCATCGTCTTCTCGGACGCGTAGGTGCGATCGATGCCGGCGTTCAACACGTCGAACGTGTCCTCCTCCGCGAGGGCCTCGGTACGGTAGCCGGCGCGACGAAGGCGCGCGGGGAGCGCGTCGAGGGGCTTGCCTCGGCCCTCCTCCCAGCGAGGGAACATCGATTGTACGCCGTGGCGCTGCGCGTAGAGGCCGGTGAGGGTCGTGGCCCACGACGACATGGTGCGCGCCATCGACACCTGGGCTCCCGAGAAACGTGCGCCGGATCGCGCGGCCAGCTGCGTGAGGCGCGGCATCGTCTCCGTGCTCAGCTCGTCGTCACGAAAGGAGTCGGCGCAGAGCAAGATGACGTTGGGCGGGAGCGCGGGATCACGCGCTCCCGGCGCCGGGGGGATGCACCACAGCGCTGCGGCGGCGGCCGCGAGCAGCGCGATGGGGACCACGGTGGCGGCGCGGGCTCGTATCCACGCCACGGGTCGCCCGAGGCGCCAGGGGGGCGGCAGAACGAAGGCGACGAGCACGAGGAGCAGCGCGTCCGCGCCCCCGACGCCGAGCGTGTCGGTGATGAAGACCTGCAGGGCCCTCGGCGCCCCCGGCAGGGCGTAGAGCGAGCCGTCGTAGTATTGCGGGTTCCTGGCGATCGATCGGGCCCAGAGGACGCCGTGGAAGAGGGCGACGAGCTCGAGCGAGCCCAGCGCGAGCCAGGGGCGCGAGAGCGGGGCTCGCCCGGCGCTCCACCGACGCAGTCGCAGCGCCGCGCCGGCCACGAAGCCGAACGTCGCGCCGAGCGCCACCGCGACGAGCACGAAGGTCGCTTCCAGCTCCAGGATCAGCGTCGCGTATCGGACGCTCAGCCAGGACTCCACCGCGCCCGAGGTGGTGCCCAGCGCCCGAACGTTGTCGCTCACGATCGGCTGCCGGCCCGTGACGATGGTCAGCGCGAGGAGGTAGGCCGCGCCGACGACGGGAGGTCGCGCGAGGAACCGGCCGAGCGCTCGCGCGGCGCTGGGTGCTGCCCGGGCGCCCGCCAGAGCCCACCTGGCCACCGCCGCGCCCCCGCGGGCCAGCGTCGGAATGCGCGCGGCGATCCCCGTCGGGACGGGCGGGCCGGAGCGCCCCTTCGTCATGGTCCCGACGGTAGCAAACGCGGGGGCGATAGGGTAAGCATTGACCCGGCATGATCAGCGACGAGGGTGGGAGCGACGATGGTGACGACGCCTCGTGGCAGGTGAGCCCGTCGCCCGGCGCCGCGCCGCCGCCGGGCGCGCCCTCCCTGCGCTCTCCGGCGGTTCCCTCGTCGCTCGAGGCCCTGACCGCGCGCCCCGAGCGCCGGCACTCGCGACGGCCGCTGCCCGGTGAAGACGTCGATCGCCCCGTGCTCATCACGGGCATTTGCGGCCGGCTGGGCCGGCGGCTGGCGCGCCGGCTCCACCGCGAGCGAGCCGTGGTCGGCATCGACCGCCGCGACTTCGAGGGGCGCCCCAAGGACGTCCAGCACCACAAGCTCGACCTCCGCCGCAAGAAGACGCAAGACATCTTCCGGCAGCAGCGCTTCTCGGCGGTCGTGCACCTCGGCGTGATGCACGACCCGCGCGTCAGCCAGGCCGAGCACCACTCGTGGAACGTGGCCGGCTTCCAGCGGATGCTCGAGTTCTGCGCGCAATACGACGTGCCCAAGCTGGTGGTGCTCTCGAGCGCCAACGTCTACGGCCCGCGGCCCGACAACGCCCAGTTCCTCTCGGAGGACGCGCCCCTCCTCGGGGGGGCGAGCTTCAGCGAGATCCGCGACCTCATCGAGGTCGACATGCTGGCCCAGTCCTTCTTCTGGAAGCACCCCCAGACCGAGACGGTGATCCTGAGGCCGGTGCACATCGTGGGCGCCGTGCGCAACGCGCCCTCGAACTACCTGCGCCTGCCGGTGATCCCCACCTTGATGGGGTTCGATCCCATGGTGCAGGTGGTCCACCAGGACGACGTGGTCGGCGCGCTCTGCGGCGCGCTCGTGCCCGGGGTGCGCGGCATCTTCAACCTGGCGGGGCCGGCGCCCTTGCCGCTGTCGAGGCTCATCGGCCACACCGGCCGGCCGCGCGTCACCATCCCCCACTTCCTCGCCGAGAGCGTCATCCAGCGGATGTGGCACCTCAAGGTGACCTCGTTCCCCGCCCCCGAGCTCGACCACATCCGCTACGTGTGCATGGTCGACGACCGGCGCGCGCGCGAGGTGCTCCACTACTCGCCCCAGTTCGACATCGCCGAGACCGTGCGCGCGATCGACGAGGTGTGCTGAGGCATGAGCGCCGACGCCCCCTCGTCACCTCAGGTCAAGGCGACCTTGTTTCGCGGGCTGTGCTCGGTGCTCGCGCTTCAAGGGCTGGAGGCCGCGGTGCTCGAGCAGGTGCCCCCCGAGACGCGGGCGCTGATGGTGGACCTGCCCCCCGCGACGACGTGGCTCGACGCCCGCCGGATCATCGATCTCCAGTCGGCGATCCTCGCCTTGAAGGGGCCGTCGGGCCTGCGGCAGATCGCGCGGCGCGGGGTGGAGCAGTCGGTCATCCCCATCGTGCGCGGCACGGTCGAGCGCGTGCTGCGGGTCTTCGGCATCTCGCCGGCGACGGTGCTGGCGCGCATGGGGGTGCTGGCCGCCTCGACGTCGCGAGGGGTCGAGTATCGCTACACGCCGACCAGCGAGACCTCGGGCGTGCTCGAGCTGGAGCACGTCGGGCTGCGCGACGTGCCCGAGGCGCCGCTCATCGCCACGGCCGGCGGGCTGGAAGGGATGTTCGAGCTCTGCGGGGTGCGAGGCACCGTGTCCGATCCCGTGATGGTCGACAACGGGCGGGGCGACACCTGCCGGTACACGGTCTCGTGGCGGCCGCGCCGATGACCCCCCGCTGATGGCCACGGCGACGCCGCCTCCCCGCGCCCCCCTCCTCTCGCCCGCGATCGTGGCGCTCACGCTGGTGGCTGCGGCGGGGCTCGTCGCGCAGATCTGGCTCATCGACTACCTGCCGACGCACGACGGCCCGCAGCACGTCTTTCTGGGCCACGTGGGCAACCACTTCGCCGACGCGGGCGCCGGCTACGATCGCTTCCTCGAGCGCGGTCACCCCCTGACGGCGCTGGGGTTCTACGGGCTCTTCTCCACCTTCGAGCGGCTGCTGCCCTGGCGCTCGGCGCTGCGGGCGGCCCTCACGGTCATCGTGCTCGTGTGGGGCACGGGTCACCTCGCCTTCAGCGCGCGCCTGCACCCGCGGCGCGCGGCGCTCGGCTTGCTCGGGTTCGCCACGGCCGTCTCGTGGTCGCTCCACATGGGCTTCTTCTCCTACTGCCTCTCGATGGGGATGGCCTTCTGGATCCTGGCGCTGGCGGTGCCCTCGGGCGATCGAGGGGCACCGGCTTGGAGTCCCTTGCGACGGGTGCTGCTCGGAGCCTTGCTCACGGCGACGGGGGTCGTCCACATCTTCGGAGCGCAGGTGGCCGGGCTCGGCCTCCTCGCCATGGTCCTCGCGACGGCCACGCCCTCGCGGCGGCTGCGCGAGCTCGGGCTCCTCGCCGCGATGGGAGCCCCCTGCGTCCTGCTCCTCATGAGCGCGGAGAGCCCCGCGGTCGAGACGACCTCCACCACCTGGCTCGACCTCGGCCAGCACCTCACGACGTTGCCGCGCACCTTCCTGCCGGGACCTCTCTGGCGCACCTGGCCGCCGGTCCTCGCGGGAATCGCCGGCTGCGCGCTGGCCCTCCGCGTCGCGCGCCGCGCCTGGCCGACCCTGTCGATGTCGGAGCGCGCCGCCGTCGGCCTGGCGTCGTCCGCCGCGGCGCTGCTCGCGCTGGGCCTCACGGCGCCGCTCCACCTGCCCCGGTGGGAGTTCTTCTCGCCGCGCTTCCTCGCGTTCGGTGTGCTCGGGGGCGCCAGCTTTCTGCCCCTCGAGCGGCTCTCCAAGGCCGGCCACCGCGCCGCCGTCGCGGGCTTGAGCCTCTTCACGGCCGCCTCCCTGGGTTGGGGCTTTCGCGCCAGCTCCGACCTCCGGGCGCGCAGCGACGAGGCGCTGTCGGGGCTGGCGGCCCCCGTGCACCGCAGCGGGCCTCGGCTGATCCTGGCCCTCGATCCCTCCGCGGGGCTCAGCCCGGAGCCGGGCTCTTCCGGCGAGGATCAGCTCATCCCCTTCCTCTTTCCGCTGCGCAACCTCGGCAGCCTGTACGCGGTGTCGCAGGGCGGCATCCCTCCCTACTCGTTCGTCACGAGCCCCGCGCTGCACCCCTTCGTCCTCTCGGCGGAGGGGCGTCGTCGTTACCCTCCGCTCTTCGACGAGCGCGACCAGTACGACCCCAAGATCACCTCGGACCCCGAGGTGCGACGGAGCTTCATCACCTTCGTGGCGGCGGTCGGGGTTCCCTTCGAGGACATCGTGCTCGCCGGGCGACCCGAGGACGGTGACGTGCTCGCGACCCGCGGCTACGTGGCCGACTTCCGAAACGGCGGGCTGTTCGTGGGGCACCTCGAGGGCTGCCCGATCACCGTCGAGATCGACACCCCCGCGCCGCGCCCCGAGGCCATCTTCGCCGAGGTGACGTTTCCCCCGCTCCCTTCGCCCGCCGCGCACCAGGTCTTTCCCCCCGAGCCGGCGGGCCGGGAGGGGGCCCTGCGCTTCACGCCCTCCGTCCCGCTGTGCGGTCCCGCGGCCGTGCGCGTGGTGCTCGATCGGGATCGATCGGGATCGCCGTCGCCCGGCGACGTCCACTGCGACGGGGCAGGACCGGATGGCTTCTTGCCGATCGAGGCGAAGCGCGGTGCCGTCGTCGTCTGCCGGCTCCCGCGCTGACGCCGGGTCGAGCCGAGCTTCCGCCCCCGCCCGCGGGTCATCGTCGCGGAGGAGACACCAGGGCCGGCGGCGCACCGCCTCGTTTGCGCTCCAAGAAGACGACGCTGTCGGCCGGAACCACCCAGGGCTCACCCGGGTGGCCGGCGAGGTCGTAGACCGCCTCGAGGCGAGGGCGCAGCGAGACCATGAGCTCGTTGCGGAGGAGCATGGAGGAGGTGAGGAGGATGCCGTCGTAGGTGCCGTCGAGGAGCCGTCGCTCGTGGGCCGCGAGCTGCGGCCAGCGCCCGAGGAACATCTCGCTCGCCGGGCCGATGATGTCCCGCGGGGCGTCGGTGCGGCCCGCCGCGATCCAGGCGGCGAGGCTGGCCGAGGGCAGGGGGCTGTGGCCGGCGGCGAGCTGTTCGCGCAGCCACCGGGTCGCCCGCTCGTGGGAGGCTTCGGCGCGGCGGCGGAGCTCTCCGTGGAGCGGCGGCTCGGGGGGGGAGATGGCGATGGCGGCCCACAGGCAGAGCGCCGGCGCGAGGGCGGCGCGGCTCGACGAGGCCCGGGCGCGGGCGGTGAGCTCGGCGACGGCCAGGATCGTGATCACGACGGCGCCGATGGTCATGGGGACCAGGTTGTTGGCGATGCCGGCGTGCTTGAGGAACGCGGCTCCACCAGCGAGAGCGTAGCCGGCCGTGACGAGGGCCGCGCGCGTGGAGGCGCGGGTGATCTCGGAGGGCGGGCCGGTCAGGCGGAGGGCGACGAGCAGCGCGATGGAGACGAGCAGCGCCCGGCTCTCGAAGCTCCCGAGCAGCTCGGGGAGGCGCTCCCACTCCCAGGCGCGCGCTCCCTGGACGCGGATCGTATAGAGCGATGCGGGCCCGACCAGCGCGTCGTAGAGAGGGATGGTGGCGAGGCCGAGGGCGCCTCCGACGAGCGCCGCGAGCACCCAGCGCGCCCGGCGCTCGACGAGGGCAACGAGCAGAAGGCCGGCGCCGATGCCGGCGCACGTGAGCTTGCAGGCGACGGCCAGCGGCGGGAGAGTGACGAGGGCGACGAGCACGGCGCGCTCCGATCGCCGGGGCAGGGTCACCACCAGGCCGAGCGCCGCCGCGAATGCCAGCTTCCCGAGCTGGTCGGGGTGGACGTGGGGCCCGAGCATCGTGGAGGTCACCGCCGACCCGACGCTGGCGACGAGGAACGGGACCAGCCAGCGCCCCAGCGCCGGGCGCAGGGCGGGGCCGGCCACGGATCGCAGCGCCGCCACGATCGCGCCCGTCGAGAGCGCCTGCCAGAGGAGGACGAGCGCGCGGCTCGCGGGCAGCGAGAGCTCGAGGCCGAGCGGGCGCAGGAGCGCGAAGTGAACCAGCTCGGTGCCCGGCGAGTACACGTAGGTGCCGGCGTCCTCGAGCGGACCGAAGAGCGGGAGGTGGGCGCGGAGCTTCAGCATGTGGAGCAGGAAGGGCGCCTCGGACCAGGTCATCATGTCGGTCGCCAAGCCCACGAGCGACGCCGACCAGACCTGCCGCGCGACGAACACGGCGACGCAACCCAGCGCCAGCAGGGCCGTGAGAGGGCGTGCCCCTCGCCCGTCGACGCTCCCGCGGCGGAGGAGCTCGAGGCCGGCCAGCGACAGCGCCACCGTGGTGAGGGTCGACGCGCCCAGCGTGATCGGGGCCTGGACGTCGAGGAAGCGGAGGCTGGCCGTGAGGGCCGAGAGGCTGTCGTCGCGGCCGATGGCGACGATGGCGGCGAAGAGGAGGCCGGGGACGCCGATGCCGAGGCCGAGCCAGGCCCCCAGCTCGGCGCGGCGCGTGGTGGCCTCCGGCCACAGAGAGGGGAAGGCGAGCCGCGCGATCAGCCCGGTGATCAGCAGCATCGCCGAGGCGACCACCCAGTGCGCGGTGTCGAGCACCGCGGCGGCCGCGAGGGCGAGCCCGCCCGTGAGCGCCGCGGCGAGCCGAACGCGGCGGGCACCGGCGGAGAGACCAGCGGAGAGGCTCAAGGCCGCGACCGCGTCGGCGGGGCCAGCCGGGGAAGAGAGGAGCGCCGGCGCCGGGACGAACACCGTGAGCGCCGTGGCGGCCAGCGTCACCGCCAGGGCCGCGCGGAGGCCTTCGCGGGGGCAGGTGGACGCGCTGGATGGCGATGCTGAGCTCAACCCTCCGATCGTGCCGCGGGCCGTGCGGCCCTACAAGCGCCCATGTCGGCCCGGGCGCGGGCACGTCCTCGCCGGGCGGGCGCTTTTCTCGGGCGGCGTGATGGTTTCATGGCCCGCCGAGGTCGACCCCACCCGGCGGTGGTGCTAACCAGCTGCCGCAATGGCGTCCGAACCCCCGGTGCTCGTGCTCTCCGGCGTGCGTGCCTTCGACCCGGCGTGCGGCCTCGACGCCATCGTCGATGTGGTCGTCGAGCGCGGCGTCGTGACGCGCGTGGGCTCGGGCGCGGCCACCGCGGACCTCCGCCAATCGGATCAGGCGCGGGTCGTCGAGGGCCGGGGCCGGCTCCTCACCCCCGCCTTCGTCGACCTCCACGCTCACCTGCGCGAGCCGGGGCACGAGTACAAAGAAGACGTGGCGAGCGGCCTCGCCGCCGCCGCCGCCGGGGGCTTCGCGCACGTCTGCGCCATGCCCAACACCAGGCCCGTGAACGACACCCGCGCCGTGACCGAGGCGCTGGTCGCCCGCGCGCGCGAGGTCGGCGGTCCCGCGCTCCACCCCATCGGCGCCATCACCGTCGGCCAGAAGGGCACCGTGCTCACCGAGATGGCCGACCTCAAGGAGGCGGGCGCCGTGGCGGTCTCCGACGACGGGCGCTGCGTCACCTCGAGCGCCGTCATGCGCCGCGCCCTCGAGTACGCCAAGAACTTCGACCTGCCGGTCATCCAGCACGCCGAGGACCACGCCCTCACCGAGGGCGCGCAGATGCACGAGGGCGCCATCTCCACCCGCCTCGGGCTCCGCGGCTGGCCCCGCGT
>FTCO01000467.1_pt1 | contig 21344 bp, 17 predicted proteins | sample 1639701 | NCBI WGS metagenome assembly FTCO01 (sample SAMEA3914869, study PRJEB12502) | metagenome | biome: forest; material: soil | place: USA | collected 2012-03-12 | depth 0.1 m | reverse complement strand
CCGCGAGGAGTCCTCGGACGAGTACTACGGCCGCATCTTCGACGAGTACATCGGGGCGAAGCGGTCGCTCGGCGACCCGACCGATCACATCACGCGCGACGCCTTCATCCGCCGCATCATGGATAGCGAGCGGGAGACGGCCGAGAAGCATGGCAAGCCCGTTCGCTACAAGGTCGAGGTGCGCGGCCGTGAGGTGGTGCTCCTCGCGGTCCCGATCGGCTGAGGTTCTCCATCGCACACTTGGCCGTGGTGAGGGCTGCGGCTAGCATGCCGTTCCGGCGCCCTGCGCCACAGCTCGAAAGGCACCCCATGAAGAAACTCACTTGGCTTCTCGCCCTCGGTACCGCCTCCCTCCTCGCCGCTTGCGGGAGCAGCAGCAGCGGCTCCGGCTCCACCACCGACTCGACCTCCACCGGCTCCGGCGGCGGCTCGACGACCGAAGGCACCGGCGGCACCGGCGGTAGCGACACGGGCGCCACGACCGGCTCGACCTCCACGACCTCCACGACCGCGACCGGCACCGGCGGCAGCACCTCGACCAGCACCGGGACCGGCGGCACCGCCCCCGAGCCCCTCAACGGCTGCGTCGCTTCGTCGGCCGAGGACCACACGGCCGACACCGCCGTGTCCATCTCCTTCGGCGGCGCCCTGGGCTTCGCGTACAGCCCGCCCTGCATCAAGGTGAAGACCGGCACCGCCGTCACGTTCAACGGTGCCTTCGCCTCGCACCCCCTCTCGGGCGGCGACGACGGGACCAAGGACGCGTCGAGCCCCATCAAGGAGACGACGTCGGGCAGCACCGCGACCTTCACCCTCTCGACCGCGGGCGCCTACGGCTTCTTCTGCGAGTTCCACGTCGGCGCCGGGATGAAGGGCGCCATCTTCGTCACCGATTGACGTCTCCGCCCCACTCCCACCGTGAGCAACGCACGGCGCGCCGCAGCCCGAAACCTCTTCGGGCGGGTGCGCCGTGATCGTTTGGCGAGAGACGCCCAGCGAGCCCGCGCGCACCTCGATTGCGCCGGACCGCCGGACTGTGTACGCGAAGAGCGTGCGCGATCATCTCCTCCCGTGGCCCCTCGCGGCGCTCGTCGCGCTCCTCGCCAGCGGCTGCTGGGCGACGGCGACCGTACCGCCGAGCCCGATCTGCGAGCGCCTGGCCACGCCCAAGGCCTGCCCCATCGACCCCAACACGGACCCGCCGGAGCAGCTCGCGAAGAGGCGGCAGAGCGCGATCCAGATCCGCCAGGAAGTGCCCATCATGACCGGGAGCTGCCCACGGGAGGTGGCCATCGCGATGGCGTCGAACTACGACGCCTGCATCGCGAGCTTCGACGCCGTGCTGCCACAGGCGATCGCCGAGGCCGAGGCGAGGCGACGCGCGGCAGGGCCCGCGGTGGCTTCGCTCCGCGCCGACGCGCGCTACGCGCCGGCCCGCGAGAGCTATCGCAAGAGGGTCATCCTCCAGTCCGCCGCGTGCAACTCGTCCAACGCGGGGCCGGACAAGGGGTGCGAGTTCGCGTCGAGCGACGTCCGCGAAGCCCAGGCGGCGATGCGCAGCCTCTTCGCCGAGCACCACATCGACCTGCGTGACGCCGACGCGCTCGGGGTTTGGTAGCCTCCCGCCCATGCGAAGAGCAGCAGCGCTCGGCGGAGGCATGGCCCTCCTCGCGGCCGGCCCTCTCGTCGTCCTCGCCGCCTGCGGTCCGATGGAGCCTCCCCCCGCGGCGCCCGCGGCCCCCTCCGCCGCGCCCTCGGCCCTCGGCCCGGTCGAGATCGGCAAGCTCGCCACCGCCCTCGCGCAGGCCAAGGTCTACGACCCCAAGGGCAACGCCATGAGCTGCGCGCCCCCTTCGGCCGACTGCCCCGACGCCCCCCCCGACCGCAGGTTCCTCGACGACTGCCGCCTCGCGGGCTTTCAGGTCCGGCAGTGCGGGTGCTCGGCTCGCTGCACCGGCAACGTGGTCGCCGCCTCCCGCCGCTACGACGAGAAGGGCAACGTCAAGGAGTGCGGCAAGGTGAAGATGGACTGCAACGAGCCCAAGCTCAGCTCCGCCTTCCAGGACGCCTGCATCGACAAGGGCCATCGCGTCGAGCTCTGCGACTGCTCCTGGGTCTGCACCGGCGACCCGACGAAGTGACGCGGGGCTAGAGCGCGATGACGGGATCGCACTCGATGCCGAGCAGCGCGCCGCGGACCGTACCCACGAGGTAGAGCGAGCCGGCCACGACCACCGTGTCGCCCGGCTGGCTCTCGACGATGGCGCGCCGCACCGCCTGGACCGGGTTCGCCACGTGGGCTCCCGGGGCGATGGCCGCGAGCGCGGCGTGAGGAGCCGGCGCCCGCCCGCCGGGCTGCGCGTAGTAACGGCGCGAGGCGAGGGGCGCGAGGGGCCCGAGGATCGACGCGAAGTCCTTGTCGGCCAGCGCGCCGAAGACGAGCGCCGTGTGCTCGGGTTCGAGCCCCTCCCCGCGAAGCGCCTCGGCGAGCGCCGCGGCCCCATGAGCGTTGTGCGCCCCGTCGAGGATCACGTGGACGCCGCCGACCGCGAGGCGCTCGAAGCGGCCGGGCCACGAAGCCTCCGCCAGCCCGCGGCCGATGGCGTCGCCCACCGCGGGGAAGCGCGCCGCCAAGATCGAGGCGAGCCCCGCGGCGACGCCGGCGTTGTCGATCTGGTGAGCCCCGCGGAGCCCGAGCTTCGCCCGCACCTCTTCGCTCGATCCACGGAGCGTGATGACGACCTCGGCCCCCTCGCCCCCGCCGGCGCGCGTGACGATGTCGCTGCCCACCCGCCAGATCGGCAGCGCCCCCACGGCGGCCGCGACCTCGACGATGGCCATGTCGGCCTCGCCCTCGAGCGGGCCGAGCACGACGGGCGAGCCCGCCTTGAAGATGCCCGCCTTCTCCTTGGCGATGCTCGCCAGCGTGTTGCCGAGGAACTGCGTGTGGTCGAAGGCGATGGAGGTCACCGCCGTCGCGATGGGCGTCTTCACGACATTGGTCGCGTCGAGCCTCCCGCCGAGCCCGACCTCGAGCACCATGACGTCGACCTTCGCCTCGGCGAAGGCGACGAAGGCGGCGACGGTCATCATCTCGAAGAAGGTGAGCCGGTCGTGGCACCGCGTCTCGACCACGCCGAGCACCCGCGCCAGCTCGTCGTCGGCGAGGGGCTCGCCGTCGATGCGGATGCGCTCGGCGATGCGGCAGAGGTGGGGCGAGGTATAGAGCCCGGTGCGAAGCCCGCCGGCTCTGGCGATCGACTCGACCATGGCCGAGACGCTGCCCTTGCCGTTGGTGCCGGCGACGTGGATCGCCGGCACGGCGAGGTGCGGGTCGCCGATTTGCCCGAGCGCCTCGAGCACGCGATCGAGACCGAAGTCCATCCCGCGCTTGGCGCGTTCTTCGAGCGAGGTGATACGGGCTTTGAGCGCGGGAGACGCCACGGCCTGCCCTCCGGTCTCAGCGGGTGACGCGGCCGCCCATCAGGTGGCCGAGCATTCCATCGATGCGCGCGCGCATCTCGAGGCGCGACGAGATGAGGTCGACCATCCCATGGTCGAGGAGGAACTCGGCGCGCTGAAACCCCGGGGGCAGCGTCTGCCGGATGGTGTTCTCGATGACCCGCGCCCCCGCGAAGCCGATGAGCGCCTTGGGCTCGGCGATGTTCACGTCGCCGAGGAAGGCGAAGCTCGCCGCCACGCCGCCCGTGGTCGGGTTCCGGAGCACCGAGATGAAGGGCAGCCTCGCCTTCTTGAGCTTCTCCAGCGCGGCGACGCACTTGGCCATCTGCATGAGCGAGAGGATCCCCTCCTGCATGCGCGCGCCGCCCGAAGCCTGGAGGAGCACGGCCGGCATCCCGGCCTCGGTCGCGCGCTCGAAGAGCCTCGCCACCTTCTCGCCGGCCACCGAGCCCATGCTCCCGCCCATGAACGCGAACACGAACGCGCCGTAGGCGATGGGCCGCCCGTTGATGGTGGCGCGCCCGATCTCGACCGCCTCGCGGGCCTTGGTCTTCTTCTGCGTGGTGGCGACGCGCTCCTTGTAGCTGCGCCCGTCGGTGAAGCGGAGCGGGTCGCCGGGCTGGAGGTGCTCGTCCCACACCTCGAGCTTGCCCTCGTCGAGCAGGAGCCTCCGCCAGCCCTCGGCGTCGAGCTTGTGGTGCTGGCCGCATAGCGGGCACACCTCGAAGTTCGCCGCCATCTCGTTGGCGGTGAGCGTCTCACCGCACCCATCGCAGCGCCGGAAGACCCCTACCCCGAGCGAGACCTTCTCGCTTCCATCGGTCGTCGGCAGGTTCTTCTCGGGCCACGCCATGCTCGTCCTCCGCTACCGCTCCATCGCCGCGGGGCCCCGGCCCCACGGCGGTCGTCTTCATTCAGGCGAACGTCATCTCGACGACGTCGGCCGGCACCTTGAGCGTCGGCTCGGTCTTCTCTTGGACCTCGCGCGCCGAGACGCCGGGCGCCAGCTCGCGAAGGACCAAGCCCTCGGCGGTGACGTCGATGACCGCCAGATCGGTGATGATGCGGTGCACGACCTTGCGCCCGGTGAGGGGCAGCGCGCACTCCTTCAGGATCTTGGGGGCGCCGCCCTTGGCCGCGTGGTCCATGATCACGACCACGCGCTTGGCGCTGGCGACCAGATCCATCGCGCCGCCCATCCCCTTGACCATCTTGCCGGGGATCATCCAGTTGGCGAGGTCGCCGCGCTCGTTGACCTCCATCGCTCCCAGGATCGCGAGGTCGATGTGGCCGCCGCGAATCTGGCCGAACGAGTCGGCGCTCGAGAAGATGGCGGAGCCGGCCAGCATCGTCACCGTCTCCTTGCCGGCGTTGATGAGGTCCGCGTCCTCTTTCCCGGCGACGGGATAGGGCCCGATGCCGAGGAGCCCGTTCTCGCTCTGGAGCACCACCTCGACCCCCGCGGGGATGTAGTTGGCGACCAGCGTCGGCATGCCGATGCCGAGGTTCACATAGAAGCCGTCGCGGAGCTCTTGCGCGGCGCGCTTGGCGATCTGTTCTCTCGTGAGGGCCATGACTCGACCTAACCCTTCTGGACCGTGCGCCGCTCGATGCGCTTCTCGAAGCTCTTGCCCTGGAAGACCCGGTGCACGAAGACGCTGGGCGTGTGCACGTGGTCGGGGTCGATGGATCCGACCTCCACCAGCTCCTCCACCTCGGCGATGGTGACCTTGCCGGCCGTGGCCATCATCGGGTTGAAGTTCATCGCCGTGTGGCGATAGACGAGGTTGCCGAAGCGGTCCCCCTTCCACGCCTTCACGATGGCGAAGTCCCCGGTGATGGCCGGCTCGAGCACGTAGTCACGCCCGTCGAAGGAGCGGACCTCTTTCTTGTCGGAGTACTTCTTCACGCTGCCATCGGGGTTGTAGAGCACCGGCAGCCCGCCTTCGCTGATGGCGGTGTGCGCGCCCGTGGGCGTGTAGAACGCGGGGATGCCGGCGCCTCCCGCGCGCAGCCGCTCGGCCAGCGTGCCTTGCGGCGTGAGCTCGACCTCGAGCTCGCCCGTGAGGTACTGCCGCTCGAACTCTTTGTTCTCGCCGACGTACGACGAGATCATCTTCTTGATCTGCTTGTTGCGCAGCAGGATGCCGAGCCCGAAGTCGTCGACGCCGCAGTTGTTCGAGACCACGGTCAGGTCTTTGGTGCCCAGCTCGCGGAGGGCCGCGATGGCGTTCTCGGGGATGCCGCAGAGGCCGAAGCCCCCCGCCAAAATCGTGGCCCCGTGAGGGATGTCGCGCACCGCTTCGAGCGCGCTCGCGTAGACCTTGTCCATGGGGCTGGAGAGCTACTCCAATTGCTCACGGGCGCAAACCCATGTACTCGGTGGGGTCGTGCAGCGCGGCGCCGGGCGAGCCCTCCTCGCCACCTGTCTCCTCCTCGCCGGCCTCGGCGGCTCGCGCGCGGCCAGCGCCGGGGCCTTCGAGGTGCAGGGCTTCGGCCCCGCGGGCGCGGCCGAGGTCAACGCGCGCGGCGCCCGGGCCGACGACGGCTCCGCCACCTTCTACAACCCGGGTGGCCTCGCGCTCGGCCGCGGGTTCCGCACCGAGATAGCGCCCATGTTCACGGTCTCGGCCCTGAGCGCGCAGGGCCAGAACCGATCGATCAGCGACCCCTTCGGCGTCGCCATCGCCTTCGACGCCACCCTGCCCTTCGAGGGCCTCCTCAAGGATCGCATCCGCATCGGCTTCGGCGGCTACATCCCCCCGACCACGGCCGCGCGCGTGCTCAGCCGGCCGGCCAGCGAGCCCTTCTTCCCCTACTTCGACAACCGGACCCAGCGCCTCATCATCATGCCGGCGCTCGCCGTCCGCCTCTTCGAGCGCCTCGGGATCGGCGCCGCGCTCAACGTGCTCGCCGGCGTCAGCGGCCCCGTCGACGTCGAGCCGGGCCGATCGGGCGCCCTCGAGTCGAGGCTCGATCTCACGGCGCAGACCGCGGTGGGGCTCAACGTCGGCCTGCGCTTCGATCCCACCGACAAAACCCACCTCGGCCTCACCTTCCGCCAGCGCTTCGGAATACCGGCGGTCGTGAGCACCAAGGCCGTGGTCGGCGGCGTCCCCCTCGACGTCGACGTGACCACGCACAGCGCGCTCTACGATCCGGCCGCCATCGTGGTGGCCGGCGCCTTCGAGGCGGGCCGGCACTCGGTGGAGGTCGACGCCACCTACTCGGTGTGGTCGAGCTACTCGGGCCCCTTCGTGGCCGTCAAAGCCACGCTGCCGGGCGTCGACATCGAGTCCCAGGTCCCGTCGAGCCCGGCGAAGGACGTGGTGAGCCTGCGGGCCGCCGACACCATCAAGGCCTACGCGGGCCAGTCGAGTGACCTCTACGTGCGCGCCGGCCTCGGCTACGAGCCCAGCATGCTCAAGAGGCCGCAGGTCGGCGAGACCAACCTCGTCGACGGCAACAAGATCCTCTTCGGCCTCGGCGCCACCGTCGTCCTCCGCCGCACCCTGCCCACCCCCGTTCGCCTGAGCCTGGGAGTCGGCCTCACCGAGGTGACCAGCACCTCGCGCAAGAAAGACGTCTGTCAGACGGCCCCCTGCCCTGCCGATACGGTGTCGGGCCCGGACGCCGCCGCGCCCAGCAAGGGAGTCCAAAACCCCGGCTACCCGACGCTGGTGTCCGACGGCGCCCTGTGGTCGATGTCGGCCAGCGTGGGGTTCGAGCTGTGAGGGCCAGCTGCTTGCTCGCGGGATTGGCCGGGCTCGCCGTCGCCCGGCCGGCGAGCGCCGACACCGCCTGGATGTTCGGCTACGGCCCGCGCAGCGCCGGGGTCGCGCAGGCCGACGTGGCCGCCGGCACGCCCGCCGACGCCACCCGCACCAACGCCGCCCTCGCCTCCGCCGCCGGGGTTCGCATCCGCATCGGCTACGGCTACAGCGCCCTCGGCCTCTCGTTCGACGGCAAAGACGCCGGGCTCGGCCACGCCTCGGGGGTCGACGTGACCGGCCAGCTCGGCAAATCGCTGGGCCAGTGCATCTCCATCGGCATGGCGCTCGGCCTTCACCTGCCCGACTCGTCGCTCGGCAAGGTGACCTTTCGGCCCGCCACCGATCCGCAGTTCCTCCTCTATGAAGCCTCGCTCCAGCGCACCACCTTCGACACCGTGATTGGCGGTCGCTATGGCCTGCTCTCGGTGGGCGCCGGCACCTCCATCGGCCTCTCGGTGGCGGGCAACGGGACTCGCTTCGACCTCGGGCAGGACGCGCACGGCACCATGGCGACGAGCAACGTCGATGTCTCGCTGCCGCTGAAGATCGCGCCCATCCTCGGCGCGCGCGCCGACTTCGGCCGGGTGGCGGTGGGGATCACCTATCGAGGCGCCATGTCGCTCGACGTGAACCTCGAGAACGACGCCACGATCGCGCTGCAAAACAATCCCCTCAACGGCAAGACGCAAGTGAAGGTCACGGGCTCGACCGGCTACGATCCGGCGACGCTGGTGGGCGGGGCGCGCGTTCGCTTGGGAGGAGGGGTGAGCGCGCTCGCGGCCCTGGAGGTCGCCTTCTGGCAGGGCGCCCCTCCCCCCAGCGCCGACGTGGCCATCGCCGCGCAGCTCGGCGTGACCCCGGGGATCAAGCAGACCAAGATCGGCTCACCGAACCTGCACGACACGGTGTCTCCCCGACTCGGCATCGAGGCCCGCCGGCCCGGCGGGCCCAAGATCTCGGCCGACGAGTGGGTGTGGGCCGCGCGCGCCGGCTACTCGCTCCATCCCTCGCCGGTCCCCGACCAGGCCGGCATCACCACCTACGCCGACGCGACGAGGCACGAGATCGCTATCGGCGGCGGCTATCACCTCGGCAAGCTCGCCGGTGTCGACCTCGCCATCGACGCCGCCGCGCAGCTCCACTTGCTCGCCCCCCGCACCGAGGACAAGCCCGATCCCAGCCTGCCTTACGCGCACTTCGAGGTGGGCGGGCACATCCTTCATGGCTCCGCGGCCCTCGAGGCGACGTGGTGACCCTCCGCCACGCGCTCGCCCTCTCGGCGCTGGGCGCCCTGGCGGGGTGCGGGCTCCTCTCGTCCGACGAGACCCTCTCCGCTTATCCCTCGCAGGGCATCGGCGACTTCGGCTCTTCGGGGCCGGTCGAGGTCTGCATCGGCTCGGCGCGCGTGGTCGCCCCCGCCGCGGCGACGGGCGCCAGCGGCGTCTGTGTGACCACCGGCGCGGCCGGGAAGGCGTGCTCGAGCGACTCGGCGTGTGAAGGAATCGAGACCTGCTCGTGCGGCCGGTGCATCGTCTTGGCGTGCCTCGGCGCCGGGAGCTGCGGCGAAGGCCGGGTGTGCCGGGACAAGCGCTGTACGACCTCTTGCTCGTCCGACTCCGAGTGCGCGAGCGGCGAGAAGTGCAACGCCGGCGGCTGCGCCAAGGCCTGTTCGAGCGACGCGGCTTGCCACCACGGCGAGCAGTGCGACTCGCTCGATCGAGTGTGCGTCACCAAGCTCTGTAGCGACGCCGTGCCCTGTGGTGCCGGGTCCACCTGCGAGGCCGTCGAGCTGTCCGGCGAGCTGCACGAGCCCGAGCTCCTCGACGGCGCGGCGCTCGTCGAGCTCCGCCCCGCGGCCGAGGGATCGCTCGGCCGCGTCTATCGCGCGCGGGTCGACTCGGCCGGCCACTGGACCGCCGATCCCGAAGAGCCCGTGCTCACCGATGCTTCGGTGTCGCTCGGCGCCCCCTCGGTGCTCGCCGGCAAAGACGGGCTCGACCTCTGGTTCGCCATCGGCGACGGCAAGGGCATCGGACACGCCGTCTCGAAGGACCAAGGCCGCTCGTTCACGCGCGACGCCGGGGTCGCCCTCGAGCCCAAGGAGGCCTGGGAGAATGGATGGATCGGCTCTCCCGCCGTCGTGACGTTCCAAGACACCACCTACCTCTTCTATGAAGGAGGCCCGGGCGCCGGCATCGGCGTCGCCCGCGTCGAGGGATCGAAGGCAACCAGGATTGGGAGCGCCCCCGTGCTCGTTCCCAAGGACGTGGAGCACGGCGACGACTGGCGCGAGGTCTCGAAGATCGGCACGCCCTACGCGGTGGTGGCCGGCGACATCCTCCGGGTCTACTTCACCGCGCGCGGGATCGAGGGCAGCGACGCCAAGGTGGGTGACGCCGGCGCCCCGGCCGAGGTGAATGACTCCATCGGCATGGCCGCCTCACGAGACGCAAAGGCCTTCTCGGTGTTTGCCTCCGGCCCGGTGTTCTCGCGCCTCGCCAACCTGAGGACCTATTTGGGCGAGCGCGAAGCCGCCGTGCGTGTCACGAGCACGGGAGCCGAGATCGTCTTCGTGGCCGGCGACGCGGCCGGCACCGAGAGCGGTCTGGGCCACGCCGGGCCCTGAGCGCGCCATGACCCTTCGCCTCTGCCGAGCTGCCTCTCTCGCCATCGCCCTTCCCCTCGTGGCCTGTGGGGGAAGCGCGCAGTCCGGTCACGCGGGCGGCGGTGGGTCGTCCGAGAGTGGGTCTTCGTCGAGCGGGGCGGGCGGGTGTCCCTCGAGCCCCGAGCCGGCCTTCGACCTCACGCTGGCGGTGAAGGGCGGAGGCTACCTGCCCTCCGACACGACGCTCGACGTCGATTGGAGCGGAGGACAGGAGCCCACCTTCGCGCTCGACGACGTGTCGACCTGGCTCACCCTCGCCGACGGCACCAACGTCGAGTGCGACCTGGACCCCACGGCCACGCCGCCGGTCGAGATCGCGTCCCTCGTCTGCCACGTGTGGACCCTCGGCCCCACCCACATCGACGCGAGCGGCACCGGCTACGAGACCTGGTCGGCCACGCTGAGCCCCGACGAGGACGAGACCTGCGAGGAGCCGCGGACGAGGCAGATCCACGTCGCGCTCGTCGCCCTCACCGACGCCGGCGCGCCCTGAGACGGCGACCGCTTCGCGGGCGGGGCCCCGAAGCGATGGAGCGGCGGCGTGACTAGGGCAGCTTGGCGGCGAGGAAGGCCTGCAGCTTGACGATGTTCTTCTCGTCGCGCGAGAAGCTCGGCGTCTCGTAGCTATTGGCCCAGCCCGAGACCTCGAGGAGGAAGGCCGAGCGCACGTCGTCCTTTTGAAGGATCTCGTCGACCGTGCGGCCGCGCGCCACGCCGCGGGTCAAGGTCTTCACGTAGCTCTCGAGGCGCGCGTGGTCCTTGCCGAGCAGCTCGGCGACCAGCTTGCTCTCGTCGGCGAGGCGGCCGAGCACGGGGAAGTGGCCGCGAGCCTCGGGCGCCTCCTTCAAGGCGAGCGCGGCGGCCACGCGGATGACGAAGGCGTCGTCGAGGAAGCCCAGGTCCTCGATCCCATCGGGGATGAGGTCGAGCGACTTGAAGAGGTAATTGAGCCCGCCGGCCACGTAGCGGCGCGTCACCTCCGGGGCATCGGTGGAGGCGAGGACCTTGGCGATCTCGCCCGCGTCGGCGTTCAGCGCGCGCAGCCACTCGGGGAAGGTGTCGAGGCAGCGGTTGTGGAGCTCGTTCATGGCGGGGGGCAGATTAGTCGAAAACCCGCGGCGGCGAACCCAAAAGCCAAGGCGTTGCCCCTTCGGGACCTCCGCCGCCGCTCGAGAGGCAATCGATTGCCCGTTCGAGACCTCCGCTGCGGCTCGAGAGGCAATCGATTGCCCGTTCGAGACCTCCGCCGCGGCTCGAGAAGCAATGGATTGCCCATTCGAGACCTCCGGCGCCGCTCGAGAGGCAATCGATTGCCTCTTTGGGACCTCGGGAGCTGCCGAGGGGGCAATGCCTTGGCCTCGCGGACCTCGGGAGGTCCAGGAGGGCAATGCGTTGCCCTGATTTCGCGGGGTCAGCCGGGCGGCGGCTTGGGCAGCCCGGTCCCGGGCGGGCGCCAGCCGAGGACGCGGAAGGCGTTCAGCGAGAAGATCTTGAGGACGTCGTCGTAGCTCATGCCCTTCCGGCGGAGCGCCCGCGCGAGGTCGGGGAGCTTGCCGGCGTCCTCGAGGCCGGCGGGGGTCTTGATGCCTCCATCGAAGTCCGAGCCGATGGCCACGTGATCGACGCCGGCGACCTTCACCATGTGGAGGGTCTGTTTGACGACGTCGTCGAGGGTCGCCTTGACCTTGCCGGTGGTGAAGACGGCGTAGAAGTTCACCCCCGCGATCCCCCCGCTCTCGGCGATGAGCTTCAGTTGAGCGTCGGTGAGGTTTCTCGGGTGCTTGCCGATGGCCCGCGCGTTGGAGTGGGTGGCGACGATGGGCGCGTGATGAGCCATGGCGATGGGCACGAGGTCCGCGAAGGCCGCGTCGGAGATGTGCGATACGTCGATGAGCGCGCCCTTCGAATAGACGCGCTCGGCGAATTGCTTGCCCTTCTCGGTGAGCCCGAAGTCGACGGGCTCGCCGGTGGCCGACGAGGCGAGCCCGCTGTTGGCCGAGTGACAGGGGCTCACGAGGCGGAGGCCCCGGTCGATGAAGCGATCGATGGCGGTGATGTCGGCCGCGAAGGAGCCGCCGCCCTCGATGGCGAGGAAGGAGCTGATCTTGCCGGGCTCGGCCTGCCTCGCCGAGAGCGGGAGGAAGGTGGGGTTCGCCGCGATGATCTTCTCGATGGTGGCGAAGATCGCGTCGGCGTCGGCGATGGTGGCGGCGGGCGCGTCGCGCTTCGCGTCGGGGAGGTAGATGGGGAAGACCAGGCCCGCGTAGCCGCCGGCGACCAGGTTCCGGAGGCTCGCGTGGCCGTCCTCGAGCCCGAGCTTTCGGCCCTTGTAGTGGACCTGCCAGGGGACGTCGACGTGCAGATCGACGACGGCGATGGGCGGGTCCGCGGCCGGGTCCTCGCCATGGGAGGCGAGGGGGATGACGAGCAGGGCCGTGGCGGCGAGGGAGGCGAGGAGGCGGCGCACGAGAGAGATTACCTTCGTACGGCGAGACCGATTCCCAGGCCGATGCCGACGCCCACCAGGAGGGCGACGAAGACCAGCCACCAGGGCGCGCGGCTCTTCGGGATCGGCGGCGCGGCGACGATCTCGACGGCGGGCGTGGTGCCTTGCAACGTCGGCGTGCCGGCGGGCTTCAACGCGCTCACGTGCGTCGGGACCACGGGGGGCGGCATGACGACCGACATCGACGAGGGCGAGGCGGGGGGCGGCGCCGGGCCCACCGGCGAGGGCAGCGGGGAGTGAGGCGACGCCATCGACGGCGGGCCTGGCTGGCCGGCGTGCCCCGCGAGCGAGTGCGGCGGCATCGAGAACGGCATGGAGACCGGGCCGCCCATCTGGATCGAGGGGACCGACTGCATGGGCGCGCGCGGGGGCATGACCGGGCCCGTGCCCTGCGCCGTCGCCGCGACCGGGCCCATGCCCGCGCCGGCCTGCGTGGCCGGGGGGCGCATCGAGCCTCCACGCGACACCGACATCAACGCGCCGGCCATCTCGTCGGCGCCTTGAAAGCGCTGCGCGGGATCCTTGGCGAGCGCGCGGTGAAAGAAGGGGCCCCACATGGAGAGGCGAGGGTCGTGCTGCTCGATGGGCTTCACCTCCTCGCTGAGCACGGAGGTCAGCCGGGTGAAGTCGTTGTCGGCCGGGAAGGGCGAGGCCCCCGTCAAGAGCTCGTAGAACATGATGCCGACCGACCAGAGATCGCTGCGCGGGTCGACGGCCTTCGAGTTCTTGATCTGCTCGGGCGACATGTACCCGGGGGTGCCGAGGAGCACGCCGGTGCGCGTCTTCTGGCCCATGCCGCCGGCGCCATCCATCACCTTGGCGATGCCGAAGTCGAGCACCTTGGGGGCGAGCGCGCCGTTGCCCTCGCGGACCAGGAACACGTTGTCGGGCTTGATGTCGCGATGGATGATGCGATGCCCGTGGGCGAGCGAGAGCGCCTGCAGGACGCCGTAGATGATGGGGATCGCCATCGGCGGCTGGACCGCATGGTTTTGATCCATGTAGTCGGCGAGCGGCATCCCTTGAAGCAGCTCCATCACCAGGTAAGGCGTGCCGTTCTCGGCCGTGGCCGAGTCGAAGACCTGGGCCACGTTGGGGTGATGGAGCAGGCGAGTCGCGTGCGCTTCGGCGAAGAAGCGCGAGAGGATCTGGCCCTCCTTGACGAACTCTTGGTGGAGCAACTTGATGGCGCGCTTGCCCTCGCCGCGCGTCCCGTCGGCCTCGTAGACCGCGCCCATGCCGCCCTCGCCGAGGAGGCGGACGAGGCGCCAGCGACCATTGAGCACGGCGCCGACGAGCTGTTCTGCCTGGCTGCCGCTCACAGGGTCGTCACTCTATCAAACCCTGCCCCCCAATCCTAAGACGGTGTGAATCGCCTCGGGATCTCAGGGTTCTCGCAGGTGACGGTCGACGCAGGCGGCGGTGTCACCGAATTGACACGCGGTCCAGAGGATCGACCGGGCGTGGCCGCTCTCGGAGCCAGTCGAGTAACGCTCGAGGAGGTGCCGGGCGAAGAGCCGGCAGCTCGGGGTGTGGCCTTGCAGGCAGGCGCGCTCGCGGTGGATCTCGGCGGAGGCCAGGTCCTTGCGCTCGGCGTCGAAGGAGTCGGCGAGGGCGGCGCAGCTCGCGGCGTCGGGGGAGCCGTAGGCGTCGCAGGCCCACTCGCGGTACTGGCGGGCCAAGACGCGGTCGGTGGGATCGGTGGCGAGGCTCTCGAGGCGCTCGGCGGCGATGCGGCAGCTCTGGTTGTCGGCGAAGGCGCAGCGCTCCTGGTGGAAGGCGAGGCCCACCTCGCGGCGCGCGACGAAGGCGTGGGCCCCGAGCGTGAGGCAGACGACGGCGAGGCCGACGACCTTGGTCACGAGGGCGCCGCGGAGGGCCGCGCGCGCCTCTTCGGGGCTGCCGACGAGCAGGGCGACGGCGCGCTCGCGGGCTCGGTAGGCAGCGCCGCCGCGCTTCACCTGGGCGCGGACGTCGTCGCCGAGGCCGAGGTCGAGGCTCGGGACCTCGGCGCCCTCCGCTTCTCGATCGGCCTTCTGGCCGGCGTCCTCGACCTCCATGGCGGCGCCTTCGCGCGCCGCGACGGCGACGCGGCCGAGGGCGCGGAGGTCGAGCGCCATGAGCACGAGGGTGCCGAGGAAGGCGACGGCGGTGAGCGCGATGGCGACCCAGGGGACGTCGCCGAGGAGCCAGTCGGCGGCGCCCATCAGCGTGTTGATCGAGAGGACGGCGAGGAGGATGCCCCACATGACGCGGCGATCGGAGCCGGCGACGAGCGAGCCGAGGCGGGCGCGGGCGGCGCGACGGCCGGCGGCGAGGACCGCGACGCAGGCGGGGAGGAAGAGGAGCGCCGCGAAGAGGCCGGCGGCGAAGCCCGAGGTGGTGCCCTGCCACGTGCGGAAGGCGATGGCCCCCACCGACGCACCGCTCGCGGCCCCACCGGCGAGGACCGTGACCAAGAGACGCAGCCAGGCGTGGGTCCGCGAGACCCAGGGCAGCTCGGGCGCGGCGTTGCGGGTGAGGCGCGCGCCCACGAGGGCGCCGAAGACCCCGGTGCACGCGAGGGCGATGGGGGCCGCGCGGCTCGGCGTGTAATGAAGGAGGGGGTTGTCGAAGAGGGTCGCCGTCAGCCAGCCGCCCGCCGCGCCCACGAGGGCGAAGGGCAGCGCGAGCTGGGGCATCCGGGGGCGGTCTTCCATGACGACGAGCCTAGGACGTAGGGATTCCCTTCAATGTTCCAAGGCCTCTGCCGATGATAGCTGGCCCGAGGCAATGCACCCGTCGAGCAGGAACCCGACGGGAAGGCTACGCCGTGGCGCGCGTAGGATGGCGAGCTACCGCACGTGGCAAAGACGTCTCACGCGGTGTGTGCTACGGCGGCGCCCAGCATTCTTCTACCGGCCTATACCGGCCGGTCCCACACGAACCTCGTAAAACGAAAGAGGGGCCATGCAGATCGATCGTCGTAGCCTGTCCACGCGCACGCTGAGCGTCCTTGCCGGGGTGGCCGTCGCCGCCCTCACCTTCTCGGCCGTCGGCTGCGCGCCGCCGCCGCCGCCGCCGAAGCACGTCGAAGTCGCCCCGGCCCCCCCGCCGCCCCCCGCGCCGGAGCCGCCGATGGAGGCGCTCAAGCTCCCGGGCGGCATCAAGTTCGCGACGGGCAAGGCCGACCTGCTCCCCGAGTCGGAGCCGGCCCTCACCTACGTCGTCGAGTACATGGCCAAGACGCCGAACCTCAAGCAGCTCCGCGTCGAGGGTCACACCGACAACCAGGGTCAGCCCGCCGCCAACCAGAAGCTCTCCGAGGACCGCGCCTACTCGGTCTCGCGCTGGCTCGTGACCCACGGCGTCGACTGCCGCCGTCTGGTCCCGCTCGGCTACGGCGACACCAAGCCGATCGCCGACAACAACACCGAGGAAGGGCGCGCCCAGAACCGCCGCACGGTGTTCATCGACCACCGCGTGCGCCACGAGGGCAGCCACCACGCGGGCGATCCCTGCCACTGATCGAATCCTAGGCTCGAGCAACGAAGGCGTCGTAGGCTTCGGCCCACCCATGGTGGCCGACGCCGTACGGCGCTTTCTCTTTCGGCACGTGGCCGGGCGAGTGCTTTACGAGATCGTCTACAACCTCGACAAGCACTATGGGGTGCTGGCCGCGAGCGCCATCGCGTTCGATGCCTTCTTGAGCCTCATCCCGCTGGCGGCGTTTGGCGGGTACATCCTTCAACGGCTTCATCAAAAGGGGGAGGTCGTCCTCGCCCCGCTGCTCCGGGGGGCTCCGCCGCCCGTCGCCGAGCTGGTCATCGACTCGGTGTCGCGGCTCTCGGCCACGAGCGCGGCGGTGGTGGCGCCGGTGAGCATCGCGGCGTTCCTCTGGACCTCCTCGGCGGGGATCTCGACGGCCATGGGGGTGTTCGAGAACACGTTCGCGAGCCCGCCCCGGCCCTGGTGGTGGCGGAGGCTCATCGCCATGGCGTCGGTCATCGCGGCCGTGGCCATGATGGGGGTGCTGGCCGGGGCCCAGTATGCTCTGACGCAGATCTCGACCGTGCTCGCGGGGGTCTATGCGCTGGTGGTGCCGCTGGCCACGATGGTGGTCATGCTGGCCGGGTTCTTTCGCGTGGCGGTGCGAGCCGGAGGGCCCCACCCGAAGCGGCGAGTGCTCCCCGGGGTGGGGGCGACGCTCATCCTGTGGACCTTGGTCTCGGTCCTGTTTTCGCTCTACGTGGCCAAGATCGCGCGGTACGCGACGCTCTACGGAGGGCTGGCGGCGGTGGCCATCTTCCTCTTCTGGCTCTGGCTCCTGGCCCTCGCCCTCCTGGTCGGCGGTGAGGTCAACGCCCAGCTCGACGGGATCCGCGAAGCTTCACCCGACCGGTAAAAGTCCACTCCTCACGCCGGGCCCATTTTGGGCGCGACCTTGGTACCTTGCTCACGGCGCGAATCCCCCCGCCCGCGCCTAGCTCCCAACCATGGCCGACCTGAAGCCCCGCCCCTCCCTGCGCGCCGACCACCTCTCCGCCGCCCTCGAGCAGAAGCTCGAGAACGAGGCCGGCATCCTGGACCTCCTGGTCTCGTCGCTGTCGCGCGGCCAATCGCAGGAGGAGAACTTCGAGAAGCTCCACCAGGCCGCGCAACGCGACGACCGGCTCGCCGAGCTGGCCTTTGCCTACGAGCGGCTGAGCAAGGACAAGAAGCTCAAGGCGCTCTCGCCCGCCGCGCAGGCCACGGTGCTGGGGCAGGCGGGGACCTTCTTCGCCGACGTGTTCGGCGACGCCGACGGCGCCGAGGGGTACCTGCAAAAGGCCCTGGCGGCGCTGCCCACGGACGCGACCGCGTTCGCCAAGCTCGAGCAGCTGCTCACGGCGCGTGGGTTGAACGACAAGCTCGGCGATCTGTACCATTCACAGGCCTCGGTTCGGGGGGACAAGGCCGAGCAGATCAGGCTCTACAAGCGCGCGGCGGAGCTGGCGGGCGAGGACGCGGAGAGGGCGCTCCGGGCTCAACAAGAGGTGGCGCGGCTCGATCCGAACGACGCCGAGGCGCGCGCGGCGCTCGAGGATCTGTTCGAGCGCACGGGGAGGATGCTCGACCTCTGCAAGCTCCTCGAGCAGACGCTGGCGGCCGGGCCTTCGCCCGACGACGCGCGCGCGCTCCGGAACCGCCTGCTCTCGCTCTACGCCGGCATGCTCGACGAGATCGAGCGCGCCCTGCCGCACGTGGAAGAGATCCTCCGCGAGGATCCGGGGCACGAGGCGGCGCGGTTCATCGGGGAGGAGCTGCTCGGCAGGAAGCCGCTCGCGGGCCGGGTGGCCTCGGTGCTGGCGGCGGCCTACGAGCACATCGGCGAGCCCTCCGAGGCGGCGCGGATGCTCGGGATCGAGATCGAGAGCCTGCGCGGGCCGAAGAAGCTCGAGGCGCAGAAGAAGCTGAGCCGGCTCACGCTGGAGCAGCTCGGCGACCTCGAAAAGGCCTTCGCGCTCGACGAGGCCATCGTCCCTCTCGACCCCGCGGACGCCGAGGTGCGCACGCGGTTCGTGAAGCTCGCCTCGGCGCTCGACAAGCAAGCCGAGGCGACGAAGGCGCTGGCGCGCGCCGCGTCGGCGGCCAAGGAGGCGGGGGCGCGCGCGCAGATCAACGCCGACCTCGGCGATCTGTATCGAGAGGCGGGGGACGCGCGCAAGGCGCGGGCGAGCTACCAGAGCGTCATCGACGCCAAGGCGGACGACGAGGCGACGCTGCGAGCGGCGCGCGCGCTCGTGAACATCTGCCTCGAGCTCGACGAGCCCCGGGCGCTGGCGGGCGTGTACGCGAAGCTCGCCGAGATCGAGCCCGACGAGGAGGCGAAGATCGCCGCCACGCTGGCGCTGGCGCGCTTGGCGGAGGGAGGGCTCCAGGATCCGCAGATCGCCATCGCGGCCTACCAGAAGCTGATCGGCACGTCGGCCGACGCCGAGGCGGAGGCGGCGCTCGAGCAGCTCTACGAGAAGGCCGACGCGCACGCCGAGCTGGTGGCCCTGCTCGATCGGAAGGCGGCTCGCGAGCCTACCGCCGCGGAGACCAAGGGGTGGTCGTTCCGCGCCGCGCAACTGCGGAGCACCAAGCTCGGTGATCGCGCCGCCGCCCTCGAGGCGTGGCGCGCGTACCTGAAGACGCACGGCCCCTCGAGGGAGAGCCTCGGGCACCTGGTTCCCCTGCTCGAGCACGAGCGGCGCTGGGAGGAGCTGGCCTCCGCGCTCGCCAACGAGGCCGAGCTCACCCCCGAGGCCGAGCGCGCGCCGGTGCTCGCGAGGATCGGGCAGCTCCGCCTGGCGAGGCTCGCCGATCCGGTGGGCGCGCTCGAGGCTCACCGCGCGGCGCTGGCCATCGATCCGACCGAGAAGAGCAGCCGGCAGGCGCTCGATCGGCTGCTCTCGGCGGGAGACCTGCGCCTCCGCGCGGCGGACGTGCTCGAGCCCATCGCGCGCGCGGAGGGATCGGCTTCCTCGCTCGTCCGCGTGCTCGAGGCGCGGGCGCTGCTCGCCGAGGAGTCGGACGCGCGCCTCCGAGCGCTGGAAGAGGCGGCCGAGCTCGCACAGCGGGGCCTGCGCGATCCCAAGCGGGCCGTGGACCTCGCGAGCCGCGGGCTGCAAGAGGCGCTGGGCGCGGCCCCGGGAGAGGTGGCGAGCTGGGTCGAGCGCGTGGAGAAGGCGGCGGCCCACGAGGCGCCGCGGCGGGCCTCGGCGCTCCGCGAGGCGCTCGGCGATCGGGTGGTCACGAGCCCCGCGACGGCGCTCCTGGCGAGGCGCGCGGGCGAGGCGCTGGTCGAGGCCGGCGACACCACGACCGGGCTCGAGATCTTGCGCAGGGCGCTGGCGTTCGAGCCCTCGTCGGCCGAGCTGCTCCACCGCATCGACGGGCTGCTTCGCGACCGCGGCTCGCCCGCCGAGCGGCTGGCGCTCTACCGCGAGGCGCTGGAGCGCACGACCGATCGCGCGCGGCGCCGAGAGATCCTGCACGCCATGGGCTCGCTCCAGCGCAAGGAGCTCGGCACGCCGACGGCGGCCATCACCACCTACCGGCGCGCGCGGCTCGACGACCCCGCCGATCGGGTGGCGCTCGATGCCCTGCTCGAGATCCTCCACGAACAAGGGTCGTGGAAGGAGCTCAACACCGAGCTCACCGGCGCCGTCGAGCGCACGACGGGCGAGGAGCAAGCCGGGCTCCGCAGGCGGGCCGCGGAGCTTGCCACGACGCACGGCTGGCTGGACCAGGCGGCGCTTCACTACGCGGCGCTGCTCGCCGGGCCTTCGCCGAGCGAGGCGGTGCTGGCGGGCGCGGACAAGGTCGCCAAGGCGCGGGGAGATCACGAGCTCCACCGGGCCGTCCTCGAGCGGAGGGTGGAGCTGGCGACCGACGCGGCGGCGCGCTCGGGCTGGCTCGAGCAGCTCGGCGAGCTCGGTGCCCACGAGATCGGCGACGTCGAGCTGGCGCGCGGCTCGTTCCAGCGCGCCGGCGAAGAGGCCGAGGCGGGCGGCGATCTCCCGAGGGCGACGGCGCTCTACGAGAAGGCGCTGCTCGTCGCGCCCAGCGATCGCGACCTGGCCAAGAAGCTCCTCGAGCTGCACCGCGCACAAGAGGCGTGGGATCGCATCCCGCCGGTCTACGCGGTGCTCCTCCGGACCGCGGGCGACGCCACCGAGGCGGGTGAGCTCGTGCTCGCCTTCGAGGAGCCGGCGCGACGCGCGGGCGCCCTCCATCGCTTCCTGACCGAGGTCGAGGGCGTGCTCGGGCGCGAGGGGATCACGGACGAGACGCGCGCCCGCACCTCGTCGGCGCGCGCCCGCGTGCTCGGCGAGATGCCCGATCGCTTCGGCGACGCCGTCTCGGCCTACCGGAGCCTCCTCGAGCGCGGCGATGATCCGCGGGGGGAAGAGGCGGCGGCCCTCGACGCGCTCCTTCGCTCGCGCGGCGCCGAGGCGGCCGAGGAGCGGCGCTGGCTGTTCGGCTTCCGCGCCGGGAACGCCGGCGAAGCCGACCGCGTGGCGGCACTGCTCGCCTGGGCCTTGGCCGAAGAGAATGAGCTCGGCGACTCGGCGCGCGCGACCGAGATCTACGGCCGCGTGGCGACGCTCGATGGGGGCAACGCGGCGGCCCTCGCGGCGCAGGCGCGCCTGCTTCGCGCCCGTGGCGACTTCGCGGGCACCGCCGAGATCCTGGCCCGCCTCCGCGACCTCTCGGAAGGCGCGGCGCGCGACGCCCACTCCCTCGAGCTGGCGACGCTCCTCTTCGATCACCTGGGCCGGCCGGTCGACGCCGTGGAGGCCGCGCGCGTCGTGCTGGAGACGAGCCCCACCGAGCCCGCGGCCCTCGCGCTCATCGAGCGCGCGCTCGGTCACGAGGGGGCGCGCGCCGCCGCCGCGGCCCTCCTCGAGAACGCCGCCGACGCGGCCGCCGACATCGAGACCTTCGCGACGCTCATGGAGCGGCTCCTCGCCACGCCGGTCGACGCCGAGGGGCTGTCGGACGCGCGTCGTCGCTGGTTCGATCGCCTGCTCGATCGGGAGGACCTGCCGGCCGATCGCGCCCTCGCCGTCGCCCTGCGCGCCGCGGCCGAGTCACCCTTCGACGGGGCCTCGTGGGATCGCGCCGAGCAGCTCGCGCGCAAGCTCCAGGCGGCCCCGCGGGTCGCCGCCGCCTATCGCCGCGAGCTCGGTGTCGCCGCCGTGCGCTCGGCCGGGTCGGCGAGGCCGCTGCCCCCCACCGACGTCGAGCCCGACGGCAAGGCGCCGGAGGCCCTGCGCGGCCGCGACGCCGATCAGATCGAGGACCTGGGCCGCCGCGCCATCGAGTACCACGAGGAGTGGTTCGACGAGCCCGAGACGGTCGTCGCCCTCCTCCACCGCGTCTTCGAGCTGGCGCCCTCGTCGACCTGGGCCTTCGAGCGGCTGAAGCT
>FTCO01001751.1_pt1 | contig 21670 bp, 15 predicted proteins | sample 1639701 | NCBI WGS metagenome assembly FTCO01 (sample SAMEA3914869, study PRJEB12502) | metagenome | biome: forest; material: soil | place: USA | collected 2012-03-12 | depth 0.1 m | reverse complement strand
GACGTGGAGAGCACGGGCCTGAAGGGAAGCTTCGATAGGTCTTCCAAGATCCCCATGTCCATCCTCGAAGGCGCTCGGCGGAGCGGTACGTCTCTCAGGCTACCACCGAGAGCCGCCGGAGGTTCCTCGAGGATCTCCCGGCGGCTCTCGAGAGGCTCCGGGGGAACAAAAACCATTCAAAAATGCCTCTCGAGAGGCTCCGGGGAGACAAAAACCATCCGCCGACGGCTCTCGAGAGGCGCCGCGGGTTCCTCGACAATCTCGCGGAGGCTCTCGAGAGGCGCCGCGGGCTCCTCGACAATCTCGGGGAGGCTCTCGAGAGGCGCCGCGGGCTCCTCGACAATCTCGGGGAGGCTCTCGCGAGGCTCCGCGGGTTCACGGCGAGGTCCTTCAGCGCGCGCGGAGCCGTTCGCCGGGGCGAATCTTCCCGGCGAGCACCGCCGCCGCGTAGGGAGGCTCCCGACCGGACCGCAGGGAGTAGACGTCGACCTTCATGATCGAGGCGTCGGGGTAGCGCTCGGCCCCCTTGAAGGCGATGGCGCGATCGACGACGGCGCAAACGTGCGCATCCACGTCGGGCGCCACGCTGGCGAGGGGCGCCGCCTGGGCGGTGGCGGTGGCGATGAGCAGGTTGGCGTCGAAAAGGTCGCCGTGAATGGGTCTCCCGGCGAGCAGGTGATACATGGTGGCGCCCAGCGAGAAGAGGTCGGTGCGACCATCGATGGCGGAGATGTTGCCAATCGCCTGCTCGGGCGCCATGTACCAGGAGCTGCCCATCGCGGTGCCCGTCCGAGTCCGTGTCTTCTCCGGCAGCGAGGCCTGGTTGGGCAGGTCTTGAAGCACCCTAGCGATCCCGAAGTCGAGCACCTTCACCTGGCCACCGTGGGTGACCAGCAGGTTCTCGGGCTTCAGATCGCGGTGAACGACGCCATGGCCGTGGGCGAGGACCAGGACCTCGAGCACCTGTTGCGCGATCCAGAGCACGTGATCGACGGGCATGACCCCGACGCGCGCCAGGCGATCGAACACCGTCTCGCCGTCGAGGATCTCCATCACGAGGTACGCGGTGCCCTCGGGCGTCACCCCCGACTCCCAGATCTGCGGGAGCCCGGCGCACTTGGGGCCGACCGCAGCCAGCGCCTGGCCGATGGGGCCCTCACGAAGGAAGCGCTTCTCGATCTCGTCGATGCCGTGCAAATAGGCGTGGAGGAGCTTCACCGCGGCGGCGCGGCCGTCGGCGCGCCGGGCGGCGAAGACGCTGGCCATCCCGCCGACGCCGAGCACGCGCTCCAGCTTCCAATCGCCTACACTGGACCCCACGCGCTGTGCGGCGATGACCTCGTCCGGGTCCATTTCGGGCATGACCCTTCGACCATACCACGCGCCGGCTCCCGAGCCCTGCGCGGGCTCAGCGGCGCGGCCCCACGTCGCGCACGTCGATGGGCTCGAACCCGGTCGCCAGCGCGGGCGAGCCGGCCCGAAGCGTGAAGTCGCCGTGCTCCGGATCGACGAAGAGCGGGTCGGCGACGATGGAGCGCTGATCCTTCCCCCGCTCGTTCCACTGACGGAGCGAGGCGCCGGCGAACGTCACCGGCTTTCCCCGCGCGTCCCAGTAGAGGTTGCGGTCGAATTCGAAGTCACCCTTGGACCAATTCCAACCGAGCACGCCGCCTTCGCGAAAGTAGACGAGGTTTCGAGTGAACGAGATGGAGCCCTCCTCCTTGCCTCGAATGAGCTGCCCCTCTTCGCCGGCCAGCGCCAGGATGTTGTTGGAGACCACGTTGTCCTTGCCGTAGTTCTGAAAGAAGCTGCCCGATCGGGCCCGATGGACGACGTTGCGCTCGGCCACGACCCCGCTGGTCCCCTCGTCGAAATAAATCCCCCAGCCACCGTAGGCATAGGCGGTGATGTCGTGAAAGACGTTGCCGCGGATCACCGTGCCTGGGGAGACTCCCAGCGTGTAGACGGCGCCCACGTCGGAGAGGACGCCGCGGCCCACGTCGTGCACATGGTTCTTCTCGATGAGGTTGTCTCTGGCGGCGCTGGGCTTGTATCCCCACGACCAGCCCACCGAGATCCCGGTGTAGTCGAGGTCGTGAATGTGGTTGTGCGCGATGACGTTGCCCGCGCTCTGCCCGACCCAGACCCCGACGGCGCTCCGGTAGATGAAGCCGCCGTCGTGGATGTGGCAATCCGTGACGGTGTTGTGCCCGGTCTCGCGAGGACCCGTGGGGATCACGGTCTCGCCGATCTTCACCCCGCCCGCCCCGAGATTGCCAATGTCGCAGCCGATGATTTGATCACGCTGGCAACCCTCGGCGAGCTCGACGCCATAGCCGCCCACCGCGGCGATCGAGCAGTCCTCGAGGGTCGAGTCCCGCGTGCCCCTCATCCAGATGGCTCCGGGGACGTTGACGGCCGCCTGGATGGCGCCGGCGACGTCGTGCCACTGGAAGTCCGAGACCTTGCGATCGCCGAGCGACCACTCGGCGTCTCGAAAGGCGAGGCCTTTGAGGTGGACGTGGTCGACGAAGCGCCCCGCGCCGGGGTCGCCCTCGAGGCGAACGAGCTGCTCGAGGCGAGGCGCGATCACTCGCGTGGAGGTGGGCTCTTCGCCGGGCCGGGGGAGGTAGGTGAGGACGCCGGTCGCCCGATTCAGATACCAGCGACCGGGGGAGTCGAGCGCCTCATAGACATTCTCCACGTAGTAGCGGGCGAGGGGGGCGGGCTCGGCCCTCTCGGTGAGGCGAAAGACGCTCCGGCGCCGGAAGGTCGCGAGGTTGTTCTTCTCGTCGATGGTGGCGACTGGCAATCGCGACTCCACCCAGAAGTGGAGGGCGACCACCTCGACGTCGGCGAGGCTCGACCAGGCCCGGAGATCGCCGGGCGCGAAGCGAAAGCCGTGCTGGCCTTCGGTCCACAGGGCGTCGGGCTTGATCTCGGGGACCTCGACGGGGTGGTAATAGCCTTTCTTGGGCAGGCGGGTCCGCGGGCGGCGCTCGTCGTTCACGAAGAGCTCGCGAAACCAGAGGCGCCCTTCCCTCACGCCGGGCACCTCGGTGGTCCAGGCGCGCTTACCGTGGACCTCGGTCTCCTTCCAGCCGCCGATGCGCACGCCGCCGGAGATCGTGGGGTGCTCTCTTGGATACGCGGCGATGGTGAGGGGCGCCTCCGCGGTGCCCGAGTCTTCCGGCCCGAGGACGAAGGGCTCCGAGAGGAAGTAGGTGCCCTCACGAACGAGGATCTCGAGGGGGCCCGTCGGTCCTTTGGCGGCCCGCAGCGCCCGGGCGGCGTCGCGGGCTCGGCCGAGGGTCGCGAAGGGCCCGTCGGTCTTTGCGGCGTTGGGCGAGTCGAGGGCGCCCGACCAGCGGTCGTCGCCGTTCACGGCCACGTAGAGCTTGCTGGACGCGGGCTCGCGCGCCGCGAGGCCGGCGGGCGCGGGGGGAGGCCGGCAATCGACGAGGAGGAGCGCGGCGAGGCCGAGGGCGAAGAGCCCGCCGCCTCGCCCGCGCGACCGACGATCCTGGGCCATCAGAAGGCGTAGCGGACCCCGGCGCCCAGCGCGCCCGTCAAGATCACGCGGCCCGCCAGCGCCTGGGCGCCGAAGGTCCCCTGGCCGTCGCCGTGCGCCGCCACGGGCTTCTCCGACGGGGTCCAGGTCGGCTGCGAGACGGCGACGAGCAGCCTCGGCTCGAGGCCGAGGGAGAGCTCGACGTGCTTGCCGACTCCGAGGCCGACGCGGACCTCGGGGGCCACGTACCAGTAGGCGGCGAGGGGGCGCTCGGAGACCTGCGGGACGTCGTACGAGGTCGCCGGGTGGCCGGCGCGGGCCTGGGTCGAAAGCTCCCCCGTCCGGCGATCGACGAGCGCGCCGAGGAGCACGCCGCTGCCGAGCCGCAGGTCGACGGGGAACCGCGTCGCGAAGTGGAAGCCCGCCGTGGCGCCGGCGAGCGCGCCGTGGAGCGCGAGCGAGTCGCTGGCCGTGCCCTTGTCGGTGAGGCCCGCGGCCGCGAGCGCCGCCGGGCGCTTCGACACCCCCTCGACCAGGATGAGGTAGCCGGCCTCGAGGCCGAAGCCGAAGCCGCTCCGGAGCTCGTAGAGGCCCCGGCCCATGGCCTCGAGGCCGACGCCGGGCGCCGCGGAGCAGGGCGAGGCGCACCCGGCGATGTCGCCGCCGAGCGACGGGGCGAACGCGAAGGCGACGCGCGCGTCGACGGCGAAGCGCGCGGGCTTGCGGCCCCAGAGCGGCGAGTCGGGGTCGCGCTCGAGCACGACGCGGGCGACGTCGCGCTTGCCGGCGTGGAGCTCGACCTGGCTCAGCTGCGCGACGAAGCCCTCGGCGCCCACCTCGACGCGGTGAGCCCCGGCGCGGAGGCGGCCCTCCCAGAGCCCGCGGCCCACCTGCACGCCGTCGATGGCCACCTGCGCGCCCGCGGGGCTCGGCTCGATGCGCAGCGTGGCGCTCAGCTCCTCGGCCTGGAGGGTGATGGGCGTGGTCTGGTTGCCGGCGACCGGCAGCGTGACCGGCTGGGTGCCGAGCGCGCCCTCGCCGCGCAGGATGACCGAGTGCTCGCCGGGCGCGACGGCGCCCTCCCAGGGCGTCTTGCCGACCACGAGCCCGTCGAGGACCACGTCGAGCGCGCGGCCGGCTTGCTCGTTGACCCGGAGCCTCCCGACGAGCGAGAGGCGGACGAGCCGCGCCTCGACGACCTTGGCCTGGCCGCTCGCGACCTCGACCCGCTGCTCAAAGGCCTCGAAGCCCTCCTTGTAGACGCGCACGGCGTGGGTGCCGAGGCCGACGCGCATGGGCTTGGCCGCGCCCGTGGTCCCCCGCTGCCGCCCGTCGATGATGATGGTGGCGCCGGGCTCCGCCGCGCGGACCTCGATGGCGCCGAGGGACGCGAGCAAGACGCGGAGCTGTTGCCCGGCGAGGTCCTTGTCGTCCTGGGAGACGTTGGGGAAGGCGACGAGCTGCTCGAAGCGCTCGACGGCCTCGTCGGCGCGACCGAGCTTGGTGAGGCAGAGGGCGGCGTTGCGCGTGGCGGCGCGGGTCGGGAACAGCTCGATGGAGCGCGTGAACTCGGCGAGGGCCGGGTCCCACAGCGACTGGTCGAAGAGGGCCAGGCCTCGCTCGAAGTGCCGTGCCGCCTCGGCCTTCTGCGGATCTTCAGCCGGCGCCGGCGCGGGCTGCGCCCGGGCCTCGGTCGGGAACGGGTGGGCGAGGAGGAGGCCGCCGGCGAGCGCGGCGAGCTTGGCGCGCGCCCTCACGATCGCTTCCCCCGCCTGCGCGCGACGACCGCGAGGAGCGCGAGCGCGGCCGCCGCCGGTAGCTCGCTCGACCCGCCGGCGCCGCCGGGGGCCTGGCAGAGACACGAGCGATCGATGGCGATGTCGGCCGGCGGCTCGCAGTGAAAGTCCTCGCTACAGATGCTGGGCGAGACGCAGTCGTCGACGGTCGTGCAGCTCTTCCGGCACTGGGCCCCGGCGCACCGATATGGAGAGCAATCGGTGGTGTGGCCGCTCGGCGAGGTCACCGTGTGGTCGCCGTCGCAGGCCGCGGGCGACACGAGCTTGCAAGCCCCGCCTTCGCACGTGTACCCGGTCGCGCAGTCTTCAACGGCGGCGCAGTCGGCCTTGCAAGCCCCGTCCTCGCAGGCGAACGGCTCGCATTTGCTCGAGCTCTTGGCGCAAACCCCGAAGCCGTCGCAGGCCAGGGTCTCGGCGGCGTTGCCCTCGCAGGCCGGCTGGCCGCACGCGGTCCCGAGGGCGTGGAGCCGGCAGGCGCCCTTGCCGTCGCAGGCCCCGTCGGTCCCGCACGAGGTCGCGTCCGAGGTCGCGCAGCCGTCGCGAGGATCGGTCCCGGCCGCCACCGGGCCGCACTCGCCGTCGTTCCCCGCGCCCTTCTTGGCGCTGGTGCACGCCTCGCAACCCTTGTCGCAGGTCGCGTTGCAACAGACCTCGTCTACGCAGTGCCCGGAGTCGCACTCGCCATCCGAGGTGCACGCCGCGCCGAGGTCGAAGTGGCCGTGGCACGTGTGGTCGGCGGTCAAGCAGAACGCGCCCGTGGAGCAATCCTGATCGGAGCCGCACGACGTCGCGCACGCCGACGAAGAGCCGCAGGCGACGTAGGGAGCGCAGCTCACGGCGGCCTTCACGCAGAAGCCGAGGCCGTCGCAGGCCGGGGCGGTGACCATCCCGTCGGCGCAGGTGGTCGCGTCGCACACCGTCCCCGCCTTGGCGTCGACGCGGCAGGCGCCGGTCCCGTCGCACAGCCCGTCGGCCTTGCACGACTCGGGGTAGCTCGCGTCGATCGCGCAGTCGTCGTGAGGGTCGGTGTCGGCCGCCGCGGCCCCGCACACCCCGTCGAGGCCGCCGCCCTTCTTGGCCGCCGTGCAGGCGTGGCAAGGCGAGCCGCAGGCCGAGTCGCAGCACACCCCGTCGACACAGAAGCCCGAGGTGCAGTCCGATCCCTTGGTACAGGCGGTGGGGGAGCAGGCCGCTTGGCTCGCGTACTTCCGGCAGGCGCCGCTGCCGTCACAGGCGCCGTCTTGCTGGCACGAGGGGGAGCCATCGTCGGTGCAGCTGTTCTTCGGGTCGGTCCCCGCCGCCACCGGCCCGCAGGCCCCGTCGGCGCCCGCGCCCTTCCTGGCCTTCGAGCACGCGGTGCAGGGCGAGTCGCAGGCCACGTCGCAGCACACCGAGTCGACGCAGAACCCCGAGAGGCACTCGCCGCCGACGGTGCAGGGGACGCCGGGCCCGGCGGGCAGCTGGTCGTAGAGCTCGGCGCTCGTGAGCGGGTCGATGTCGGGATCGTAGCCTCCGGCCACCAGCACCTTGCCGGAGAGGAGCAGCGCCGCGACGCTGCCGATCCGGTGGGTGAGGGTGGCGGAGGTGCTCGTGAACTTGCCGGTCCCGGGATCGTAGATCTCGGCCCCCGAGCCGGTGTCCCCGTTCACGTAGCCGCCCGTGAGCAGGACGGTGCCCCCGGCGAGCCGAGTGGCGTTCTGGCTCTGCAGGCTCTCGACGGTGAGGCCGGTGGTCGAGAAGGTCATGGTCGTGGGATCGAAGAGCTCGGACACGATGCTGTCCTGCCCGGCGATGAGCACGCGGCCGCCGGCGAGCAGCGTCGCCGTGTGCGTCGAGCGGGCGAACTTCATGGTCCCGGCCACGGGGGAGAAGGTGCCCGCCACCCGGTCGTAGATCTCGGCGGTGTTGCTGTCGCCCGCCGAGGTGGTGCCGCCGACCACGAGGATGCGGCCGTCGTCCAAGGTCGTGGTGGCGTGGAAGTAGCGGCCGACGGCGAGGGCGCCGGTCGTGACGAAGCTCTTGGTCGTCGGGTCGTAGATCTCGGAGGCCGCCACGTAGGTCGGGCTCGGGACGCCGAACCCGCCGACCATGAGCACGCGGTCGTCGTCGAGCAGCGACGCGGTCTGGGCCGTGCGCGGCTGGAGCATCGCGCCCACGGTCGTGAAGGTCCCCGAGGCGGGGTCGTAGGTCTCCGCCTTCGAGGGCCCATTCACGGCGATGCCCCCCGCGACGAGGACGATCCCGGCGGTGGGGAGGAGCGTGGCCGTGTGCGTGGTCCGCGCGCTGGCCATGGAGCCCGTGGCGGCGAAGGTGCCGCTGGCCGGGTGATAGAGCTCCGCCGTGTTGGTGGGGGTGGTGCCGCTGGGGACCCCGCCCGCCACGAGGACGTCGCCCGATGGCAGCAGGGTCGCCGTGGCGCGGACGCGCGCGGTCGTCATCGAGCCGGTGGCGGCCCAGTAAGGGTCGACGATGGCCGGGTAGGTCGCGGGGTCGAAGCGCACGCGCACCTCGCACTTCGAGGCGCCGGGAGGGGTCGGCGGGCGGTCCCAGGGGGCCTTCGGGCTGCGATCGACGGCGCACCCGTCGACGGCCAGCGTGGCCTCGCGAGCCTCGCCATGCGCGTCGACCGAATAGGGAGGCGCCACGCGGAGCCGCGGGACGCCGCCGGCGTCGAGCAGCTCGAGCGTGTTGCCGGCGAGCCGGAGGCCCGCCACCGCCGACACGTCGACCGAGTAGGTGATGACCGGCTCGGCCGGCGCGCGCTCGAAGACGAGGTAGTCCTCGGTGCCTTCGGGCGTCGCGCGGTGGACGAGATCGGCGCCGCTCGCGTGGGCGCCTCGATAGACCACGTAGCCGGCGTCGACCTCGGCCTTCACCTCCCGCGCGCCGGCGAGGCTCACCTCCACGCGCATCCCCGAGGTCGCGTCGGTGAGCACGAAGGGGCCGCTGGCGAGCGAGGGGAGGGCGACGGCCGCCGGGCGCGACACGCGCTTCTTCGCGGCCTCGGAGAACCGCGGGCGCAGCCACGCGCCGTCTCGCTCCACCCGCTCGACGAGCGCGGGCGAGAGCGCGGGCCTGCGCGTCCCCTCCGCCGAGCCCTGGACCTCGAAGCGCGCGGCGACGGCGGCGGCGACGCCCTGGGGCTCTTCTTTGCTCGCGGCGGGATCGGCGGGCGCGCAGCCGGCGACGCTCGACAGGACCGCGGCGAGCCCCGCGCTCCAGAGCCGGGGCGTGAGCGTGGTGCGTCTCATTCGAACTTCCTCGCCGCGGCGGGGTCCGCCGGCTTCGGGGGCGCGGGCCGCGCGGGCTCCGCGGCCTTCGCCGTGGCCTGGGCCACGGGCTTGATGGGCAGCGCGGGATCGCGCGGGGGCTTGGCGATGGGCGGGGCGGCGCTCGGTCGCGCCGAGGGCGGCGGGGCGCTGGAGCCGACCGGGCCCGCGCTCGACGCCGTCTCCGCGGGGGCGACCGTCACCTTCGCCGGCTCGGGCGCGAGGCTCGTCGCCGTCACCGTCGCGCCCGCGGGCGACGACGAGCGCGCCGCGTCGAGGCCATCCATCGCTCGGGCGTCGTGCCTCGTGTTCCACCAGAGCAGCGCCGACGCCCCCGTGGCGAGCACGAGCACGCTCCCGACCGCGACCAGGCGGCTCCGCCTGCGCCGGCGACCCGTGGAGACGACGCCGAGCCGCGGAGGCGTATCGACCACCGCCGGAGCGTCGATCTCGGTGCGGGCGGGCAGCGCCGAGGGGCGCGCCTCCTCGGCCTCGGCCTCGCTCGGGGGCGCGTCCATGGTCTCGACCGCCAGCGTCGCCGCCCCCGGGTCGTGGGAGGTCGCCGCCACGGCCACCGGCGGGCCTCCGGAGCCTGCCGGAAGCGTCATACGAAAGCGCGCGGAGGCGAAGGGGAGCAGGGCGTCACGCAAGCTCCTCGCGTCGGGGAAGCGGCGCTCGCGGTCGCGCGCAAGGCAGCGCATGACGGCCTCGCCGAGGCCCGGCGGGCAGTCCCGCCGCTTCTCGGTGATGGGGGCGAGATCCTCTTCGCGGATCATCGCGAAGATGTCGCCCAGCGACTCGCCGGCGAAGGCGATCTCGCCGGTCAACAGCTCGTAGAGGATGACCCCCATCGCCCAGATGTCGGTGCGCTGGTCGACCCCCTTCGTGCTGCGGATCTGCTCGGGCGACATGTAGGAGGGCGAGCCGAGCGTGGCCTTGGTCGTGGTGATCGCCCCGTCGTGCCCGTCGCCGGTGCCGTGCTTGGAGATGCCGAAGTCGAGCACCTTGATGCGCTTGCTGCCGTCGGCCTTGAGCGCGACGAAGAGGTTCGAGGGCTTGAGGTCGCGGTGGATGATGCCCATCGAGTGCGCCTCGCCCACCGCCTCGAGGGCCTCGAGCACCGCGTCCACCGCCTCGCCGACGGGGAAGCGGCCGCGCGCGGCGAGCTCGCGGGCCAGATCGCGCCCCTCGAGGAACTCCATGACCATGTATGGCACGTCGCCCTCGTCGGTGCCGACGTCCGACACCCGCACCACGTGATCGGACCGGATGCGGGCGGCGGCGCGCGCCTCGCGGAGGAAGCGGGCCACGAACTCGGGCTTCTTCGCCACCTCGGGCAGCATGAGCTTGACCGCGACCCGTTGATCGAGCGCCTCGTGGCGGGCGTCGACCACGACCCCCATCCCGCCCTCAGCGAGCACCTGCACCACCCGATATTTGCCGGCAATCAACGTGCCCGGAGCCGGCGAGCTGCCTGACATGAGCACGACGGTATCACGAGGCCTAGAGCGGATTCATCAAGAGCAGGAGACCGGTCACGCCCGCCCGACCCTCGACGGCTTGCCCCGGCGCTCGGCGCGCGCCACGAGGGTGTCCCAGAAGAGCTGGAGGGCGGGAGTCGGCGTCCGGTTGCCCGAGCGAACCAGGGCGATGGTGCGCCCGAGCGGCGGGTCGACGAGCGGGCGCTGCGAAGCCTCCGGGAGCAGGACCGAGTGCTCGGGCATGAAGGCGAAGCCGAGCCCGGCTTGCACCAGGCTCTGCACCCAGTCTTCACGGTCGGTGCGATAGGCGGCATAGAGCTCGACCCGGCGCGCCTCGCATACCGCCGCGACCTTCTCGCGCATCTCGCACGCCAGGCGGTCGAGGTACGCTTCGCCCCGCAGGTCGTCGATGCTCAGCGTCTCGCGGGCGCCGAGGCGATGGCCGGGGGGGAGGACGACCACATAACGCTCCTCGTAGAGGGGTGTCACGACGCACCAATCGGGCACCACCTCGCCGACGCTCGACACGATCACGTCGACCTCGGCGGCCTCGAGGCGGCGCATGATCTCGCCCTGCGACGCGACCACCATCTCCAGCTCGACCCCCGGGGCCTCGGCGCGAAAGGCCGCCACCGAGCCCGCGAGCCGGGCCGGGCCGACGGTGCAGAGGATGCCGGCGCGGAGCGGCACCTGCTTGAGCCTCCGGTGGTTGTCGGCGATCACCTGCACGGCCAGGGTCTCGTCGTAGAGCCGTTGAAAGCGCGGGAGCACGTGCTGGCCCAGGGCCGTGAGCTTGGCTCCGCCGCGCTCGCGGAGGATGAGCGGCCCGCCCATCTCCTCCTCGAGCTTCTTCACGGCGCCGGTGAGCGCGGGCTGCGAGACGGCGCACCGCTCCGCCGCCTGGGTGAAGCTGCGGGTCTCGACCACCGCGAGGAAGTAGCGGACCTGGTGGATCTCCATTCGCGACCATCATAGGCGCCGCCTATGGATCCATCGAAAGCATCGAATGGTGGAGCGCGCCGGGCGTCGTTAAAAGTCTCTCACACCCAACGGGCGGCGCGCTCTCACGAGAGGGGCGCGGCCCAGAGAAAGAGGATCCATGACGACTGCCCATGCCCCCGCCGCCACCCGCTCGCTCCTCGTCCGCGTCGAGGCCAAGCCCGGCAAGGAGGCCGAGGTCGAGGCCTTCCTCCGCTCGGCCCTCCCCCTCGCCCAGGCGGAGCCCGGGACCATTCACTGGTTCGCGCTCAAGATCGGCCCCTCGACCTTCGGGGTCTTCGACACGTTCGCGGAGGAGGCCGGGCGGGAGGCTCACCTCGCCGGCCCCATCGCCGCGGCCCTCATGGCCAAGGCCTCGGAGCTCCTCGCGTCTCCGCCCGTCATCGAGAAGGTCGACCTCCTCGCGGTGAAGTAGTCAGTCGGCCTTCCAGAGGTCGGGGAAGAGGGCGCGCGCCCCCGCGAGCTTCATGGCCACGATGCGATCGCGCCCTCCCCAGCTCGGATAGTAGTTGTAATTGACCTCCTGGCTGCCGAACCAGCGGAGCGCCGTGGCGTGGTGGTAGGCGACCAGCTCCTTGGAGGACATGGCCTCGCTCGCGTGGAAGAGGGCGATCTCGTCCGGTCCCTCCGAGCGGGCGACCACGTTGGCCGGGAGCGGGTGGCCCTTCCCGCGGAGCTCGCGCTCGACGCGCGCAGTGACCAGGAAGCGCTGTCGCGGGTGGTCGTTCACATAGGCGATCATCTCCTTCACCGGATCGTCGTTGCGGGCGACCGTGCGCGCCGCCCGCACCAGCGAGGCCGCGTTGGCCGCCAGCATGGCCGAGAAGAGCGCGGAGGCCACGACTCGGCCCCGGGGGAGCCGACCGGCGGTCTCGATGATCACGGCCGCTCCGCGGGCGGCCAGGAAGGCGAGGAACGGGAGCACCACCAGCAGGTTTCGTATGATGATGGCCCGCTGGAGGCTCATGTATCCGACATAGACGAGGGGGAAGGCCAGCAGGGGGAGGGCCTGAATCCTCCTCTCCCTCACCAGGGCCACCGCGCCGGCCACAGCCAGCGCGCCCGCCGTCATGGCGAGGATCGGATACCGGGAGAGCGCCGCGCAAAACAGATACTCACCGGCGGCGCGCAGGTGCGGCATGCCCGGTTCGATGGAGTGGCCGCCGGGGTGCCCCACCTCGTGATAGTGATTGTACTCGGCCCGTACGTCGGTGAGGAAGCGCGTGTATTCGAGCAGCGTCCCCGGGGTCGTGATCAGGTAGGCGGCGGCGAAGACGGCGAGCGCGCCCGCCACGGCGCGCAGGACCCCGGCGGCGCGGCGCACGGTCTGACGAGCGACGACGGCGGCGCACAGGCAGACCGGCAATAGGAGGGCGCCGCCCGGATACTTGGTCCCGCAGGCGAAGCCGGCGGCTCCGGCCGCCACCCAGGACCACCGCGGTGAGCCTCGCGAGAGGGCGAGGTGCATCGCGAGGAGAGTCAGGGCGCCGAGCTGCATCATCACGGCGTCGGGCGCGATCCAGCGCGCGTGATAGCCGACCTCCCACGAGAAGCCGACGAGGCCGGCGGCGAGCGTGGCCTGGAAGCGGCTCTTCTGTGAATCCCAAACGAGCCAGTAGACCCACACCACCGCGAGCAGCGAGACGAGGAGGAAGACCACCCGCGTACGGAGGAGGAAGTCGTGGCCTCCGATCAGCGTCCCGAGGGCCAGCGGGCGATCGCTGGAGCCGCGGAGGGAGGGCAATAGGCTCATGGAGACGATCTCCCGGGCGGCGCTGGCCAGGCTCAGACCGAAGGAGACCGAGGGGTAGTTGTACCAGCGCGGGAGAAGCTCGCCGCGGGCGAGAGCCTCCTTCACCACGCGAATCATGGTGGGCTCGTCCCAGTGGCTCCCGAAGTCGATCCCGATGATCCCGGCGTAGCCGGCGACGAGCAGGACGACCGCGAGGCCGAGGTGCGACAGCGCGCTCTCGGCGAGCGCGAGCGCCCGCCTCGCCCACGTCCGAAGGTGGTTTGTCATGAGCCCCGAAGAGCGAAGGAGTCTTTACCGAAAGAGAGCCACGGCGCGGGCCCGCCGGCTCAAAATGAATCGTGATCCGCGGATGAGCCGCGCGGGCGCCCTCGTGGCTCTCTCACGATCGGTCAGAGATCGAGGCCGACTCCGACCCTCACGCCCAGCATCGCGCCGGCGACGGCGCCCGCCTCGCGGGTCTCGGCGAGGAGGGTGACCCCGCGAAGGACGGCGCCCCCGCGGAGGGCGGCGTGGAGCCAGAGCCGATCGCCGAGGGGAGCGCGCGCCATGGCCGCGAGGGAGGCCGCCGCGATGAACGCGCTGCCGCTCTCCTCGCGCACCCCGGCGTTGAAGGCGTGCCCCTGGGCCCAGACGCCGCCCAGCTCCACCTCGGGGCCGACCTCGAGGATCGCGCGGGAGATGGAGAAGGAGCCGGCGAGGCCGAGCGCGCCGGAGCCGAGCTGCACGCTCACCGAGCCGAGGCGATCGAAGCTGGAGCCCGCGAGCGCCCCGCCGTCGAGGGTCAGGCGCAAGGGGACGCGCGGCGAGAAGGCGATGGAGGCGCCGAGGCGTCCTCCTTCGGCGTGGAGGTGGCCGACGAGGGCGCGTACCTCGAAGCCCGCCGAGAGGTGAGCGCGGGCCGGCGGAGGGGGCGGGGCCGGTCTGAAGGGGGCTGGCGGCGCGACAGGTAGGGGCGCGGGAGGGGCCTCGCAAGGGACGGCGGGGAGGGGGGCGACGACGGGCGGCACGGTGACGCTGGCGGAGGGCGCGATCTCGGGCCAGCCGGCGCGCACCAGCTCCGCCGCGGCGAGGGCGAGGAGCCGTGGTCGAAGCGGCGGCGGCGCGTCACCTACGAACACCGTCCGCCGCGAGGTCTTGCGCGTGGCGGCCGAGCCGAGGACGAGCGCGACCTCACGGGTCCGCGCGTCGCAAGGCGTGACCTCGACGGCCACCCACGCCTCCGGCGCGCCCTCCCTGGGATCGGCATCGTTCGAGCCCCAACCGACGCCGTCTTCACGCAGCTCGATCTGGAGGAGGGACGCGAACGCCGAAGCGTCGAAGGGGGGCGCGGCGCACGCCGGGGGCTCGAGGCGAACGCGGGCCGGCGAGGGGGCTCGGGCGGCGGGCGGCGGGGCCTGGGATCGCGCGGCCTCGGCGTGGAGGAGGAGCGCCGCCGCGAGGGCGAAGGCTACTCGCGCCCCGCCCAAGCGCGGACCTCCGCGAGGCGGCCGCCGCTCGGGTAGCGGGCCTCGTACTCGGCCGCGGCCGCGAGCGCGCCGGGCTTGTCGCCGGCCCGAGAGCGCGCCTCGACGACGCGCGCGTAGGCGTCCTCGCGGAGGCCCTGCGGCAACCCCATCGCGATCGCGCGCGAGAAGGTCTGCGCGGCGGCCGCCGCCTGCCCCAGGGCGCCGAGCTGGACTCGACCGAGGGTGAAGCAGGCCATGGAGGCGCGCGGGTCACCGCTCTTCTCGTTGATCACGCGCATCAAGGGGGCGACCGCCTCGCTCGAGTGGCCCGAGAGCCGCGCGACGTCGGCGAGGAGGAGCAGGTCGTCGACGCTCGCCGTCGAGGTCTCGCGGGCGATGCCGGAGGGCGGGATGGATCGATACGCCTCCTTGAAGTCGCCCTGGCGCGCGAGCTCGCGCCACGGCTCGCGCTCCTCGCCGGCGGGGGCGCGCCGAGGGGACGGCGGCAGGCTCGAGGACGCTGCGCTCGGGGGCGCGGGCAGCGCGAGGCTCGGGGCCGCCTCGCTCGACGCCGTGGCCTTCGGCGGCGCGGGCTCGAAGGTGCCGTCGTCGAGCGCCAGCGACTCGCCCGCCGTGAGCCGCTGGATGCGGTCAGGGACCCGCTCTCCGCGGACCAAGACCACGCCATGCTCGACGGTGACCTTACCCCGATGGGGCCCGCGCTCGATGGTGAAGCGCGTCCCCACGACCTCGACCGTGGCGAGGCCGAGCTCGATGATCCAGCGCCGCGGGCCGCCCGGCCGCACGTCGAAGGTGACGCGGCCCTTCTCGAGCAGCGTGACCAGCGAGGTCGAGGTGTTGGACAGCGTCTGGAGGCGCGCGCTCGGGTCGACGAGGAGCGTCGAGCCGTCGTCGAGATCGACGCGCCGTCGGGCCGCGCCGTCGAGCGCCGCGCCCTCGACGTCGGTGAGCTCGGCGCCGCTTGCCTGATGAAGCGGTCCCGCGTCGCGGTGGAAGGCGAAGCGCCCGAGGAGCCCGAGCGCGATGCAGGCCGCGATCGCGAGGGCCACCCGGGCGCTCCGGGACGAGGCGCGGGCCTGCCGGTGCGCGCGGCGCTTGCCGATGGACCGCCACATGTGCTGGATGGTCCCCTCGTCGAGGGGGACCTCGGCGACCTTGCGCAGGGGGGCGCGCAGCTCGCTCATTGGGACGGCTCCCCCACCGAGACGTGGAAGCGCACGCGCGCGTCGGCGGCGGCGATCCAGCGCTTGGCGGTGGCGACCGAGCAGCCCAGGATGCGCGCCACGTCGTCGAGGGGCTCGCCCTCCACGTAGCGGAGCATCCACGCGAGGCGGTGCTCGCTCTCGAGGCTCATGAGCACGCGGTCGAGGAGCACGAGCTCGGCCCTCGCCTCCGGTCCGACCTCGGCCCCGGCGATCGACTCGAGGGTCGCGTCGTCGACGCTGGAGTCGAGGCGCAGGAGGCGGAGGAGCTTCTTCCGGCGGAAGCGGCGCCGCGCCTGGCTGACGGCGATCTGCGCGAGCCAGGCGCGCACCGCCCCGCCCTCGCGGAGAGTGCCGATCTGCTCGAGGGCGATGGCGAAGGTGTCTTGTACGACGTCCTCCGCCTCGACGCTGTTGCGGAGGAGCCTCGTCGAGAGCCCGAACACGTAGCCCACGTAGCGGCGATAGAGCTTCTCCTCGGCCCAGCCGTCGCCGCCTCGAATGCGCGCGACCAGCTCCCGGTCCTCGACCTCGTCCGCGGAGGGCAGGGCGCGGACCCCGCCGGCCCGCAGCGGGGCGGGGAGGGTGTTCGGGAGGTCGCGGGCCTTGGCGGAGCGCATGCCGTGCGTGGGAGGAGAGCCGTGGGCGCGGGACAATGGCTCATCTTTCTTCGGCGCGCCCCCTTCGTGAGCCGCTCCTCGGTGCTCGCGGCTCTTCCTCGCATGAACCTGCGGGTCCTTTGCTCCGTGGCGCTCCCGGGCCTCCTGGCGCTGTCGGCCTGCAACGCCGAGCTCGACGTGCTCGGGGTGGGGGGCGCGGGCAGCGCCGGGGAGGCGCCGGGCGCGGGGGGCAATCCGGTCTCCTCCCATGCCTCCACGACGACGACGGCGATGGCGGCGACCGGCGGCGGGGCGGGGGGCTCGGGGGGCGACGACGGCGGGACCGTGGGCGACGCCGACGCGGGGGCCCATCCCGACGCCGGGGCTCACGACGCCGCGTTCGAAGCGACCGACGCGGGCGACGCCGGCGAGCCGACCGACGGAGGGAGCGAGCCGGACGCCGCCGACGCCTCGTCCATGGCCGGCGCCGAAGGCATGTGGATGGCTGGTTTCTGACCAGCCGCTCAGCGCGCCGCGCAGTGGCGGGGGAGGGTGACGCGGAAGGTGGTCCCCGCGCTCTCGGTGGACTCGACGGTCACGTCGCCCTCGTGGGCCCGGGCGATCTGCTGGATGATGTAGAGCCCGAGCCCCAGCCCCTTGCTGCGCGCGATGCGGCCCTTGCCCTGCTGGAAGGGCTCGAACATGCGCGGCAAGAGCTCGGGAGAGATATGGCCCTGGTTGTGGACCGAGAGGGTCACGGCCTCCGCCGCGCTGCCGTCGACCACCACGTCGATGGGCGTATTCGCCTTGCCATGGCGGAGCGCGTTGCCCACCAGGTTGGAGACGATCTGGGCGACGCGCGAGGCGTCCCACTCGCCCCGCGTGTCGCCGTGGAAGCGCACGGTGAGCTCGCGCTCCGGGTGGGTCGTCTGGAGCTCGGCGACGGCCTTCATCGTGACCGACGAGATGTCGGTGGAGCGCCGGTCGATGGGGATCCCGCCGGCGAGCCGCGCGCGCGAGAGATCGAAGAGGTCGTCGAGGATGCGCTGCATCCGCGTGCCGCTCGAGTGGATGGACGTGGCCACCTCGGCGGCCATCGGATCGCTGGATCCCGCGAGGACCTCGGCCGACATGAGCACGGCGCCGAGGGGATTGCGGAGGTCGTGGCTCACCACCGCCAACAGCTCTTCGTTGAGCCTCAAGGTGTCTTGAAGCCGCTGCCGCTGTCGATGGAGGCCGAGAAAGACGCGGGCCTTGTGCTGGAGGATGCGGGGCTCGATGGGCTTCAAGAGGAAGTCGACGGCCCCCGAGTCGTAGCCCTGAAAGATGCGCAGGCGGTCCTGGATGCCGGCGGTGACGAAGATGATGGGCACGTGGCGCGTTCGCTCGGCGCCGCGCATCAGCTCGGCCAGCTCGAAGCCGCCCATCTCCGGCATCTGGACGTCGACGAGGGCGAGGGCGAAGTCGTGCACCAGGAGCAGCTCCAGGGCCTCGCGCGCCGAGCGGGCCTGGAGGAGCTCGACGCCCTCCTCGCGGAGGATCATCTCGAGCGCGAGCAAGTTCTCCTCCAGATCGTCGACCAGCAGGATCTTTGCAGTGCTCATGAGTGACTTCCTGACGTGAGCGAACGGAGGGCCTCGGCGATCTCCGCGAGCGTGCCGACGAATTGAGGTGTGGCGACCGCCATCGCGGCGAGGGGCATGCTGTCGACCTCGGCCTCGCTCGGGGTCTGGACGAGCACCACGCCCCCCGCGCCGCGCACGGTGGCGGCCCCCGCCGCCCCGTCGTCGTTGGCACCCGTCAGGATCACGGCGGCGAGGGACGCGCCGTAGACGTCGCTCGCCGATTGAAAGAGCACGTCGATGGAGGGGCGCGACCAGCGCACGGGCGCCTCCACCGACAGGCTGAAGGTGCGATCGGGCTCGACGAGGAGGTGGTAGTCGGGCGGCGCAAACCAGATCCCCGGGGTCACCGCCTGTTTGTCATCCGGCTCGGCGACCGGCAGGGCGCAGCGGGGAGCGAAGATGTCGGCGAGCAGGCTGGCGTGCCGCGGGGTGAGGTGAACGACCACGATGACCGGGATGTCGAGGTCCGCCGGGAAGGCGGGCAGGAGAACCTTGAGCGCCTCCACCGCGCCGGCCGACGCGCCCACCACGATGGCGTCGATGCGAGCGACGTGCGTCACCGAAGAGGCGCTCAGCATCGCTGGTACCACTTCTCACCCGGGACCAGCGCCCGGAACTGCGCCGCGAGATCGGAGAACTGCAGCGACTCCTTGGCGCCCAGCCCCAGGTACCCGCGGCGCACCAGGGAGTCTCGCATGAGCTTGAGGGCGCGTTCGCGCAGCGGCTTGTCGAAGTAGATGAGCACGTTGCGGCAGGAGACGACGTGCACCTCGGCGAACACGCTGTCGGTCGCCAGGCTGTGGTCGGAGAAGACGACCTGCTTCCTGAGGGTGCCGTCGAAGGCCACGGCCCCATAGTGCGCCGTGTAGTGGTTGGAGAGCGAGCCCTTACCCCCCGAGAGGCGGTGGTTTTCGGTGAAGGCCGGCGCGCGGTCGAGCGCGTAGATGCCCGCCTCGGCCTTGCGGAGGGCCTCGGGGTTGATGTCGGTCGCGTAGATGATGGTGCGATCGAGCAGCCCCTCCTCGCGGAGGAGGATGGCCGTCGAGTAGACCTCTTCGCCGGAGCTGCAGCCGGCGATCCAGATCTTCAGCGAGGGGTAGGTGCGGAGCACCGGCACGATCTCGCGCCGGAGGGTCGCGAAGTAGCTGGGGTCGCGAAACATGTCGCTGACCTGCACCGAGAGAAACTGGAGCAGGGCCGCGAAGACCTGCGGGTCGCGCAGCACCGCGTCCTGCATGGCCGAGAGCGTCGAGTAGCCCAGGCTGTCCTTCGCCGAGGTCAGCCGGCGCTTGAGTGAGGCGATGGAGTACTCGCGGAAGTCGTACTGGTAGCGCAGGAAGATCGCCTCGAGGAGGAGGCGTAGCTCGATGTCTTCGGGCCGGACCGCCGCGCTCATTTGGGCATCCAGACGCGCATGAGCGAGAGGAGCATCTCGACGTCGAGGGGCTTGGCCAGGTAGTCGTTGCAGCCGGCGTTGAGGCAGCGCTCCTGATCGTCGCGCATGGCCTTGGCGGTGAGGGCGATGATGGGGAGCCTCGCGAGCTTGCCGCCCCGCTGGCGGATGGCCTTGGTGGCCGCCAGGCCATCCATCTCCGGCATCATGATATCCATGAGCACCAGATCGACGTCGGGGTTGGCGTCGAGCATCGACAGGGCCTCGAGCCCGTTGCGCGCGAAGATCAGGTTCGCGCCCTTGGGCTCCAGGATGCTCGTCAGGGCGAAGATATTGCGAACGTCGTCCTCGGCCACGAGGATCTTGCGCCCCGCGAACACCGTCTCGCGGTCGCGCGCCTGCCGCAACATGCGCTGGCGGTCGGCGGGGAACTGCGACTCCACCTGGTGGAGGAAGAGCGAGACCTCGTCGAGGAGGCGCTCGGGCGATCGCACGCCTTTGACGATGATCGAGCTCGAGTAGCGCCGGAGCCGGTGCTCGTCCTCGGGGGAGAGCTGGCGGCCCGTGTAGACGATGACCGGCGGAAACGAGTGGCGCTCGTCGTGCGCCATCTTCTCGAGCATCTCGAAGCCGCTCGCGTCGGGGAGCGCCAGATCGGTGACCACGCAATCGAAGGTGCTGGAGGAGAGCTGCTCGAGGGCGGCCGCCACCGTGTCGACCGACACGATCTCGACGTCCTCGGTCTGCAGGAGGCTCTTGATGGCCTCCCGCTGCACCTTGTCGTCCTCGACCACGAGCAGGCGGCGCATCCTCGAGAACCGGCCGCGGAGCTCCTTGAGCACCGCCACCAGATCATCGTGGTTGACCGGCTTCATGAGGTAGCCGGCCGCGCCCATGGACAGCGCCTCTCGCGTGTGGTCCTCCGCCGAGACGACGTGAATGGGGATGTGGCGCGTCGCCATGTTCTGCTTGAGCCGATCGAGCACCGAGAGGCCCGAGTGGTCGGGCAGCTTCATATCGAGGACGATGGCGCTGGGGGCGTGGTCGAGGGCCAGGCGCACACCATCGTTGGCGGAGTGCGCGATGAGGATCTGAAAGTCGAGCTTGCGCCCGAGCGTCGCCAGGATGTCGGTGAAGGGGACGTCGTCCTCGATGATGAGGAGAACGCTCCGTTGCTTGTCGAGCCGCTCGCGATCGTCGGCCGGCGTGGCGGGGCGCGCGGCCGCGATCTCGTGCTTGGGAGAGGGTGCCGCCGAGGGAGCGGCCGTGGTCCGAGCGGCCGCCCGCGGCTCCGGCCGTGGCTCGGGGCGCCGCGCCACCGCCGCTTTGTCGGCGACCTTGGGCAAGGTGAGGGTGAACGTGCTGCCCACCCCGGGGGTGCTCTCGAGGCGCAGGTCGCCGCCCAGGTGCTTGGCGAGCTCGCGCGAGATCGAGAGCCCGAGGCCCGTCCCGCCGAACTTGCGGTTGGTGGTGGCGTCGGCCTGGCGGAAGGCCTCGAAGACGGCCTCTTGTTGCTGCGGCGCGATCCCGATGCCGGTGTCGCGGACCGCCATCGTGAGCTGGCCATCGGCGCCCCCGATCCGCAGCTCCACGCTGCCCTTCTCGGTGAACTTGAAGGCGTTCGAGAGCAGGTTCTTGAGGATCTGCTGGACGCGGTGGGAGTCGGTCTCCACGACCTCGCTCGGGTCGTCGGCGAGGATCTGGAAGGCGAGCCCCTTTTGCTGGGCGATGGGCTCGAAGGTGCGCGTCACCGGCTCGAGGAGATCCTTGATCGCCACGCGCTCCGTGTGGATGTCGACCTTGCCCGCCTCGATCTTCGACAGATCGAGGATGTCGTTGATGAGCAGGAGCAGGTCGTTGCCCGCCGAGTAGATGGTCTTGGCGAACTTCACCTGCTCGGCGGTGAGGTTGTCGTCCTTGTTGTCGGCCAGGAGCTTGGCGAGGATGAGCGTGCTGTTGAGCGGCGTCCTCAGCTCGTGAGACATGTTGGCAAGGAACTCGGACTTGTACTGGCTCGCGCGCGTGAGGCTCTGGGCCTTGTCGGCCAGCTCGCGCTGGACTCGTTGGAGCGCGTCGCGCTGCGACTCCAGGTCGGCGTTGGAGGCCTCCAGCTCCTCCTTGCGCTCCTCGAGCTGGGCTTGCGCGGCGCGGAGGGCGTCGCTCTGCTCCACCAGCTCTTCGTTGGCGACGCGCAGCTCCTCTTGTTGAACCTGCAGCTCTTCGCCCTGACGCTGGGATTCTTCGAGCAGGTCGCGGAGGCGCCCGCGATAAGCCGCCGAGCGCACCGCGACGCCGAGCGTCTCCCCCACGCGCTCCAACAGCTCGAGCACGCGCGGCTCGACGCTCTTGAGGAAGCCCAGCTCCACGATGGCTTGCGTCTCGCCCTCCACCGCCGCGGGGATGAGCACCACCTCGACCGCGGCCCGCTCCGCCGTGCCCGAGCGCACCCGCAGCAGGTCGGCGGGGGCGTCCTTGACCCGCATCAGCTTCTTGTTGCGCGCGACCTGGCCCACGAGGCCCTCACCGTCGGCGAACCTCTCCGGAGAGGAGGGGTCGAGCGCATAGCCCGCGGCGCG
>FTCO01001335.1_pt1 | contig 22846 bp, 17 predicted proteins | sample 1639701 | NCBI WGS metagenome assembly FTCO01 (sample SAMEA3914869, study PRJEB12502) | metagenome | biome: forest; material: soil | place: USA | collected 2012-03-12 | depth 0.1 m | reverse complement strand
CTCTGGTGCTGGGGCCGCAACCTCTATGGTCAGGCCGGCGATGGGACCACGACGCCCAAGTCGACGCCCATTCCGGTCACCAGCCTGGGCAACAGTGTTGCGGAGGTCGCCGTCTCCGACTGGGTGACCTGCGCGCGCAAGACCGACGGCACCCTCTGGTGCTTCGGATACAACTCCGGCGGCGAGGTCGGTGATGGCACCACCGATTCTCCGAAGCTCGCGCCCACCCAGGTGAACGCGCTCGGAAACACGGTGAGGCGAATTGCGGCCCAAGATGACGTTTACGCCATCCGGGCCGACGGGAGTCTATGGTCCTGGGGCGTCAATTATTTTGGCGAGCTGGGCAACTCGACCCCTAACGGAATGGTCGGGGGGACCCCTGGCCAAGTGCTGGTGATCGGCAACACCGTCGTCGAGGTCGCCGCCGGCGACTCCGGGGCGTGCGCGCGGAAGGCCGATGGCAGCCTCTGGTGCTGGGGAAACAACACCTTTGGTGATTGTGGCGACGGGACCCAGACCTCGCCGCGGACCAGCCCTGTCGAGGTGGTGAATTTCACGACCGGCGCCCTGCAAGTCGCCAAGGGGCACGGGCATGGTTGTGCCATCAAGACCGGAGCATCCCTGTGGTGCTGGGGCCTCGACAACGAAGGTCAGCTCGGGAACGGCGCGACGAGCAACAACTACTTCTCCTCGCCCATCCACGCGACTGCCATCACGGACCCGGTCGCGCAGGTGGTCACCGGCGGAAACACCACCTGTGTGTTGAAGACCGACGGGACCGTGTGGTGCTTTGGCGACAACCTCGACGGGCAGCTCGGCAACGGGACGAGCGGCTCGACGACGACCACGGCGACCCCGGTGAAGGTGCTGCTGAGCTGCCCTTGAAGGCTCAGGGGCGGACGGCGCGCGCGACGACGAGGATGCGCCCCTGAGCCGAGTCCGCCAGATAGGCATTGCCGGCCTGGTCGGCGACCACGTTGCGAGCGCCGGGGGAGGTGGTGGCGGAGGCGGTGACGGTGAGGGAGCCGTCCTCGCCGAGCCGCGCCACCGCGAGCTTCTGGTCCTTGCCGGCGGCGACGTAGACCTCGTGGCGCGCCGGGAGGAAATCGATGTTGTCGATCCCCGCGCCGAGAGGCAGCGTCGCGGTCCGGCGGCCGTCATGCGCGCCATCCAGCGAGACCAGGTGATCGGTGCAGGCGACCACCACGAAGCGTGAGGCCGGGTCCACGATCAGGCCGCGGGGGCCGGCCTCTCCACATTGCGGATCCCAGGTCGCCGAGACGCGCCGCGCTCGGACGTCGATGGCGAGCGTTCGATCGGCGTCCTCGAAGCTCGTATAAAAGACGCCGCGTTGCTCGTCGACCGCGTAGCCCTCGGGCTGACCCTGGAGCGCGATCTTGCCGTGGAGCGCGGGCGCGGCCGGGTTCGTGACGTCGAGGATCGTGATCGATTGATCCCGCGGCGTGGTGACCCAGACCTCCTTGGTCGTGCTCACGTACGCGAGGCCATCGGGGGGCGTGGGGAGCGCGACACAGGCGCCCTTCCGGAGCGTTCGAGCGTCGATGGCACAGACCTGGGAGTCGGCTCGATTGCCCACGTAAGCAAAGCCTTCTCCGAGGGTCACCGAGCTGGGCCCGACCACGCGCTTCTTGCCGTCGCGCTCCACCTCGGCGGTGGGGAAGCCCTCGATGCGGGTGATCTTGTCGGTGGCCGTCTCGATGACATCGACGCTGCCCGTGTTACCGGCCGGAACCCAGACGCGGCCCGCGGGCCGATCGCACGCGAGGTAGTCCATCGAGACCCCCGCCGGGCCGCCGCCGGGGAGGACGAGCGATCGCACCACCAGGGGAGCAGCCGGCTCCCGCGGCGAGGGCTTGTCGAGGGCGCCGGGGCTGGCGCCGCAGCCCAGCGCGAACACGACCGCGCAGAGGAGGATGGTGGTTACCTTCACGGGCCCCGACCCTAGTGGTAAACGGGCAGCGCTCGCCGGCCGATCTCCTCTCGGGCGCGAGGAAAAGCGCCCAAGGACCGACCTCGTCGGGAGAGGTGCTAGGCTGCGGGCTCGAAGGGGTGCCGATTTGATGCCGCGTGACGATGACGAGCCCGAGCGCCCCGGTGTCGGAAGCGTGGTGCGGGCAGCGCTGCTCGGCGTCGGGATCTCGGCGCTCGGCGCCTGCGCCGTCACCGTGCCCGACTACGCGCTCGGCTCGGGAGGCTCGGGGGGCGCCTCGACCGGGAGCGCGAGCCATGGCACCGGGGGCAGCGCGACCTCGACCACCGGCTCCGGGAGCAGCGTGACCGCCACCGCGAGCAACGGTCCTGGGGGCACCGCCTCGAGCACGGCGAGCGCGGGCACCGGCGGGGCCGGGGGCAACGGGGGGGACGCCAGCTCGAGCAGCGTCGCTTCGAGCGCCTCTTCGAGCAACGGAGCCTCGAGCGCCGTCGCGAGCAGCGCCTCGTCGAGCTCATCGGCCTCGAGCGGGGCCAGCAGCGGGAGCGGAGGGGCGTCGCCCTGCGTGGCGGAGATCTCGGCCTCGTACAGCCACACCTGCGCGCGCAAGGTCGACGGCACGCTCTGGTGCTGGGGCGACAACACCGCCGGCCAGATTGGCGACGGGACCACCACCTCGCCCAGGGCGACGCCGGTGCAGATCACGGCGCTCGGGAGCTCGGTGGCGCAGGTGGCGACGACGCGCGACCGCACCTGTGCCCGCAAGACCGACGGGACCCTCTGGTGCTGGGGCCGCAACACCTACGGCGAGATCGGCGACGGCAGCACGGGTGGGATCAAATCGGCTCCGACTCGGGTCGTGGCGCTGGGCAGCGATGTGGCGGAGGTCTCCACGGGTGCCAGCGCCACCTGTGCTCGCAAGACCGACGGCACCGTCTGGTGCTGGGGGAACAACTCCGCGGGCACCCTCGGCGACGGCACCACCGTCTCCCCGAAGCCCAACCCCACCCAGGCCGTCGCGCTCGGCAACACGGTGTCCCACGTGTCCGTCAGCTCCACCGGCTGCGCGATCAAGGCCGACGGGACACTCTGGTGCTGGGGATACAATGTCTTCGGCCAGCTGGGCGATGGAACCATGGTGTCCCCGAGGCCGACGCCTGCTCAGGTGGTCGCGCTCGGCAACACCGTCGCCGAGGTGGTGACGGCCGACAACCAGGTGTGCGCACGCAAGACCGACGGCACCGCCTGGTGCTGGGGATACAACGGAGTCGGCCAGCTCGGCGACGGCACGACCACCACGCCGCGCCCCACCCCCGAGCAGGTGGCACCCCTCGGCACCTCGGTCACGCAGATCGCCTCGGGATACGACCACTCGTGTGCCATCAAGACCGATGCCTCGCTTTGGTGCTGGGGGTCCAACGTTCAAGGCCAGCTCGGAAACGCCGATCCGACCAGCACCCCTTACCCTTTGCCGCTTCAGGCGTCGGCCGTGTTCCCCCACGCCATCATTGGCGTCGCCACCGGCAGCTCCCACACATGCGCGCTGGAGGGCGATGGAACGGTCTGGTGCTTCGGGGACGACTCCTATGGAGAGCTCGGCGACGGGCCGGTCGTCGCGACCATGGCGACCCCCGTGAAGGCCGCCCTGACTTGCCCCTGACCGGGGGAACCGGCCGCCTCCTCACCAGCTGCGGCCCTCCCCGTCACCCTGGCTGGCTCGAGGCGCTCTCCCTCGTCGTCTTGGCCGGCGGGCTTGGTCGCCGGCGCTCCGGTCGAGGGGCGGGATGGCCGGCCGGCGACCACGATGGTAGCATCGCTTTCAACGTCGCTTCACCTTGCTCATGGAGGCTTCTTCAATGACCGCTCGCTCGTGGATACCGCGCGCCTTGCTTCCTTCCCTCGCCCTGCTCGCCGCCTGCGGCAGCGCGGACTCGAGCCTCTTCGGCGGCGGCGGCCACTCCGCGACCAGCTCGAGCCACAGCGCCGCCTCCGGGACAGGAGGCGGCGACTCGTGCAAGGCCGGCGGCAAGGCCTGCGCGGCGTTCTCCGAGTGCTGCAGCGGCACCTGCGCCAACGATGTGTGCACGGCATGCGGGCAAGAGGGCGAGTCGTGCGACGGCGGCTGTTGCAATGGGCTCACCTGCCAGGACGGCGTATGCGCCACCTCCTGCGCGGCTTCGGGCGCGAGCTGCACCGCGTCGGACGACTGCTGTTCGAAGATTTGCAGCAACGGTGTCTGCGGCGCCTGCGGGCAGGCTGGAGAGACCTGCACCCTCGCCAGCGAATGCTGCTCCCAGAGCTGCAGCCAGGGCAAGTGCGGCTCGGCCTGCGCGGAGCAGGGCGGCGCCTGCAAGGCCGACGGCGACTGCTGTGGCGGGACCTGCAGCGGCGGGGTGTGTGGTGCAGCTCCCACCTGCCAGCCCGTCGGCGGTGCGTGCACGGCGACGGCGCTGTGTTGCTCCGGTTCGACCTGCCAGAACGGTGCTTGCCAGGTCTCATCGTCGACGTGCTCCGGCAACATCGATTGCAACTCGTGGTACAGCGACGCGAGCCTGTCTTACACGCAGATTTCGTGTGACGCGCAGACCTACGCGGGGCAGCTCATCTCGTGTCTCTGCATGTACTGCGGCGGGGCGTGCATCGATCAGCAGACCTGCGAGGCCGCCTGGAAGGCGAACACTTCGATCAGCGATGACTGCCAGAGCTGCACGAACGCCATGCTGCAGAGCACCTGCCTCGGGTACGTGGAGTCGTGTCAGGCGAATTGAAATCGCTGCGGGCGAGGGTAACCTCGGGGCCATGGAGCTCGTCGTGCGCGCGGAGGCGGTCGGGCTCACCGATCCCGGGGAGCGCGCGCACAACGAAGATGGCTTCGGCACCTTCCCCGAGCTCGGCCTCTTCGTGGTCGCGGACGGCCTCGGGGGCGGCTCCCGGGGCTCGCCGGCCGCGGTCGCCATCGAGGCCATCGCGGCCCGGTATGCCGAGGGCCCAGCCGGGCTCGACGCGCTGGCGGCGGCGATCCAGGCCGGCAATGCGGCCATCCTCGCGCTCGCGGAGCGCGAACCGAGCTTTCATGGCTGCGGGGCGACGGTGGCGGCCCTCGCCTTGGCGGGTGACCGGGCCCTCACGGCGCACGCCGGCGATTGCCGAGCATACCGGCGCCGCGATGGATCGCTCCGCCAGCTCACCGAAGATCACTCGCTGCTCCGCGACTACGCGAAGATCAGGCGCCTCTCGGCCAAAGAAATGGACGCCTTCCCCCACAAAAACGTCGTCACCCGCGCGTTGGGCCTGATCGCCGACATCGATGTGGATTTGCGGATCGGCCCGGCACGCGCCGACGATCTCTACCTACTCTCGACCGACGGGTTGCACGCCAAGCTGCCCTGGGAGCGCATCGATGAGATCCTGAGCGGCGCCACGCCCCGCGAGCTCGCTTCCTACCGCGAGAGCCCGCGGGTCGACCTCGAGACGATGGCCGGGCGCCTCGTCGCCTCGACCAATGCGATGAAGGGCACCGACAACATCACCTGCCTTCTCGTGCGGGTGAGCTGAGCTGAGGACGAGGACCATGAAGATCGAGGGCGTTCCTTTTCAAACCACCGACTGGACCGGGGTCCCCGCCACCGAGCATCCGGGCGAAGCGGGCGTCGCCCGCTGGCGCACGGTGGAGCAAGGCAACCTCAGGGTGCGAATGGTCGAGTACTCGCCTGGATACGTGGCCGACCACTGGTGCGAGCGCGGCCACGTCATCCTCGTCCTCGAAGGGGAGCTGATCACCGAGCTACGCGACGGCCGCAGCTTCGTGGTCGGCCCTGGCTCGAGCTACCAGGTGGCCGACGGCGACGGGGCCCATCGCTCCCGGAGCCCGAAGGGCGCTCGGCTCTTCATCGTCGATTGACGCCCTCGGCGGGCTCGACCCTCAAACCTGAGCGGCGCCGCCGTCCACGAACAGCTCGGTGCCGGCGATGAAGCTGGCGTCGCTCGAGGCGAGGAAGGCGACCACCTTGGCGATCTCCTCGGGCTCACCCATGCGGCCCAGCGGGACCATGGAGCTGAACTGCTCCTTCATCGCCTTCTTGGTCTGCTCGTCGGGCGCGAGCCCATCGAAGCCCGGCGTCTGGATGGGACCGGGGCTGACCACGTTGACGCGAATCCCGCGCTCCTTGAGGTCCGAGGTCCAGGTGCGCGCGAAGGAGCGGACGGCCGCCTTGGTGGCGCTGTAAACCGACATGCCCGGGTAGCCCTTGGAGGCCACGATGGAGGCATTGAGGATCACGACGCCGCCCTTGGGCAGGAGGGGGAGAGCCTTTTGCACGGTGAAGAACAGGCCCTTGACGTTGACGTCGAAGTGCTTGTCGAAGCTCTCCTCCGTCACCGCCTCGAAGGGCCCGGGCTCGGCGAGGGCCGCGTTGGCGAAGACGATGTCGAGGCGGCCCTTCTCCGCCTTGATCGCGGCGTAGAGGCGATCGAGATCGGCGAGCTTGCTGGCGTCGCCCTGCACCGCGGTCACGTTGCGGCCGATGAGCTTCACGGCGGCGTCGAGCTCCGGCTGCCTCCGGCCCGTGATGTACACGTAGGCGCCCCGACCGACCAGCTCCTTGGCGGTCGCGAGCCCGATGCCACTGTTGCCGCCGGTGACGAGCGCGATCTTGCCTTCGAGGTTGCTCATTGCAATTCTCCGTGACGAACGCCGGCTCTCGGATGTCGGAGCGCCGGTGGGATGGTTATGATGACGGGCGTCATCGTTGACGGCGGCTATGATGATCACGGTCATCGAAATGTAAAGGGAGCCCTCCCCCATGCGCATCACCGAGGAAGAAAAAGCCAAGAACCGCGCCCGGATCGTCGAGACCGCCGGCAAGCTCTTCCGCGAGCGAGGGGTCCAGGAGGTCGGCATCGCCGACCTGATGCGCGAGGCCGGCTTCACCCACGGCGGCTTCTACAACCACTTCGAGTCGAAGGAGGCCCTGGCGGCGGAGGTGTGCGCGACGAGCATCGCCAAGGGAAACCAGAGCTTCGCCGACGGTCTGCGGGGCGGTGATGCCGACGCTGCCTGGCGGCGCTTCGTGGAGGACTACCTGTCCCCGTCCCACCGCGACGACCCGGCCGGCGGCTGTACCATGGCCGCCTTGATGGGCGACGCGGCCCACGAGCCGACCGAGGTTCAGGCCACCATCGCCTGCGGGTCGAACGAGCTGGTGGAGCTGATCGCGGGCTACTTCTCGAGGCGCTACCGTCTCGATGCCGCCGCAGGTCGCCGGCGCGCCATCGAGGCGGTGACGCAGATGCTCGGAGCGCTCTCCCTCTCCCGGGCCATGGTCCGCGCCGACCGGAAGATGGCCGACGAGGTCATCGCTGTCTGTCGAGAGAAGCTCACGCGTTGAGCCAGCGCGCGGCGATCTCGTCGAGGAGCCTCGCCACCTCGTCCGCGGCCTCGAGCTGCGGGTAGTGTCCTACGCCACGAAGCTCGTGGACGATGGCCTTGGGGGCGCGCGGTCGGATGGCGTCGAGCATGTGCTTGCCTGAAACCGGATCGTCGAGACCCCAGAGGAGCGCGTGGGGAATCGCCGACGCTTCGAACGCAGCCACGAGGCGCTCGCGGCGCCGCTTGCGCTCCGCGATGTAGCGGAGGAGCCTGGGCATGACCCACAGCCCCCCGTCGCTCGAGATCGCCTCCCAGGTATCGTCGTCGGGGAGGCTTTCCTTGCGCGTCAGAACTTCACGGAGCGCGCGGAGCACGGCGTCGCGACGCATCAGTCGCGGCCCGACGAGGCGACCGATGGGGCTCGCCAGGAAGCGTTGCATGGGCCTCGGACGGTGCTGGTCGGGATCGATGCCGCCGTTGAGAAAGATGACGCCTGCCAAGCTGAATGGCGCGCGAGGCGTCGAGCTCAGGTAGTCCTGACCGAGGGTGACCGCATAGTCGTGGGCGACGAGCACCGCGCGGGTGACCCCCACCGCCCTCACGACCTTGGCCAGGACCTCGTGCTGGAGCGCGTAGTCGTAGCGCCGCCTCGGCTTCGACGACGCGCCGAAGCCGAGGAAGTCGAAGCTCACGCAGCGGTATTGGGGGGCGAGCGACGCGATGACCGGCGCCCAGTCGTGGCTGCTCGTGGGGTAGCCGTGCGCGAAGAGGAGGGTCGGCTCAGCCGCGCCGTCGATGCGGTACCAGATCCTCTCGTCGCCGAAGGCGAGGTGGCGACCGCCGCTGAGCCATGCTTGCCTATTCAATGCGCTCCTCCGGTAGAGGATATCGCAGGTCGCCGCGAGCGTGGGCCGCGCAACCGAGCGCGCCTCCACCGAGGTCTCGGAGCGTCCCTTCAAGCAGACGCCGGGGCTCCCTGGCGGCGTCTTCGAGCCCCATCGCATACGGCGGCGCCGTCCGCCTGCGGTGGGGATCGCCGAGGTTGATGTCGAGCCCCATCGCGGTCCAGAACCGCAGGTCTCCCGAGAGCCCCCGGCCGTCGTCCGCCAGCGTCATCCAGCCCTCGGGGTCGAGGGCCGGCGACGCCTTCCTTGCCCCTCGCAGATGCATGGCATCGACGAGGAGGGGCTGGGCGACCCCGTGGGCGACGGGGGCTCCGTCCCCGAGCATCTCCGGGCGGCGACGAACGAGGTCACGCAAGGCCGGGATGATCTCCGGCCTCGGCTCGTGCTCTCGTTCGTCGACCGCTGAAGAGGGGCAGGTCGGTTCAGCGCCGGCGGCGGCGCGCCAGGCCGAAGGCCGTCAGGAGCAGGCCGAAGGCGGTCGCGCCCAGGCCTCCGTTCGAGTCGCCCGACGCAGGCTGCGCCGAGCAGTTGGGGCCGCCCCCGGCAGCGGTCACGACGGGAGGCTTCACGACCGGCTGCTTGCAGACGCCGCTCACGCACTGCTCGCCCTTCGAGCAGTCCGAGTCCGACTTGCAGCCGCTCGGCGGGATCTCGCAGATCTTGGTCGCCTCGTCGCAGTGGTCGTTCCGGCATTGCTCGTCGTTCGAGCAGGTGCCGTCGCCGGTCGCCAGCCCGCAGGTGTCGTCCTTCGGATCGCACACGCCGGAGAAGCAGACCCGCGTGCCCACCGTGGCCGAGCAGGTCGCCACGTCGGAGGGCGACTTGGGCAGGGGCTGGCCGTTGTCGAGCTTCGGCTGGCACATCCCGAGCGAGTTGCCGTCGGCGTCGCACCACTCACCCGTCGTGCAATCCGAGTCGACGTGGCAGCCGCTGGCGCAGAGCCCCGTCGTCGTGTCGCACTTGTCGGCGGCGTGACCGTTGCAGTCCGTGTCCGCCGAGCACTTGCCGCATTGGCCCGTCTTGCTTCCCGAGAGGAAGCAGAACGGGGCGTCCCCGGTCGGGCAGGCTTCGCTCGAGGTCGAGCCGTTGTCTCCGTTGCAGGGCACGCACGCATCGGAGGCCCCATCGCACACCGGCGTTCCGTTCGAGCACTGCGTCGAGTCCGTGCATTGGACGCAATTGCCCGAGCTCGTGTTGCAGACCGGCGTGGCGCCGGAGCAATCCGAGCTCGTCGTGCATCCGACGCAGAGCCCGGTCGAATTGCCGGTCGTCCCGCAGAGCTGCGAGCGGCAGACGGTGCTGCCGTTCGTCGGGTCGCACGGTCCGTCGCCGTTGGCGAGGCCGCACTCGTTGTCGGTCGCGTCGCACACCCCGCTCGTGCACACCAGCGCGCCGGCCGCGGAGGTGCAGGTGCCGTCCAGGGTCGGGCTCGCGTGCTTGGCGTCGGTGGGGACGGGCGTGCCGTTGGCGAGGGTGGGGACGCAAGCGTTGCTGCCCGCGTTGCACCAGTTGCCCGCGGCGCAGTCCGCGTCCACGTTGCAGCCGCCCACCGGCTCGCACATGCCGTTGGTGCTACAAGCGCCCGAGCGGCAAACGACCACCGCGGTGGCCGGGTCGCAAGGTCCGTCGCCGTTGGCGAGCCCGCACTCGGAGTCGGTCGCGTCGCAGACGCCGCTCTGGCATACGACGAGGGCCGCCGCCGTCGAGCACGTGCCGTCGAGCGTGGGATTCGTGTGCGGCGCGTCGACCGGCAGCATGCTCCCGTTGGCGAGCTGGGGCGTGCAGGTGTGCGTCGACTCCTGGCACCAGCTTCCCTTGGAGCAATCGAGATCGACGTTGCAGCCGCCCGCCTTCTCGCAGGTCCCATTTTGGCTGCAAGCGCCCGAACGACATACGACCGAGCCGGTCGCGATCGTGCAAGGCCCGTCGCCATCGGCGTAGCCGCAATCCGAGTCCTTGGTGTCGCAGACGGCGCTCTGGCACACCAGGACCGCCGCGGCCGTCGTGCAGGTGCCATCGAGCGTCGGCGTCGTGTGGGGAGCGTCCGTCGGGATGGCCGTCCCGTTGGTCAGCTTGTCCGAGCAGAGGTGGGCCGTCTCGTTGCACCACTTGCCGGCGGCGCAGTCGCCATCGACGTTGCAACCGCCGGCGGGCGCGCACGTGCCGTTGGTGCTGCACACGCCCGAACGGCAAACCGTCGGGGCAGTGGCGACGGTGCAGGGCCCGTCGCCGTTTGCCTCGCCGCACTTGTTGTCCGCCATATCGCAGACGCCGCTCTGGCAGACCAGGATCGCCGCCGCCGTCGTGCAGGTGCCGTCGAGCGTCGGGGCCGTGTGGGGAGCGTCCGTGGGGAGCGCCGTCCCGTTGGCGAGCTTGGCCGAGCAGGTGTGCGTCGACTCCCGGCACCAATTGCCCGCGGAGCAGTCACCGTCGACGTTGCAACCGCCCACCGGCTCGCAGCGCAGGTCGAGGCTGCATGCCCCCGAGCGGCAGACCAGCGCGGCGTTCGCGGCCGAGCAGGGCCCGTCCTCGTTGGCATAGCCGCACCGGTTGTCGGTCGAGTCGCACACGCCGCTCTGGCAGACCAGGGCGCCCGCCGTCGGGTTGCACGTGCCATCGAGCGTCGGGCTCGTGTGCTTCGCGTCCGTCGGCAGCGCCGTCCCGTTCGTGAGCTTGGGCGTGCAGGCGTGGGTGGTCTCGTTGCACCAGTTGCCGCCCGTACAATCTGCATCGACGTCGCAGCCGCCGGCCGCCACGCAGTGAAGGTCGGCGCTGCACTGCCCCGAGCGGCACACCGTCGGACCATTGGCGAGGGTGCAGGGCCCGTCGCCGTTCGCGAAGCCGCACTTCCCGTCGGTAGTGTCGCAGACGCTGCTCGTGCAGACGAGCGCACCCGCCGTCACCGTGCAGGTTCCGTTCAGGGTCGGGTTGGTGTGGGGAGCGTCCGAGGGGATCGCCGTCCCATTGGCGAGCTTGGGCGTGCAGGTGTGCGTCGACTCCTGGCACCAGTTGCCCGCGGTGCAATCCGCATCGACGTCGCAACCGCCCGACGCCACGCAGAGGTTGTCGTTGGCGCAATCTTGCGAGCGGCACACCGTGGCGGCGTTGATGGCCGTGCAGGGTCCGTCGCCGTTCGCGTAGCCGCACTTCAGGTCGGGGTCGCAAGCGCCCGAGCGGCACACGATGCCGCCGGTGGCGACCGAGCAGGTCCCGTCACCGTTCAGGTAGCCGCACTTGTTGTCGGCATCGCACACGCCGCTCTGGCACACCACGCCGGCAGCGGTCGTCGTGCACGTCCCGCCGATGGTCGCCGGACGACCCGTGTCGGTGGGGATCGCCGTCCCGTTGCCGAGCTTGGGCGTACAGGTGTGCGTCCCCTCGTTGCACCAGTTTCCGCTCGAGCAGTCGGTGTCGACGTTGCAGCCGCCGAGCGGCTCACACGTCCCGTTGGCGCTGCACACCCCGGAGCGGCAGACGGTGGCGCCGTTGCCGGTCGCGCCCGAAGTGCAAGGTCCATCGCCGATCGCGTAGCCGCACTTGTTGTCGCCCGTGTCGCAGACGCCGCTCTGGCAGACCGTCACGGCGGCCGCCGTCGTGCACGTCCCGTTGAGCGTGGGGTTCGAGTGCGCGGCGTCGGTCGGCACGCTCGTTCCGTTGGTCAGCTTGGCCGTGCAGGCATGGCTGGTCTCGTTGCACCAGTTGCCCGCGGTGCAATCCGCGTCCACGTTGCAGCCACCGAGCGGCTCGCAGAGCCCGTTGGAGCTACACGTCGCCGAGCGGCACACCGTTGCCTGGTTGGCGGTGGTGCAAGGCCCGTCCTCATTGGCGTATCCGCACTCGTTGTCGCGCGTGTCGCAGACGCCGCTCAGGCAGACCAGGGCGCTGGCGGCCGTCGTGCAGCTGCCGTTGAGCGTCGGGTTCGAATGGGGCGGGTCGCTGGGGAGCGCGACGCCGTTGCCGAGCTTGGCCGTGCAGGCGTGGGTGGTCTCGTTGCACCAGTTGCCCGCGGTGCAATCCGCGTCCACGTTGCAGCCGCCGAGGGGCTCACACGTCCCGTTGGCGCTGCACAAGGCGGAGCGGCACACGGTGATGCCATTGCTCATGGTGCAAGGCCCATCGCCGTTCACGTAGCCGCACTTGTTGTCGCTCGTGTCGCAGACGCCGCTCTGGCAGACCGTCACGGCGGCCGCCGTCGTGCACGTCCCGTTGAGCGTCGGGTTCGAGTGCGCGGCGTCGATCGGCACGCTCGTTCCATTGATCAGCTTGACCGTGCAGGCGTGGGTGGTCTCGTTGCACCAGTTGCCCGCGGTGCAATCCGCGTCCACGTTGCAGCCGCCGAGAGGCTCGCAGAGCCCGTTGGAGCTACACTTCCCCGAGCGGCACACGGTTGCCTGGGTGGCGGTGGTGCAAGGCCCGTCGCCGATCGCGTAGCCGCACTTCAGGTCGGGGTCGCAGACGCCCGAGCGGCACACGGTGGCGCCGTTGGTCGCGGTGCAGGGCCCATCGCCGTTCGCGTACCCGCACTTGCTGTCGCCCGTGTCGCACACGGTGCTCGAGCAGACGAGCGGTCCGACCGTGCCCTGGTTGGCGGCGGTACAGGTCCCATTGAGGATGGGGTTCGTGTGCTTGACGTCGATGGGGACGGCGCTGCCGTTCGCCAACGTGGGCGTGCAGACGGCGGCGGTCTCGTTGCACCAGTTGCCGGTGGAGCAACCGGTGTCGACCGTGCAGCCGACGGCGGTGGTCACCGGCGTGCCGAGGAGGTTCGTCTCCTGCGTCGACTTGATCCCGTAGTTGGCCAGGGTCACCGAGCCCGTGGTGCCGCCCGGGATGGTCACCGTGTAGGTGATGGTCCCCGTCGCGCCGGGGCTGACGGGGTTCGTGAAGGTACAGGTGCTGGTCCCGGTCGCGCCGGCCGCCGGGTTGGAGCAGGTCACGCCGGGCGGCGGCGTGATGGAGGAGAACGTCGTATTTCCCGGCGTGGTCAGGGTGACCACGGCGCCCGTCTCTGCGCAGACGCCGCTCACGCACGCCTCGCTCGTCGGAGAGCAGTTGGCCGAGGTGGTACACGCCGTCGAGGTCGAGCCGTTCCGGTACGTGACCGTGTAGGTCACGGTCGCGCCCGGGTTGGCCTGCGCGGGCCCGGTGGCCTGCACCGAGAGCCCGGGAATGGTCGCCGAAACCCCATCGACGTACATCTCGCCCCAGTGGGCCCCGGGGGAGCAACCGGCGGCGATCAGCTGGATCTGCACCGAATCGCCCATCGAGACGCCGGACGGCCCCGGCTCGACGTCGATCAGCTGCCAATCCGTGAAGTCGATCTGATTCCCGCCGATGGTGGTGGTCTGCCAGGGGATGCCGGCGCCGCTCAAATTGAAGTCGTGGTAGAGCGTCGTGCCCTTGGTCAAGTTGGAGACCTGGACGAAGTAGTAGGGCTGCTGTGTCGCCGTGTGCACCGGGTTTTGAAGCACCGGGGCGACCGTGAGGCGGATGTGCACCTGCCCGTCCGCCGGGTCCACGTCCCCCGGGCCGATGGTCATGGTCTGCGTCAGCTCGTTGACGTTCTGGTGCGCGCCCGTGGTGTTCTGCGCCGAGCTATTGGGCCCGTTGACGATGGCTGCTTGCTGCCCATAGCGGGGCCACTTGAGCAGGTTGCCGATCGCCTGATCGCCCTTGCTCCCCGGTCCCGCGCCAGCGGCGCTGAGGATGACGGTGTTCGCCACCCCGCCGGCTTGCAGGTCGAGCCCCGCGTAGGTCTGCGGGCTCTGCACGGTGATGCTGTTGTTGATCCAGGTCCTGACGGTCCACCCCGACGGCGGGGTTCCCGCCGTCCCGACCTCGAAGTCGCCGTTGGTGACGGCGTCGCTGCGGGCCTCGCCCACGTGCTCGTCGTTCGGGACGCCGCTTTGCGCGCAGGCGCCCGCGGCCAGGGTAAGTACGCCCAGGATGATGGCTCTCCCGAGCCTCGGGGCAAGCTGCTTGCGCTTCACGGATCTCACTCCTCCGACGGGGTTGTTCCGTGCGCTCGAGACAGCACGCCCGTTCTCCCACACGGTCAATGGGAACGTGTTCCCTGTCAAGCCGCCCGACGGTAAGCGGGCGCCCCTGCGCTTCCCGCTGAGGCGTTCGAGCGCGCGGCTCGGGGTGGAAGCCGCGTCCTGGCCCACGCGAACGAGCCGGCGGCGAGATCGACCGCTGCCGCTTGCTCGCCAGCTGTCAAGTGCTACCGGCGCCGCCGTGGCCGACGCGGTCGCGTCCGCCAGCGTTAGGGAATTTCCTGACGGGACCGCGCGAGAACCCTCTGGTTCCAAAGACTTGGACTCTCCCGGAGGAGCAAATGTGCCATCAGGAATTTCCTGACCCCTTTTTCAGGAATTCCCTGACATGATTTCCACCAAGGCCGTAGGCAGACTGTGTCCCATGGCGACCATTCTCTACGGGTTCACGGTTCTCCTCCCCCCCAACAACACCCCCGCGACGGCCATCTCGGCCGGCCTGCTCATCGTCCTGAGGATGACCGACAATCCTCGCTTCCCCAGCCCGCCGATCCTGCTGACCACGATTCAGTCGCAGATCGCAGCGCTGCAGGCGGCCCATACGAAGGTCACGACCGGCTTGCGCGGCACGGCCGCCGAGCGCGAGGCTCCCTTCAAGGAGCTGCGGCAGAGCCTGCGCCGCCTTCGGGACTACGTGCAGACAGTCGCCGAGGCCACCCCGGCCGAGGCGGCCGCCATCGCGACGAGCGCCGGCATGAGGCTGAAAAAACGCTCCAGCGTCGACAAGCCCATACTGAAGGCCGTGTGGGGCGGCGTCGCCGGTCGAGTCCTGCTGAAGGCGAAGGCGGGACCGAGCAACGTTTTCTACGAGTGGCAGATGAGCACCGACCAGAAGACGTGGACCTCGCTCCCCAGCACCTCGTACTGCAAAACGACCGTCGACGGCCTGACCCAGGGCATCCTCTACTACTTCCACTACCGCGCCACGACCGACGGCTCGGGCGATTGGAGCGGCGGCGTGCCGTTCCTGGTGAAGTGATCCCCGCCCGTTTGTAGCCCGACGAGGGCTGCAAACGGGTGCTCGCCCGCCTCCTTCCCATCCTTCCGCCGCCATCCCGCGCAGCCCGGAACCACCGCGCGCCTGCGGGATGGCTCCCGCCAATTCCTCGACACGCCCTTCCCAGGCTCCGGTCGCTCGCGACGCTTTCACGGCCGAGCTGAGCGCTGCCGTCGTCCAACCGCGCGACCACCGCCGGAGGACGCCGATCACCCATCAAAGGGTCGATCCCCACGCCCTCGCGCGTCTCAACGGTCGAATCCGCGCGGACCGGGGGCCGGCGGTCTCGCGATCCACGGCGGCGGCCTACCGTGCCTGCCTCGCCGAGCCCCGGGGCGATGTTCGCGAGCTCTTCGCGTGCCTCGGCGAGCCCCGAGGATGGGCTCGAGCTCGGGCATCGCCCCGCGGCGAGCCCCGAGGATGGATGGGGAGTCGCGAAGGAAGCTTTCCTCAACCACCATCGTGCCTTGGTGCGTCGCGAGGCAGGGTTCGCGAGCCTCAGGGCAGGATGGGCGATTCCCTTCCTCGCCCGAGCGAGCTCAAACCGCGCCCCGGTGAGCTCGAGGGCTGCCCTTGGACACGGCAGGCACGCAGAGGGAGACCCCGGCCATCGAGAGGCCCTTCGAGCGCGACGCGCCGGACGCCCCGAAGGCCGCGCTCGAGGTCTCCGCCTCGCTACACCGTCGCGACCAGGATCTCGTCGCCCTTCAGCGTGGCCAGCCCCTCGGGCCGGCCCTTGAAGTATCGCTGGGCAAGCTCGGCGGCCGTGACGCGGGTGGCCTCCTGAAACCCAGCGCTCCGCGCCCAGTTGGGCGTCGAGTCGGCCGGGACGAGGTTGACGAAGTACTTGCCCACGGTTCGGGCCGCCGCCATGGCCTGGAAGAATTCCTCGCGAAACTCCGGCGCTAGGCACTCGGGCTGGAGCTTGAAGGTCATGGCCAGGGTCGAGCCGGGCGTCAGCGACGCGATCTGGCGCAGGACGCGCATCGTGTAGCCCTCGCTCAGCCGCTCGCTCCCGCCGATCGAGACCACCACCGCGGGCTTGTCGAGGTCGAGGCCGGCCTTGCGGAGCTTCTTCCAGGAGGCGGGGCCATCGACCAGATCCGCCTTGATGATCCGGAGGCCGAGTGCCGCGGCGGCGCACCCCTGATCGTAGCTCTCCTTGTCGACCCCGAGGACGATGCACTGGCTCACGCCGAGGCGCGCCTGCTCCTTCACGAGCTCGGCAACGAAGCGCGTCACGCCATCAGGCCCGGCGGGCCTGGCGGGCTCACCGGCCTTCGACGGCGCTGCGTCCCGACGTTGGGACGCAGAGAGCACGGCCGGCACGGGGGTCGCTGCGTCCCGACGTCGGGACGTAGCAGCCACCTCGGTCACCTCGAGGGCGGGCGGCGCGGGCGGCGCGGGCTGCGCCGGGACGGGAGCGGGCGCGGGGGGCACGGTCACCGGGGTCGGCTCCGGCGCTGTGGCAGTCGGCGCGGGGGGCCCCTCACCGTCGTGCTCACTCGACTTCTCCGCGTCGAGGATGTCATCCCCCGTCTTCGCATCCTCATCCACTGTGTCTTGGTCTTGACCCTTGCCCTCGTCCCCTTCGCCTTCCTGCTCGTCCTCGTCCTCGTTCTCGTCCTCGTCCTCGGCCTGGTTCTTGTCCTCGCCTTCGTTCCGCTCGTCCGACGGTTGCTCGACGACGTCGGCGTCCTCCTCTTCCTCCGCCGCCACCTCCACGCCGGTCAGCTCCGGCGGAAGCACCCGAACGAGCACCTGCCCCATCGTTTCCACGCACCCGAGGAGCGTGCGGTAGTGGCTCCACATCTGCGCTTGCTGCTTCAGGGCCAGGCGCTTCACGTCGTCATCACCGTAGGCGAGCGTCCCATGCTGGTCGGCCAACGCTTTGCAACTCATGGCCAGGGCGCGCGCGGCCGAGGGACGCTTCTTCTTCACGCCTCGCAACGCCGCGACCTTCTCGCGGATGGTGAGGACGCTGTAGGACTTCTCCTTGGCCTCGGTGGAGAGGGCTTCGATGTGCTCGAGGGGCTTCCAGCTCTCGAGCTTCTCCTTGTCCATCCCCTTGGGTGAGTCGAGCCGGACCAGCTCGATGCGGTGGCTCTGACCGAGCTGGTGGAAGGCCGAGTCCTCCAGGACTTTGTTGCGGAAGATCGCGAGCTGAAGGGCGTTGGCGAGGTAGGTGCGGCTCAGCGAGATGCCGGCGTCTCCGCAGTGCTTCAGCACCTTTTTCAGCGTGGCGTGCTTGGTGTAGCGGGTGCGTTCGAGCTCGAAGTTGCGGTCGTAGATTTCCTCGATCAGGATGTCGCCCATCTCGGTGGTGCTCGGCTCGACCGCGCGAGCGCGGCAGGCGGCGAGCTTCAGAAGCACCCGAGCCGCCATCTCCTCGTCGACGGTGTACTCCGGCCCCGACGGGTCTTCCTCACGCAACAGCGCGATCGACTTGCGCGACATGGTCTGATCCCCTTTTTCCTTCCCTGAGCCCTCGCTCAGGATCCCCACGAAGGACGTGACGCACGGACGCGCTCGACCCCTCGTCCAAGGAAGGTAGCGGACCGAGAGAGCTTGTCGAGCCGAGGGATGTCGATTGCTTGGGAGACCGACACGCAACCGGATGGACGGTAAGCCTCGTAGTACGCTCAACCTGCCCGCGATCGTGGCGCAGGATCATGACGTGCCCCTGGCGTTGGCCCGGATCTACAACAACACCATTTACACGGCGAACCAGGGCATCCACTTCGGGAGCGCGGCGCCCGAAGGCGACTTCGTGGTGGGCAACCTCGTCTGCGCCGGAACGGCCATCGACGGGGCCATCACGACCCACCACGACAACGTCACCGACACCTTCGCCAACGCGGCGACGTACGTGAATGCGCCCTCGTTCACGCTCGGGTCGATGGACTTCTACCCCAAGGCCGGGAAGGCGACGGGGGCGGCGCTGGATCTATCGAGCGTCGCGACGGACACCGGCTATGACCGTGACTTCAACGGTACCGCCAAGGCTGGGTTCACGTACCGCGGGGCCTATGCGGGGGAGGGGGAGAACCCTGGTTGGCCGCTCGGGGATGGCCTTGAGAACGCCGGGGTAGGGGGCGGAGCCACCTCCAGCTCGACCTCGGGCGCGACGACGGGCGCCGGGACGGGTGGGGGCAGCCCGAGCGGCAGCGGAACGGGCGGGGGAACGGACGGAGGGGGTTCGAGCAAGAGCAGCGGGACCGGCGGAGACGGAGGTGGGAAGCCTGGGTCGGGCTGCGCGATGGCGCGCAGCGACGCGGAGCAAGCCGGTCCATGGGGGCTGCTCGTAGGCGCCCTTGCGGTCGCGTGGGCGCGCCGGCGCCGGGTCCGCCGGGGCCGGTAGTAGCCCGACGTAGGAGCCGTAGGGGTCGACCGGGGGTCGGGTCGAGCGCCGGGAGCAGGGGGGATCATCGAGGACGGGAGGCGCCCTTCCGGTCCCTCCCGTCGTCGGCTAAAGGGCCGCCGGCTTCAATTGAAGCTGTTTCAACAAACCGCAGACGGCGTCCACGTCGCTGGTCTCGCCATCTCTCGCGGCGCCCGTGAGGTGGCTCGCGTTCGGGTTGACGTAGTTGCCGAGGTGGGCCGGCGTGTGGGGAACCAGGAGCTGCGAGACCGAGGGAATCACGAAGTCGTGGGCACGAGCCGGGATGTCCTTGTCGAGCTCGAGGGCCCCACCCGTTCCGGCGCCCATGTCGTAGGCTTGCGCGATCTCCTCGAGCGCCTGTTTGGAAGACTGGGGGAAGGAGAGCGCGGTGTCGCAGACGATGCCGCGCGCCTGTTCGACGTGCGCGTGGATCGGGCGGCCCAGCAAGCGTGCCACCAAACTGAGGAAGCGATGGCCTTGGGAGAGCACGTAGAAGATCAGGGCGTCGATCTGGAAATCGGTTCCGATCACGGCTCCGTGCAACACCTCCCGAAGGTGGTGCGAATTGATGGAGTGGAGGACGGAGCCTGGTTCGGCCAGCCGGTCTGGGTCGATGTCCCAGAACGCGAGACTCGGGACGCCCGACACGCCCGAGAGCCACTTGCGCGCCGTCTCCCATGCATCGACGAGCTTCTTGGTTCTCTCGTCATCCCCGCTCGCGGAGTCGAGCAGGTGGTCGAGCAAGTGGTTGATGAACCTCACCACGCCATCGTCCTTGATCTCGCCCTTCAAGAACTCGTCAAGGCTGCGCAAGGCATCGCCGGTGGTGCCGCCGTTTCCTGCCCCGGCCGTGCTCCTCGCGGGCAGCCACTGGAGGATCGAGGCGGCGACCTCGACGATGGCGCGCGAGATGTCGCGGGCCTTGTTCGGACAGGCCAGGGGGGAGCCACGGTTTGGCGCCTGGACGGTGATTACGCCGTGGATGCAGCGGTGTTGGGGGGCGACGACGTGCTCGTCCAGGAACGCAAGGTAGCGCGCGACCGTTCCCCCCTGGCTGTAGCCGATGAGGACATTGCGAGCTCCGCTCACGGCCGTGGCTCGGTGGAGCATCTGGTAATACCCGAGGTTCTCCTTCCCGGTCCCGAGGTTCATCTGGACCTCGCCGAAGCGCCTGCCGATGGTCGTCTTGGCGAGCTGCTCGTGAGTCAGCCCTCGACGCTGTCGCTCCTCTTCGCGCCGCTTGATCCTCTCCGTGCAAACGGCCCGACCCTTCTCGTGTGCCTCGAGCTCCGCGAGCCTTTGCTGGCCCTCCGCTGACGCGATGCGCTTCCAAAACTCCTGGTCCTTCCCCAAACACTTGTCGGGGATGGGGAAGAAGTACTCGTCGTACTTGGTCGGCGTGGGATCGGCGTTCTCCCTGTCGGTGGGAAGCCCATGGCCCTCGTGCATGAGCTCGCCGGGGGCGCCCAGCTCATCCTCGTGGTTGGCGGCGACATCGACCGTCGTGGCCGTTTCGCCATCCGCTCCGCTCGCTTCGATGCGTGTCCCGAGCTTCACTCGCCCCGGACCACCGAGCGCTTCGACGAGCGTCGCGTGATCCCAAACGTTGATTCGATTCAAGAACCATAATGTCAATTGTGCCATGGTGAGGCATCGTACTGGAGCGCCGAACGGGTCGCACGCGCGCTGGCGACGACAGCTTCGGCAACGCGGTAATCATGCCCTGGTCTTCGAGTACAGCGAGGTAGACGTGGCCGGCGCCGTGATGGTGTCGATGGGCGACGAGTGACCAAGAAGAACAAGGGGATCACCTTCCACTACGACGCCGCCAACAACGGTGGCGCTCGCATGGCCAGCTGAGCCCGCGGGCTCGCCGGAGCAGGGCGCGGCCGGCGCTCAGGGGGGAGAGGCGCCGTCGGGGCTCGAGCCCTTGCCGTCACCCTCGCCGTCCTCGTCGCGGCGCGTCTCCGGCATGGCGAAGAAGAGCAGCGCGAGGGCACCCGCCGCCACCGCGGCGAGGAAGAGGAAGCCGGCGCGGTAACCGACGTGGGTCACGATGCTCCCGGCGACGACCTGGCTGAGCGAGGCCCCGATCCCCACGGCCGCGGCGATGGCGCCGAGGGTGAGGTTGAAGCGACCGGTGCCGCGGGTCAGGTCGGCGATGATCAACACCGAGACCACGCCGAAGATGCCGACGCCGACGCCGTCGAGGACTTGAATGGCCACGAGCAAGGCGGGCTTCGTGGTCAACGTGTAGAGCAGGCCGCGCAGCGGGAGCACGGCGAAGGCGAGGAGGAGCAGCGGCTTGCGTCCTCGAGCCTTGGCCTGCTTCCCGACGAGCGCCGAGATCAGCGAGACCACGAGCTGGGTGGTCACCACGCACGCCGACATGAACATCATCGAGCTGCGCCCATGGCCCTTGGCCAGCTTTTGGCCGACGAGCGGGAGCATGGCGGCGTTGGCGAAGTGAAAGAGCACGGCGCAGGCGAGGAAGATGAGGAGGGGCCGGCTCGTGAGCAGCGCGCGGAAGCCGCTCGGGGCTGCGTCCTTGCCCTCCTTGGCTTCCTTGCCATCGCCGCCCTCCTCACCCCCACGGGCGAGCTCGTGATCGATCTCCTTCGGGTTGATGAGGAGTAGGCTGAGGACGGTGGGGACTGCCAGCGCGATGACGAAGAAGAAGATGGACCGATCGGAGACGAGGTAGCCGAGCAGGCCCATCGCCACGGCCGCGGTGACGTTGCCGGCGGCGTTGAAGCCCTGGTTGCGGCCCTGCCGAGCGTCGAACTTGCGATGCCCGACGAGGCCGAGCGAGATGGCGCAGATGGCGGGGATGAAGACACTGGAGGTACCCCCCACCAACACCTGCCCCACCAGCACCGGAGCGACCGACGGGAAGAGCGCGATGATCAGCGCTCCCACGGCGACGGCCACGGTGGCGGTCGCGACGATCGCGCGCTTGTGCTCGAGCCTGTCCACGAGGGCGCCCCCGGGAGCCTGCATGAGGATGCCGGCGATGCCACCCACCGTAAGGGCCATGCCGACGCGCTGCTCGTTCCAGTCGTGCGCGGCGAGATAGATGGCGAGGAAGGGGCCGACGCCGGTCTGGACGTCGGCGAGGAAGAAGTTGAGCCCGTCGAGGCCGAGCAGGCTCTTCTTCGAGGCCCGCCCCTTCTCGCCGGCGGGGGAGGACGAGCGAGGCTCGGAGGTTTCCGACTTGTCCATGGAGCACCACCGGGGGCATGGGCGCCCGTCTCACGGGCAAGGTCAGCGTTTGGAGCACGGGCCGCCTCAAGAGCCGGGATGCTCCACGCGCGTGAGGGGGTTGCGCGTGGAGCGTCGGGTCAGGAGGAGGCCGCGCCGCTCAGGAGGGGCGGCCTTGCTCCACCTGCGCCCTCAACGAGCGCAGGGCGTGGAGCACCTGCTCGTAAGGCGGCCCGGGGGGGCCGGGATGGTGCGAGCGCGTCGCTTCGTCCTCGCCGCCCCCGAGCGCGGCCCGGATGGCTCGGATCTCGGCCAGCATCTGTTCGTGATGAGGCGGGTGGTGCCCGGGGTGCGGCCCGCCGGGAGGAGGCGGCGGGGGCCCGGGGTGCGGTCCACCCGGAGGCGGCGCGTGGCCCTTCGGGGGCGGCGGTCCGTCGAGCGCCAGGGCGCGTCCCGAGCTCACCTGGGTGATGCTGTCCGCGTGGACGTGCGAGCGTCCCTTGGGATCGACGTGGTCGTGCCCCTTGCACTCGACCTCGTCGCCCGGCGCCACGAAGGCGCTGACCTCGCGACCGTGGTGCGGCGGGAAGCGCACCTCGCGTCCATCTTCCAGCGTGAGGCCGTCCACGTCTCCCTTGGGGTTCTGGTGGTACGACTTGATGATCCCCTGCACGTGCGTCGTCTCGTGGCTCTTCATGCGGCTCCTTCACTGCGCCGAGCGCCGGCGCGACGAGGGCAGCATCAGCAACGGCCATGCCGCTCCGCGCTCACGCGCCGCTCTCGCCAGGCGAGATGTCGAGGTGCTTCATGCGCGCGTAGAGGAGCGCGCGTCGGATGCCGAGGAGGCGCGCCGCCTCGGCGCGGTTGCCACGAGCGCGCTCGAGCGCCTGTTCGATGAGGCCTTTCTCCACACGCTCGAGGTTGCGTCGGAGGTCGAGGTCCGTGGGGGCCTCGGGGGCACGGGGCTCCGGGGGATCGGCGGGGGG
>FTCO01001456.1_pt1 | contig 23467 bp, 19 predicted proteins | sample 1639701 | NCBI WGS metagenome assembly FTCO01 (sample SAMEA3914869, study PRJEB12502) | metagenome | biome: forest; material: soil | place: USA | collected 2012-03-12 | depth 0.1 m | reverse complement strand
GCTCTCCCCCACCGGCTCGCGCGCGTTGGCCCGCGACCTCCTCCAGGCCTCCTCCTCTTCATCCCCCGAGCGCGACGACGCCGCGCGATCGATCGCCCGCCGCTCCAAAGGCTTCCCGAGGGCCATCGAGGCCCTCGTCAAAGGCGACCCCGTCGAGCCTCCCGCCGCTCCCCCCGTCGATCCCGCGAGCCTCGGCGACGCCGCGACCGGCGCGAGAAGAGCCCGCGCCTCCCTCGCCTTCGCCACCGCCGCGGCCCTCTTCAAGGACGCCGCCCTCCTCCCCGAGCTCGCCGAGGCCCAAGCCTTGGCCGGCGACCTCACCCTCGCCGCCGACACCGCGCTCGCCGCCTCTCTCCCCGCCCTCGCCGCCGACCACCTCGCCGCGGCCGGCCTCTCCTCCGAGGCCCGTCGCGCCGCCGAGCCCGCCCTTCGCTCGCTCGGCCTCTCGCTCCCTTCCTCCTCCGCCGTCGCCGGCCTCAAGGGATCGTTCCATCGCCTCCGCCTCGCCTTCGGCGGCCTCGAGCTTCACCCCGCCGCCTCCCCCGACGACCGCGCGCGCGCCGCGCTCACCTGGTCCCTCCTCCCCACCGCGCCCGACCTCGCGAGGTCGTTCGAGCAAACCGATCGCCACCTCGTCCTCGCCCTTCGCTCGGGGGATCGTGACCTCGCCGTGCGCGCCCTCGCCGCCGCGGCCCTCGAGACCCTCGGCTCTCCGCGGTCGCTCTCCCTCGCTCGACGGGCGCGCGCCCTCGCCGCCGAACCCGAGGCTCCCGGCCCCTCCGCGTGGTGCTCGCTCCTCGCCTCCGGCGAAGCCCTCCACCAGCATCGCTTTCGTGACGCCTCCCTCTTCGCCGGCCGCGCCCTGGACCTCGCCCGCAACGCCCCTCCGGACCGCCAGCTCTTCGCCTCGTCCTTGACCGCGCTCGCCACGGCGCGCCTCCTCCTCGGAGAGCTCGACGACCTCGCCCGCGACCTCCCCGGCCTCACCCTCGAGGCTCACCGCCGTGGCTCCGTCATCGCCGCCGCGGCCTTGCGCGCCGGCGTCCTCGGCTCCCTCGCCATCGCCCGCGACCAGCCCCTCGCCGCCCGCCGCGCCGCCGAGGATTCTCTCGGCCGCCTCCCGCCCACCTCTCACTCCTTCGGCCCCGTCCACGCGGCGGCCCTCTTCACCCGCGTGGCAGCCAGCCTCTACGTCGCCGACCCGGTCCGCGCGGAGGCCGACCTCGCCCAAGCCTTCCCTGCGCTCGTCGAGTCACCGAGCTTCGCCTCGCCCCTGGTCCGCGTCGTCGCCCTCCACGCCCGCGCGGCCGTCATGCTCGCCTCGGCTCCCCACGGCCCCGACGCCGCTCGCCGCGTCCGCGTCGCCGAACGAAACGTGGAGGCCCTCGAGCGCGAGCCCGGCCCCCTCGCCGTCGCCTCGACGCTCGCCTTGCGCGCCTCCCTCACCCTCGCGAGGGGCGATCGCCACGCCGCGTCGCTTCGCTTCTCCGACGCCGAGCTGGCCTTCGAGGCGCTCGATCTCCGCGTCCACGCCGCCGCCGCTCGCTACCGCCGCGGCCAGGCCCTCGGCCTCGAGTCGGGCCGCTCGATGCTCGAAGGGGCAGACGCCTGGCTGCGCGGCCGGGGGGTCCCCCGCCCCGACCGCTTCGCTCAAGTGATCTGCCCCATCGCCGAAGGCTGGTAGCGCCCTCGAGATCCGCCGCTCAGTTGGGGTTGAAGACCTTCTGGGCCGCCTCGAGGCGCTTGACCATCTCAGGCTTGTCCTTGCAGGTCTTGCTCTCGCCCTCGAGCATCTTGACCATCGCGTTGCCCTGGCGCTCCATCTGCTTGGGCGAGGGCGTCGCGTCCTTGAGCTTGGCCTGGGCCTCGCGCATCTTGGGGCCGTTGGCCTTGGCGAACTCCTCGACGGCGGGGACGAGCTTGTCGCAGTCCGTCGCGTTGGCCTCGTAGACCGCGCCCATCTTCTCGTTGAGCGAGACGATCTCCTCGCCGTTGTCGCCGCCGCCGCCAGCGCCGCCGCTGTTACAGGCCGCGAGGGCCGCGAGGGACAAGGCAAGACCGGCGATCGAAAGGAGCTTTTGCATGGCGCGTTTTCCTCTTCAGGGGATGGGGCGCTGGGTTGGCTCGAGTCGACGCGCGGGACGCCCCCACCGCGCGCCGACTTCTTACCTCACCCTCGAAGCGAGCGTAAGCCTTCCAACGAACCCGCGGTTTTTTCCCTTGGGCGCTGGTAGCCCTCTCGGCGGTGGTGAGCCGCTAGATCCCGCAGCCGAACTTCAGGGCCGTCGAGGGGGTGGTCACGTCGTCGGTGCCGCAGTGGCTCTGGCGGAGCGAGTCGTCGGCCGTGGCCGAGTCGTCCTGCTGGCCGACGCATTGGCCGCTCACGCACCCGACGTGGACCGCCGGAGGGACACAGTCGTTGCACTGCGAGTCGCAGTAGGGCCAGGCCGACTGTGCGTCGGTGTACGACCCGGCGGGGACAATCTGCGACTGGCTGAAGCAGTCGTTGACCACCACGCAGCAGTCGGAGTTTTGCGTGCAGTCGAGGGGCTTGGCCAGGATGCCGTCCCACGTCGCCTGATCGCCGTGGCACTGGGGGGCGCTGGTCGTGGTCCCGCTCGACGAGCAGTCCCACTTCTTGGTCGAGCCCGAGGCCTTGCACGTGCACGAGTAGGCCGGCTCGTCGCCGAAGCTACAGGTGAGCCCGGTGTCGTAGTCGCTGCAGTCGTCGCCGGGAGGACCGCTCAGCGGGCTGAAGCAGGTCGACCCGCCGCCCGTCATGTTGGTCGCCGAGGAGCCGCCGCTGCCCCCGCCCCCTCCGGAGGAGCCGCTCGAAGACGAGGAGCCGCACGCCGCGGTCGCGAGCAGGAGCGAGGTGGTCGAGGCAAAGAGGAAGGCGTCGAACGAGCGCATGTGGCCGAGCCTACCCCGACCTGCCTCGGTCCTTCTCAGGTCCCGGCGGGGGCAGCAAAGTTCTCACGGATGAAGGCCTGGAACTGGGTGAGGTCGAGCCGGTCGAGCAGCGGGAGGAAGGCCGGCTCGACCGCGTCCTCTCGATGCACCGCCGAGAAGGGCCGGACCCCGACGTCGTGGGCCGCGAGCACGTACGGCATGATCTCGGTCCTCCCCTCGGCGAAGGCCGCGAAGAGCAGCGACGCCTTCAAGTAGGCGCCCGAGACCTCGACGAAGGCCGGCCGCACCCCGCGCAAGTAGCGGCTGAAGGGCTCGGCGATCACCCGTTTGTCGGGCCCGTCGACCAGCCCCACCTCGGCGAGCTGCCGCCGGAAGAACTCGCTCGCGCTCGTCCCCGGGCACTCCTTCTGCCTGCGTTCGCGCTCGTAGCCCTCGGCGACGATGACGAGCGCGTAGTCGGCCTTGCCGAGCCCGCGGGCGATCTCCTCGAGCACGGGCCTCGGGAAGCGAAAGAAGGGCAGCACGACGAGGTGAGCCCGGGCCGCGACGCCGCAGTGGAGCGCGTGCCTCCCGCTGCGGTTGCCCATCATCTCGAGCAAGTAGACGCGCTTGTGGGTGTAGGCGTCCTCGTGGAGCCCGCGGGCGATGGTGGCGCCCGCCTCGACCCCGGTGAGGAAGCCGATGGCCCGGTCGCCGCCGAGATCGTTGTCCACCGAGACGTTGACGAACCCCGCCGGTGGCCTGCTCTTCTCGTCGAACTCGCCGAGCAGCGCCTTGATCCCCTCGAAGGTCCCGTTGCCCCCCACGCAGACCAGGTGGGTGAACCCCTGGGCCACGAAGGTGTCGCGCGCCTCCTTGCGCCGCTCGGCCTCGAAGAAGCCCACGTAGCGCTCGCTGCGAAAGTCGCTCCCCGCATCGAGGACGCGCCGGCTCATCGAGCGCGCCGGGATGCCTTGGGCCAGGAGCGAGTAGCGATCCTTGCGGCTCAAAATGAGCCTCTCGAACCGAGGCTCGGCCGTCGCCGCGCTGGTGAGCGACCGGAAGCCCTCGGTCGCCGCCCACACCTCGTAGCCGCGCCGCACGCCCTCTTCGGTGAGCGCCACGGCGACCGACGAGTACCCCGGCGAGTTCCCCCCATCGAACACGAGGAGCAGCCGCTTGGCCGCGCTGGGCAGGGTGGAGGGTCGTCCGAACTCGATGGCCATCGCCCTTCCGATACCACGCCCATTGAGGCCGGGCGCGCGGGAAGGCACCATGCTCGCCGATGGCAGGCCTCTCGCTTTCGAATGAGCCCTTCCTCTGGCCCGCCGCCGCTTCTTCGGGAGGGCGCGACAACGGCCGCGCCGTGCTCCTCCTCCACGGCCTCGGCGGCGGCATCTACGAGCTCGGCCTCGTCGCGAAGCGCCTCCACGAATCCGGCTTCACCGTGCGCGGCATCAACTACCCGGGCCACGATCGCCCGGCGAAGGTGATGCCCCCCTCGCGCTGGGAGGACTGGTTTCAGTCGGCCCTCGACGCCTACCGCGCCCTCGCCCAGGACCACCCCCTCGTATCGCTGGTGGGCTTCTCGACGGGCTGCCAGGTCGCCCTCCTGCTGGCCAGCGAGCGCTCCGTCGATCGAATGGCCCTCCTCAGCCCCTTCGTTCGCGTGCGCCACCGCTGGTTCTACGGGGCGCGCCCCGAGGCCTATCTGCGCGCCTTCGGTCGCTTCTCGGACCAGGTCCCCCGCCGCCCCTTGGCCATCGAGGACCCCGAGGCACGCGCCGCCGTGAGCCGCGTCTCGCGCCCGCGCACCTTCAACCTCACGGCCGTGAGGAGCGCCCTCGAGCTCATCGATCGCGTCGAGCCCCGGCTCCCCAGCATCACCTCGCCGGTGATCCTCCTCCAATCCAAGGGCGACCTCGTCGTCGACCCCGCGGGCGCCGATCACATCTACGAGCGCCTCGGCTCCAAGGAGAAGGAGCTGGTCTGGCTCCATCGCTCGGACCACGCCATCGCGCTCGACACGGAGCGCGACCTCGTCCTCGAGAGCGTCGCGAGGTTCCTCGCCCCTCCCGCTCGAAGCGCGGGGAGCAACCTCTCGGGCTGATTTCTCGGTCCGTACCCGGCTCATGGGGTGATCACCCTCGGGTGATCACCTGGACACCCCTTCCCCCTGACCACCCTGCCCATGGGCCATGGCATGGACGCCCTCGACTCATGCCCCCATGCCCCACGGGCCCAGGGGTGGGTACCCGCGGGCCATGGCGTGGGTACCCGCGGGCCATGGCGTGGGTGCCCGTGGGCCATGGGGTGGGTACCCGCGGGCCATGACCTCATCACTCCGAGGCGATCACCTGGACACGAGGTCCTCCCCACCTCCATGCCCGTGGGCCACGACATGGACGCCCTCGACTCATGCCCCCATGGCCCGCGGGCCATGACCCCATCACCCCGAGGCGATCATCTGGACACGAGGTCCTCCCCACCTCCATGCCCGCGGGCGATCATCCCATGACCCCGAGCTACCCAGGCCATCGAGACGGCCGGGTGGCCCGCCGGCCGATCACCATCTACCTTGCGGAGCCATGCGCACCGTCGAGCCCGTGGAGAGGAATCTGGCCGCCGCGATAGGGGTGACGGTCATCCTCGTCTCCTTCGTGCAGAGCTACTCGACGCTCTCCTTGCCGACGGCGAGCCTCGGACCCCTCCTGATGCTGGCCGTCATCCCGCTGGTGGTTCGTTCGGCTCGCCGGCAAGTGGGCGCACGTGGCTTTGCTGCCGTGGCGTTCTCCCTGGCCGTGCTGTCGTTGCCCTCATTGTTCGGCTGCTGGGGAACCCTGCACGACTTGCGGATCGCCATCCCCCTGACACATCAAGGGTATCTCGATCATCTGATGGGGCTCGTCCTGGCGCCCGCCATCTTCCTCGTGAGCTGGCTGCTTACCGTCATCGTCTTCGCGTGGACGGCTCGCGCCGGTCACCGATGGGGGCCCGCCGTGAGGGGCTCGTCGGTCCTGTCGCTCGCGACCTTGGCCGTGCTGCTCGGCGGCTCCCTCGCCCGCGCGTCGCATTGCCCGGACGCCGACCACGGCGAGGCTGCGGCGCTCGAGCGCCGGATGATCCCGGTCACCTCGGGCCGCCGTACCGAGACCGGCCCGGGCTACCAGCTCTTCGAGGATGAAGTCGGCGGCGCGCTGATCCGGAGGCTGTGCTCCAAGGACCGTTGCACCATCAACGTCGGCCCGGTGGGATCTCCTGCCGACGAGCTCACGTTGAAGCGAAGGGGCTTCGTGACGAGGGCCGACGAGACCATCGAGGCCCTGGTCTACGAGCGAGCCATCGTCCTCGGAGACGGCAGCTACCGATGGTCCTTCATCGCCCCTGACTTCGGGCTCCGACCCATGCCCCTCCGCGACCTCGCGCCCAGGCTCTCCCCTCCACGCGGCTGGATCGCCGGGGCCGCCGCCGGCCTCGCCCTCGGCCTCGGCGCCCTCGCCCTCCGCCTTCGCCGCGCCCGGACCCTCCGCACCCTCGCCGCCGGTCGCGAAGGGATCCTCGACGACGCGGGCCTCATCTCGTTCCCCGAGCCTTCCGGCGGCCAGCCCATGCTCCGCGCCCCCGAGGGCTCCCGCGCGCCCGCCGGCCCTTGCGTCGTCCTCGATGCTCCCACCGCATTCGGCTCCGCCTATCGAGGCGAGGCGATCCCCCGCGCCCAGCGCGTGCTTTCCGGAAGCAAAGGGGAGCACCTCGAGCTCGCGCGTGCTTCTCTCTTCAACCTCGATGCCTTCATCCTCGCGGCCTCGTCGCTCCTCGGCGCGCCGCTCCTCGCATCCCTCTTCCACGGCCTCGTCTTCTAGACACCCGATGACGCCATGACGACCGAGCTCCTCCTCGCCATCGTCACCACGGCCGCCTTGCTCGTCGCCTCGGTGGCGGGGCTGGTCGCGGGGCCCGCCGTGCCGGTCGCGAGCGTGGCGGGGCTCCTCATGCTCGCCGCGGCGCCGCTCCTCGTTCGCAGCGCTCGCCGGCGGGTGGGAGCGCGGGGCGCAGGCGGCGTGGCGCTCACGCTGGCGGTGCTCTCCTTCCTCGCGCTCGTGGGCTGCAACATGGCCCTGACGACACCCCTCTTTCAGTCGTACCTCTCGCCCCCCGACGACGTGACGGCGCTGGAAGGCACCGTCGTCTTGCTCGCCGCGAGCTGGGTCGTCGCCAAGGTCGTCCTCGGCGAGAGGATCCTCTTCGGCCGCGAGCTCCTGCCGGCGGTCAGGGTCTGGTCGCGGCTGGCGCTCGTCGTCACCGGGGCGCTCCTCGCCGGCTCGCTCGCGCGCGCGTTCCGCCTCCCCGACGTGGATCACGTCCGGCAGGTCGCGTCCGAGCACCGCAGCTTCCAGCTCGCCTCCGGACGACCCACCGAAAGCGAGCGGGGCGTCGACGTCTACCAGGACGAGGTCGGCGGCGCCCTCGTGCGCAGGCGTTGCTTGGCCCGCTCCTGCGCCATCGCCGTCCAGCGCGCGGACCTGCCGCCGGAGCCGCGGCTGTTGGAGGAGTCGACGTTCGTCGGCGAGCGTGACGACCAGCTCGACCTCCTCGTCTTCCCCGACGCGCTCGTCCTCGACCTCCAGCGATGGCGGGGGGTCTACGTCGGGCCCGGCTTCGAGCGAGGGGTCGTATCCGTCGCGCGCCTCGCCCCGCGTCTCTCGCCCCCGCGCGGCTGGATCGCCGGCGCTGCCATCGGCGTGCTCCTGAGCCTCGGCGCGCTCGCGCTCCGCCTCCGCCGAGGCGGCGACCTCGCCCGCATCGCCGCCGGCCGCGAGGGCACGACGGACGACGCGGGCTTCCTCCGCTTCCCCGACTCCGACGAGGTCCTCCGCGTCCCCGAGGGGTGGAACAAGCCCGCCGGCCCCTGCCTCGTCCTCGACCTCGAGGCGCACGCCGCCGCGAGGGACGCTTACCGGGGCGAGGCCATCCCCCGCGCCCAGCGTGTCCTCGCCGGCTCCAAGGTCGATCTCCTCGAGGACGCGCGGGTCCCCCTCTTCAACCTCGATGCCTTCATCCTCGCGGCCTCGTCGCTCCTCGGCGCGCCGCTGCTCGCCGCCCTCTTCCACGGCCTCGTCCTCTGATGCGCATCGAGCCCCTCCTCGCCACCTTGGTCGCCGCGTCGCTGCTCGTCGCAGCGTTCGCGCAGGCGCTCTGGGGCCCCTCGATTCCCGTGGCGACCCTCGGCGCCGTGCTCGTGGTCGGAGCGCTGAAGCTCACGACCGGGCGCTTGCGTGCGGAGGTGGGTAGGCGCGGCGCCGGCGGCGGGGCGCTCGCCCTGGCGGCGCTGTCGCCCCTCTGGCTCGGCGCCTGTCACGTCGCGCTGGCCGGTCCGATCCTCACCTCTCCCAAGGCGCTCTCGGCGTGGGACATCGTCGGGCTCACCAGCACGCCCCTCGGGATCTTCTTTGCCAGCTGGATCGCCAACGCGCTCGTCGTGACGCCCGCGGCCCGCCTCGCCGCCTCGGCGTGGTTCACGAGGTCGGTCCGCGTCCTCTCCATCGTGGCGTTCGCCGCCTGCGGGCTCTTGCTCGTCCCCTCGGCGCTTCGAGCCTCGCGGCTCCCCGACGCGCGCCACGTCTCGGAGGTCACCGCCGAGCGCCGCACCCTCCGCGTCGAGTCCGGCCATCGCACCGACCTCGCCTCGGGGGACCAGGTCTTCGACGACGCCGTCGGCGGAGCCTGGCTGCGGCGCTGGTGCCACCGCGCCGACTGCCAGATCTACGTGGTGCCCGTGGGGACCTCGCCGAGCGAGGGCGGGCCGCTCGGCCCCAACCTCTTCGCCGAGCGGCACGCGCAGATCGAGGTCGTCGCCATCGACGGCGTGTGGATCGTCGAGGTGCGCCACAGCGCCTTCGGCTTCGTGCTCCCCGGGCGCGCCGATGGGGCGCGGTCCTCGCCCCACGTGGAGGACTTCCTCTCGCCCCCGCGAGGTTGGATCGCCGGCGCCGCCTCCGGCCTCCTGCTCGCCCTCATGCAGCTCGCCCGCCGCCGCCGCGTCGCGAAGCAGGTCCGCGAGGTCCTCACGGCGCGCGAGGGTATCGTCGACCACGCGGGGATCATCACGCTCTCCGATCCCTCGGCCACCCAGCTTCGCGTCCCCGAGGGGTGGAAGCCCCGCGCCGGCCCGTGCATGGTGCTCGACGAAGCCCTGCCACCCCGCGCGGGCGGCCCTTATCGAGACGGCACCATCCCCCGAGCCGAGCGCGTTCTTGGCGGCAACAAGGCCGAGGCCATCGAGATCGGGAGGGCCTCGCTCTTCGATCTCGACGCGTCCGTTCTCGCGATCTCATCGTTGTTCGGCGCGCCGCTGCTCGCCGCCTTGTTTCACGGCCTCGTCCTCTGACCTCCACTGCATCGGATGAAGACCAACGCCGCCCGCATCCTCGACAGCCTCGGCATTCGCTACGAGCTCCGGACCTACGAGGTCGACGACGAGCACGCCCCCGCCGAGGTCGTGGCGCGCAAGGTGGGCTTGCCCGAGGAGCAGGTCTTCAAGACCCTGGTCGCGCGCGGCGATCGCAAGGGCGTGTGCTTCGCCGTCGTGCCCGCCGGCACCCAGCTCGACCTGAAGGCGCTCGCCAAGCTCACGGGCGATCGCAAGGTCGACACGGTCCCCTTGAAAGAAGTCACCCCGCTCACCGGCTACGTTCGCGGGGGCGTGACGGCGCTCGGGGCCAAGAAGGACTACCCCGTGTTCATCGACGAGACCGTGGAGCTCTTCGACGTCGTCAGCGTCTCGGCGGGCGTCAGGGGGACCCAGATCCTCGTCGCGCCCGCCGATTATCTCCGCGCGGTGAAGGCCACCGCCGGGCCCATCGCTCACTGACCGGCCGCCGTCCCGACGTCGGGACGGCGCGTTACAACCCCCCCGTCGTCGTCTTGAAGACCCCGCGCCCTTCGGTGCCCGCGTAGAGCGTATTGAAGCTCGCGGGGTCGGCCACCAGGCTGTCGATCGGGAGTGGGGGCAGGCCCAGGCGGGCCTGTACCCAGGTCGCGCCGCCGTCGGTGGACCGGAGGACGCCGGTCGGGGTGGCGAGATAGGCGATGAGCGGATCGGTCGGGTGGAAGATCAGCGCCGACGCCGTGTAGCTGTTGAAGAGGCCCTGGTCGGTCGATGCCCAGGTGGCGCCCCCGTCCGTGGTTCGGTAGACGTTGGCCCCGTTGGCCACGAGCACGTGCGCCGTGTTGTTGGGATCGATGGCGATCGCCCGCGCCGGGCCGAACGTGGGCGTGAGGCTTAGGCTCCAGCTTCCACCGTCGTTCGTCGACTTGTAGAGGCCGGCGCTGAGCGACAGGTAAATCGTGCTCGGCGTCTGCTTGGCGATGGCGATGGCGAGCGGGGTGCCGGTCGGCGTCGTCAGCTTGGTTACTGTGGAGCCGCCGTCGGGGCTTCGATAGACGGGCCCATACGCGCTGCCCATCCAGAGGACGTTGGCCCGCGTCGGGTCGGCGACGACCAGCTGGCCGCCGAAGTCGGTGAACGCGCCGAGGAGGGACCACGCGCCGCCGCCGTTCGTGGTCTTGAACAGCCCAACGTAGTTGGCGAGGTTGTAGAGCGTGCTCGGGGCCGTGGCGTCGAAGGCCAGCGAGAGCACCGTTTGACCGGTCACGCCGGTGGCCGCCGGGCTCCACGTCGCGCCCCCGTCGGTCGTCTTGCTGACCCGCCGCACGTTCGTGTAGAGCGTGCCCGCGGCGGGGGCCACGAGCGCCGTGGGGGCCGTGTTGGTGAGCCCCGTGTTGCGAACGCTCCAGCTCGCGCCGCCGTCCGTGGAGCGATAGATGCCGGGGCCGCCCCCGAACCCTTGCCCGTCGGCGGCCCAGATCACGCTGGGGTTCGAGGGATCGATGGCCAGCGCGTTGACGGGGTTATTGGAGTCGTACTCCTCCATGCTCGGCGCGGTCCACGTCGCTCCCCCGTCGGTCGACAGGTAGACGCCGTTGGCGTAGCCGCCCACGAGCAAGCGGCTCGAGCTCGTGGGGTCGATCGCGATGGTGTAGGGGACATCGGAGCTGCCGTGGAGGGCCGTGAAAGTCACGCCGCCGTCGGTGGACTTGAAGAGGCCGTTGTTGGGGTAGCTCCCGGCGCCGTAATAAACGGTGCTAGGGTTCTGCGGGTCGAAGGCGACGGAGCGGCCACCATCGGTGCTGAGGAGGCCCGCCGAGGTCTGCGTCCAGGTGGCGCCGCCGTCGGACGAGTGGAAGAAGCCTCCGTCGTTGGAGGCGACCGCGACCACCATCGGGTTCGTGGGGTGCACGGCGGTTTGAAGGATGGTGGTCGGGCCCGTGCCGCTCGCCGTGTAGGTCAGGCCGCCATCGGTCGATTTGAGCGGCACGTCGGCCGACGCCCACACGACGAGCGGAGAAGAGGGGGCCACGACCAGATGATTGACGTCGGGGCTGCCCGGGATCGTGGCCGAGGTCCAGGTGAGGCCTCCATCGACGCTCCTCGCGATGCCGCCCGAGTAGCCGGCGTGGAGCACCGAGTCGTCCTTCGCGAGGGCGACGGCGGTGATGCGCTTGCCCCGGAGGAGCCCGGGGAGCTGGCTCCACGTGGCCCCGCCGTCCGTCGTCTTGTAGAGGCCGTCGCTCGAGGCCGCGTAGGCCGTCGTGGAGGCCGTGTTGGCGACCGCGAGGGCGCGCATGTCGCCGCCCCAGAGGCCCTGGTTCACGGGCTTCCACGGGGCCGTGACGCACTTGGCGGCGGAGCACACGGTGAAATCCTGGGCGGCGCCGCAGTCCGTACCGTCGGCGAGGTTCGACCAGTTGGTGCTGTCGATGGCCGGCTGGCAGCCCTGGCAGTCGTTCGCGGGGTTCAGCGCGCCGGGGGCGACGACGGCGCCACCGACGAAGCACCCGGGCGCGCAGCCGCCGGCGCCGCAGATCGCGCCGTGCAGTCCACACGAGGCCCCGACGGGCACCTGCCGGCAGCTCCCCGAGCCATCGCAGGTCCCGTCGTTGCCACAGGTCGCGGCGGCGCACTGATCGTCGAGCGGGGTGGAGCCCGCGGGGAGCGCGGTGCAGGTTCCATCCGGGGCCCCCGTCACCGCCATGGTGCAGGCCCGGCAGCTCCCGGCGCAGTCGGTGTCGCAGCAGAGCTGCGCCCCCGCCTCGCCGACGCAATGACCGCTGGCGCAATCGGCGTCGGCCGCGCAGGCTTGGCCGTGGGGCGCGCCGGTGCTCCCGCCGGTGCCGCTGGTGGCCGTCGCTCCCCCGGTGCCGCCGGTGCCCGTCGCGCCTCCCGCGCCGCCGGTGCCCGTGGTCGCGCCGGTGCTGCTGGTCGCCGTCGCCCCTCCGAGCTCGCCGCCGCCGGTGCCGCCCCCACCCGTGCCGGTGGTCGCGGCGTGGCTCGAGGAGCCGCTGGTCGATCCGGTCGTCGCGTCGCCGCCGCTGCCCCCGCAGGCGGTGAGCAGCGCGAGCACGAGGCTGGCGGAGAAGAGAGGAGCGCGGCGAGGGAGGGTGACGGTCACGAAGACAATCTTGCCTCCGGCGAGGGGAGGCCGGCAATCGCAAGCAACGCTCGAAGGCCGACCGAGGTTGCCCCATGGGACGCGCCGGGGGACCATGCGGTCGAAGAACCATGTCGGACTGGCAAGAGACGGGCAACGCCTCCGAGTCGATCGTCCTCTCGTTCGAGGGCGTGAACCTCGACGAGAAGGACGCGCTCGACATGGAGAACTTCTCCCGCGGCCTCAAGGCGCCCGCCGACGAGGACCCGGGGGGCAAGATCTACGCGGCCAACGCGCGCATTCGCTCGCGGGCCATCAGCCCTCGCGACGCCTTTCGCCTGGGGCTCGCGGCCATCCTCGGGCTCGGCGGCTACTACGGGCTCGTCATGCTCGGAGTCTCGGGCGGTGTCCTGCTCGTGGGGGGCGGGATCGGGGTCTTCATCGGCTATGCGCTCCCCACCCTCTTCGAGCTGGTGCGCGCGCAACAAGCCAAGCCCATCGAGCGCACCGTCGACGACTCGTTTCGCATCACCGTCTCGCCCGCCGGGCTCACCGTCGAGGGGCAGACCATCGGCCGGAAGGAGATCGAGCTCGAGGCCATCGACCACTTCACGGGGATGGGGCGGCTCACCATCCACGGGCGAACGGGGGCGCCCATCGCGCTGGCCTGCGGGTTGAAGAACCGGAGCCTCCAGCCGCTGGCCGCCCGGCTCGACGAGCTGGTCCGCGAGGCCAAGGCCCACCGGGGCTACCGGGGGAGCTGAGACCGTCCCGACGTCGGGACGGTGGAGGCCCGACCGGTCGTCCCGACGTCGGGACGGTCGCAGGGGACCCCTCCCCAAGCCATGGCGCGCTCTGTGCTGGTTTCCTGCGCATGAGCTTTTCCCTTCGCCGTATCGCTGGCTTAGCCCTCACCTTGTCGTCCGCGTCGGCCCTCCTCACCCTGGCGAGCCCCGCCTCGGCCCAGGAGGATTGGCCTCAGGGCGACCCGACCGCTTCGCAGACCTCACGGCCTACCGAGCCCCCTCGACTCGAGTCGTCTGGGCGCTGGCGAAAGGACGACGAGATCAAGAGGACGGGGGGCGTCCTTGCCTTGGACTTTCAAGGGATCTACGGGGTCGGCCGGAAGCAGATCGTCTATCACGCGGGGCTGGGCGCCGATCTGCGAGGAGGCTTTCGGTTCGAGGTCGGCCGGCGGGTCTTCCTTGGCATCGAGGGGGACCTCGGCCTCGTGAGCGCCAGGAGCACGCCGGTTCCCGTGAACAGCCTGGCGGCGTTCGAGAGCAAGCTCTTCGCGGGTCCCTTCCTGCCCTTTCGCTACGGGCTGGGGGGGCGGTTCGGCCTCGAGCTCGGGCGCCTCGAGCCTTCGGTCTACCTGTTCGGGGGCGGGTTCACGGACGTCGGGACCTCGGGATGGGGAGTGCGCACGGGCGGGGCGCTCGACGTGCGCATCGCCAGCTTTCTGAGCCTCGGCGCTCACGTCGATGGTAACTTCGCGGGCTGGTCCGAGGGGCGGGCCGACTACGTGGGCTTCGGAGGGCACGTCGGCTTCGTCCTCTGAGCGGCAAGGGCCGAGGAGCACACCCTGATCGAGACGTCAGGGTGTGACTTCGGCCTCCCCCGCGGCTAGCCTCGGCTTCGTGGGAAGGCCGGAAGCCGCAGACCTCGACGACGCGCTGGTTCAACGGGTCACCGACCTCTGCGATCGCGGCGACGCCGACGTGGAGGCTGGCCGGTTCCCCGAGGCCATCGAGAAGTACGAGGAGGCCCTCACCCAGGTCCCGAAGCCCGTCTACGCCTGGAAGGTGACGGCGTGGATCCTCACGGCGCTCGGCGAGACGTACTTCTTCGACAAGCAGTACGCGGCGGCGGTCAACGCCATCAACGAGGCGTTTCGTTGCCCGGGCGCCATCAACAACCCGTTTCTGCACCTCCGGCTCGGCCAGGCCGAGCTCGAGCTCGGCAACGCCGGCCGGGCCAAGGACGAGCTGCGCCGCGCCTACCGCCGCGCCGGCGAAGACCTGTTCAAGGGCGAGGACCCCAAGTACTTCGACCTCATCAAGGACACGCTCGACGACGAGAACGAGTAGCGCTCCGCCGATCAAGGGGAGGGCTTCGGCGGATCGGGGCGCCTGCCGAAGGGCATCGTGGAGCGAATGAGCGCTCGGATCGCCGCGAGGCGAGCCCGGGTCTCGGCGCTGGTGACGGGGGCCTCGTCGGACGCGCTGCCCACGTGGGCCGACTCGATCTTCACGACCGTTCCATCGTCGGCGCCGAGCTGCGCCTCGTCGACGAGCGCGACCTGGCCGGCGGCGAGCGCGCTCTCGATGTAGACGCAGATCGACGAGGTCTGCGGGGGGATCTCGGCCCAGTAGTGGCACCAGCCGTCGGCCGCCGGCTTGTTGTCGGTGGGCTCGGCGTGGAGGTTCTTCAAGACGGTGGTGCCGTTGCAGTCGATGGCCTGCGGCTTCACGACCGCGCACGTCTTGCCCTCGGGGACCTTGGCCACGATGCTCGCCAGGTTGCCCTTGCCCTCGGCCGCGGCGCCGTGGAGGAGGAAGAGCGACCCCGACTCCATGACGGCGCAGCGAAGGCCGGAGTGACAGAGGCCGCCGGTCTCGGTCTTGATCTCGGTCTCCGCCGTGCCGCTGCTCGAGAAGGCGCGCCAGCCGGTCTGATGGCCCGTCCCGCGCACGGTGGAGAGCTCGAAGTCGCCGTCGACCAGGTTGTTGCCGGGGTGGCCGCCGAAGGGGTTGCGGGTGAGCACCTGGCGCACGGCGGCGGCCGAGTTGACGACCGTGGCCGAGGGGGGAGGGCCGGCGTCGGAGGGCGCGGTCGCGGTGGAGGTCGAGGTCGTGGTGGCCGCGGGCGCGGGGGAGATGGTCGCGTCCTCCGAGCAGCCGGCGAGGGCGAAGCCCGCGAGGAGGGTGAGGGCGAGCGCGCGCTTCACTTGCTCAGCTCCCCTCGCACCCAGGCGAGCGCGGCCTCGAAGATCGAGTCCTTGCCGGCGATGAGGTCGCTCTGCTTTTGCATGACGACCTGGTCCGGCTCGACGCCGTGGCCGATGAGGGCGCGGCCATCGAAGGCGATGGTGTCGCCGGTGCCGACCTGAAAGTTGAACCCGCTCCACGCGAAGAGCTCGTCGTAGGTCGAGAACGCGCCCGAGGTGGGGTGCGGTCCGAAGATGCGGACGTGAGGCGCTCCTTTGAACCCAAACGGCATGTAGTCGCTGGCCGAGCCGTCGCGGTGGGTGATGAGCGCGACCGGGATGGAGCTGTAGCCGGGGTCGCCGACGTCGTAGGGGGCGAGGGCCTTGGTGGCGTCGAAGAGCGCGAGCCCCGCGGCCTGGTCCTGGGGGCCTGGGTAGCTGCCGAAGATCGCCGGGGCGAGGAACGAGGCGATGACGGTCGGCGGGCGGACCAGGCGCGTCATGTTGGTGGCGGCGTCGAGGGTGCCGCCGTTGCCGGCGCGGTGGTCGAGGATGACCCCGCGCGCGCTGGTCTGAAAGTCGGCGATGGCCCCGAGGATGCTCTTGTTCACGGGGCTGTTGGGATCGCTCTGCCCGTTGAGCGTGTCCCAGAGCATGCCGAAGATGGCCTCCTGGCTCGAGGTGCCGGCGATGGCGCCGCGGAAGAACCGGCCGCGGATCGAGTGCGTGGTGGGGTCGGGGTTGTTCGCCGGGTCGTAGTGATAAAAGGGCCGGTTGTCGCACTGGACGCTGGGGCTCCCGCCGTCGGCGTCGAGGCTCGCGACCTGGATGGTCTCGGGGGTGCCGGCGCAGTTGCCCTGCGCGTCGCAGCGGAGCACGGTGAGCTCGGTGGCGAACTGGATGATGGTCGCCGAGAAGCCGCCCAGCTCCTCGGCGTAGTCGCTGTAGATGGTCGGGTCGGTGGCGACGTGGAAGGCGGGGTTCACGCCGCCGAGGGAGGCCGACCACGCGATGGGGTGGAGGCCATCGACGGCGAGGAGGCGATCGCCGGCCTTGAGGCCCGCGGCCCCGCCGGCGCCCGCGTGCGAGACGAGGATGTCGGGGTAGCTCGGGTCCTTGGGCCAGGCGTCGTGGGAGAGATCGGCGTCGCCCTCGAAGAAGCAGGCGTTGAGGCGGTGGTGGGGCGTCACGAAGCCCGAGAGGGTGATGTTCGTGTCCGTGTGCCAGTCGTGGAGCGCGTGGATGCCGGCGAACCAGTGGCCCCAGAACTCCCACGGGGTTTGCGCGGTGCGCATCTGCTCCATCTCGGCGAGGGCGAGGGGCAGGTAGATCGCGCGCGACCTCGCGCCGCCGTAGAAGACGCGGAGGCCCGACTCGACCATGTCGACCACGTCGTTGCGGAGCGCGTCCGAGGGGAGGACGGGCACGGCGAGGCCGGGGTCGATGCAGCGATTGTCGAAGCAGAGCTGGCTGGGGCCACAGACCGGGTCGCCGAGGCCCGCGCAATCGGATTGGTCGACGGTCTTGCCCGAGGCCACGACCTCCAGGGCGTCGAGATCGGTGCCGGCCTGGCCGCGAAACGCCGAGGCCTTGAGGTAGGTCTCGGAGGCGAGGTCGCCGTAGACCGTGAAGTCGTTGGAGGCCAGCTCCACCCACCCGTCGCTCGTCGTCCGGCCCGTGGGGGTCAGGATGGCGGAGGTGCTGTCGAGGCCCGAGGAGGCCGGGTAGATGACCACGAAGGTCGCGTCGACGGCGCCGTGGCGCATCCACACCGAGGCTCGGTACGAGGCCTTGCCCTTGGGAAGCCGGACCAGGAAGCGCTCGGAGCAATCCTCGGTGGTCGTGAGGGTCGTGTACTCGGCGCCCTCGAGGGGGAGCTCGCCCTTGCCCGCTTTGAACATGGGGGCCTGGCAGTCGGCCTGCGTCCCGTCGGGCAGGTAGCGCGAGGGATCACCGAAGCCCTCGAAGGCGATGGCGGCGGGAGATTTTTGGTACCGGCCGAGGTCGTCGAAGTCGCCCGCGCGCGCCATCGTCGGAGCACCGACGATCAGGGTCGCGACGAGCGCGACGGCGGCGCGCCTCATCGCTTCTTCCACGCCTCGAAGGCGCGGCGAGCGGCGTTGGGCGGGTGATCGTGGGGGCCGCGGAGGCGGAGCAGATCTTCGTGGAGCGCCTCGAGCTCGGGGAGGAGGGCGGGGTCGACGGGGCCGTCGGACACGTGGAACGCGGTGGCGCTCTCGCCCCCATCACCGCCGGCATCGGTGCCTTCGGGCCCGCCGTCGGGCGGGTCGACCGCGACCTTGATCACCGCGTCGTCGACGATGACCTCGGCGCCCGACTTGTTGCTGATGTAGAGCGCCGGCTTGCCCGTGCGCGCGGCGATGACGCTCTCGTAGAAGCACCAGCCATCGGCATCCGGCGCCACCGTCGTGGGGTGAATGGTGGCGTCGGCGTCGCCCTGCCCCTGGTACTCGGTGACGACGGTCTGCACGCCGGAGCAATTGCCCTTCGTGAGGTGAGCCCAGTACGAGACGTCGAGCTTCGCCTGCTTGGCGGCGACGGCGATCCCGAGGATGGCCTTGCCCGCCGGCAGCGCCGCGCACTTGATGCCCGAGTGGCACGCCGAGCCGATGCGCACGTTGGGGAACGTGAAGTCGAAGGGCGGGCCCGAGAGCCAGCCATACTCGTCGGAGAAGGGCGACGACCACTCGAAGTCGCCATCCCAGAGGAGGTTCTCGCGCTCGGAGACGTGGCCGAGGGGGTTTCTCGCGAGCATGGTGCGCTTGGGCGCGCCGCCTTCGGGGACCGAGCCCCCGGCGCCGCCGCCGCCCGCGCCCGCGTCGCCCGGGTGACCGGCGTCGGGCTTGCCCGAGCCGGTGGTGGAAGAGGTGAGGGAATCGAGGCCTTCGTCCGTGCCCTGGCAGCCCGAGGCGACGAAACCGATGGTGGCCGCGAGCAAGGCGGGGAGGCAGAGGTAGAGCGCCGCGCGGTTCATGGCATCTCCGAGCGAACCCACGCGAGGGCGGCTTCGTAGACCGAGTCCTTGCCGGCGAGCAGATCGCTCTGCTTGGGGAGGACGACGACGTCGGGCTCGACGCCGCGACCGTTGTGCGTGGTCCCGTCGGCGAGGATGTCGTCGCCGACCGCCATCACGTAGCCGAGGCTGAGCCAGTAGCCGAACGAGTAGCGGGTCGAGAACCCGCCGTTGGTCTGAAAGGGGCCGAAGAGCTTGGTCTTCTGCCCGCCCTTCATGCCCTGCGGGAGCCAGTCGCTGGCCGACACGTCTTGCGTGATGAGGAGCGCGACGGGCACGGTGACGTTGGGCGAGTCCGAGCCGCAGTACTGCATGGCCTGGGTCCCGAGCGCGCTCGTGAAGAGCGCCTGCGCATCGGCGACGGCGGGCTGCTCTTCGGTGGAGAAGGTGCGGTCGACGTAGAGGTCGTTGGGGTGCTTCTGGATCGAAAAGCTCCAGAGGATCTCGGGGGCGAGGATGGTGCCGCCGAAGCCGGTGCGGTGGTCGAGGATCACGCCGCGCGCGTCGCTCGTCCACGTGGCGACGGCGTTCTTCAGGTCGGTGCCGACGCCGTCGCTGCCGTTGGTGGTGTCGAGCGACTCCCACTCGAGGCCGTAGATCTTCTCGGTGGCGTTCGACTCGTTCACGATGCCCGAGTAGACCGTCTCGCCCGTGGCGTGGCTCTTGGGCGCGCTCGCGAGGTGGCGGAGCGGCCGGTTGTCGCAGTCGACCTGGCTGGCCATGGTGCCCTGCGGGTCGTTGGGGATGTCGGTGATCGAGATGGCCTCGAGGGCGCCGCAGGTCCCCTGCACCGAGTCGCAGCGGATGACCTCGATCTGCGCGGCGAAGCGCGAGATGGTGCCGCGGAGGCCGCTGACCAGCTCGGCGTAGGTCGAGTGGTTGGAGATGCCCGGCTGGTCCCAGTTCACGCCGAGGATCGAGCGCGCCCAGGCGACGGGGTGCTGGCCATCGACGCTGACGAGGCGATCGCCCGCGTGCAGGCCGAGCGTGTGATCGGCGGCCACGTGGGAGACGACGACGTCGAGGTAGTCGGCGTCCTTGGGCGCGGTCTGATGGGTGAGGTCGGCGTCGCCCTCGAGGAAGCAGACGCCGATGGGCTTGGGGTTGGTCAGCGTGTAGCTGGCGACGCTGTTGGTCTGGGTGTGGCCGTCGTGGAGGCGGCGCACGGCGGCGGTGAAGCCGCTCCAGAACGTCCACCGGTCCGAGGCGTGGCGCATCTGATCGAGGTAGACGTCGACGGCGGGGAAGTCCTGCGTGCGCTCGAGGTAGGGGCCGAAGAGCAGATGGACGCGGGCGGCCAGGTACTCGGCGACGTCGTCGTGATCGGGGGGTAGGGGAGGGACCCAGGGGCCGACGTTGCGACACACCCCCCACATGCAGGTCTGATCGGCGGCGCAGGCGGCGACCTGCGAGACCCCGTCGCACTTCGCGTTGGCCACCGCGGGGAAGGTCTCGTCGCCGCCGTCGCTCACCACCTCGAGCGCGTCGGCGACCGCTTCGGTGGCCGAGAAGAGCTCGACCTCGAAGACCGTGGCGTTGGCTCCATCGACGCGGATGTGGTCGTTGGCGATCTCCACCCACCCGTCGCTGGTCACGCGGCCGGTCGGGTAGAGGGCGACCAGCTCGTCGATGCGATCGCTGTAGCCGATGGCCACCGAGCCGTTCGCCTCGGCGTCGCGAATCCACGCCGAGACGCGGTAGGTGCGGCGCTCCTTCGGCAGTGGGACGACGACGGTGTTGCCGGCGAGCGGCGCGAGGACGAGGACGCGATTGCCCGAGAGGGCGCCGGCGTCCGCCTTGGTGGTGAGCCCGGAGGCGTCGTCGTCCTCTTCGAAGTCGTAGGTGAACGTGGCCGTGGGATCGAAGAGGAAGGTGCCGTCGGGCGATAGATCGCCGGCGCGCGCCCCGCGAGGAGCGGCGGTGAACAGGAGGCCCAGGGTGAGGGCAGGAAGGAAGGCGCTGACCGCGCGGCGGCCCATAGGATCGACGAAGCTACCGAACCCATCGAGCGAGTGGAAGCGAATCGAGCGACGAAAGGGCTCGATCTTGATGCTCCGCGCCGCCGGTGCCTATGGTTCGGAGGTGGAGCGCGCGAAGCAAAAGCCGCAGGGCTTCCTGGGAGCGACGTCGGACGACGGCGTCGTGAAGGCCTGGGGAGGCTGGGTGGTGCCCGCGGGCCTCGGCCTGTTTGCCGCGGTCTACCTCGTCTCGGTGGCGGCCGAGTGCTTGAAGACGGGGAGCGCCGGCAAGAAGGTGGGGCCCGTCTTCGGCTACTTCGCGCAGATCGCCGGGCTCTTCCCCAAGGCGGCCGCGGCGGGCCACGACTACCGGGTCGAGGGCTTTCAGTGCAAGGACCGGAGGTGGGTCGAGGTCGACGTCGCCCCCTGGTTCCCCATCGACTCCGACAACAAAGAGAACCGCTTCTACCGCGCCGTTCACTTCTACCGCGAGCTGGAGCCCCACCGGCCCACGATGCAGGCGCTCGATGAGTTCATCGTCAGCCACTACAACGAGGGGGTCGTCGCGGCGGCCTCGCGGGGTGAGGGGCGGGAGCGCATCGGCGGGGTCCGCTTCATCAAGGTGAAGCTGCCCTTCGGTAGCCCCGGCGATGGGTCGGAGCGCTACGTGAAGAAGCCGCTCGACGCCTACCCGAGCGCCAACAAGACCGACCTGTTTCACACCAAGGAGTCGCTCCGGTTCTCGCGCTGCGGGATCGCGCCGCGGCCGAGCGAGCCCGCTCCCTCCGAAGGCAAGGTCGACGAGGAAGGGACGAGCCCGTGACCGAGCCCGCCGTCGTGAAGAAGAAGCGGCGGCCCAAGCCTCCGGCCGACGAGGCGGAGGGCGATGGGCCCGTCGTCGATGCTCGGAGCGAAGCGGAGCCCGTTCGCGGCCGAGGGGTGGTCCCGCGCAAGGACGCGCCGCTTCCCAAGGCCCCGCGCACGGCGGCGCTGACGGTGCTCCGGCGGTGGCTCGAGAACCCCGAGCCCATCCTGCGGCTCGAGGTGATCCGCATCTTCGCGCCGCTCGCCGTGCTCGGGTTCATGTCGTCGCGCCTCGCCCATGTCGACGAGTGGCTGACCAAGGTGGGCTTTCAGCCCGCGGAGATCGCGGGCGGCGACTGGCGGCAGCCGCTTTATCTGAGCCCCCTCACGAGCTCGGAGGCGCAGGGCCTCGCGGTGGTGATGGTGCTCTCGGGCCTCTGCGTGGCGGCGGGGTTCAAGGCTCGCTGGGCGGCCTTCGTGTTCGCGCTGACGCTCGGCTACGTGGCCCTCGCCGACCGCCTCGCGGCCTTCACGGTGAGCAAGCTGAGCCCGGCGGTGATGATCGCGCTCGCGTGCTCGCCGGTCGGAGCGAGGCTCTCGGTCGACTCGTTCCTCGCCAAGCGCAAGAACCCGAAGCTCGCCCTGCCGACCATGAGCTCGGGCGCGGGCCCCCGGTTCTTTCAGCTGCTCCTGGCGGTGTTCTATTGCTCGTCGGGCATCGCCAAGGCGCAGGGCGATTGGCTCTCGCACAAGCTGGTGCTCTGGACCCACGTGCACGACAGCTACCAATCGGCCTTCTCGTGGGCGGTGGCCAACGCCTTCCCGGCGTGGCTCTGGACCTTGCTCCAGTGGGTGACGCTCATCTTCGAGCTGGGGGCGCCGGTGTGGTTCACCATCAAGAAGACGCGGCCGGTGGCGCTCGCCTGGGCCGTGGCCATGCACGCGATGATCGGGGCGATGTTCTGGCCCGTGCGCTGGTTCTCGCTGCTCATGATCACGCTCGTGGTCGGCTCGTTCTTGAAGGAAGAGTGGCTCGAGGGGCTCCTGGCTCGGTTCGACCGAGCGTAAGGAGTGGGCTAGCATCGCTCGGGTGTCGCGCCTTCGCCTCGCCGACCTGATCGCGCTGCCGGGCCGCGCGTGGCTGTCCCTGAAGCTGCTCGGGCCGGGGCGGGGGAGGGTGGTCGCGAAGAGCGACGCGGCGAGCATGCTCTCGGCCCTGAGGCTCGCCGAGGTCGTGGGAGCGCTGCTCGCGTTCCTCAGCCCCATCGGCGTCTGGTTGGTTCTAGGGCTGCCCGGTGGGCCGGCCGAGGTCAGCATCTTCGTCTTCGGCGGGTCGCTCGGGTTCGTGGCGCTCCTGGCGCAGCGGGTCGCTCGGCGAGCGCTGTCGCGCCCCGGTGAGGTCAGAACGAGGAGGGCGCTCTTTTTCCTCGCGCTGCCCATCGTGCTGGTCGCTGGCGGCGTGGTCCGCGCCGTGGCCTTGCCCGACCTCGAGGGCCACCTCGCGAGCCTTCCGGTCGTGGTGGCGTTCCCCCACCGCGACGTCGCCAGCACGGCGCCGGATGAGGGCGTGGTGGGCGATCACATCGTTCGCCGGGTGTGCGAGGGCGAGGACTGCGTGCTCCACGCCGGGGTGTTCAACGTCGCCTCTCAGCTCGTCCGAAGCTCGGAGACCGCGCCCGTGGGCACGGGGCGCCTGGAGGTGCGGCGGGACGACGGCGCTCGGCTCCTCGTCATCACCTCGGGCTCGCAGCGATGGGTCTTCAGCGATCGGCGACCCTTCCTTCGGCCGCCGACAGCGCTCCGCTTCGTTCGCTTCGTGAGGCCCGCCCTCTGGTCGGTGGTGATGGCAGCCGCCGGGGTCGCGCTGGCGACGTGGCTCCTCCTCCGGCGTTCGCTGCCGATGCCCGGGCCCGTCGGCGTGGTGGACGAGAGGGGGTTCCTACCGAGGGACGACGGCTCGTCGCCCGTGCGTGTGCCCGGCCATCGAGCGGGCGCGGTCGTCGCGCTTCAGAGCGTCACGGGGAGCGGGGAGCCTTACCGCGATCGCGTCGAAGGCAGGGCGATCGTGGTCGCGCCCCTGCTCGCCGCCGACGTCTCGGCGCGCCTCACGCTGGCGACAGGGGCGCTCTGGTTGGGGCTGACGCCGCTCTGGCTCCAGGCGCTGGTGCTCGTCTACCGGAGCCTCTGAGCCCTACCGTCGCCCTACCGTTCGGCCCTCGCCTTTGCGAGACTCGCCCGCGTCATGCCGACCTCCGACGCCGCCCGCGGCCCGACGCTGCGCCTCGTGTGCATCAACGACGTCTACTCGCTCGAGAACCTGCCCCGCCTTCGCACGCTCGTGAAAGAGGCTGCGGAGGTCGAG
>FTCO01000741.1_pt1 | contig 25453 bp, 25 predicted proteins | sample 1639701 | NCBI WGS metagenome assembly FTCO01 (sample SAMEA3914869, study PRJEB12502) | metagenome | biome: forest; material: soil | place: USA | collected 2012-03-12 | depth 0.1 m | reverse complement strand
GAGGAGGACCGAGAGCACCCCGCGGGTCTGCTCTCGGATCTCCGCCGGGCACACGTCGAGGATGCGGTCGATGGCCTTCGAGGCCGAGTTGGTGTGCAGGGTCCCGAAGACCAGCACGCCGGTCTCGGCGGCCGAGAGGGCCAGTCCGACGGTCTCGATGTCGCGGAGCTCGCCGACCACGAGCACGTCGGGGGCTTCCCGGAGGGCCGAGCGGAGGGCGCTCGCGAACGAGTCGGTGTGGAGCCCGACCTGGCGCTGGGTGATGACGCTCTTGTCGGGCTGGTGCACGAACTCGATGGGATCCTCGACGGTGATGACGTGCCGGTTCGAGGTGCGGTTGATATCCTGGATCATCGCCGACAAAGTGGTGGTCTTGCCCGAGCCGGTGGGCCCGGTGATGAGCACGAGCCCGGCGGAGTTCTGCGCGAGCTTACGGACCACGGGCGGGAGCTGAAGATCGTCGATGGTCGGCGGCCGGCTGCGGATGATGCGGAACACCGCGCCCATCCCGCGCGACTGCCCGAAGACGTTGACTCGAAAGCGACCGCAGTCCTCGACCACGTAGGCGAAGTCGACGACCGAGTCCTTCTCGAAGTTCGCGCGCTGCTCCGGCGTCATGATCTCGAGGAGGAACCGGCGCGCCTCCTCGGCAGTCAGAGCGCGAAAGGGCAGCGGGACCAGATCGCCAGCGTGGCGAATGATGGGCACGTTGCCCGCGTGAAAGTGCAGATCGCTGGCGTTCTGCTGGACCACGAGGCGGAGGAACGAGTCGATGCGGGCCATGGTCAGCGCACCGCCTGGCGCTGCGCCGCGCCTGCGCCCACCCCCGTGGGGCCGGCTACGGTGCTCGTGGTGGCGGCCTCGAAGATCTTCTTGTCGATGGCACGCATGTAGCCGTCTTCGGACGAGACCTTGCCCTCCTTCACGAGGCGGATGAGCTCCTGGTCCATCGACTGCATCCCCTGCTCGCGCGACGTGGTGACGACCTGCGGGATCTGAAACGTCTTGCCTTTCCGGATCATGTTGGACACGGCGTCGTTGTTGAGCATGACCTCGATGGCCGCCACGCGCCCCGGCGCGTCCTTGCGGCGAAGGAGCTGCTGGCAGACCACCGCCCGTAGGGTTTCGGCGAGCAGGGAGCGAACTTGAGGTTGCTCGAGCGGGGGGAAGGCGTTCACGAGCCGGTCGATGCTCGTGTCGGCCGAGACGGTGTGCACGGTGCCGAAGACGAGGTGGCCCGTCTCCGAGGCCGTGATGGCGAACGAGATGGTGTCGAGGTCGCGCATCTCGCCGACGAGGATGACGTCGGGGTCCTCGCGGAGCGTCGAGCGCAGCGCGTCGTCGAACGACTTGGCGTGGGTCCCCACCTCGCGCTGGTTGATGAGGCACTTCTTACCGGTGTGCACGACCTCGATGGGATCCTCGATGGTGATGATGTGCCGCGACGAGGTCCGGTTGATCGAGTCGATGATGGCGGCCAAGGTCGTGCTCTTGCCGGAGCCCGTGGGGCCGCCGACGAGCACGAGCCCGTTCTTGAGGTTGCCGAAGGTGCCGACGATGGGCGGGAGCCCCAGGTCCTTCACCTCGGGGATGATGTTCTTGATGGCGCGGAACACGGCGCCGAGGCCCGTGAACGAGTGGAACAGGTTGGCGCGGAAGCGCAGCTCGTGGGTCTTCACCTCGTAGGAGAAGTCGACGTCGCGCCGGTTCTCGAGGGCGGCGCGCTGCGTCGGGGTCAGGTGGGGCTGAAAGAGGGCGCGCACCCCCTCGGCGGAGAGCACCTCGTCTCCGAGCGGCACCACCTTCCCGAGCTTCTTCACGTAGGGCACGCGGCCCGAGGCGACCACCAGGTCCTCGGCCTCGGCCTCGTGCATGTCGAGGAGCAGCGCGTCCAGCGTCCCCCGCATCGGCCGCGGGCCGGAGCCGGCCGCCACCGCCCCCGGGCGCGAGGGCCCCTGGGCCCAGCGCTGGAGCAGGTCGCGAGCGGCGTTTCGTACGGCCACGACCGGATCGTTCTCGCACGATTTGAGCCAGAGGTTCTGGGCCCGCGCGTCGAGCTCGGCGAGGCAGGCGATGGCCGCCAGGCGCACGTCGGCGTCTTCATCCATCAAGGTCTCGGCGACGGGCGCCGCCGCCTCCTGGGCGCGCAGGACGCGGAGCGCGTTGAGGCAGGCGAGGCGCAGCTCGGCGCGCCGGCCCAAGAGGTCGATGAGGTACGGCGAGGCCCGCGGATCCCCGATGGCCGCCAGGGTCTCCACGGCCTGCTCGCGGGCCCACCAGTCGGTGTCGTTCTGCGCTGTGCGCACCAAGGCGCCGAGCGACTTGGGATCCTTGAGCCGCGCGAGCGCGCCGATGGCGAAGCGGCGCGTCACGTCCGACGGATCCTCGAGGTAGCTCACGATGTGGCGGGTGAGGCCTTGACCCTGCATTTCGACGAGCGCGTCCATCACCCGCTCGCGCACCCACCAGTCCTCGTCGCGGAGGAAGCGCATGAGCCGCGGCGCCAGGTCGCCCCGCGGGTCGCCCACCTTGTTGGCGATCTCGACGGCGATGCGGCGAATGTTGGTGTCCCTACTTCGGAGCAGCCAGAGGATGGACCGAGCCACGTCGACCTTCCCGTCGAGGCTCAGCTTGGAGACGATGGCGGCGGCCCGGGAGCGGACGAGGATCTGCTTGTGGCCGAGGGCCTCGACGAGGAGCGGCAGTACCTCCTCCGAGCCCATCGCCTCCAGAGCGTCGAGCACTGCCTGCGAGACCGAGCTCGGCCCTTCGCGAAAGCGCCGCCCGAGGACGGCCAGGGCCCGCGGCGACTTGTAGCGCGACAGGCCCCGCACCACGGCCATGGCCGTCGCCGGGTTGGGCGTGTCGACCGAGTCGCCGAGCACCTCGAAGAACTCGTCCTCGGTGGCGAGGGCCGCCATCGTCTGGATGGCCTGCGTGACCACCGTCGGGTCGGGGTCGCGCACCGCGGTGGCGGCCACCTCCAGCGCGGCCCGCAGCGCCTTCGCCATGGCCTTGGTGTCGGCGAGGTGCTTGAGGGCATGGAGCTTCTCGTCGGTGCGGCCGAGCTTGAGGGTCGCCGCGAGGAGCGGCACCGTGTGGTGCGAGGCCTTGGGCACCATGACGTCGAGCGCCTCGATGCGGCCCGGGAAGCCCGGCTGCCTCACGAGCTGCTCGATGACCTCGAAGGCCGTGCGCCCGCCCACGAGCCGCAGGATCTCACCGGCCGCGCGGCGCACCTCCACGTCGGGCGCCGAGAGGGTCTGGGCCAGCTCCGCGTGCCCGGCCACGTCGTTGACCCGGGGGAGCACGTGGACGAGCACCCCGCGCACCGCCTGATCGGCCTGACGGAGCGCGCGCACCCCGGGGATGAACAGCTCCTGGCCCAGCTCGGGCGACGCCGACCGCTCGGCCAGCATCGCGAAGACGCCGCAGCGTGCGCGGTGGGGGTGGAGGTCGGTCGTGAGCCCCCGCTCGAGGAGCATGGGGAGGAGCTTGCTCAGCGTACCGGGGGGCGCCGGGACCCCGACCTCGGCGACGAAGGCCGCCATCTCCGGCTGCGTCCGCCAGGGCGCGGCGCGGAAGTGACGGAGGATGTCCTTCTGGGGCATGTTCGGCATCGAGGCAGCTCCGGGGGGGTGGCACGGAGCTCGGCGCCTGAAGGCCCGAGCTGGGGTGCGTGCGAGGTCGAGGCCACGTCGCGGGATCAACCGCGGCGGCCACCGGCCCGTATCGAGTCGAGCACGTCGTCGGCGCGCCGCTCGGTCTCGGCGCGCTCCCCCGAATTCTCAATGACGTAGTCGGCCGCCGCGACCTTCTTCCCGAGCGGCAGTTGCGAGGCGATGCGCGCGCGCACCTCCGCCTCGGTGGCGCGGTCGCGTGCCATGGCGCGGGCGACCTGCACCTCTTCGGGGACCGCCACCACCACCAAGGGCCGAAAGGCCTCGGCGAGCCCGTTCTCAACCAGAAGGGCTGCCTCGTAACAAGCAAGCTGCTCGCCCGCCGCCGCGAGCTCCCCCACCCTTCGCGCGCTCTCCGCGCCGATGAGCGGGTGGATGATCCGGTCGAGCCGCTTGCGCTTCTCGGGGTCGCCGAACACGACCTTGGCGAGCGCGGGTCGATCGAGGGCGCCATCGGGCAGGAGGACCTCGGCGCCGAACGCCTCGACGATCTTCGCGAGCCCGACCGAGCCCGGGGCCACCACATCGCGGGCCACCAGGTCGGCGTCGATCACGGGTACACCACGCGCCCGAAAGCGCGCCCCCACGGTGCTCTTGCCTGACCCGAGGCCGCCCGTGAGACCGAAGACCCTCACGTGCGCGACCGGGGGGGCAAGCGGGGGCCCGGCGGCGTCCCCCTCTCGAAGCGCCCCCCGGCAGCGTTCTTGATCCAGCCCTCGACCTCGAGCCACACGGCGAGCCTGGGCTCATCGACCGCGTGGCCGAGCACGGCCTGGTAGGCGCGCGCCGCCTCCTCGATGGAGAACGTCGCGCCCAGGAGCCCGAGGGCGTGGTCATGGGGCCGAGCGCCGATGGAGGCGACGGCCTTCTTCATGATGTCGTGATGATCGAAGGCGAGCTCCACGGCCTTGCCGTCCTTCGTCAGCGAGAAGCCCCCGCCCTCCTCGATCACGAGGTCGAGCCAGGCGGCCTCGGCGGCGTCGTCGCCGGCCTTGGCGTCGGCCCTGCGGCTCGCAGGGAGCAGCGCCACGTGAGCCACGCTGACCACCCAGCCCCGCGGATCGCGCCCCGGCTTCGAGAAGACGGACAGCTCCTCGAGCTCGACCTTCGTGAGCCCCGTCTCCTCTTCCAGCTCGCGCGCCGCCCCCTCGGCCGCCGTCTCCTTCGGCTCGACGAACCCGCCGGGAAGCGCCCAGGAGCCCTTGAAGGGGTCCCGCGCCCGCTCGATGAAGAGCACCTCGAGGCCGCGTTCACCGAGCGCCATCACCACCACGTCGGCCGTGAGGCTCGGCTTCGGGTACTCCTTCTTGGTCTCTCCTGCGCCGCTCAATTGGCCTCCCAGCCCGGCAAGCTGGTCGTGGTCGCGAGCCGCACGCCGGCCGCGACCACCTGCTCGAGGGCGGCCTGCGTCCCCGCCTCGGTGATGCCGGCGATGGCGTCCGTGAGGAGCACCGTCCGGTAGCCGCGCTCGACGAGCCCGAGGGCCGCCGCCCTCACGCAGTAGTCGGTAGCCACGCCGTAGACGAACAGCTCGTGCTCGCTGCTGGGCGTCGCAGCCACGATCTCGGCGAGGAAACGCTCGGCCAACGGGTTCGCGAAGAGGCTGTAGACCTCCTTTTCGAAGAAGACCGCCTGGGTCTCGCCGGTGAGGATCTCGCGCACCACGGGGGCGATGGCGAAGCCCGCGGTGTTGGGCAGGAAGCGGAAGCGCGGCGGCAGGGTCCCCTCGACCTTGAGCCAGCCCTCGGTGCCCTTCACGCAGTGGTCGGGGAAGTTGGGCTTGTCGCCGCTGGGAGCCTTGGTGGAGCTGGAGGCGAACTCCCAGGCGTCCCACGCGTGCGAGTCGACCGAGCCGAGGATGGGGATGCCGTGGCGCACGGCGTAGCTCGTGAGCGCGCGGAAGCGGTCGTTGGGCGACCCCTTCACCGAGAGCGCGCCGGTGGGCTCGCAGAAGTCTCGCTGCACGTCGACGTCGACGAAGATGCGCTTGCTCATGGGAAACCCTAGTGATGCTCCCCTTGAACCCGAGCGCGCACCTCGTCGATGAGGCCCGCGAGGCGAGGGGAGAGCTCGGGCACGAAACCTTTCCACGCGGGGGTCGGCTCGGCCAGCGAGAGGAGGTCGGACGAGAGCGAGGCGAGCTCCGCTCGACTGCGTTCGCGGATACGCGCGAGCGACTCGGCCGGCTCCATGCGGCGGCCGTTCTTCATCACCTGGACCAGCAAGGGCTCGCCCCCGCCCACGTCCTCCGGCCGCTCGTCTTCCAGCGCGATGACGTCGCGCTCGAGGGTGCCCTTCGCGTCCCGGTGCCGGTAGATCTGGTGAGGCCCAGGCAGCGTCCCCTTCCCCTCCGAGAACTTGGCGATGGGGGTCCGCTCTCCGCCGCGCTCGAGCTCGACGAGCTTGTAGACCCCCCCGAGCGCCGGCGCGTCGAGCGAGGTCACGAGGTCGGTTCCCACCCCGTACGTGTCGATGGGCGCGCCCGCCGCCCGCAGCTCCGCGATGCGGTGCTCGTTCAAGTCGCCCGAGGCCACAATCTGCGCGTGCTGGCAGCCGTGCTCATCGAGGATCTTGCGCACCGCCTGGCTCAACGCGAGCAGATCCCCCGAGTCGAGCCGCACCCCCTTGAGCTTCTCGCGGGCGATGTCGGCCGCGCGCGCCGCGCCCCTCAGCGTGTCGTAGGTGTCGATGAGCAGGATGCTCGCGTTGGGGAAGGTGGCGACGTAGCCCTCGAACGCCGCCTCCTCCGAGGGGTGGGCCATGGTCCACATGTGCGCCGCCGTGCCCAGGATGGGGATGCCGAAGCGCATCCCCGCCTCCACGTTGCTCGTCCCGGCGAAGCCCACCGCGTAGGCCGCGCGCGCCGCGTCGACTGCGGCGTCGTAGTGGGTGCGCCGCGTCCCGAACTCCATCGCCGCGGCGGGCCCGCAGGCCGTCACGACGCGGGCTGCCTTCGAGGCCACCAGCGTTGCATGGTTCACGGCCGAGAGGAGGAAGGTCTCGATGAGCTGGGCCTCGACGAGCGGCGCGCGCACCCGATAGAGCGGCTCCCCCGCGAACACCGCCGTGCCCTCCGGCGCCGCCCACACATCGCCCGTGAACCGAAGGTCCTTCAGGTAGCGGACCAGCTCCGGCGTCATCGCGTCGCGGAGCGCCGGCACGCTGGTGAGGTAAGCCACTTGCTCGTCGGTGAGCCGCAGCTCCTCGAGGTAACGGAGCACACGCTCGACCCCCATGGCGACGAGGTAGCGACGGCGCCGAGGCAGCCGGCGCACGAACATCTCGCACGTGGCCACAGCGTCCGTCATGCCGCGGTGAAAATACCCGGCGGCCATGGTCAACTGGTACAGGTCGGTCCTGAGCGCGTCCAAGCCCCTTTGGGAGTAGGGCGAAGCGCAGACCGAAGCAACGGCAAACGAGGTTCACGACGCTGCTCCGGCCTAGGGAAATCCATAGTTGGCCACCCCTGTAGCGGCCGCGGCCGATGGCGCAGCGCCTCCGGCCTACCTATGCTCCGCCGCGTGACGGACCCGGCCGCCCTCTCCTCTCGACTCCGCGACCTCGGCCTCCTCTGGACGCGGGCCGACCTCGACCGGGCGCGCGCGGCGCTCGTGACCCGGTTTCGCGAGGGCCTGGGCGCCGACGGCCGGCAGCTCGCCATGCTGCCGGCCTACCTCGCCCCTCCGAGGCCCGGCCTCCAAGGCCGCGCCATCGCCATCGACGCGGGAGGTACGAACCTCCGCGCCGCCCTCGTGAGCGTCGAGCAGGGCGGGGCCAAGGTCGAGGGCGAGATCATCGAGGTCCCCTTCCCCGGCTCCAAAGGTCGCCCCGAGGCTACGGCACGAGAGCTCTTCCAAGCCCACGCGCAGCTCGTCGCCCGCCTCGGCGCCCCGGCAGGCACTCCCATCGGCTACTGCTTCTCGTATCCCATCGCCCTCCGGCCCGATGGCGACGCCGTGCTCCTCCGCTGGACCAAGGAGGTCAAGGTCCCTGGCGTCGCCGGCGAGCGCGTGGGACAGCTCCTCCGCCAGCACCTCGAAGAGGCGAAGCTCGAGCCCGGCCCCATCTTCCTCCTCAACGACACCATCGCCACCCTCGCGGCCGGCTCGGGCAAGCCCGGCGTCGACCCGGCGCGCACCGTCGGCCTCATCGTCGGCACCGGCGTCAACGCGGGCTTCTACCTGCCCGCCGCCGCCATCGAGAAGCTCCCCCGCGGGGCCTTCGCTGCCCCGAGCATGGCGGTGAACTCGGAGTGCGGCGCCTTCTCACCGCCCGGCCTCGGCGAGGCCGACGACGACGTCGACCTGGCCTCTGCCCACCCCGGCGCGCAGCGCTTCGAGAAGGCCGTCTCGGGGGCTTATCTCGGCCCGCTCTTCTCGGCGGCCGCCAGGAAGCTCGACCTCGGCGCCGAGGCCGACTCGGCCGAGGTCTCGCGCCTCGCCCAAGAGGACGGGGGCTCACCGCGCGGCCAGCTCGCCCGCGCGGTCCTCGATCGCGCCGCCGACCTCGTCGCCTCCGCGCTCGCCGCCGCCAGCGATCTTGCCCCGGGCTCGGGCCCGCTCACGGTGCTGGCCGAGGGCAGCGTCATCCAGCGCGCGCCCGGATTCCGCCAGCGCCTCGCGGAGAGGCTCACCGAGCTCACCGGGGATCCGGCGGCTCGCGTAATCGCCTCGAAGGACACCAACCTGGCCGGCAGCGCCCTCGCGGCCCTCGGCCACGCCGAGGGTCGAAAGGCAGGATGACGTGATCGACGAGGCCCGATACGCTTCGTCGATTCATGACGAGCCTCGGCTCATCGCTGGCCCCCCTCTTCGGGCGCGAGGGCGAGGCGCAGGCCCTCTTGGCCGCGCTCGCCGCTCACCGCCTCGTCACGATCGTCGGCACGGCCGGCGTGGGCAAGACGCGCCTCGCCCTGGAGGTGACCCGGCGCCTCGACCCGCCGGGCGGCGTGTCGGTGGTCGACGCCACCGAGCTCCATGACGCGCAAGGCCTGCTCGCGGCCATCGAGGAGCGCCCAGCCGGACGAGATGGCCCGGCGCTCCTGATCCTCGACGGCTTGGAGCGCGCAGCCGACGACTCCGCCGCCCTCCTCCCGCTCTTCGCTCGCGCCCCCGAGCTGCGCGTGCTCGTCACGTCACGGAGGCCGCTCCGGCTCGACGGCGAGCGCCTCTTCAGCCTCGAGCCTCTCGCGCTTCCGAGGACCCCCGACGACGTCGAGCGCGCCCCAGCCTCGGCTTTTTTCCTCGAACGAGCGCGCCTAGAGGCGGGCAGCGTCGAGCTCCCGGCCGACTCCCGCGCCGCCGTCGTCGCGATCGTAGCGCGCCTCGATGGCGTCCCGCTCCTCCTCGAGATGGGCGCAGCGCGCCTCCGCTTTGCGAGCCTCGGCGAGCTCGCCCGTGATCTCGCCACCAGCCTCGACGCGATCGCCGGCCCCCGTCGAGGAGGCGCGCCCCGCCACCGCTCCCTCGCCACGGCGATCGCCCCTTCGCTGGAGCTTCTGACCCCGATCGAACGACACGCCCTCACGCAGCTCGGGATCTTCGAGGGCCCCTTCTCGGCGGCCGCCGCGGCCCGGGTCGCCGCCCTCGGCGAGAGCAGCGCGTCCTTCGCGCTGGTGCTCGAGGCCCTCGCCGACGCCTCGCTGATCGCGCCGGCCCAGGTCGCCGGCAGCCCCGTGCGCCTCTTTCGACTCTTCGAGCTGGTCCGCTGGCACGCGGTGACGGCGCTTTCGCGCGAGGCCTCGCGGGGTGCCCTCGAGGCCCGCCACGCCGCTCACGTCCTCGAAGCCGCGACGGCGCCCGGCATCGACCCTATCCCTCACGACATCACCGCCGCCCTGCGCCGCCTCTCGAACGCGATCGAGGCGGTCCTCCGAGCCCCCACGACACCCACCGAGCCGCTCGCGCTCGGCCTCCTCACCCGCGCCGGCCTCTTCGACGCCGCGGGTGATCCCCCCCGGGCTCGGTCCGATCGCGCTCGCGCCGCCGAGCTTCTCGAGCGCTGTCCGAGCCCTCGCGCCGCCGCCGCGCTGGCCACCGGGCGCGCCCTCGCGGCGCAATCCGAGGGCCGCCTCGAGGAAGCACGCGCCGCCTTCGAAGAGACCCTGGCCATGTACCTCGCGCTCGGGGACCTTCGTGGAGCTCTCGACGCTCGCCTGTGGCTCGCCGCCGCCTCTCGCGAGCTCGGCCACCTCGACGCGGCCCGCGAGCACGCCGAGCGCGCCGCCCTGGAGCACGAGGGAAAGACACGCGCTGCCCTCGAGATCGCGGCCATCGCTCTCGAGCGCGGCGAGATCGAAGAAGCAGAGCGCCTCGCCGACGCCGCCCTGGCTCGCGCTCGATCGCGCGGAGAGGAGCCCAGCGCCGCCGGCGCGACCACGCTCCTCGGCCTCGTTCGCCTCGAGCAGGGTCGACTTCACGAGGCCGATACGCTCTTCGACGAGGCGATCGCCGCCCACCGAGTCGCAGGTCGCCGCCGCCTGGAGGCCGAAGCCGCGGTGCTCTCCGCGCTCGCCGGAGAGGCCCTGGGATCAGCCCCCCGGGCGCGCGCGCGCCTCGAGGCCGCCACGACCTTCGCGGCCGAGGTCGGGAGCACCCCTGGCGAAGCCATGGCGTGGCTCGGCATCGCCCGCCTCGACGCCTCGCTCGGCCACCTCGACGAAGCCCGCCGCGCCCTCGATGCGGCTCGTCCCCACCTCTTCGGCGTCGGGCGCCCCGATCTCTTCGGCGTCTACGATCTAGCCGAGGCCGCGCTCACCTTGGCCGAGTCGGAGGCGGCCCGAGCACGGCGAGACGAGGCCGGCGCCGAGGCCCTCCGAAGCCGCGCCGCCGAAGCGCTTGCGGCGTGTCCCTCGTCCTCCCCCGCCGCCTCCCTCCGCATCGCCCGCGGGTCGCTGGCTCGGCTCATGGGCGAGCCTTCCATCCACGCGCCTTCGCCGCGCGAGCCTAGAGGGCCGCCTCCCCCGAGCCCGCACGCGAAGCCCGACTCGCTCATCGTCTCGACGAGCGCGCGTTGGTTCCGGCCCCCTCGCGGCGATCGCGTATCGCTCGACACCCGCCGCGCCCTACGCCTCATCCTCGGCCGCCTCGCGGAGCAGCGCGAGAAGAGACCCGGCGCCGCCCTCCCACTAGAGGCCTTGCTCGAAGCCGGCTGGCCCGGCGAGCGAGTCCTCCACGAAGCCGGCGTGAGCCGCGTCTACGCCGCCGTCTCCCACCTCCGGCGCGAGGGCCTACGCGACGTCCTCTCCCGCCGCGACGACGGCTACCTGCTCGACCCTTCCGTCGAGCTCTACCGCGACGCCGACTGAGCGGTCAGTAACCCCAGGTGTACTCGGCGCGAAAGAACGGGCCGACGGTCACGGAGGCCGGGCCGTTGGCCAAAAACACCTGGAGCCGTCCGGCGAGCCCGATGGAGAAGGCGCGCGACACCTGGTAGTCGGCGCCGAAGGGCACCTCGAGGTTCAGCTTCACGGCGTTGCAGCTCGCGGTGCATCCCGAGACCACGGCCTCGTCGGCAACGCCGACCAACGCGCCGACGTAGGGCACGACTTGGAGCACGTCGAAGTTGAAGGTCCCCCCCACCGCCGCGCTCGGGATGACCAGCTTCCCCGCCGGGTGGTAGGTGACGTCGAGCTCGCCCACGAGGTTGAACGAGTCGGTCATGCCCCGGGCGAGGTGGATCCCGCCACCGAACCCGTGAAGGCTCGGGTTGAAGAGCGGCGCGTACCCGATGCTGCCGCCGAGGTGCCACTCCCGCTCGAAGGCGCGAGCGGGGCTCGCCGCGAACGAGAGCGCCACGACGGCAGCGAGGGCGAGGAGGGGAGCGTTCGGGCTACGCATGGATCTCTGCCTTCCCGGCGAGGAGGCGTGCCGCGAGGTTTGCCACGAAAGGCCGGCGCTCGGCTACTTGCAAGTGCCCGTCGGCGGGTGCTGGTCGGTCGCCGGCCCCGGGTCGCAGGTCCCCCCGCAGCAATCGTCGTCGGTTGCACAGGGCCCGCCTTTGGCCGAGCAGGCGCATTGCTTGGTTCCATCGCCCTGATCCTGACACTTGCCCGTGCAACACTCGGAGTCTTTGGTACACACCGCTTGAGGCCGCGGGACACAGCAGAGCTGCCCCGTCAGGCAGACGGCGAAGAAGGGGCAACAGTCGCCATCGCTCGTGCAGGTCTCCCCTGCGTCGTGGCAGTCTTGGGCGACGCACCCGTGGTCGTGCTCGAAACACCGGAGCCCGTCGCAACAGTCCTTGTCGTCACGGCAGGAGTAGCCATCGTCCGCGCAGCCGCAGACCTGTTGCTCGGTACAGATGCCGGCGCAACAAGGGTCCTCGGGGGCAGTGGGGTCGCACGCCGCGCTCGACGCCAGGCAGGCGCCCGCGGTCCCCGTCGAGGCGCTGGCGGAGGCGGTGCTCGCGCTCGACGCCGCGTGCGACGCCGTGCCGCCACCTTCTCCCGACGCCCCGCCCGCCCCGCTGGACGAGCTGCTCCCGCACCCGAGTGAGGTCCCGAAGATCGAGGCGAGCGCCAGGACACGGGCGAATTTCATCATGCGGCCATCTTAGCTGGCCGGCTCGCCGTCGGGCGACCTTCGGGAGGCAGCGAGCTCGGGGGCCGTGCGCCGCAGCGCTCGTCCCGACGCCGGGACGACGATAGCCTCGGGCCCGTGAGCTCCCACCCCACCCTGGAGGCGCTTCGAAGCGCCGGCTGGATCATCGAGTCGCGCGCAGCCCCTGTCCCCTTGCTCACGCCGGAGCAGGGCCGGCGTTACGCGACCCTCCCCCGCGTCGCCCTCGACTTTCTCGGCAGGCTCGCCGCTTGCCACAACGCCCGGGAGGACGCCTGGCTCTTCACGCCCTCGGACTACCAGCGCACCGACCCGTCCTCATTTCGATGGAACGAGCAGAAGCTCATGAGCCAGGAGGCCGCGGGCGCCACCGCCGAGGCTCGGGCCGTCGAGTCGTTTTGGGACGCTCACCTCCCCTTCATGATGTCTGTTCGCCCGACTACGATTACCTCGCCATCTGCGCGCTACCGGGAGCCGGATACGGTGAGGTCGTGTACGGATGTGCTCCCGAGCCCGAGGAGGCTTCGGTGATCTCCCCCTCGTTCGAGGCCCTCCTCGACGAGCTTGCCGAAGCGGCGGCGAACCCGAGGCGAGGGCCCCTGTCGGTCTTCCTCCGGTGAGCATCATCCGACGACCGCGTACACGATCGCCGCCACGAGCGGCATACTGCTGACGATGAGCACCGCGATCGCCCGCGCCGAGCACTGGGCAGCTCGGTTACGGAGACGCTCGAGCGTCTCTGCCTTTCGGCCGGGTACCATGAGGGTAGGCGCCGTTCCCTGCCCCCGATAGGGACTAGGCCTCTCGAGTCCAAAGACGATGACCGGTCCCTCCTCGGGCCAGCCGTCATCGACGCGATGCCCGTCGGCCTCGCCCTCGACCTGGAGCCACCGCGCGCGGACGAGCCCTTCTTGCGCGCCATGGATATTCGACCACTCTTTCACCGCGCGCGAGCGCCGGTACAAATGAAACAGCGAGAGGAGGAGGCCTACGCCGGAGGTCGAGATGAACGGTAAGGGTATTCGCGATCCCACGTCCGATCGATGAATGGGCCTCGGCGTGAGGCTGGGGCCCCAGTACGCGCAACCCCACCAACCCTCTCCCAGGATCCAGATGTCACGCGGCTCGTCCCGGCGAATCGTGATGGGCTCCCTCCCCGTCGAGCAGCCTACCAATCCGACGTGCGCCGGCAGGCTGCCTGTCCCAATGTACGAAGAGCACCCTCGCGTGCTCTCGCAAACGTGGCGGAGCAGCGCGCCCTCGGAGAGGGCCACCTCGAAGACGTCACGCCCGCCCTCGACCCGGTGGGCATACCCATCATGAGGTGTCTGCAGCGCGGAAGGCTGAGCCGTCGGCGCCACGGTCACGACCGGCAGGGAGCGCAGATAGTCGAGCGGAGCCGGCGAGCACGCGAAGGAGATCGCGGCCCCCAGGGAGGAAGCGGCGACGGCGAGCGCGGCGGCCCAGGGAAGCCAGCGAGAGCCGCGAAGGATCGCTCGAATTCCGGGCCCAGCAAGGGCGCGAAGGCCCGCTACCAAGGCGAGCGCGACGACCGCCACGCCGACGATGGCAGCGATCTCGGGCTCCGCATTCCACTGGGCGCGCTCTTTCCAGCTCGAATAAACGATCGGTGGTACCAGCGCCATCACGGAGAGACCTAGTCCGACGAGACTCAACCCCGCCGTGGAGAGCTCCTCGGACAACCTCTCGTCGCCATCCTGACCTGTCGTCACGCAACACGCCGGACCAAGGGTCGCCAGCAGGCCAGCCACGAGGGCGGCCGGCTCCGCGAGCCCGCCAAACCGCTTACCTGCGGCCATCAGCACGACCGCCGCGATCGTGAGGAGCCCTAAGAGCCGATAGCCACGACTGACGGACCACATTTCACCCTCCTCGGGGGGAGGAGACGACCAGACGAGCCATCGAGCCATGTGCGCTCAACTACCGAGAGCCGGGAGCATTCCATCCGTCATCCCGGCGTTGGCACGGCGCTCTCGGCGCCAGCGATTCAGAACCAAAGCGAGAGCGCCTCGAGGCGGGGGGCGTGGACGCCGAGCCTCCGCGCCTCGTCGAGGGCGTCGCGCGCCGTCCGGCGGAGCTCCTCGGGGTTGGTGTGCAGGTCGAGGACTCGGCGGGCGGGCGGGGAACGCCTCATCACCAAGCCGAGGAGCGGGCCGGAGAGAGGCGCCTGGAGGGCAAAGGCCGCGGCTCGAGCGGGGGACAGCGCCATCGGCGGCGGCGCGAAATCGATTTGCGGGCGCGCAAACCGACTATCGAGGGTATCTGATCACGTCCGGCGGCAGGTTGGACCCGCCGCGGGCGCCATTGGCCACGTAGATGAAGGTGTCGTCGAGGACCACGGCGTAGGGGAAGAGGTTCTGACTGAGGAGGGTCTGGGGCGCGCCGCCGGCCGGATTGATCTTGGCGATGTGGGTGTCGTCGACCAAGTAGACTCCGTTGGAGTCGGCCACCACCTTCATGTGCGTCGCGGTGTCGCCGGTCACGAGGTCTTTCTGTGTGCCCGGGGTCCCCCCGGCGATGGCCGACATGGTCAGCTGGCCGGACCCATAGGTCGACCAGTAGATGTTGATCCCGTCGGTGGCGATGCCGGTGATGGTGCCGTTGGAGTAACCGATCTGAACCGCGTCGCCGCCGGCCAGCGGTGCCTTGAAGACGGCCTCGGGCGCGGTGGTGTAGTAATAAATATTGGTGGCATCGACGATGATGTTGCCGGCGCGGCCGGTCTGCACGGTGACCGTGGAGTGGCTCAACGCCGGCTTGGTCGTCACCTTGGTCGTACCAAAGTAGTTGAGCCAGTTGATGTTGCCATTGGCAGCCACGAACTCGGTCTTCATCATGTACTGGAAGGTGCCGTCTCCCGCGCTGCCTTGGCCGGGGAGCGCGGTGGCGACGACGTTGGCCGGATCCTGGTAATAGAGGTTGGCCGAGTCGAGGATGATCTCACCGATGCTCGACTCGAAGCTGCTCGCCAGCGACTTGACCGTGCCACCCCCCTTGGGAACATAGGAGATGGAGCCCGACCCGTTGGAGTCGTTCTGCGACCAGTAGACGTTGGTCCCGTCGACCGCGAGCGACGTGGCCCCGTAGCTGAGGGTGGCCAGGACCAGGGAGGAGCACGCGAACATGCAGGTGCCACCCTTGCAGTCGTTCCCGCAGGCGCCGCAGTTGTGCACGTCGTAGCGAGTGTCGGTGCACGTCCCGTCGCAGTTGGTGCAGGCGACCCCGAAGCCACACTGGCCGATGCAGCTCCCGCCCGTCACCGAGCTACTGGCAGCCTCGGAGCTGCTGCTGGCCGCGTGAGAGCTGCTGCTGGCCGCGTGAGAGCTGCTGCTGGCCGCGTGAGAGCTGCTGCTCGCCTCGGAGGAGCTGCTGGCCTCGGAGGAGCTGCTGGCGGCGCCGCCCTGTCCCCCGTGGCCGCCTTGCCCCCCTTCGCCTCCCGAGCTGCTGGCCGTCGCCCCTGGTGTGGCCCCACCGCCTCCACCCGCCGTGGAGCTGGAGCTCGAGCTTCCACACGCCGTGAGCGCGGTGAGACCGAGCAGCCATCCGAACGAAGTCAGTCGTTGCATCGTGGAGCGCCTTTCCAAGGGAGCCCAACCCTAGCCCTCGGCGGCCTCGACCTCCAGACGGGATCGCCCCCACAATTCACCTTTCTCCTTCGGCAAACGGGGCGACCTGGAGCCAAAAGGAGGCCCATTCGCGCGACCGGGATCGAAATGACTGGCGCCCGGGCGTCGGATCACTATGGTTGTATGTGTCGGCGGCCGGCTCTAGCCGGCGAGCATCCCATTTTGGGAGGCCCCTACCGAGCAGTGGCAAACGCTGCAAGTCGAAAGGGTGCTCCAATATGGTGACCGACTACGACTCCCTCATCGAGGGGAAGGACGACGCCCGTCTACAGCTGGAGCTGCGCGCACAGGCGCGGCGGCTGGCAGACGTCGCCGCGAACCTCGAGACGCTTCGACAGCGCGCCGAAGAGGAAGAGGAGGAGCGCGACGCCCTCCGAGCGGGCTCGACGACGACCCCCGATGAGGCCGAGGTCGCAGGCGTCGCGCCTGTCCCCGCTCCGCCGAAGGAATGATCCCCATGGAAAGCTCGCTCGCCATCACCAGTGTTCGGTCTGCCCTTCAGTTGCTCACGGCCGCCGAGGCGCACCTCGATACGGCCGTTCGACTGAACCACGATGGCCAGTCGTCGGGGGCCGCCCTCGAAGACGCCTCCCGCGTCATGAAAGAGGCCCGCGCGAACATGGACGCCGCCAGCGCCCACTTGGACGCCAACGTCGTCCCCCCGTCGGAGCTGCGCGACTGCCCCGCGTGCGGAAAGAGCATTCGAAAGGCCGCCACCCTCTGCGGCCACTGTTGGACCAAGCTCGGCTGAGGCCGAGCCTGATCTGCGCGCCGGGGCTCGCCGGTCGTCAGCGCTCCTCGTCGAACGAGACGAGGGCCTCGACCCGGCGGAGCAGGGGGTTGCCGTTGTCGGTCTGGTGAAGCCACCAGTACCCGCGCGTCAGCCCCTGAGGCTGAGGGACGACGACCTCCGAATTGGCCCCCACGCTGTAACCGGACACATAGCGCTGGTAATCGACCGTCGTCGAGCCATTCGCGCCGCCGTACGGTCCGACGCTGAAGAAGTGATTGCTCACCGACCCATAGTCGGTCGAGATCGAGGTGTCGATTCGCACGGCGACGGCGGCCGGCGAGGTGTACTGGGTGAGATCGACGTTCCCGCTGGCCCCCGACTGGACCAGCGGCCCTCCCGTGCCGAAGACGCTGATGAGGGTCTCGTAGGTCACCGTGGTCGCGCCGCGCCGGAACCAGGGCTCGAAGGCGTTCGCCGCGGTGTCGCGGATGACGCCGAGATACGGCAGGCAAACGGGGTTGCCACCGACGTTGTATCCGCAGCGCTGCCAGCGGCCCCGGACCTGCGAGGGTGCTCCTCCGTCGTCGGTGCCGGCGGCCCCCTCCACGAAGGTGAAGTTCGATGCGTAGACAGCCCCTGAGTAATCGATCCCATAGAGGTAGTCGCGATTGACCGTCGCGTTGCTCGTGATGGGGAAGGTCACGGCGCGCGGCTGGCCCGCGGGATCATAGAACGTGATCTGCGCGCTGCCGGTTTGTCGCCAGTCAGGATAGAAGTCGCAGCGGCTCACCTCCCATCGCGCGCCGGCCGCTGAATAGACGTAGTTGCAGAGGAGCGATCGCACCCACGCCTCGTCTCCGTCGGCCGGGGAGGTGGGGAGGGAGGCCAGATCGGCGACGCGGGAGGGCGACCACCCGGCCGCACCGGTGGCGCCCGTGGCGCCGGCAGGCCCCGTCGGCCCGAGGGGCCCTCGAGAACCATCGGCGCCCGTCGGCCCCATCGGTCCTCGAGCGCCATCGGCTCCCGTGGCGCCCACCGAGCCTTGAGGGCCGATGGGACCTTGTGCACCGACAGCACCCGTAGCGCCCACCGGACCTTGAGGCCCGATGGCGCCAGTCGCGCCCGCGGGACCTTGAGCGCCCACGGAGCCCGCCGGACCTTGAGCGCCCGCGGAGCCCGTCGCGCCGGTGGGGCCCTGTGGACCCGTCGCGCCCGTGGGGCCCTGAGGTCCAATCGTACCTTGAGATCCGACAGCCCCGGTCGCGCCGGCCGGACCCGTGACACCTTGAAGCCCAGTGGCCCCCGTCGGCCCTTGCGCGCCCGTCGCCCCCTGGGCGCCAGTCACGCCTTGCAAGCCCGTCGCGCCCTGTGGGCCTGTCGCCCCTTGTGGCCCTGTCGGCCCCTGCGGACCAGCGGCGCCCGTCGGGCCCAGGGGCCCCATGGCTCCTGTCGGTCCGGCGACGCCCCCGCCGCCGACCCACGTGCCGGTATCGTCGATCACCGTCATCCCATTCACGACCACGGAGGTGGGGTGGATGTCCCCCGTCACGTCGCCCGCCAGGATGGCGTAAGGCACGCTGTGGACCGGCGCCCGCGGGCTCATCTCCGGATCGGTTCCCACGGTGACACCCAGGTAGCGAACCGAGCCGTCGAAGGTCGCGTCGTCGAACGGAGTACCCTCACCGAGGCTCACCGAGAAGTAGCCGTCGTCGAAGGTGACCGAGTCCGTCTCCTTCCAGAGAGGGTCGGTCGAGGTCGCGTCGGCGTAGATGGCGAACGAGAGCTTCAGTGTCCCGCTCACGGGGGCGCTCTTGGAGTCGTAGAGGCGGCCCTGGTGCGTCAGGGTCCGCGGGACGGCGGCGCCCGCCACTGCCGGGGCCAGACCGAGCACCACGAAGGCGACCGCGGGGATCAAGAGGCCACGCCGCACTGCTCGCATCGAAACCATTCCCATCCTCCCGTCGTGACGCGGCCGAGTCCGGGCCACGATCCCCACCCCTATCACGGGCGCGCGGAGCCAGTCGACGGCTCAGGCCACCTTGAACGAGTGACGGTAGGCCATGAACGACCAGCATGACGACGCCCGTCACCTGAGCGAGCTTGGCGCGCCCCAGGGCACCGCCATGCCGGAGCAGCCGCCACTTGGGCCGGAGGAGCGCGCCGAGCTCGACGAGAGCGGTGGCGGAGATGAAGGGGGTGAGCCCGAAGGCCAGGACGTCGAACGCGGCGTTGTCCTTACCTTTGCCCTCGAGGTCGGATGGGTCGACGCCGGGGAGCCCGATGCGCGGCATGACACAAAACGCCGCGAAGAGCGCCACGGATATGGCCAACCGCCTCCATCGCTCCCAAGGGTTCGTTTGCGCGGCCTCGCCGGCGCCAGTGTCTGGCGCCGGCGGCCGATAGAGGTCGCGGAGCGGCGCGTCGTCGTCGAGGTCGGGGGCTCTCTCGTCCGTGCTCACGTGGGATCCTCCGAGTAGACCCCGAGGGCACCCTCGATTCCAGGACGGCGCGCCTCGCCCCGCGCGAAAAAAACATCGATCGCCAACGGCGCGCGTAATGCTCCACTGGCCACGGTGTTCAACCGCCCTGTGATGCACGAGCTCACAGACGAGAGACCCAGCCAGGCGGCGGTGCACGCCGCCGATGGGGCCTTGATGCAAGCGGTGGTGAGGGGGGACCGCGTGGCCTTCGCTCGAATCCATGCGGACCATCGCGCGCGGCTCTTCCGCCTCGCGTACGGGGTGCTCCTCGATCGAGAGGAAGCGCGGGAGGCGGTACAGGAAGCCTTCTTGCAACTCCATGCGAACGCGTCGCGCTGGGAGCCCGCCGCCGCGATCGGGACCTGGCTCTACCGCGTGGTCTTGAATCATTGCCTGAGCCTGCGGCGGCGTCTCCTGCGCTTCGGGCGCGGCGACAAGCCCAAGGGGACGGGGCCTTCGCCGGAGCTCGCCGCCGTGCTCGGCGAGGCGGTGGGGATCGTCGAGCGGAGCCTCGCCGAGCTCCCCCCACGACAGCGGGCGGTGCTCACCCTCCACCTCGACGGGGAGCTGTCGCCCAGCGAGATCGCTCCCCTCGTCGATCTGACCCCCAACGCCACCCGCGTCGCGCTCCACCGCGCCCTCGGGAGGCTCCGCGAGAACCTCACCGCGGCCGGCATCGACGCGACGCCGGCCCGCGACGACCCGCCCTTCGAGCCGCTGGAGGAGACCTGATGCCGACCTTGAAGAAGCTCTTTCGCGACGCGCTCGCCTCCCGCGGCCCCACGCCTGACGAGGCGCAGGCCGACCTCGATCGAATCCTGGAGCGAGCCGAGCGCGGCCCCAGGCTCGCTCGACCCCCGGCCCGCCGAACGGCGCCCGCGCTCCTCCTCTTCGCCGCGGCCTTGGTCGCCGCCGCGCTCGCCGTCGGGCGGTGGCGATCGACGGGCGACAAACCTCTCCCGCCCTTCGCCGGCGGAGCGCCCTCGCGCGAGGCCCGCCCGAGCGCCGCCGCGCCCGCGGACCGGTCCATTCGCATCTACGTGCGCAAGGCCGACGAGCCGGAGGCTCAGGCCCTGTCATTGACCCTTTCCACGCAAGGAGACCTCTAGTCATGCGCGCCCCCGCCCTGCTCGTCACCGCCTTCGCCGCCGTCGTCGCCGCGGTCGGCCTTCCCCTCGACACCGCCAGCGCCGCGCCCGCCGGCCTCCCCTCCACGCCCCTCGACCTCGAGCTGCGCGCGGCCCAGGTCTCGGCCGTCTTCTCGCTGCTCGGCGAGGTCGGCCATCAAAAGGTGGTGCTCGACGACTGCGTGCGCGGCAAGGTCGACCTCAAGCTCGAGAATGCTCCCCTCCCGCTGGTGTTCGACGTGCTCGCCGCCAAGCTCCGGCTTCGCTACGACGCGATCGACGGCGGCATCCGCGTGGGCTGCGCCGTGGGGAACGAGCCGGCCCCGGCGCCCGCCGAAGGGCGCCCCGAGGGCCGGATTTCGCTGAACGAGCGCGACGCCCCGGCGCGCGCCGTGCTCGCCAAGGTCGCGACCGCCGCCGGTCTGGCCGGCGTCGACTATCGCGCCACCGGCGAGCCGCGGCTCACGGTCACCCTGGAGAAGGTGCGCGTCTCGACGGTGCTCGGCGCCCTCGCCGACGAGAGCGGGCTGCGGCTGCGAGTGGAAGGCAATCGCCTGATCGCCGAGGAGCCCTGAGCCGAGCTGCCGTATCGGGCGACGGGCGTGCTACATCGAGGGTCTCGACCTTCCATGAGCCCTCACCTCCCCCTCGTCGATGCCAGGCCGCTCCTCGCGGGCGACGGCGCCGTCGCCGCCGCGCAGATCGCCGCGGCCTGTCGCTCGACGGGCTTCTTCTACGTCACCGGCCATGGCGTCGACGAGGTCCTGATCCAGAGCCTCGCCTCGCTCAGCCGGCGCTTCTTCTCGCTCGACGGCGATACCAAGCGTCGCATTCGCATGGAGCTGGGCGGCCGGGCCTGGCGCGGGTACTTCCCCGTCGGTGGCGAGCTCACCTCCGGGCGCCCCGATCTCAAGGAGGGCCTCTACTTCGGCGCCGAGCTGGGCGCCGATGACCCCCGCGTGCGCGCCGGCACACCCCTCTTCGGGAGCAACCTGTTCCCCGCGGAGGTCCCCGAGCTACGGGGCGCCGTGCTCGAGTACATGGCGGCGATGACGCGCGTCGGACACGCGGTCATGCGCGGCATCGCCCAGAGCCTCGGGCTCCCCGCTTCGTACTTCGAGGCCACCTTCACGCGCGACCCCTTCATCCTCTTTCGCATCTTCAACTACCCTCCCCCGGCCGCCGGCGAGGAGAGCTGGGGGGTCGGCGAGCACACCGACTACGGCCTGCTCACCCTCCTCCTCCAGGACGACGCCGGCGGCCTCGAGGTCAAATCCCCCGAGGGCTGGATCGAGGCGCCCCCCATCGCCGGATCGCTGGTGTGCAACATCGGCGACATGCTCGAGCGCCTGACCGGGGGACTCTACCGCTCCACCCCACATCGGGTTCGCAACAAGGCCCAGCGTGATCGATTGAGCTTCCCCTTCTTCTTCGATCCTGGCTTCGACGCCGAGATGAAGCGAATCCCCTGCGAGGCCGCGGTCACCGGCGCCGACCACCAGCGGTGGGACGGCGCCAGCGTTCATGCGTACGAGGGGACCTATGGCGACTATCTGCTCGCCAAGGTACGTCGGGTGTTTCCCTCTCTGGGCGCCGAGGTGCTTTGAGCCCTCAGCGAAGCCCGCCGCTCGCCACCAGCACCTCACCCGTGAGCCACGCGGAGTCGGCCGAGGCGAGGAACACCGCGATGGAGCCGAAGTCGGCGGGCTGCCCGATACGCCCGAGCGGCGTCTGGGCGACGAGCCCCTTCATGAAGTCGCTCTCGACCATCCCCGCCGTCCCCTCGGTGGCCACCGGCCCCGGGTTCAGCGAGTTGACGCGGATGTTGCGCGATCCGAGCTCCTTGGCGAGGACGCCGGTGATGCCGTTCAGCGCCATCTTCGACGCGATGTAGATCACGGCGTTGGGCGGTGAGAGCTGGGTGGCGCCCGTCCCGACGTTGATGATGCTCCCACCCTCCTCGGGAAAGAGCGGCAGCGCCTCGCGGATGGCGAGCAGCGGCCCGAGCACGTTGGTGTCGACCATGGCGCGGTAGTCGTCGACGGTGACGCCCTCGATGGGGCTGAAGCGATACACCCCGGCGTTGTTGACGAGCACATCGAGCCTACCGAAGCGCTCGCGTGTCTCCGTAAAGAGTCGCTTGACGTCGGCCTCGACGCCCAGGTTCGCCTGGACCGCGACGGCCTGCCCGCCGGCGTTGGTGATCGCCGAGACCGTGCGATCGGCGCCCTCACGATCACCGCCGTAGCCGACGACGACCTTGGCGCCGGCTGCGCCCAATCCCCGGGCGATCCCGGCGCCGATGCCCTTCGACGCCCCGGTGACGACAGCGACCTTTCCTTCGAGCTTTTGCATGAGAGAGTCTCCTTTGGGAGCCCGCAACGTAGACAGCGACCGTCGAGCGCCAAGGCGCGGCCTGCTGGACGAAGCGTCCACGGATCGTTGACGATGTCGGCCATGCTCGACCTGACCCGACTGACCTCGTTCGTGGCCCTCGTCGACGCCGGCTCGTTCACGACCGCCGCCAAAGCGCTGGGGCTGACGAAGGCGGCGGTCAGCCAGCACGTGCAAAAGCTCGAGGCCGAGCTCCGCTGCACCCTGGTGGTGCGGACCTCGCGCCGGCTCGCGCCCACCGACGCCGGCCTGCGCCTCCACGCCGCGGCCACCGAGCTGCTCGCTCAGGCCGCGCGCGTCGAAGCGCAGGCGCGCGAGCTGCCCGAGATCGCCGGCACGATGCGGATCGCGTCGACCAACGAATACCTGGCCACGGTGCTGGCGCCCATCCTCGCGCGGTTCGTGCGCGAGCACCCGCGGCTTCGCCTCGAGCTGTTCGGTGGACCGGATCTGACCGACGTGGTCGCCGCGCGGGTCGACCTCGCCATTCGCTTCGGTGAGCCGCCGGTGTCGGCGCTGAAGGCGACCAAGCTCACCCGCTTCCGCCTCCTCCCCGTGGCCACGCCGGCGCTCCTCGCGGAGCACGGCACGCCGTCTCATCCAAGGGAGCTGGCGAGGCTCCCGTGGATCCTGCACCGGCGCCATCGAAACCCATTCGTGTGGGAGCGCGGCGGCGAGCGCGTCGAGGTCCGAGTCGAGTCGCGCATCCTCACCGACGCGGTCGACGCCAATCGGACCTTGGCGCTCGCGAGCGAAGGGGCCATGTATGGGGCCGAGTGGCGCGTGGGGGACGACGTCGCCGCCGGGAGGCTCGTGCACATGCTCCCTGACTGGACGCCTCCGAGCGTGCCCGTCTACGCCGTGCGCGCGGAGGCCACCCATGTCCCCGCGCGGGTGCGCACGCTCATTCAATATCTGCGCGCGGCCCTCGGCTGACGAGCCGGCTCGAGCGTCTCAGCTCGCTCTGCGTTGCTGGCGAGCCCAGGTCTCGAAGCTGATGGGAGACAGCCCGAAGGAACGGGCAATCTCAGGCTTCGCCAGCACCGGGGAGACGTTCATGAACGTCATGCCTTGGGCCACGCGAAGGGGCAGCCCGGCGGCCGCCGCCTCTTCCACCGTCCCCGATTGGAGCACGTACTCCTTGCCATCGAGCCGCGAGAGGATCTCGACGATCTGAGGAAGCGTGAGCAGATCGCCCGCGAGCTGCAACGTCACGCCGTTGAACCGCGCGGGATCCTCGATGGCCGCCGCGGCCGCCTTGCCGACGTCTTCGGGTGCGATGAGGCCAATGGGCCGGTCGGCGCGGATCACCGTGATCAGCCGGAGCCCATCGGCAAAGCCGGCAGGATCGATCATCGGGTGATCCATGAAGGTACCGGGCAGAATGATCGTCCAGCTTCCGAAGCCGGCGTGCTTCACCAGCTCGCAGGTGGCCAGCTTGTTCTCCCAGTACTCTTCGTGAGCCTTCCAGCGACCTTCGGCCCAGCCCTCCACGTGGCGATGGTCGCCGACGCCCGAGGTCGCCGTGTGAACGAACGTTTCGACGCCCTCGGCGAGCGCCGCCTCGACCAGATTCCTCCCCTGCCCCACCTCCTTGCTGAAGTCGACGCCGGTGGCCGAGACGATGGGCGACTGCATCGAAAAGACGGCCCGCGCCCCGGCGCAAGCGGCGCGCAACGAGGCCGGAACGTCGAGGTCGCCGACGACCAGCTCCGCCCCGGCAGCCGCGAGCGCCTTGGCGCTGGCGGCATCCGGGTTGCGCACCATGGCTCGTACCGACGTGCCTTTCGCCAGCAGCGCCCGGGCCGTGGCGCCTCCCTGGCGTCCGGTGGCGGCGGTGACGAGAACCGGGTTCTTCCTGCTCATTTCTAAAGCCTTTCCGTAAATGGGGTCCCCCTCCGCTTGTTGCGTGACGGAAGATATGGGGGCCCCCTCCACTTGTCGAGTATGTTCTTCGTCGGAGGAGATCGTCGTGGATCGTACGAAGACCTTGCGAGCGGACGGGCAGCGGAACCTGGAGCGCATCCTCGAGGCCGCCGCGGAGCTGGTGCGCAGGGACGGTGCGCAGGCGTCTCTCGAGGAAATCGCAAGGAAGGCAGGGGTGGGCTCGGCGACCCTGCACCGTCGCTTCCCTTCGCGACGCGCGTTGCTCGAGGCGGTCTTTCGCGCTGGCGTGACGGACCTCTGCGAGCGGGCGGCCGCCCAGCCAGGAGACGACCCCGGCCCCGAGCTGGCCGCCTGGCTCGAGGACCTCACCGTCTACGCGGCGACCAACCGCGGGCTGGCCACGGCCCTCCTGGCCGGCCCCGATGGCCTCTCCCCCGAGGAGATCTGCGCGACCGACTTGCTGCTCGGGGCGCTCGAAGTCCTGGTCCGGCGAGCGTGGGTCGCGGGCGCGCTTCGCGCCGGCGCGACTACAAAGGACCTGATGATCCTCGCCAACGCCATCTCGGTCGCCACCGAAAATGATCCCGAGAGCGCGCGGCGGCTCATCCGCCTCGCGCTCGCCGGCATGCGGCCTTGAGGGCGCGAAGGTGTACCTCTACCCACTCTGGGCGGGTCTCCTCCTCGCCATCGCCGGGCTCCTCCTAGGCTGTCTCCGACTCGCGGTCGCGCTCCGGCGACGGCGGCTCGCGAGGAGCGTCGCCCCTCTCCCGCTCGCCTTGATCATCTTGGGGCTGGTCCTGACGAAGGGCGCGCTCCGCTGGAAGCATGCCACCTTCGATCACGCGGCCATCGACACGGTGATGGCGTTCGCGTTCCGGCCCCCTCCACTGGCGACGTTCGGTCGATGGCAGATCCTCGGAGGCGACCTCCACTGTCACGTCACCCCG
>FTCO01001046.1_pt1 | contig 25849 bp, 19 predicted proteins | sample 1639701 | NCBI WGS metagenome assembly FTCO01 (sample SAMEA3914869, study PRJEB12502) | metagenome | biome: forest; material: soil | place: USA | collected 2012-03-12 | depth 0.1 m | reverse complement strand
TCTGCGCCGGGGCAGCGCTGGGTGAGGAGAGCCCGAGGCCCAGGCCTCCTGCCGTGATGGCGAGCACACCGCCGACGCCGATACCGCCCACGATCCAGGGCCACACGACCTTCTTCGGCGGAGGAGGAGGCGGAGGCTCCTTCTCGAGCACGACGGGGAAGCTCTTGGCGTCCTTGTCGGTGCCGAGCTCGAGCTGGCCCTTGAAGGCGAGATAACCCTTGGCCGTCGCGCCGATCTCGATGGCGCCGGGGTCGACGATGATCTCCTTGTTCCAGCGGTCCTTGGGCCACTCGCGACCGTTGAGCGTGATGACGAGGTCGGGGAGGGCCGCCATCTCGGGCGAGACGGTGACGGTGATGCGCGAGAGCTTCGCGCCGAGCTCGTCGCGGAGCTGGCGGGCGATCTGCATGGCGCGGGTGAAGCCGACCTTCTTCCCCTCGGCGATGGCGCGATCGAACTCGGTCCACGCCGACGCGGTCTTGCCCTGGCGGCGGTGGCACTCGGCGAGGTTCAAGAGCGTGTCGCCCCGATGGAAGAGCTTGAGGCTCGCCTCCAGGGTGGTGCACGCCTCGTTGAGCGTCGCGTTGTTGGTCATGAGCTTGCGGCCCTGCTCGAAGAGATCGAGGGCCTTCTTGGTGTCCTCCTCTTCGGAGGCGCGCGCCGAGCCGGCGGCCGTGCAGAGGGCGAGCCCCAAGGCGGCGGCGAGGCCGGCGCGACGAGCGTGATCGACGAGGCGAGGGCGGGACACGAGGCTCACTTCGGACCCCCCTTGTCGTATTCCTTCCACTTCTCGAATGGGTTCCGCGGCGCTTCACCCGGCCCGGGAGGCGGCGCGACGGGCATGCGGCCCTTGAGCTTGGGCGCGCCGGCGTCCGCGGGTGGGCCGGCGTCGCTCGGAGCACCGGCGTCGGCGGGCTCTTCCGCGGCGCTCGCCGTGGGAGGAGGAAGCGGCGGGGCGGCGGCGAGGGGCACGGGCAGCGGCGGCTTGGGGACGGCGGCGCTCACGATCTTGCGGGGGTCGATCGAGGGCGCGGCGGGCTTGCCGCTCATCATCGTGCCCACGTTGGCGATGGCCACGTAGTACCAATCGAGCGACGAGAGCGGGTAGAAGGTCGAGAGCCAGGTCTTGCCTCCCTCCTCGTGCTCGATGCTCCCGCTCTTGCCCTCGGCGATGGCGGCGAGGACCTTGGGCGAGAGCGGCGCGCGGCCCCCGGAGGCGTTCTGCTCGGCGATGACCTCGCCCTTGCGGGTGACGAGCAGCCGGCTCTGCACGTAGTCGGACTGTGACGACTTCGGCGCCTCGAGGAGGCGGTCGAGGGAGACCTCGAGGATGGCCACGCCACGGAAGACGGGCCGATCGTCGAAGAGCGCCGCGCCCAGCGGCAGGACGAGGTCGGCGCCGCGGAGGAGGGGCACGCCCCACTGCTCGGCGGTCGTCTCCTCGATGAGCTTGTAGATGGGGTCCTGTCGCGCGTCGGGGAGCGAGGTGCCCTGCTGGCCCGGGAAGGTGAGCGTGACGCCGTCGGCGAGGGCGATGCGCGCGCGGAGGCCGGGCACGCCGGGGCCGGTGACGAGGTCGCGCTGTTGGACCGGGGTCATGCGGTGCTGCTGGGCCCCGCCGGTCTCGAGGAGGAGCTCGAGGAGCACGGGCGAGAGGCCGCCGAGCGCACGCAGCTCGGGGTCGAGGGCCGCCTTGTCGGCGCCGCCGGCGAGCTGCGACACCGGCGAGAGGACGCTGACCGGCTTGCCGCCGTAGCGCGGCGCGGGGGCGAGGTCCTTGGGGGCCGTGTCCTTACCGGCGAAGTCCGCGTCGAAGAAGGGAGGGGCGCCGTTCGAGGTCTTGCCGCTCAGGACCAGCTGGGCCGCGCCCACGAGCTTGGCGAGCGCCGCCTCGTGGTGGCTGAGCTCGCGGTCGACGAGCTGCGCGTGGATGGCCGACTCGGTCTCCATGGCGCTGACGCGGAGCTCGTGCTCGTGCGCCGCCGCGACGCGCTGCTGGCCGACGACCAGCGATCCGATGGTGGCCCCGGCGCCGACGAGACCGAGGCCGAGGATGAGGGTGAGCGAGGCCAGCCGGTGCTTGCTGATCCAGCGTCCCATCTTGCGGCCGAGGCTGTCGGGCTTGGCGCGCGTCTCCTCGTTGCGGAGGTAGCGGCGTACGTCGTCGGCCAGCGCGCGGATCGAGGGGTAGCGGTCCTTGGGGTCGCGCTGCGTCGCCTTGCGGACGATGGCCTCGAGCTCGAGGGGCACGTCGAAGAGCTTGTTGCCGATGGAAACCGGGTCGCGGCGCGCCTCCTTGGCCTTGGTGAGGATCTCCTGCAGGGTGGTGCCGCCGACGGCCTGCTTGAGCGACACGCACTCCTGGAGGATGAGGCCCATGGCGTACTGATCGCTGCGGCCGTCGAGGTCCGCGTTGCGGCCCTCGGCCTGCTCGGGCGACATGTACGCGGGGGTGCCGATGGCCGAGCCGAGGCGGGTGCGAGAGAGATCGTTGTTCTGGGTGCCGTCGGCCTGGTGCAGCTCGATGCCGGCCTCGAGGGCCTGGCCGCCCGCGCCCATGGGCCGGGCGATGCCCCAGTCCATCAGATAGACCTCGTTGTGGCGCCCGACCATGATGTTGGCGGGCTTCAAGTCGCGGTGGACGATGCCCTTCTCGTGGGCGACCTCGAGGGCGTCGCAGACCTTGAGGAAGCAGTCGATGCGCCGCTCGAGCGTGTGCTCCTCGTCGAAGGGGACGCCCTTCCGGGCCATCTCGGTGGCCTCGTCGATGACCTTGGCGAGGTCGCGGCCCTGGACGAGCTTCATCGCGTAGCCGAGCGTCCCGTCGGCCCCCAGCTCGAGGGCGTAGATCGGCACGATGTTCGGGTGCTCGAGCTGCGCCGTGATCTGCATCTCGGTAAGGAAGCGCCCGAGGAGCTGGGGGTGGGCCGCCATCTCGGGCAGCACCGTCTTCAGGGCGACCTTGCGGCGGAGGTAGAGATCGCGCGCCAGGCTGATGGCACCCATGGCGCCGCGCCCGAGGACGGCAATGTTCTGGTAGCGCTCCTCGGCGCCCCCGCCGGCACGCGAGGCGGCGGCGGCCCCCTGGCTGGGCCCATCCATGCGCGTGGTCACGCCATCGAGGTCGTCGCCGTTGGCCTGGGTGGCCTGGGACCAGGCGGCGAGCTGGGTGCCGGCCAGGGCCGCGTCCGTGGGCTGAGGGAGCTCGACGCCGCCCGTCGTGTGCAGCTCCTTGAGGAGCGAGGTGTCGAGGACCCGCGCGCGGGTCAGGTAGTCGATGAACCCCTCGATGCTCGCGGACCGGCCCTCGGCCTCGTAGGCCGAGTAGAGGGGCGCGAGGTCCATGCGCACATACTGATTTACGCGATCTTGAAGCTCTTTGAAGTCCACTGTTCAGCGACGATAACGCGCGGCTCGAAGCCCGAGCAAGCGCGCATCGGGGCGTTTTTCCTGGTGCTGCGAGCAGGCCGCGGTGCCGGGCACGTGCCTGCGCAGTGCCGACCTCGAGGTGCTGCCCGAGCCCATCGCTCCCTGCTCCCCGGCATTCGTGCTACGCCGCGCCCATGACCCGCGCCGACGGCCGCTCCCTCGCCGACCACCGACCGGTCGAGATCGTCACCGGCTTCCACAAGAACGCGGAGGGCTCGGTGCTCTACCGCACGGGGGGCACCCTCGTCCTCTGCACCGCCTCCATCGACAAGACGGTGCCCGAGTGGATGGCCGGCCGCGGCAAGGGCTGGCTCACCGCCGAGTACCAGATGCACCCGCGATCGAGCCCGCAGAAGCGCGAGTCGCGCGACGGCCGTGGCAAGGCGCCGAGCGGCCGCACGCAGGAGATTCAACGGCTCATCGGCCGAGCCTTGCGGGCGGCCGTCGACCTCGAGGCGCTCGGCGAGCGCACCCTGGCCCTCGACTGCGACGTGCTGGAGGCCGACGGCGGGACGCGCACCGCCTCGATCACGGGCAGCTTCGTCGCCCTCGCGCTCGCGCTCGACAAGCTCCGGCAACGCGGGGTCCTCACGGCGCCCGTGCTCCGCGATCAGGTCGCCGCCATCAGCGTCGGGCACCTCGAGAGCGGGCTCGCGCTCGACCTCGTCTACACGGAAGACAGCGCGGCGCGGGTCGACCTCAACCTGGTCGCCACGGCGCGTGGCGCCATCGTCGAGGTGCAGGGCACCGCCGAGGGCGAGGCCGTGCCGAGGGTCGAGATCGATCAGATGATCGACCTCGGGCTCGCCGGCATCACGTCCCTCGCGCGCCTCCAGCGCGAGAGCCTGACCCACGCGGGCGTCGAGATCGCCGCGCTCTTCCAACCCGGCCGCGGGCCCGAGGCGACGCCGTGACCGCCGAGGCTCCCAGCGCTCCGGCGGCGATGACGCTGCTCCTCGCCACCACCAACCGCGGCAAGCTCGCCGAGCTGAGGGCGCTGCTGGCGGACCTGCCCTTCGACGTCGCGTCGCTCGCCGAGGTGCTCCCCGGCGCGCCCCCGGTGGTGGAGGACGGCGCCACCTTTCGCGACAACGCTCTTCTCAAAGCGCGGGCCGCCGTCGCCGCCGCGCGGGTGGTCACCATCGCCGAGGACGCGGGGCTCGAGGTCGACGCGCTCGGCGGCAGGCCCGGCGTCCGCTCGGCCCGCTACGCCAAAGAGGGCGCCACCGACGCCGAGAACAACGCGGCGCTCCTCAAGGCGCTGGCCGAGGTCGAGGATGGGCAGCGGGCGGCTCGTTTCCGCTGCGTGATGGTCCTCGTCGACCCCTGGGCCGAGGGCAGCGAGGGCACCGGCGGCCATGAAGTGGTGGTCGAGGGTCGCTGCGAGGGCGCGATCGCCCGCGTCCCGAGGGGTGGCGGCGGCTTCGGCTACGACCCACTCTTCGTCGTGGAAGGGAGCGACCGCACCATGGCCGAGCTGGGCGAGGACGAGAAGAACGCGCTCAGCCATCGGGCCCAGGCCGTCGCCGCCTTGAGGCCGGCCCTCCTCGAGCTGGTCGAGCGCCGGATCGCGGCGGCCGCGCGGATCGGGGGCGGTCCATGAAGGCGCAGTACAAGGCCCTCGGCGGCTACGGCACCCTGGGGATCGAGATCGCGCTCAGCGTGATCTTGCCGGCCTGGGGCGGGCACTGGCTCGACAACCGCTGGGGTACGGCCCCGTGGCTCATGGTCGTGTGCTTCGGCTTCGGCTGCGGGGCGGCAGGCAAGGCCATCCACCGGACCTACAAAGAGATGCAGCGGGACACGGCACGCGAGGAGCGCGAGCAGGGCAACCCGTCGCCGATGTTCGAGAAGCCCGGCGATCGCAAGCAAGACGCCGAGGGAGGCCACGACGATGAGCGAACCTGAGACCCCCAAGGCACCGGCGCCCGAGGCCCCGGCCGGCGGGCTCGGCGACGCGCCCATGCGGGCGGCGGTGTGGTCGGTGTTCCTCTGCGGCCTGTGCTTCGCCGTGATCGCCGCCGCGGTGGTCGACTTCCGCACGGCGCTCAGCGTGCTCGCCGGCGGCCTGATCGCCACGGCCAACCTGATGGTCTTCGCGCGCGTCGGGCAGGCCATCCTCTCGGGCAAGGAGCGGGCAGCCCCCTGGGCCGCCATCGCCTTCGTGAAGCTCACGCTGCTCTTCGGGGGGGTGTGGATCCTCCTCAAGAGCGGGTACGTGACCGGCATCCCCCTGGCGGCAGGGTACGCAGCTTTGCCTTTCGGCATCGTGATCGGTACCCTTTTGGGGCCGAAACCGCCCGAGGACCTGGGCGACGGCCGAGGGCGCCCCTAAAAAACCACCGAGCGGGTGCAACTCCTTCGGCCCGGCGCCGCGGGGATGTGATACACGCGGGCCCCGAACGCGGCGGCCCCGGTGGGGAGCCTGCCCTGGAAGCACGATAGCCATGCCCGAGCACACGAGCTTCATCACCTACTTCCTCGCTCGCTTCCCGGCGTTGCGCGAAAACGCGCACCACCTCGGGTACAGCGTCCCCGCGCCCGGCGAGGCCGTCGAGTACCGCGGGCTCGAGCCGATCTTCACCAGCTTGCTCATGATCCTGCTGGTGGTCTTCCTCGCCGCCAGCGTGCGGAGCGAGATCAAGAAGCTCGAAGAGAGCGTCGTGCCCGACGAGACGCTCAGCACCCGCACCTTCTTCGAGGCGTTCTTCGGCTACTTCTACGACATGGCCAAGGACGTCATGGGGGCGAAGAGCGCCAAGCGCTACTTCCACCTCGTGGGCGGCTCGGCGGCGTTCATCTTCTTCTCGAACTGCCTGGCCCTGATCCCCGGCTTCAACCCGCCGACGTCGAACCTCAACGTCACCTTCGGCTGCGCGCTGTTCGTCTTCCTGGCCTTCAACTTCTGGGGCATCAAGGAGAACGGCTTCGGCTACATCGCGCACCTCGCGGGCCCGAAGTGGTATCTGGCGCCGCTCATCTTCCCGATCGAGGTCATCTCGACCTGCGTTCGCCCGATCACGCTGGCCATCCGCCTCATGATCAACATGGCGGTCGACCACCTGGTCGCCTCCATCTTCCTCGGCATGATCGCGCTCTTCGTGCCGATCCCGCTGATGTTCTTGGCCGTCATCGTGATCCTCGTGCAGACCCTCGTGTTCTGCCTCCTCAGCAGCATCTACATCGGCCTCGCGACCGAGCACGCTGAAGAGCATTGAGCCTACCTGCGCGCCGCCCGAGAGCGGCGCGCGACGGGGTCATCCCCAAAAGTTTCGGCGAATCAAAACAACGATTCGCGATCGATTTGCCGGCCCGGGCCACGTGGAACGAGCTGGAGGAGGAAGGCGGTTGAAAGACCTAGCCAGCCTCGTGGAACCGGATTAGAGCGGGCGGCGCCGCGCAGGGTGATCCCCGCCGTAGGAAGACAACGCGCGGCAACCAGAGGGTTGCCGAGGCTTACAAGGAGCAGATTCGGATGTCGCTGAAGAGCAAGCTGTCGGTCATTGCTGCACTCGCCACGGCGCTGGTGCTCGTCCCCGCTATGGCGTTTGCGGATGATGCCGGTGCCAACAAGTTCGATTCGAACAAGTGGCTGGCTGCCTCCGCGGGCTTCGCGATCGGCATCGCCGCGCTCGGCGGCACGATGGGTCAGTCGCGCGCCGCCGCGGCCGCCCTCGAGGGCATCTCGCGCAACCCGGGCGCCGCCGCCCGCATCCAGACGCCGATGATTCTCGGCCTGGCCCTCATCGAGTCGCTCGTCCTCTTCGCGCTCGTGATCGCCTTCCTCCTCCAGGGCAAGATCGGCTGAGAGGAGACCTTCGGGTCTTCTCGAGCGGAAGGGCCTCGGGTCTCACGACCCGGGGCCTTTCTCATTTGGGCCGCGGACTGGCTCAGGGCTGCTTTTTCGTGAAGAAGCGGCCGAGCAAGTCGGCGAGGCCGTAGACGCACATCACCAAGATCCCGAAGACGACCAGGCAGATGCCGAAGGCGGGGTGCGAGTCGTTGCCCACGAGCCATACGCCGCTGCCCACGAACGACGCGATCACGAGGCCGGAAAAGACACGGCGGCCCAGCCGGTCGAGCGCCAGGGGCAAGGGCGGGTTGGTGGTCTGGAGCGTCAGCCGGCCGAGCCTGAGGTCATCGAGGATCTCGCGCATCTGCTGCGGCATGTCGTAGGCCGCGCCGCTCATCTTCTCGAGGCCGCGCCAGAGGTCGTTGCCCACCCGCTCCGGCGAATAGCGCTTGCGGAGCAGCTCGAGGAAGAAGGGGCGCGCCTCGCCGAACACGTCGAGGTCGGGGTCGATCTCCTTCCCGACGCCCTCCATCGTCATGATGGCCTTGCCCACCATCAGGAAGTCGGGCGGGATCTCGATGCCATACTTGGTGGCGCCGCCCACGAGGTCCTGGAGCATGGCGGCAAGGTCGATCTCCTTGAGCGGCCGGCCCAGGTACTTCTCGCTGAGCATGGCGACCTCGGCGCGGTAGGCGCGCATGTCGACCTTCTTGGTCGGCGTGCCGATGGCGTAGAGCGCGTCGGCGACCGCGATGTGATCCTGCCGGACGGCGGCCACCATGAGGTCGATGGTGCGATCGCGCAGCTCGGGCGAGAGCCGGCCCACCATGCCGAGGTCGACGAGGCCGAAGACGGGGGCCTCCGGCGTGCCCGAGATGAGGATGTTGCCGGGGTGAGGGTCGGCGTGAAAGAAGCCATCCTCGAAGATCATCTTGATGATCACGCCGACGGCCATCTTGGCGATGGTCGGGCCCGAGTGGCCATGCTTCTCGATGGCCTCGTAGACCTTGGTGCCGGGGAGAAACTCGAGCGTGAGCACCTGCTTCGACGAGGCCTCCTTGTAGACGCGCGGGAAGCGCACCCGCGCGTCGCCCTCGAAGTTCTTGGCGAAGCGGATGGCGTTGTCGCCCTCGAGGTTGAAGTCCATCTCGCTCGTGATGGCGCGATCGAACTGCTCGACCAGCGCGGCGGGCGAGTAGATCTTCGACTCGGGGATGGTCCGCTCGACGAGCCCGGCGAGGGCGTGGAGGATCTCGAGGTCGCGGGCGACGGTGGTGCGGACCTGCGGGCGCTGGACCTTCACGGCGACGTCGCGCGGCCCCTCGGCGGTGCGGAGGACGGCGCGGTGGACCTGGCCGATGGAGGCGGCGGCCAGCGGCCTCTCGTCGAAGCTCTCGTAGACCTCCTCGAGCGATCGGCTCAGCGAAGATTCGACGGCCTCCTTGATGTCGGCGAAGGGGAGCGGGCTGACCTCGTCCTGGAGCTTCTTGAGCTCGTCGATCCACGCGAGCGGGATGACGTCGGGGCGCGTGGAGGCGATCTGGCCGAGCTTCACGAACGACGGGCCGAGGTCCATGGCGACCAAGCGCACGCGCTCGGGGAGCGAGATGGTGGTCTTCTCTTGCTCGCCGCGGCGCGCGTCGTCGTCGGGGATGGCGAGCTCGATCTCGCTCGAGGCGTCGATCTCGCCAGCCGCCGCGAGCAGGGCGCGGGGGTGCTTCTTGGCACCGCCACCGAAGCCGAGGCGCTGGGCGAGCTCGCCGAAGCCGTGGCGCACGAGCACCACGTAGATCTGGCGGATGCGGCCGAGGTCGCGGACGGCGTTGAGAAGGGAGACCATGAGGGTCCCTCATAACACCCGATCTCGAGGCCGCACCGCAAACGAGCAAACTTGGCCCCGGCCGTCGCTCTCCGGCATGGGTCGGGCGTGGTCAAGGCTACCCCGAAGCCCGGCGCCGGCGCGCCGCCCCGGATCTGGCTCGACCGCGTGCTCGCGCTCGGCGCGACGTGGATCCCCTTCGCCGTCGCCATGAGCCGAGCGGCCTCCGCGGGGCAGTGGCGCGACGACCTGCCGGCGGTGCGTGACCTCGGGCTCGTGGCCATCGGCGTCGGCGGCGGGCTCTCGACGCTGGTCACGCAGGCCCTCAGCTTGATGCCGCTCGGGCCGCGGACCTTTCGCGCGGCGCTCGGCTCGGCCATCGCCCTCGCCGTGGCGGGGCGGCTTCTTTATGGGCTCGTGCGCCGGACGCTCGACGAGGCCAGCCCCTCGCCCCGGCTGGCGGCGGCGCTCGCGGCCATCTCCACGCTGACGGCCGCGCTCTCGCCCACTTGGCAGCGCGAGGCCACGGTCGGTGGTGGCGCCATGATCGCGACGGCCCTCGTGCTCGGCGCGCTCACCCTCGCGTATCGCGCCTCGGCGAACCTCTCGGCCGTCGGCCCGCGCGCCTGGGTCGCCTTCGGCGCCATCACGGGCGCGGCCCTGGCCGAGAGCCCCCCCGCGGCCCTCGCCATCGCGGTGGCGACGATGTCGCTCGTGTCGGTGCGGGCCATCTGGATGCCCGAGCACGCGACCAGGCTCCCCTCGCCGCGCACGCTGGGCCTCGGGGCCGCGGCCCTCGCGGGCGCGGCGCTCCTGCTCCTCGCCCCGGTGGCCCTCCGCCCCCTGGCGCCGCGAGGCTGGGTCGACCTCGGGCACGCCCTCTCGGCGACGGGCCTGGGCGCGCCCGACCTCGCCAGCGCCCGGACGACGGCCCTCGCCGCCTGGGTCCGCGAGATCGGCGTGGTCTCGCTGGGGATCGCCGTCTTCGGGGCGGGCACCGCGCTCCTTCGCGGCAAATCGCGAGCGCTCATCGCCCCCTTCGCCGCGCTGGTGGTCCTCGACACGATGCTCCCGGCGCGGGCCGCAGGCGTTCTCACCGCCGACCCCCTCACGGCCCTGCGGGCGCTGGCCGTGGCCTCCATCGGCGCCGCCTCGGCGCTCGGCGTCCACGAGGTGGTGAGCCGCCTCCTCCGCGCCAAGATCCCGCTCAACAAGGCCGCCGCCGTGCTCGTGGTGGTCTTCCACCTCACCCTCATCGCGCTCACGTCGGAGGAGGCCGGGTTCGCCACCGACCGCAGCGAGCAGATGGCCGCCGAGGTCTGGGGGGACGAGGCGCTCGCCGAGCTCCCTCCCCGCGCCGCCATCCTCGTGCGCTCGCCCGCCGTCGCCTGGCGCCTCTGGGCCGCGCGCCTCACCCGCGGCGAGCGCCCCGACGTGCTCGTCATCCCCATCCCCCTGCTCGACAAGGGCCGCGTCGCCAGCTCCCTCCTCGCCGCCGAGCGGGAGACCGAGCCCCTGCTCCGCGACTTCGCGCTCACCGGACAGCCGACCGAGTTCGCCCTCTCGAAGCTCGCCGACGTGCGCCCGCTCCAGGTCGAGTTCGACGCCTCCTGGTCGCGCCGCCTCGTGAGCCACCTCCGCGTCGAGGGCCTCTGGCTCGAGTACGCGCCGCAGCCCCTCGGGCCCTCCGACCGCAAGGCGAGCTCGGTCGCCTCGACCGTGCCCATGAAGCGCGTCTTGAAGGCCATCGCCGACGCCGCCGTGCCGGAGGCCCCCACCGCCACGGTGGTGGCCGCCACCCTCAGGGCCGACGCCAACGTGCTCAACGCGCTCGGCGAACGTGAGGCCGCCGACCTGGTCCTCTCGCGCATCGAGGAGCTCTCGGCCCGCGACCCGGCGGTCACGGACGCGCCGCTTCCTTATGCGCTCAAGGGACTTCGCCGCGCCGTCTTCCGGCCGGAGCCGGCCCGCGCCCGCTGAGGGGCCCGGTCACCGCCTGCGGTTTCGAGGGCGCAAGGCGAGTCCTCGATCTGCACGCCCAAAGCCGCGCCCTCGCCTCGAAGTGAGCGATCGCTGGTGAGGTGCGGCGACGGCTTGCGCGCGGCACGAGCAGTGCAGAAGATGGCCCCGTCCGGCGCCCGCGGTCTCCACCTCCACCCCCTCCGCCCGCGAGCGCCGGACGATTGATCCCTCGACCAGCCCTCCGCGACCGCCTACCAGTGTGGCGTGCTTGCGAGGGTGCGGCGGCAATGCGCCACACCTTCGCAAAAGGGGTGAGCTAGCCGACCTCGAGCTCGAAGACGGCCGTCTCGTTCTTGCGCCCCGTGAGCCGCCGCTCACCGAGGCGTCGCAAGGCGAAGGCCTCACCCGCGAGCTTCTGGGTCGACTCGGCGACGAGCACCTGGTTGGGCTGGGCGATGCCCTCGAGCCGGGCGGCGACGTTCACCACATCGCCGACGACCGTGTACTCCATGCGCTTGTCGGAGCCGATGTTCCCCACGATGGCCTCGCCGGAGTTGACCCCGATGCCGAGGCGGACCTCGACGTCGTACTTCTCCTTCCAGCCCTCGTTGGCGGTCTCGAGGAAGCGCATCATGTCCTCGGCCGCGGCGAGCGCGCGGGCCGCGTGGTCCTCCTGCGCGACGGGCGCGCCCCACACCGCCATGATGCAGTCGCCGATGAACTTGTCGACCGTGCCCCCGTGTCGGAAGACGATCTCGGTGAGCACGGTGAACAGCTCGTTGAGGAGCGCGACCACCTGCTCGGCGCCGCGTGACTCGGCGAGCGGCGTGAAGCCGACCACGTCGGCGAAGAGCACGCTGATGGGCGCGCGCTTCCCCCCGAGCGAGAGCGAGTGCTCGCGGCGCACGATGGCATCGACGAGGGGCTTGCTCATGAAGCGGCTGAGGTCGGCGCGGAGGGCCACCTCTTTCTCGCCCTGCTCGAGATCCTTCGCCATGTCGCCGAGCGACGCGAACAGCTCGCCGATCTCGTCGCTCCGCTTCGTGCCCAGGGTGAGGTCGCGCCAGCGCCGCTGGCCGACGAGGCGGACCTGGTCGACGACGCGGAGCAAGGGCGCGGTGAGACCGCGGGCGACGAGGAGGCCCACTACGAGCGCCAAGACGACGGCGGCTCCCGCGACCGCGAGGCCGCGGCGGCGCATGTCGGCGAGCGACTCGTAGGCCACCGACTGGGGCCGGAAGCTCGCCACCACCCAGCCGATGTCGGGGATGGTCTTGATGGCGCCCACCATCGGAACGCCGTTGGCCGTGTACTCGCGGACCCCGCCGACCTGCTGGTCCCACGGCGTGCCCTTCGGGAGCATCTGCCAGATGGGGAGCTGGTCGGTCGGCGAGCCGGGCGACACGCCGTCGATCCCGAACGAGGCGACGGCCTTGCGATCGTGCGAAGCGACCAGCAGCCCCACGTTGCCCGCGAAGCGCTGGCGCGCGACCTCCTCCACGGCGGGCCCGAGCTTCCTGAGGTCGGCCTTGGCGACCACGTAGCCCTTGGGAGCTTTGGCGTCGGCCTTGTCGGCCTTGATGCTGACGACGACGAGCCCGCGGCCCGGGTCGAGCACCGCGAAGGCGTGCCCTCGTTCATCGGCGAGCGCGCGCAGCTCGGCGGTGGACTCGGGCACCTCGGCGCTCGACTCCTTCTGGCGGATGACGGTGCTGACCTTGGCCGAGGGGACCTCGAACCGCACCGCGTCGATGGTGTCGCGGCTCCCGATGAGGGCGCGCACCGACTCGATGGCGTCCTCGTCGCGGATGGCGCCGCTGGCCGCCCGCGAGAGCACGGCGGCCACGGCGACAGCGTCGTTCTCGACCTCGTGAAGGATGCGCCCCGGCTCGGCGGCGACCTGGTCCAGAACGGCGAGCTGGAGGCCCTCTTCGCTGGTCTGCACCGGCCGGCGGTTGGCCTCGACGAGCAGCGCGACCGACGCGCCCACCGGCACGAGGGTCATCGTCGTGAGGACCAGCACCGCCTTGGTGCGGACCTTCACTTTTGCTCCGGCTCGATCGGACCGTCTTGCCAGCCGGCCTCGCCCTGCGTCGTGCGGCGCCGGATCTGGAACTCGACGCGGCGGTTCTTGGCGCGCCCGGCGTCGGTGGTGTTGTCGGCGATGGGCCTTCGCGGGCCGAAGCCGCGCGACTCGAGCCGGCGCGCGTCGACGCCGTGCTCGACCAGCCAGCGCACGACGGCCATGGCGCGGCTCTCGGAGAGCGTGATGTTGGGCTTCTCCCCGCCGCGGTTGTCGGTGTGGCCGTCGACCGCCACGCGGGCGATCTCGGGGTGGTCCTTGAACACGGCGGCGACCTGCGCGAGCAGCCCGAAGCTCTCCGGCTTGATCTCGGCCTTGCCGGTCGCGAAGTTCACCTGCTCGAGGATGACGATCTCGGTGCCGACGAGGCGCACGGACGTGGGGCAGCCGTTCTTGGTCGGGTCGGCGTTCTCGGGCCCCTTGATGGTCGGGCAGGCGTCCTTGTCGTCGGGGATGCCATCGCCGTCGGTGTCGAGGGGGCAGCCGTTCTTCAGCGGATCGGAGCTGGCCACGCCGGGCACGTCGGGGCAGTGGTCGTCGCGATCGAAGATGCCGTCGCGGTCCCGGTCGGGCGGGCAGCCGCGCCGGTAGGCGCCTGGGCTCGCGTCTCCCACGATGCTCGGGCAGGCGTCTTCGGCGTCGGGCACGCCGTCGCCGTCGCTGTCGGTGGGCGCGGCGACCACGAGGGCGTGACCGGGGCCGCCGGGAGGTCCACCTTCGCCGCGGCCTACCGAGCCCGCGTCGCCCTCACGCGAGACGGGCAGGGCATCGAAGCTCACCCCCACGCTCCCGATGAGCCGGTAGCTGGGCGCGCCCGGTCCATGCCCGAGCCCGGGCCCGCCCGCGAGGCCGAAGGTCACGGGGCCGAGCGTGTAGCGCGCGCCCAGCAACACCTCGCCGGCGAAGGTCGTGCTCGCCGTGATGGGGCTGACCTTGTCGCCGACGCCGCCGCTGAGCTGGAGCTCGGGCCCGATCTGGAGCCCGCGGTAGAGGAACGCCGCGCCCGCCCCGCCGACGATCTGGCTGCCGATGAGCGCGTCGCTCGACTCCGATTGAAAGCGCGCGCCCATGGTCGCGGTCCACACGAAGTGCGAGTAGCGGCCGCCGACGATGATGGCGGGCTGGTAGCGCGCCGTGCCGCTCCCCGAGTAGTCGCCGCCGATGGGGACCCACACCGAGAAGGCGAGCGACGCGGCGGGGACGAGCCCTTGTTGCCTCAAGAGAAGGAGGCGCCCGCCCGCGCGCAGATCGGCGAGCGCCGCGCCGTGCGGAGCCGTGACCGACACCGGGCCGATGGAGCCCGACTGGCCCCCCTCGGCGATGGCGAATGGCAGATCGACGGCCAGCTCGAGGCGCCGGAAGAGCTGAGCGCTCAGCATGACGTGCAAGAAGGCCTGGTCACGCACCCACGCGAGCGAGTCGCCGGAGCCGCCGTTGACCACCAGCGGATCGCGCGCGTACGAGACGAGCGCCGTGGCGGCGAGGCGCGCGCGCCCGTCGACCTCCGCCGAGGGGACGCCGAAGAACGGATCGCCCGCGGGCGCGGGGTCGAGCCGATCGAGGGCGCCCTTCGCCTGCGCCACCGCCGTCCGCGGGGCCGCCGTTGCGAGGGCTGCCGAGAGACCGATGGAGAGGGCCAAGAGGCGCGCGGGCGCCGGAAGCATTCGGGCACGCTAGGCCACGGCATGGCCGCTTGCAACCGCGTTTTCGGCTCGCTAACGTGCCGCCCATCGTGCGCGCGTCGCCCTCGATTCGGCCTGGCTTCGCGGTCTTCGCGCTGCTGCTCACGGGCGCTCGCGCGGCCTCCGCCGCTGGCCCGACGGCGGGCTTCCCCGAGGCGGTCGTGCAATGGGGAGTGCAGAAGGGCGAGACGTGCGACGACGTCGCCAAGGCGCTCTACGGCTCGCCCAAGTACGCGCCGCTGGTGCAGCGCTACAACCACGTCGCCTGCGGCCGCGCGCCGCTGCCCGAAGGCCTCACCCTCGTCCTGCCTTCGATGCCGACGACGCTCCCCGACGCCAAGATGCGGTCGATGAACCCCGACGTGCGCGCGCGCCCGCCGGGAGGCGGCTGGAACCTGGCCGCGCCGGGGATGCCGCTCTACTCGAACTACAACGTCAACACGCTCGACCAGGGTCGGGCCGACGTCGAGTTCATCGATCGCACGCGCGTCTTCCTCGCCCCCAACACGCTCATCGTCATCTACGGGACGGCGAACCAGACGCGCGTGTCGAAGACCGCGCCCGTCGCGGTGGAGGTCGAGCAGGGCGAGGTGAAGGCGGGCCTTCAGGCCCTGCGCGGCGAGTCGGTCGACATCGGCATCAAGGGCGGCGGGCGCATCGACGCGGCCTCGCGCGACACCGTCATCCAGAGGAAGGGCGACCGCACCACGGTCGCGGTCTTCGACGGCAAGGCCGGCGTCTCGGCGGGCGGCAAGACGGTCGAGGTCCCCAAGAACTTCGGCACGCGCTTCGTGGGCCAGGCTCCGCCGGCTCCCCCGCGTCCCCTTCCCCCGGCGCCGCGCTGGGCCGCGGGCGGCACGGGCCCGGTGGCGCTCTCGGCGGGCGGCCAGGGCAAGGTCACGCTCTCGTGGGTCGCCGAGCCGGTCGCCGTCTCCTACCGCGTCGAGGTGGCGCGCGACGAAGGCTTCCACGACCTCGTGCTCCGCGAGGAGGCGCCCAAATCGGTGACCTCGTTCCGCGCCGAGAAGCTCCCCATCGGCACCTACTACGTGGCCGTGCGCGCCATCGACAAGGACGAGTACCTCGGCATCGCTTCGGAGAAGCGGGCCGTGCGCATCGTCGACGCCAACCTCGAGGGCGGCGCCGTGAACGAGGAGGGCATCGAGGCCAACCCCTACGGCGTCCTCCGCTTCCAGCCGGCGCCCGACGTCGAGATGGCGCTCGACGACGGCCCCTTCGGCCCGGTCCTCGACACCCTCGACCTCACCCAGCGCCCGGCCCGCGTCGTCCGCATGCGCCGCAGGGGCGACGGCGCGGCGGCCGACATCGCCATCCACTACACGAAGATCACGACCGACGTCTCGACCTCCAAGGAGCCCGACGGCGCCTCGCTCCGACTTCGCGTGAAGCTCGCGGGGCTCGACGGCATCGACGTCGCCGGGCGCGTGAAGCCCTCGGCTCGCGTCCACGCGAACGAAGGCATCCGCGCGGTGGCGCTTTCGGCCGGGCCTGCGGGGGAGCTGACCGGCGTGACGCCCCTCCTCGGCGTGGCCGCGGGCGCGCGCATCGACATCGTCGACGCTCGAGGGGTGGTCATCGGCTCGGGCGCGGCGGCCGCCGACGAGCCCGTCATCGTGGCCCCCGCGCGTTACCCCGTCCTCGGGTCGTACGCGCCGCTCTGGCCCGCCTCGCCTTCGATCGACGTGCTCCCGTTCGCGCCCACCGCGCCCGACGAGGCCGTCGCCAGCGCCGCCATGGTGCGCTCCGGGGGCGCGTGGGGCGTCGCCGGAGAAGCGCGCGCCAGCGGCTCGATCGGCCCCGTGAGCGCCGAGGCCGCGCTGCGCTCCAGCGCCTCCAACACCGATGGCGCCTCGGCCACCGCCTGGCTCGGCGCCCGCTTCCGCGCCCTGCGCATCGGCACCTCGCAGCTCGAGCTGGCCCCCGCCTTCCGCGTCGGGCTCCCGGCGTCGGCGAGCGGCGCCCCGGTTCAGCTCGAGCCCGGCCTCGCCCTCGGTGGCGCGGCGGGCCGCTTCACGTGGCTGGTCGATCTCGGCGGCCGCGCGCGCTTGGCCGATGACGGCGGCAAGAGCGGCGCGCCCAAGGGTCAGGGCTTCCTCCTCGGCGGGGCCACCTTCGAGCCCATCCGCTGGCTCCGGCTCGCGGCCTCGCTCGACGCTCACCTCACGGCCCGCGACGTCGACGGCCTGGGCTTCCTCGGCGGCCTCGGCCTCGGCGTGGAGGCCGGCGGCCCCATCTTCGGCGGCGTCTCCCTGCGCCTCAGCCCCTGGAACGACCCGGGCTACGGCGCCTTCATGGGCCAGCTCGCCTTCGGCGTTCGAGGCTTCCCGTGAGCGGCGAAGACGACGCGAAGGAGCCCGAGGACCCGTCGCGCCGCTTCGCCTCCGGCGCACCGACCGTGCCCCTCAGCGGCCCTCCGCTGCCCAAGCTCACCGAGCCCCCGACGGCTCGCCTGCCCATCGAGTCCGCCGTCGTGGTCTCCGATCGGCTCACCAACGCCGACCCCCACGCGCCCACGCTCATCTCGATCCCCGAGGTGCCGCTGCCGGGCGCCGAGGTCGGGGTGGGTCACGTCATCGCCGGCCGCTACGAGGTCGTGCGTCTCCTCGGCGCGGGCGGCATGGGCAAGGTGTGGAAGGGCACGCACCTCGGCCTCGGCGTCGCGGTGGCCATCAAGACGATGCACCCCGACATCGCCGCCACCCACGACTTCGTGCGGCGCTTCCAGCGCGAGGCCCACGCCGCCTCGGTGCTCAACCACCCCAACGTGGTGCGCGTCCTCGACTTCGGCGAGGACCGCGGGGTCTTCTACCTGGTCATGGAGTTCCTCGAGGGCCGCTCGCTCACCCAGTGGCTCTGGGACCTCGGCAAGCCGGCGCCCATCGCCGACGTCGGCGATATCCTCGGCATGCTCTGCGACGCCTTCACGGTCGCCCACACCTACGGCGTGGTCCATCGCGACCTCAAGCCCGACAACGTCTTCCTCACCGACGTGTTCGGCAAACGCGTGGCCAAGGTCGTCGACTTCGGCCTGGCCCACGTGGACGACGCGCGCGACAGCGGCCCCACCCTCACGGCCAGGGACGTCATCGCCGGCACCCCCGAGTACATGAGCCCGGAGCAGTGCCGGTCGCTCGTCGTCGGCCCCAGCACCGACATCTACGCGCTCGGCTGCGTGCTCACCTACATGCTCCAGCAGAAGCCGCCGTTTCACGGCAGCTCGGCCATCGAGATCCTCGCGAAGCAGATGTTCTCGCCCCCGCCGCCGCTCAAGAGGCCCGACGGCGCCGAGCCGGTGCCGCCGCTGCTCGAGAGGCTGCGCCTCGATCTGCTCGCCAAGGCGCCCGAGAAGCGGCCCCACGACGCCGCCGCCATCAAGGCGAGGTTGCTCGAGGCCCTCTCGGTCGAGGCGACGGCCGAGCGCCTCCCCGATCGCAAAGGCGACGAGGAGCCCGGGAGCCGCGCCGAGCGCGCCCCCACCTGGACCGGCGCCGACCGCCCCTCGCTCGCGGGCACGAGCGCTCCGCTACGCCCCGTCGGCCTCATGCGCCTCGGCAAGGCCAATGGCATCGGCCCCGAGTGTGAGACCGGGCTCGCCGCCCACGCCCAGGAGGTCGTCGCCGTCGCCACCCCCGCCGACATCGCGAAGAAGTCCTTGAGCGTGCTCGTGCTCGACGCGGGAACTGCCATCGACGAGGCGCGCGCCATGCTCGCCGAGATCGCGAAGGTCGCCCCCAAGTGCCGCACGCTGGTCTGCGGATCGGGCATCGCCGCCGACGCCATCAGCGCCCTCGCCGCCGCCGGCGCGGCCGACGTGCTCCGCTACCCCATCACCCCTGACGCCCTCGGCAAGAAGGTCGACCGCGTCCTCCGCAGGGGTCGCTAGAGCTTCTCGGCCAGGATTCGGGTGCCGGCGACCGTCGACGCCTCGCCGAACAGGAAAGGCAGCTTCACGCTCGGGATCGCCAGCGCCTTCTCGAGCCGGCTCAAGCTCTCGGCCTGCACCGCCTCGCGCTCGGCTCGCCGCGCCCCCGCCACGATGGCGCTCTCGCTCGTCCCCGCGACGCGCGCCGGGGCGTCGATCTCGAGCAGCCTCGGATCGCCTCGCAACGCCTCCCGCTCGGCCGGCGAGAACAAGGGCTCGAGCACCCCGTTGACCACCAAGCCGAGCACCGGGAGCTTCAGCTCGTCCTGGATGCCGTTCGCCAGCTCGATGGTCTCGGTGGTCGGCATCTCCTCCGGCAGGGTCACGACGACGACGCCGCTCTCCTTCGGGTTCTGAAACATGGCCCACGCCGCCTCGGCGTCGCGCCGGAGCACGCCCGGCGGCACCACGTCGAGGATGACCTTGGGGACGCGGAGCATGTCGAGCCCGTGCCCCGTCGCCGGAGCGTCGAGCAGCACCACGTCGAAGCGGTTCTTGCCGGCGTCGTCCTTCTCGGTGGTGAGGAACCACGCCTTGCCGAGCATGGCCCACTCGTAGAGGCCCGGCGTCGCCCGGAAGAACGTCTTCGTGTACTTGTTCTCGAAGACCGCGCGCGCCACCGGCCCGATCTTGATGATCAGCTCGCCGTACTCGCGCAGGGCCTGCTCGGGCGACAGGTTCACCGCCCACACGTTCTTGCCCACGGCCATGATGTCGGGCCCGATGGGCGCCGTGCCGAGGATGGCCGAGAGCCGCTCCTTCGTGTTGCACATGGCGACCAGCACGCGCTTGCCGCGGGCCGCGAGGGCGAGGGCCAGGGCGCCAGAGAACGTGGTCTTGCCGACCCCGCCCTTGCCCGTCACGAAGACGAAGCGGCGCGAGCCGAGCGCGGCGGCGACGCTACCGGGGGCGAAGGCAGGAGAGGATTGAGGCATCAGAACGGCCCGCGAGTAACTAGGTGATGGAGGGGGGAGAAGCAACCGGATCCGCCTCTTCGTGGTACGACGAGGAGCGATGCGCATCGGCACGTCGGACCTCGAGCCCCTCAACGCGCGTTTTCGTGGGGCCCCTCCCCTGGAGCTGCTCCGCTTCACCCGCGAGACCTTCGGCGATCGGGCCGCCTTGCTCTCGAGCATGCAGCGCTCGGGCACCACGCTCTGCCACCTCGCCGACCGGGCGGGCCTGCCCTTCGACGTGGTCTTCGTCGACACCGGCGTGCTTCACCAAGAGACGCTCGACACCCGCGATCGCCTCGCCGCCTCGTGCCCGAACCTGCGGGTGATCACGCGCACACCGAGGCTCTCCTTCGCCCGGCAGACCGCGGACCTCGGCCTCCTTTACCTGAGCAAGGAGGGGCAGGAGCGGTGCTGCGACCTCCGCAAGACCGAGCCCCTCCTGCCCTTGAAGGGCCGCTACGACGCGCTCGTCGGCGCGCTGCGTCGAGGCGAGGGGGGCAAGCGCGCCGCCGTCGAGCCCTTCGGCCTCGATCCCCTGCTCGGGGCCCTGCGCGTCCACCCCTTCGCCAGCACGACGCAGGAAGAGCTCGACGACTACCTCGGCGAGCACCCCGACGTGGTGGTCAATCCCCTTCATTCGATGGGGTTTCCCAGCATCGGCTGCTTCCCTTGCACGACGCCGGTCCTCCCCGACGAGCCCGAGCGCGCCGGCCGCTGGCGGCACCTCGCCACCGTTCAATACTGCGGCATCAACCCGGTCGACCGCGGCGGCGACGCCGGCACCGTCGAGCTCGACGACCGCTACGCGCCCCTCTTCGCCCGCGCATCGTGATCCGGCGCTCTGCGAAGGGCGATACGCGGCACGCCGCACTTGACGGGGCGGCTTTCCAAGGAGATTTCCCCGCCATGGCGGCGAGCTACTTCGACGTGGATGGGACGCTGGTCACGACCAACCTCGTCCATCCCACCCTCTTCTACGTGATGAACCAGCCGACGCCGCTCCACAGCCTGGTGAAGATCGGCCGCGCCCTCGTGAAGGCGCCGCTCATGGCCATGGCCGAGATGCAGGACCGAAGGCTGTTCAACGAGATGCTCTTCAGCTCCTACGAGGGGATGAGCGAGGATCGCCTCGTCGCGCTGGCCGAGGAGGCCTTCGACAAGGTCTTGAAGCCCAACCTGTTCCCGCGCGCGAAAGAGCTCGTTCAAGTGAGCCTCGACAAGGGCCACGACGTCGTCCTCGTCTCGGGGGCGCTCGACTTTCTGATGAAGCTCCTCGCCGACCACCTGGGCGCGACCGACGTCATCGCCAACCGCCTCGAGATCAAGGACCGCTTCGCCACCGGCAAGCTCCTCCGCCCCGTGGTCGCCGGGCCCGAGAAGGCCCAGCTCATCCGCAACCACGCCAAGGCCAAGGGCTACGAGCTCGACGACTGCTTTGCCTTCTCCGACAGCTACTCCGACGTGCCGATGCTCTCGGTCGTCGGGCACCCGGCCGCGGTCAACCCCGACCGGCGCCTCGAGCTGCTCGCCAACGCCTACCACTGGCCGATCATCCACCTCGCGGCGTAGTCCGAAGAAGAACACGATTCATGAGCCATCCCAGCATCGTCACCCTCGATAGCCGCAGCGCCCCGCGAACGCTCTTCTCGGGCGATCAACTGGTCGAGGTCGACCTGCCCACCGGTACGCGCGTCGTCTACCCCAAGCCTCCCCTCGAGGCGTTGAAGGACGTCGACGCCGCCATCCGCTACGCGATCAACCACCCGTACAACTCGGAGCCGCTCTACGCCAAGCTCCGGCCGGGGATGAAGGTCACGATCGCCATCGACGACATCTCGCTCCCCCTGCCGCCCATGAAGCGGCCCGACATCCGCGAGCGCGTGCTCACCATCGTCCTCGACCTGCTCACCGACCACGGGGTCGACGACGTCGAGATGATCATCGCCACCAGCGTGCACCGTCGGATGAAGGACTGGGAGGTGCGCCACATCGTGGGCGACAAGATCTTCAACGCCTACTGGCCGAAGAAGCTCTACAACCACGACGCCGAGAACGCCGCCGGCATGAAGTACATCGGCTCGACCGACCTCGGGGAGGAGGTCGAGCTCAACAAGCGCGCGGTCGACAGCGATCTGGTCATCTACGTGAACCTGAACCTGGTTCCGATGGACGGCGGTCACAAGTCGGTCGCCGTCGGCCTCTGCGGCTACCGCAGCCTGCGCGCGCACCACAACCCCAAGGTCATGCGCAACTGCCACTCGTACATGGACCCGTCGAGCAGCGAGCTCGCGACCAGCGTCGAGCGCATGGGGCGCCTCACCAACAAGAAGCTCAACGTCTTCACCATCGAGACGACGATCAACAATCGCATGTTCGATCGCCCGCTCGAGTTCCTCGCCAAGAACGAGGACGACCTCTCGAGCACCGAGCGGAACGCGCTCCGCGCCCTGCGCTTCACGCTCTCGAAGGTGCCGCAGCCGGCCCGCCAGGCCATCTTCCAGCGCGTCCCCGCGCCCTTCGGCGTGACCGGCGTCTTCGCCGGCGAGACCGAGGCGGTGCACGCCCACACGCTGAAGCGCTCCTACGAGCAGTACCTGGTCCCCGTCGTCGGTCAGGCCGACATCCTGGTCACGGGCATCCCGTACATCAGCCCTTACAACGTCAACTCGTTCCTGAACCCCTTGCTGGTCCAAGTGATGGCCAACGGCTATCTCTTCAACCTCTACAAGGGCGTGCCCATGGTCAAGAAGGGCGGGACCATGATCATCCTGCACCCCTGCACCGACCAGTTCACGAGCGAGCACCACGCGCCCTACATCGAGTTCGTGCACCGGCTCCTGCCGGAGACCCGCGACGCGATGGAGCTGCATCGCCGCTACGAGAAGAAGTTCAGCCAGAACCCCGCCTACATCGAGATGTACCGCGCGGGGAACGCCTACCACCCGACCCACCCCTTCTTCATGTGGTACTGGGGCGAGGCCGGCCGCCAGCACCTCGGCCGCATGATCGTGGTCGGCGCCGACAACGAGTACATCCCCAAGCTCCTCGGCTGGGAGACGGCGCGCTCGATGGACGAGGCGCTCCGCATGGCCAAGACCACCGCGCCGCCGAAGCCGGAGATCTTGGCGCTGCACTGCCCGCCGATCCTCATGTGCGAGACCTCGCTCGAGCGGCCGCGCGTGGCGCTCTAGTGGCGGTGGCGGTGGCGGTGGCGGTGGCGCGTGGTAGCGTTGGGGCATGACGCCCGCAAGAAAGCTCCACACGCCCGAGCCCCTCGACGTGGCCCCGATCGACTGGTCGGAATTCTCGGATGAGGAACGGGCCGAGATCGAAGCGGCCATCGACGACGCTCGCACGGGCCGGGTAGAGCTGGTTCCTGGGCACCTCGTCTCGGCGGAGCTTCAAGCCGACGCCGTGCCCGCGGAATGAGCCTCTCGATCTTCTGGCCTCGCCCGACGATCCTCGCCTTAAGGCGCCTCCCCTATCTCGTTGCCACCGATGTCGACGCGGCCGTGATTCGCTTCGCGGAAGAGGCGCCCGTCGACCCAGCCCACCGCGTCTACACGCTGCGCGTCCGAGGCTACCGCGTCGTGCTCGACGTGGATCACGCCGAGCGCACGGTCACCGTGGGCTGGATCCTGGCCGCCCGCGACTAGAGACCCGATCAACGAGCGCCAGAGGCGGTGCCGCATCACGCCACCTGTGGCGCTGGTCGGGTCTCTCGCTCACTCGGCGCCGAGGTCGCGCAGCACCCTCTGCCGGATGAGCGGGATGGGCGGCGACCCATGCGAGAGCAGCGCGTCGTGGAACGCTTGTAGCGAGAACTTCGCGCCGAGCTTCTTCTTGGCCTCGGCGCGCAGCTCGAGGATCTGCACCTTGCCGAGCGTGTAGGCGAAGTAGCCGGGGTCGAAGGTGCCGCGCACGGCCTGCTCGCGGGCCGTGGCCTTGTCCTGCTTGCAGTCCTTCATGAAGCGCTTCTCGGCCTGGGCGAGGGTCATCTTCTCGGCGTGGATGCCGAGCGAGACCACCACGCGGCAGTTGCGCAGGAGCGCGTCGGAGAGCTGGCCCAGCTGGCTCTGCGGGTCCTCCTTGCCGAAGCCCTCCTCGATCATGAGCTGCTCGCCGTAGTGGGCCCAGCCTTCGACGAACGAGTAGGCGGCCAGCATCTTCTGGGCGCGCGTGGGGGCCCTCTTGATCCATTGGCCCTGGAGGAAGTGGCCCGGGTAGACCTCGTGCACCGTGGTGGAGAGGAGGACTCCTTTGGGCATCAAGTATTCGAGCTGCTCCTTCTTGGACCAGGTCGGGTCGGGGAGCGTGATGTAATAGAAGGCCGGCATCGGCTTCTGCTCGTAGGGGCCGGGCGGGTCGAGGAAGGCGCTGTTCCACCGCATGAACGGGGGCGACTCCTTGACCACGGCCTTCTCCTCCGTGGGGATGGTGGCGAGCTTCTTGTCGATGATGAACTGGCGCGACGCCGCCGTGAGCTTGGCCGCGTCGGGGAAGAGGTCGTCCTTGCCCACCTTCGTGAGGTGCACCTTCTTGGCGAGGGCCTCGAAGGCCTTCTTGTTGGCGGCGAGGTTCTCCTCGCCGAGGCGCTTGAACTCGGCGAGGGGGAGGTCGAAGCCCTCCTGCGCGTGGAGGAGCTTCTTGTAGAGCTCGGGGCCGAGGACGTGGCTGTCGTCGCCCTTCTTCAGCTCGACCTTGGCGAGGTGGTCGGAGAGGCCCTGCGCCACGGAGGCGAGGGCCTCGTTGACCTTCGCGAGGCGCGCCTGAAAGCCCGGGTCGCCGACGCCCTTCACCTGCTTCACGAGGTCGCCGCGGAGGTACTCGGCGTAGCCCTTGAAGATCTTGATGGCGGTCTCGACGACCGGCTTCGACATCGGGCTCTTCAAGTTGTGAAGGATGTGGTGCGCGGCCGAGAGCGCTGCCTCCTCGTGGGCCAGCAGATGGGCGACGCGCTCTTCCACCGGCGCGTAGTCGCGGTCGAGGTACGAGTTGACCGAGAAGAGCTCCTCGTAGAACTGCGGGCGGTGCTGCCACTCGGCGAGGTCGTCGCCCCGGAAGAGGGTGAGGTCGGCCTGGTTCAACATCAGCGCGCGATCGAGCGCCTCGTCGGCCGAGAGGCTCTTCGGATCGATGGCGAGCAGGTCCGCGCGCTGCTTCTTCACGCGCTCGAGCCTCGTCTTGATGCCCTCGGCCGAGTAGTCGCCCACCTTGCCATCCCACTCGTGGAGGCCGAGGCCCCGGCCGAGCGAGGGGTCGTCGCGCAGCCACTGGTCGAGGATCTGGTCGCGCAGGCGCTCGAAGGGCCTGGGCTCGGGGGCCTCGGCCTTGACCGGCTCGTCGAGCGGCTCGGGGAAGGGCGGGATCGAGGCGGCCGGCGGCGGGCTCGGGGGGGTGAAGTCGCTGCACGCCGAGGCGGAGCCGGCGAGGAGCAGCAAGGCGGCGAGGGAGGCTCGGCCCCGAGCGGGCGTGACGAGATTCATGGGGCGGCGAGGGTCGCAGAGGGTCCCCGGCGGGTCAATTCACGGTCGGGACCGGCGCCTCGCGGGAGCGGGCCTGCTCTCCGGCGAGCGGGGGGGAACCTCGCCGAAATGCGCGCGGCTTCGAGGGAGGGGGGCGGCGCCTCGCCGAAATGCGCGTCCGTTTTGGAGAGGCGGCGGGCACCTCGCGGATTTGCGCGGCGGTTTTGGGAGAGGGGAGGGGCGCCGCGCGGATTTGCGCGGCGGCTTCCGAGGGGCGAGGGCCGGCTCACGCGGCGGAGGGCGGTTTTCGGCGAGGCGGCGGGCGGGGCACCGGGACGCGCGCAGGTTTCGGAGAGGCGGCGGGCGCTCTCGCGAAAGGAGCGCGCTCTCCGGCGACGGGGGCGACCTCGCGCGGGGCGTCAGTCGGCGGCGAGGGCGCGGTCGATGATGCCGCCCACGTGGGCGAGGGTGTGCTCGAGGTCGAAGCAGCGGTCGAGATCGGCGGCCGGGAGGATGGCCGACAGCTCGGCGTCGGCGGCGAGCAGATCGTGGAAGCGCCCCTCGCCCGCGAAGGCGCGCATGGCGGAGCGCTGGACGAGGGCGTAGGCGGCCTGACGAGCCTGGCCGCGCTCGACGAGGGCGAGGAGCACGGCCTCGCTGAAGTACAGCTCCCCGGTGCGATCGAGGTTCTTCTGGAGGCCCTCTTTGTTGACGACG
>FTCO01000662.1_pt1 | contig 27228 bp, 19 predicted proteins | sample 1639701 | NCBI WGS metagenome assembly FTCO01 (sample SAMEA3914869, study PRJEB12502) | metagenome | biome: forest; material: soil | place: USA | collected 2012-03-12 | depth 0.1 m | reverse complement strand
CTGGCACCCAGCCTCGCCGACCAGATCTCCCCGGAGACGGGGCAGCTCGTCGAGATCTTCTGCGCAGCCTATCGAGTCGACCTGGACCAGCTGTCGAGCGTCGTCAGCGCCTGCCGCTTCCTCCTTCGCGCCGCCGCCGAGCACGACGTCCCAACCGGGGCCCTGGGAGAAGACTTGGAGCGGCTCTGCCCCGATCAATCCCTCGTCAAGGAGCTGGTCCTGGCGGGCTACGAGCCAGCCAAGGAGCGCCTCCGGCACGAGATGATCAAGTCCTCCATCTCGGACCACGGCAAGCTGCTCACGGGCGTGAGCTGGCGAATGGACGCCATTCAGGCTTCCAATCGTGGAGCCAAGCTGAGGATGCCTCTCGCCACCCTGACCCTGCACTACCGCGAAGGGGCCGAGACGGGGCGGGTGACGCTGCAAGTATTGCCGGACATGATGGGTGAGCTGAAGGGCGTTTGTGAGAAGGTGCTCGGGTAGAGGCGCGAGGAGCAAGAGACCGCATGTCGACCATCAGCGTAGCCAAGGCAGACTACGACTCCAAGCTCGCCGGATACGGCGCGAGCCCGCCCACGGCGACCCTCGCCGAGCTCGTCACGGCGCTATCGGCGCTGGTCGGCGCGATTGAGAATACCAACCCTCCTCCGACGAGCCCCCCCGACCAGACGACTTACGACGGCCTCGAGAGCTACCGAGCCACCCTCGCTACCCTGAAGACCAGCGCCCAGCAGGCCCTCGCGATCGAGGGCATCAGCGTGGCTGACAGTTACGAGGGAGCGAGCGGCGTCAAAGACGGCCAGAGCGTCAGCGACAAGTATTACCAAATCGGCGTGCCCAACTTCACGCTCAAGCCCTCGGCCCCGGCGGGAGGCAATTCATTCGTTCGCATGGGCACGTTCCCATCGCTCACCGATGCGGCCGCAGGTCCGCCAGGATTCCCAAAGAGCCTGGAGCTGGCGAAGCTCGTCGCCGACGACTCCATCACCGCCAACACGCCGAGGAGCGGTGACGACAACCCCGACACGGTCCCCTTCACGGCCAACGCGGGCCACGGGCTGGACTCTTATCACGCGGGGGGCGACTCGAACTATCTCCTCGGCTTCGCGGACGACACACGCCATCACGCCATGGATGTCGGCAGCTCCGAAGCGCTGTCCAACCTCAAGACGCTGACGAATGGTAGCGCGGTCGACAACACGCGGGCCAACCGGCAAACCGAGACCTCGGCGCTCTTGACCAAAGGAGGATGGTGGGATCACTCCGACGGCAACCGCATCTCCACGACGGTCGGTGACAAGGTCGAGGTCATCCAGGGCAACTACAAGCTAGTGGTCCTCGGCCGCCAACCCTTGCTCACGAGCACGTCGACGACCGACGACGCGACCAGGTTCCACAACAACGCGTTCATCACCGACGTGTCGGGTGGCCACTTTCAAGAGCAGTATCCGAGCCCGACGCCGTGCATCAAGACGGTCGAGTACTCGCAAAATGATCAAGGCGAGTGGACCCTCTACCAGGACAACGGCAAAGGCAACCTGATCACCAAGCTCAAGGGCCGCACCGTCGACATGTTCGAGGGATGGAAGCGCGAGACGTACGTGGGAACCAGCTCCGGCGACGGGTCGCTCAACCCTGAAATCATCTCGAAGACCTGGGCACAGCGCAGCGAGTCGTGGACCGGCTCGGATGACAAGCCTGTCGCCAAGGACGTCACCTCCTACACCTTTGCACAGCGAGTCTACTCACAGGTCGGCTCGGAAAAGACCCCCATCGGCACCTCTACCGAGGCCGCAGATGGCAACCTCTCCGCCGGCGTCGGCGACGGGGACAAACCGGGCGACATCACCTCGAAGACCTGGGCACAGCGCATTCGGTCGTACACCGGTTCTGTGACGACACCCGTCGTTCACATGTTCTCTCTCACCTATGCGCTCGAGATCGAGAACTACACGTTCGCTGCCTCTACCATGTCGTTCAACGGCGCGGCCAGCAACCTCGACGTGACGCTGGGGCTCAAGACCAGCATCAACGCCGCATTGCTGATCGACGTGTGGACCGCGGGAAAGCTCACTGTCGCGCTCGATCCTTGGATGGAAGTGACGCTCGACAAGACGGGGTTTCATGCGACCAAGAACGAGCTCAACGCCTTCAAGACCGGCATCAGTGGCAAGGTGAACACCCTGCAAGGGGCACTTACGGGGATCTCGGCCGAGCAACTGAATGTCACGGCCCTCAAGACACAGCTCAGCGAGCTGTACACGGCACTGGCAGCGGTCACCGCCATCGGCGCCTGAGCCCGAGGAGATCGTGACCAAAGAGCCATCACCGCCGGCACACTCATGAAGCTCAAGAACCTGACGCCCTTCCCCTTCGGGACCAAGGTCACCTCTCGGCGCCCGCCGCAGCCGGAGATGACCCTCGTTCTTCGAGCTACCTATCTGCTCGTCCCTCGCCAGCCGCTGGCGCTCCCCGAGGGTCCTCCCCTCGTCGCTCAGGGGTCGATGACGAGCGAGACCTATCGCGACGAGGATGCCGACCGCAAGGGCGAGTGCATCTACCCTGGTGACTTCGCCGACTGGAAACCCCACGCCGAGGTCATGCTCCGGGGCACTTGCCACACCCCCCATGGCAAGCCGCTCACCGAGTGCCCAGTCCGCTTCTCGGTGGGCTCTTGGTCGAAGATCCTGCGGGTGGTGGGCCGCCGCTTCTGGTCGGATGACAAGGCCGGCGCGGTCATGTCGGAGACTGCTCCCTTCACCAAGATGCCCGTCGACTACGCCCACGCCTTCGGCGGGTCGCAGCTCCGCGAGAACCCCGTCGGCCTCGGCCACGAGTCGTCTCGCGAGCTCCCCAACGTCGAGCACGCTGGCGTCATCATTCGCAATCGGCGCGACACCCCCGGCCCCGCGGGCTTCGGCCCCTTGAACCCGGCCTGGCCCCAGCGCGCACCCAAGATTGGCAAGGAGTATGGCGCGCGCTGGAAGAAGGAGCGGTCGCCCTACTACGCCGAAGACTTCGACTGGACCTACTTCAACTCGGCCCCCGAAGACCAGCAGTTGAAAGGCTACCTCCACGGCGACGAGCGAGTCGTCTTTCAGAACCTGCACCCCACCGAGCAGGTCTTCGAGACGAGCCTGCCGGGCATCCGCATTCGCGCCTTCGTGAAGGACGACAAAGGCAGGTTCCGCGAGGTGGCCATGCGGCTCGATACGCTGTTCGCCGACCTCGACGAGGGGAGGCTCTACCTCACGTGGAGGGGAGTCGAGGCCATCGAGGCCGACGACAAGAAAGACATCCTCTGGGGGCTGGTGGCCTCGGAGAACCTCACGGACGAGCCGCTGCCAGAAGCTCACTATCGAGAGAAGCTCGAGACCTTCGAGGCCGACCCGCTGGAGGTCAAGGCGCGCATCCCCGCCGACATGCTCGAAAAATTCGAGGAGATGAAGGCCCGCCAGAAGCTCCGCGACGAGGGGAAGCCCGTCGTCCAGTACGACACGCCCGCTCCAGACCCGATGACGGCCAACCTGCGCACGCTCCTCGACAAGCTGCCGGTCGCCCTGCCCAACGCGAAGGAGATCGAGGCGCAGCTCGCCGCCGCGGTCGCGAGCGCCATCGCCAAGGCTCCTCCGGGCGTCGACATGAAGGCGCAGCTTCAGAAGGCGGCCAACGGCTCGGCCGCCGAGCTGGCCAAACCCAAGGTGCAAGGCTTCCCGCTGAGACCGGGTGGTCCACCCCCCGCGCCGGCTACCAAAGGGCTGAAAGAGGCGCTCAATCGCACCGCCGAGATGAAGGCCAAGGCGGCCGCCGGGAAGCTCGACAAGGACCAGCTCGCCCAGCTCGACGAGATGGAAGCCCAGCTCGAGGCCATGAAGAACGAGCCGTTCTTTCGGGCCATCCTCGAGCGGCCCGCCTACCAGGAGCCCGGGCCGGGGAAGAACCTCTACGGGCAGGACTACGAGGGGCGCGACCTGCGCGGCTTCGATCTGCGCGCTGCCATCTTGAAGGACGCCAACCTCACGGGCGCCAACCTCGCGGGGGTGAGCCTCGCCGGCGCCAACCTCGACGGCGCCATCCTCTGCGGGGCCGACCTCACGGGCGCCGACCTCACGGGCGCAGACCTCACGCTCGCCAACCTCACCTCGGTGGTCGCCCCCGGCGCCGTCTTCCGCGACACGACGATCGAGCGAGCGTTCTTTCAGAAGGCCATCCTCGCCGGCGCCGTCTTCACCGGGGCCAAGGGGGACTTCACCTTCCTGCCCGACGCCGACCTGAGCCGTGCGGACTGCCGCGGGCTCTCGCTGCTCCGCGGCTTCGCCAAGGGCTCGAACCTGAAGGGCGCCGACTTCGGGGGCGCGACCCTCATCCGCTGCTTGTTCCTGGAGGTCGACGCCGCCGGCGCGAGCTTCGCGAAGGCGCTGCTCACCCGGTCGAGCTTCGGCAAGTCGAGCCTCGCGGGGGCGAGCTTCGTGGGGGCCCGCGGCGAGCGCACCGTGTGGCTCGAGAGCAAGCTCCACGACGCCGACTTCACCCGCGCCATGCTCCCTCGCGCTCACTTCATGGAGGCCTCGGTCTCGAGGGCTTGCTTCCGGCGCGCCGTGCTCTCCGAGTCGCGCTGCTACCGGGGCTCGTTCGAGGACGCCGACTTCACCGAGGCGCAGCTGTTCGGCGTCGACTTCTCGAAGTGCGCGCTGAGCCGCGCGCGCTTCACCAAGGCGTGCCTGTTCGACGCCAAGTTCCGCCAGGCCGCGGGCGCGGGGTGTGACTTCTCGGGCGCCAACCTGAAGCGCTCGACGCTGGAGGAGGCATGACCCCCGACCTCGTCGAGGCCGCGGTGCGCGCGGGCCGATCGTTCGCGGGGCAGCGGCTCTCGGGCCTCGATCTGCGCGGCCGCGACCTCCGCGGGGCCGACTTCTCGGGCGCGAAGATCACCCAGTGCCGCTTCGAGGGCGCGAACCTCGCGAGGGCGAGCTTCGAGCGCGCCGAGATCATCGGCCTGCGGGCGGCCGGATCAAACCTCGCGGAGGCGAGCTTCGAGGGCGCGATCCTGCCGATGGCCGACCTCGGGGGTGCCCGCCTCGAGGAGGCCAACCTCGGGGGCGTCAAGGGGCTGCGCGCGAACCTCACCGGAGCGAACCTCACCGACGCCAAGATGGCCGGCGCCATCCTCGTGACCGCCTCGCTCTCGGGGGCGAGCCTGAAGGGCGCCGACCTCATGGGCGCGCACCTCGACCAGGCGAAGCTCGACGGCGCCGACCTCTCGGGCGCCACGCTCGAGCTGGCGACCCTCGCGCACGCCGACCTGACGGGCGCTCGTCTCATGAACGCGACGCTACGCGACACGGCCCTCGCGGGGGCCAAGCTCGCCGGCGCCGACCTCACCGGCGCGAGCCTCGAGGGCGTGATGCTCTCCAAGGCCGACCTCCGCGGCGCCAAGCTCCCCAAGAAGGCCGAGCGCACGCTCTTCGATGGCGCGATCCTGGGCGGCATCACCACGGAGAGCGGTGCGGCCGTGCCCCTCGACCTCGAGGGCGCCGAGCTCACGGGCTCTTCGCTCCAGGGCCTGGACCTCCGCGGCGCCAACCTTCGGGGCGCCAAGCTCGAGCGCTGCATCCTCTCGAAGGCGGACCTCCGCGGCGCCGACCTCACGGGCGCTCGCCTCCACATGTGCGTGCTCGGCGAGGCCAACCTCCAAGGCCTCGACCTCTCGGGCCACGAGCTGACCATGGTCGTCTTCTCGAAAGCCGACCTCACGGGCGCGAGCCTCGCCGGCGCGCAGATCGAGCGCAGCGTCTTCGACGAGGCGAACCTCACCAACGTCGATCTCACCCGCGCCATGTTGAAGGGCGTCCTCCTCCGCAAGGCGGCCGTCCATGGCCTCGTCATGGAGCGCGCCACCTTCACGAGCGTCGACTTCTCCGGCGTCGACCTGAAGAGGCTGCGGCTCGCCGGCATGACCATGCACCGCTGCCTCTTCAAGGAGGCCGACATGATGGGCATGGACCTCTCGAACGGCGACTACACCGATTGCAACTTCATCGAGACCGACCTGCGCAAGGCGAGCTTCGAGGGCAGCATCGTGCAGCGCGCCAAATTCATGGGCGCCAAGCTCGACCTCGCGAGCTTTCACGACGCCATCGCCAAGGGCGCCTTCTTTGCCGAGGCGTCGCTGCGCAACGCCAAGCTCACCAAGGCCAAGCTGCGGAACGCCACCTTCACCGAGGCCGATCTCTCGTTCGCGAACCTCGCCGGCGCCGACCTGCGCGAGGGCATCTTCCACCGCACCACGGCCGAGGGCGCCTTCTTCATGGGCTGTAACCTCGGGCACGCCGATCTCTCCCACGCCGACGTGTCGGGCGCCGACTTTCGCGACGCCAGCCTGTTCACCGCCAACCTGCACGCGCTGCGCGACCGCGGCGCCATCTACACGGGGGCGAGCCGGCTCGGCGCGCGCCCCACCGATCTCGAGCGCCTCGAGGCCGAGGCCTGGCTCCCCCCGCGAGACTGACCGAGGAGACGACATGACGAGCGCCGCTCAGAAACTAAGCCGTGTCCCCCTCGCCGAGGCGAGCGACTACCTCGGGCCCGGCCACGTGGTCGAGGCGTTCCCCCACGAGGCCGTGGTCGAGATCCGCGGCGGCGAGCAGGTCCGCGCCCAGCTCGCCCTCTCCATCCCCTACGCGGCCGTGGCCGGCGACGTGCTGCTCGTCATCGGCAAGGGCGGGGAGCACTACGTGATCGGCGTGCTCCACGGCAGCGGCCAGACCTCGCTCTCGTTCCAGGGCACCGTCGACCTACGAGCCAACGGCGGGCCGCTCCGCCTCTCGAGCGATCAAGGCGTCTCCATTCAAGGGGCGGAGGTGAGCATCCAGGCCGGCAAGATGGAGGTCTTCGCCGGCGCGGTGGTGGAGAAGCTCGCCTCGCTCTACACGCGGGTGAAGGGCTCGCTCAACACGCACGCGGGCAAGACTCACACGGTGGTCGACGACGCCTCGTTCCTCACTGCCAAGAACGCGGCCATCGTCACGGAAGAGACGATGAGCATCAACGGCGACCAGATCCACCTCGGCTGAGGAGACGGCCTTGCTACCTGCTTCCAACGCCGGCGCCGGTATGAACATCGGCTTCCCCGACGTGTGCGTCACGCCGGTGGGCCCTGTCCCCACGCCCATCCCCTACCCCAACATGGCGCTCAACGCGACCATGGTGCCCTTCGCGCCCAACGTCCTCGTCTCGTTCGTGCCCGCGCTCAACATGGGGTCGGTGGCTCCCATGACGCTCGGCGATCAGGCCGGTGTGCTCAGCCCCTTCATGGGCCCCGGCATGGCCACGATGGGAAACCCCACCGTGCTCGTCAACGCGCTCCCGGCGACCAACCTGCTCTGCCCGACCACGGGCAACAACATGATCAACGCGCTGGGCGCCGTCATGGTCCCGAGCATCACCAACGTGTTCTACAGCCGCGCCGCAGCGCCTGCTCTCGGGCCCGTGAGCACCGAGGTCGTCGCCGGTGTCGCCTCCACCTTCCGAGCGGCCGAGCGTCCGTCGGCCGAGCTGCTCGCGGGGCGCGTCGCGCTCGTTCGCGTCCCGCTGTTTTCGGCGGGCGTGCCCGCGCAGGTCTTCACGGCGCTCCGCCGCCTCGGACCCGAGGTCGCCGCCGTCATCATCGACCTCCGTGGCTGCCCGGGGGGCGAGCTGCTCGCCGCCATCGGGCTCGCGTCCGACTTCCTCCCGCGGGGCGCCGAGATCGCCACGGTGACCGACGGCGAAGGTGACGCGATCACCTACCGCGCTCGCGGACCGGGCCTCCCTGGGCTGCCTCTTCACATCCTCGTCGACCGCGGGACGGCCTCGGCCGCCGAGGTCTTCGCCGGGGCCCTTCGAGCTCACGGGCGCGCGGTCGTCGTCGGCGAGACCACGCATGGCAAGGGGGTAGTCCAGGCCCTGGTGCCCGGCGCCACGGAGCCCGGCGCTCTCTACGCGACGGTCGCCTCCGTCACGCTCCCCGGCGGCGCGCCCCTCCAGGGCCTCGGGATCGAGCCCGACGTCGCCTCCGCCTCCGCCGCGGCCCGCGAGGTCGCGCTCGCCGCCGCTCTCCAAAGCCCTCACGAGGTGCCGTGATGTCGAACGAAGACGAGCTCACTCTCGAGATCGAGTCCGAGGACTTCTCGTGCGACGGCCTGCGCGTCCGCACCTTCAGCGGCAAGGAGGCCATCGGCCACCTGTTCGACTACGAGCTCGAGGTCGTCGGCCCCCACGACGCCGGCGCCGATCCCGACGCGATGCTCGGCGCCCACGTCACGCTGGTGCTCCAGCGCGCGGAAGGGAGGGGCGGGAGCTGGCACGGTACGCGGCACCTCCACGGCGTCGTCACCGAGGTCGACGATCTCCTCGCGGCCCACGCCACCCTGCGCGTCCACCGCCTGCGCGTCCGGCCTCGGGCCCACGCGCTCGGGCTCGTCGAGGCCCAAGACATCTTCATGGGGCTGACCGTGCCCCAGATCATCGAGCAGAAGCTCAAGCTGGTCGGGCTCGAGAAGGGCTACGAGCTGCGGCTCTCGGGCCAGTACGCGCCCCGCGAGTTCGTGGTCCAGTACGCCGAGACCGACCTCGCCTTCGTCTCGCGCCTATGCGAGCACCTCGGCATCAGCTTCTTCGTGGAACAACGCGAGGCCGGCGACACCCTCGTCTTCACCGACCATCCGGCGGGCTTCACCGAGAACCCCGACGCCGCCTCGCTCCCCTTCGCGCCGCGGGGCGAGTCGCGCGACGTCTTCGCGCTCTCGTCGAGGCGGCGCCTCATCCCCGCTTACTACGTGGTGCGGGACTACAACTACCGCACGCCGCTCCTCGACCTGACCTCGGAGCACGAGCTGCCCGCCGGCTACGCGGGCGGCGTCTTCGAGATGGGCACGCACCACAAAACCCCCGCCGAAGGGAAGGCGCTCGCCGCCATACGGGCCGACGAGCGCGAGTCGAAGCAGCTCGTCTACACGGGCGAGAGCGCCTCCCCCACGCTGGCCGCCGGCACGCGCTTCGAGCTCACGGATCACCCCGATCTCGGCAACGTGAGGCTCCTCGTGGTCGAGGTCGAGCACCGCGCCGAGGTCATCGTCGATGGTCACTCGGCCCAGCGGCCCGGCTACCGGAGCACCTTCGTCGCCATCCCCGCGGAGCGCGCCTACCGGCCCGCCCGCGTCACGCCTCGCCCCCGCATCTCCGGCGTGGTGACGGGCATCATCGACGGCGGCCCGGCGGGCAATGCCGCCAAGTACGCGCAGGTGGACGCCGAGGGCCGCTACATGGTGCGCTTCTCCTTCGACACCGCACCCCCTGGAGAGCGTCCCGCCTCGCGGCCCGTGCGCATGCTGCAGAACCACGCTGGCGAGGGCTACGGCACGCACTTCCCGCTCAAGCCCGGCGTCGAGGTCGCCATCGCCTTCGTGGGCGGCGACCCCGACCGACCGATGATCGTGGGCGCCATCCCCAACCCCATCAAGCCCTCCCCCGTGACCAACGAAGACCCGGGCCTTCACCGTGTGCGCACCTCGACAGGCATCACCGTCGACATGCACGAGTGAGCCGAGACCTCGATGCGCTCGAGATCAAACCCGACAGGTCTCGACGAGGCTGTGACGATTCAGGCCTGAGAGGTCACCCTTGCCCGCAGACGCGAAGGTTCCGCCGCAGAGCCGGCGAGACTTTCGCGGGGTGTTCGCTCGCTGCGCTGGCAACCCGTTCTCTCACGATCGGGGGCGCGTCCGCGTCCCCCGTACCCGTCCTAGATATTTTGCTGGATGGGTCAGCGGTCGTCGTAGGCTTTGAGCACGGCGCAGGAGACGCTGGTGCGCACCCTGGGGATCGGGTCGGCGGCGATGGCCACGGCGCGAGGGAGGTTCCCATAGGCCGCCAGCGCGGCGCCGGCCTCGGCGCGCACCCTGGGCTCGGTGGCCTCGGCGTCTTTGAGGAGCAACGGCTCGACGCCGGGGGCCCGGAATCGCGCCAGGACCAGCTTGGCGGGGCCGCTACCCGCGGTCGTGCCGGAGGCGAGCGCCATCAGCTTCTCGAAGCGCGCGGCGCGCTCCCCGTCGGGCAGGCCACCGTGCTTCTCCTTCGCGTCGAGCAGCCGGCCCGTGGCGGCCACGGCGACCACCTCGTCGGGGTCGTCCTGGGCCTTGAGGACGGCCTCGCGGAGCGTCTTGTTCTCGAGCGGCACGACCTCGATGGCGTGCACGCGCTCGCTGGTGGCGCCCTCGTGAACGGCGCGCTCGAGCACGCCCAGCGCGCCCGTCGAAGAGTCGTCCTTGTCGAGCACCACCAGCGCCGCCGCGATCTGAGGGCGCCCTCGCTCCGAGTCGATGACCCAGTGGAGCTGGGCGGCGCCGCCGGCCTCGTAGGAGCGGCCCTGCGACCACGCCTCGACGATGGCCTCGCGGAGGCTGACGTCGCCTTGCGGCCAGAGGTCCTTCAAGGCCAGGACCACGCGCTCGCCGCCGATGACCCCCGCCGAGCGCACCGCTTGCCCGCGCGCGGCGGGCATGGGGTCGAGCCGGCCCGCCTCTAGCAAGCCCTCGGCGTCGTCTTCGTCGGCGGCGTCGGCGGCGGCCCGCATGGCGCCCCTTCGCACCTCTTCGTCGCCATCGAGGAAGAGCTTGCGGCGCTGGTCGCCGTCTCCGCCGCTGCGGAGCGAGCGGGCCCCGAGGGCGCGGAAGGGAGCCTCGGGGGCGTCGAGGGGCGTGTCGAGCCAGCTCGACCAGCCGCGCGGCGACTCTACCCCCGCGTCGATGAGGAGGATGGCCGACATGGCCCCGAGGTAGTCGCGCTTCTTCGAGCGGCTCGACAGCGCGTCGTCGACTTGCTTGGCGCAAGCCGACAGCTCGCGGAGGCGAGCGAGCCCCTCGTCACCTTGCGCGCGCTCCACCTCTCCCTTGACGATGGCCCTGGCGACCAGCGCGGCGGCGCGCGGACCCATGGTGCCCGCCTGGATCTCGCTGTTCACCGCCGCGCGCGCCTCGGGGAAACGCCCCTCGCGGGCGGGCTTCACCGCACCCGAGGAGGCGCAGCCGACGGAGCCCAGCGAGGCGAGTGAAGCGACGGCGACGAGGGGAAGAAGGGAGGAGACGACGCGCGGCATGCGGGGATTGAGCTACCTTCCGAGGTGGTTGCTGTCAAAGACTCTCGAGGAAGCTCAGAGTTTCAACAGCGCGCGCGTCTGGGCGTTGAAGAGGAACCAGGCCACAGCCCCGCCAGCGCCCACGAGGAGGAAGATGACGAGCACGACCAGCGGCCAGCGCTTGGGCTCGTCCTCGAACTTGTTCATCGCCATCGAGGGCACGGCGCTGGCGGCCAGGCCCGGGATGGGGGGCACCGCGCTGGCAGGCCCACGAGCCGCCGGCGGCGGGATGGAGCCGGGCCGCGCGAGCGGCGGGACCATCGGGTTCAGCGGCGGCACCTCCGGCGTCAGCGGCGGCACCACGGGCATGGGCCCCGGCGCGCCCATCCCCGGGAAGCCTGACGGCGGCGGCTGAAGGACGGGGGCCGACGCGCGCGCGGGGGGCGCGGCGGGCGCCGCTTGGAACCCGGCCCCGGTGATGGCGCGGTTCACCGGCGGGCCCGGCGGCATCGCGGGCGAAGAGGCGGCCGGCCCGCGGCTCGACGCCGGCGAGGACGCCGCGGCCGACTTGGAGCCGGGCCCTTGATAAACCGCGAAGGGCTGCACGGTCGGCGCGCGCCCGCTGGGGGGCTCGGCCGTCGGCGCGGGCGCGGGAGGAGCCGCGTAGCCCTGCTGCGGGTTGTAGGGCGGAGGCGCGTTCGGCGGCGGCCCAGGGTTGTACGCGGGCGGCGGGTTGTAGACCGGCGGCGCGGGGTTGTAAGCCGGGGGCGGGTTGTAAGCCGGCGGCGGGTTGTAGGCCTGCGGCGGCGGAGCCGGCGGCAGGTTCTGCCGGAGCTGATCTTCGAGCGAGCCCCCCGTGGCGGGAGGCGGCGCGGCGGGCGCCACCCCGAGGTCTCCCCCGAGGTCGGTCAACCATGACTCCATCTTCATGGAGAACATGCGCGTCGCCCCTTCGACTTCAGGGCCCTCGTCGTCGTCGTGGGGACCCGGGCCCGTGAGGCCGGCCAAGCGGTTCCTATCGTCGCTCATTCAATCCGATCCACGATACGCGCAAGCCGGCGGCCGCGCCATCCTTGGCACGCGTGCGACGCGGGCTGGGCAAGCGCGTCGGTTTCGCGGCCCCGGCGACCATTGGCGCCCGATAATCGTCGTGTATGAAGGCCCCCAGAATGCGCGCCGTGCTTCTCGTGAACCCCCGCGCGCGCCGGCATGGGGTCAGCCCCAGGTTGCTCGTCGACCTCCGCCGCACCGCGTCGGGCCGCGCTCGGGTGGTGGCCACCGAGAGCCTCGAGATGCTCGACGAGGCGGCTCGATCCCTGGCGAAAGACTCGACCGAGCTCGTCGTCCTCTCGGGAGGGGACGGCACCCACATGGCCGGCCTCACCGCCGTGGCGCGCGCCTTCCACGCCGCAGGCGAGCGCCCCCTCCCTCGCTTCGCCTTGCTCCCCGCCGGCACGGTCTCGACGGTGGCGAGCAACTGGGGCTCCCGCGGCGACCCCATGAAGCTCCTCGATCGAGCCCTCGACCCGGGTTGCCCTTCGACGACGCGCCCCACCCTCCGCGTCCGCTCGACGAACCGCGACGGGACGCGCGCAACCACGGAAGAGCGCCTCGGCTTCATCTTCGGTACCGGCCTCGTGGCGCGCTTCTTCGACCTCTATTACGCGGCCGGCGCCCGCGGCCTCGGCACCGCGGCGCAGCTCACCGCCCGTATCTTTCTGAGCTCGCTCCACGGCGGCGCGCTCGCTCGCACGGTGCTCACGCCCCTGCCCTGCTCACTCGAGGTCGACGGCGTCCGCCTCGCGCCCGAGGCCTGGTCGCTGGTCACGGCCGCCGTCGTCCGCGACCTCGGCCTGCACATGCTCGTCACCCACCGCGCCGGAGAGAGCCTCCATAACCCCCACCTCGTCGCGAGCCCGCTCGGCCCCACGCAGCTCGGGCCCCGCGCCTTCCGCGTGCTCGCCGGGAGGCCCATCGGCGGCGCGGGCGCCTTCGACGACCTCTTCACGAGCTTCACCCTGCGCTTCCCCGGCGGAGCCCCCGGCCCCTTCGTGCTGGATGGCGACGTCTTCCGAGCGAACGAGGTGACGGTCAGCGCCGGCCCGCCGATCGAGGTCCTCGCTCTCGGTTGACCTCCCCATCGCGGAGGATCTCCTTCGCGAGCCGCACGTAGTCGAAGCTCGTGACGATGCCGACCACGTGCCTGCGCTCGTCGATCACGGGGAGGCAGCCGATGTGATGCTCGAGCAGGGCCTCGGCGGCGCGCCCGGCGGGGAAGTCGGCGGTCACGGTCTCGATGCTCCCGCGCATCACCTGGCTCACCTCGGTCCGGCGCTTCCTCTCGAGGTCGTCTTCCTCGCTGGGATCGTCGAGCGTCGAGAGCGAGGCAGCGAGGAGATCTCGGTCGGAGAGCATCCCGACGAGCACGTCCCCCTCGACGACCGGCAAATGACGCACCCGCTCGACGTTCATGAGCTCCTCCGCCAGCGCCAGCGTCGCCGTTCGCTCCACCGTGATCACCGGAGCGCTCATGATCTCTCGCACCTTCATGGGGCGAGCTGGATTGCACGCACTGCGCCATGACGCAGCGTGACGAGGCGGGGCACATGACGGAAACATGACTCATTCGTCGGAGCGGCCTGACCCCGGGGGCCCACTGTGGCCGCCATCACCGTGACTACCGAATCGCTCCCTCGCATCGCGCCTCCCCGGCAAGGTCGCAGCGCCGGCCAGATCTTCAACTTCATCGGCATCGTGCTGATCCACATCGGCGCGGCCGTGGCGATCTGGCGTGGCCCGACGTTGAAGCTCGTGGGCTTGGCCGTCGGCCTCTACTTCATCCGTATGTGGGCGATCACGGCGGTCTACCACCGCTACTTCTCGCATCGCACCTACAAGACCAGTCGGGTCATGCAGCTCCTGCTCGCCATCCTCGGCACCACGGCGACCCAGAAGGGCCCGCTCTGGTGGGCTTCGACTCACCGCATCCACCACAAGCACTCGGACACCGAGCGCGACGTGCACAGCCCCCTTCGCCGAGGCTTCTGGTACTCGCACATGGGTTGGTGGATGGGCCGCGACCACGAGAAGACCGACCTCGCCCAGATCCCCGACCTCGCCGGCTACCCCGAGCTGCGCTGGGTCGATCGCTGGCATGTCCTGAGCCCGCTGGCTCTCATCGCGGCGCTGGCCTTCTTCGGCGGCTACGACGTCTTCCTCTGGGGCTACGCGGTCTCGACCTGCCTGCTCATGCACGGCACCTTCACCATCAACTCGCTGTCGCACGTCTACGGCTCGCGCCGCTTCGCGACCACCGACACGAGCCGCAACAACTTCCTCCTCGCCATCATCACCCTCGGTGAGGGCTGGCACAACAACCACCACCACTACCAGTCGAGCGCCAACCAGGGCTTTTACTGGTGGGAGGTCGACGTGAGCTACTACATCCTCAAGGGCATGGAGAAGCTCGGCCTGGTGTGGGACGTGCGCGCCGCCCCGGAGCACATCAAGCGCAGGAACCTCATCGCGGAGGTCGGCGAGCGCTCCCCTCTCCTCATCAAGACCGCGCCCGACAGCACCCCCGCGCCCGTCGCCGTCCCCGAGCCCGACGCAGGCTAATCGAGGGCGCTCGCGCGGGAGGGGTTGCCGTTCGCGATCCTTTTTGCGAGCCTTCTCGCATGCCGAAGCGCGGGATGCGAAAGACGGCGCGGGAGAGGCTCGAGAAGCTTCGCCACATCTTCTCCCACCCCCAGCACCCGGAGGGCCGCACCTCCGAGCGCCTCGCCTCCGTTCGCGAGGCGCTCGATGCCTGGCACCCCGCCGGCACCACCGAGCAAGGCCAGAAAGCCCAGCTGGAAGAGCGCCTCCAGGCCGCGCGCCGTGGCTTCGAGAGCGGGCGGCAAAAGTCGAAGGTGTCCGCCGAAAGCAAGCGCCTTCTCGAGGACGTCCGCAAGCAGCGGCCGATGAAGCTCGAGGGCTCGGACCAGACCTTCAGTCCCCAGCTCCTCGGCACGCACGGCAAGCTCAGCGTTGCGGATCGCGAGGCTGAGGAGAAGGCCCTCGCCGACCACATCTCCCGCGGCGAGCAGATCTACCGGGCGCTCACCGATGGTGGCGAACGCCCCGAAGCCACGCGAGACAACGTCTCGGCCCTCAGCTTTTACCTCCGCGCTCAGTCCGAGAAGGCGACGGGCCGCCCCTGGCTCCGCGGCGCCATGACGATCCCCGATCGCGGCGGCAAGATTCGGAGCTGGCTCGACTCGACCCACGGCCACGTCTACACCCGCGACACCTCGCACCTCTCGAAAGAGGATCAGGAGGCGCGCGGCGGCCAGGGCCGAGGCATGGACTTCGAGCGCGAAGGGCCCATCGAGCAGCGGCTGCCTTATGGCATGCGCACGCTGCTCTTCCAGCAATACAAGCGTGAGGGCCAGCAACGCCTCTACCTCAAGATGGAGACCGAAGGGGCGCGGTTCAATCCGACGCACAGCGCCGAGCTCGGTGGACGCGAGGAGCCCAGCGCCTCCGACATTCGCCCCATGCAAGCCGCCGACGTCCCCGAGGCCATCTCGCACCTCAAGAACCTCCTCATTGCCGAGAAGGATACGAGCGGCCTCGCCAGGTACGGAGAGAAGTTCGGCGACCTGCCGAAGGACATGCAGGCCGCCTATCGAGACATCGTGCAGACGGCCTTGAAGAACCCCCAGCTCAGCCACGCGGTCGAAGACGGCGTCAGCTACGAGGTGGGGCCATCCTTCAAAGGGATCCCGATCCCCAGGGCCGCCGCCAAGCTGGCCGGATACTCGAAGGGGGTCGCAAAGATCGAAGACCACGTGTCTCAGATCGAGAAGAACCTCGACAACCTCCAGCGCTACCTTGGAGACCGCGGGCTCGACCCGAAGGTCAAGGAGCAGATCCAGTCCGGCATCGACGCCTGGCGGCAGGGCGCGCAGAGCGCCTGGGGAGCGAGCCACTCGACACAATCGGGCGTGCGCGTGGGCAACGAGGTCGTCCTCCAACCCGACGACCTCGGGTCGTGGCGCTGAGGTCGAGGCAGGATCGATGGGCTTGAAGGTCACCAGAACGCATCCGGAAGCCGAGACGGCCAAAGGAGGCTTCGTGAAACGGATGGTGATGCAGATCGACGATCGGCAGCGCTTCCACGACCTCAAGAGTCGCTTCGATCGGGATCCGAGCTTGCGATTCGACGCCTCGAGCAATCCCGCCAGCATCGAGACCGACCGGGAAGAGGGCGACCTCCATCCCGCCTTCGTGAGCGCGCTGGCCTCCAAGGCGCCCGCCGTGAAGCCCGATCATGGCTGGAAGCAAGCCACGCGGCCCGCCGGAAAGCGTGACCCCGCGGGGATCACCGCGGGCACGCGGGTGAAGCCTCCGGAGTCGGCCTACAACCCCAGCAAGGCGACACACGAGGAGCTGCTGAACGTCGCCAAAGGCGCCAACGTCAGGCTCAGGGAGCTGTACAAGCTGTACCCCAAGTTCAACATGTACGCCGACCCTCCCAAGCGGTCCGTCACCGAGCCCGCCCACCGGGAGGAGATCGACCGCCTCGAGGGCCTGCTCAACGCCCTCAAGGATCCGGAGAAGGCCGCCGAGCTCGCCAAGTTCGTTGCTGCCAATCGCGACGAACCCACCTACCAGTACATCGGCGGTCCGAAGGCCGTTTCGTATCACCACCGGCTCGGCGTGAACCTCGCCAAGAACAACGTGGCGGACCACGGCATGAGCGACATCGAGAAGGTGGCGCTCTTCGGCTACACATCCAACGACTACAAAGTCATCAACGGCGCGCTCCGGACGGGCCAAGGCAACATCGCCGACCCCGGCCTGAAGGCCTACGTCGAGCACATCCGGAACGCGATGCTCCGCCTCCCGCCGTACGAGCCTGCCAATGGAGCCCCCGCCGTCCTCCATCGCGCCCTCGACAAGGGGCCGTATGACGGCTGGGGAGATGCGCAGTTCGTACCGGGGAACATCTATTCCGATCACGCTTTCGCGAGCGCCTCGACGGGCGACAACGGCGGCTTTTGGCACCTCACCATCAACGGCACACAGGGCACCAGGGATGTCGGCGCTTACTCGGCGTGGCCCGCCGAGAAGGAGGTGCTGACGCTGCCCGGCACCAAGTACCACGTGACGAGCATGACCCCCGATCCCAAGGGCGGAGGTAGGGTGACCCTGCGGCCCGTCTCCTGATCGTGCTCGACGACCCGGGCCGTGCTTTCTAAGCTGCCTGCGCTTCACGCAACCACGCCCATCGTCCTCGACCAACCTTCTCGCGCGATCCCGACAGCGGTAGGAGATTCTCATGGCGTCAGTCGGAAGCAGCTCCACAGGCGATCAAAACTCGTTGGCGAGCGGGCCCGACCTCGCGCCTGGTGAAGGCGACGCGGGCAAGTTCCTCTTCCTGCAGGTGCCCAACTACAACTGCGGGCGTGGCGGGACCGGGCCCCTCGGCTCCTACATCCGGCTCGGCGCCATCCAGAGCTCGGCCTACGCCGGCTCGCCCTCGGCGCCCCCCGCCACCGGCGAAGATCTGGCGTCCAGCATCACCTCGTTCATCGACGACACCCGGCTCGACGACGGGTGCCCCGACTTCGTGCCTCCCGGCGAACGACAGGCCGAGACCGCCAAGCTCCATACGAAGGGCGGCATCCGGATGCACACCGATGGCAACATGGTGCAGACGGTGCGTGGCGACTACGGCGTGGTGGTCGGCGGCAACTACAAGATGGTCGTCATGTGCCGCGACCTCGCGGGCCAGAAGACGGCGTCGGTCGACATGTCGGGCGGCCACGTGAGCGAGGGCGGCATCACCTTCCAGGGCTCGTCGAGCATCGAGTACACGACCGGTGAATACGGGGGCACGTGGATGGTCTTCGAGGAGACCCACAAAGCCCACGTCTCGAGCACGTTCCACGGCCGCACCTTCGAGCGCTACGCCGGCGAGATCGTGGACACGGTGACCGGGAGCGAGGCGCCGACGGTCGACTGGCCGAACCCCGTGGTCAGCGAGGCCACCTGGGCCACCAGCATCACCTCGTCGACGGGGTCGGCGGCGCTCCCCGTGCCCACCATCGTCAACTCGACCTTCGCCACCGAGCTGTCGAGCGTCACCGAGGCGACGGCGATGAGCGACACGACGATGGCCACCACCATCTCGAGCTCGACCACCGCCGCCGCCATGTCCGACGTGACCACGGCCGGCGCGATGGAGAGCACGACGGTCGCGGGAACGATCTCCAGCACCACCACCGCCTCGGTGGTGAACAGCGTCACCATCGGCAACACGATCGACACCACGATCGGCAACACGGTCTCGACGACGGTGGGGACCGCCACCTCGACGACGGTCGGCAACATGTTCCAGGCCGTGGTGGGGGCGCAGGAGAACATCAACCTCGCCGCCACGCTCAACCTGACCATCGGGCTCATCGTCGACCTGTGCCTCGCCGGCAAGCTCAGCGTCGACCTCGGCGCGCGCACCGAGATCACCGCGGGCCCACGCACCACCCTCACCATCGACAAGACCGGCATCCACGGCGAGCGGACCGACCTCGCCGGCGACGTCACCGAGGTGAGCGGGATGCGCGAGTGCATCGCGGCCATGACGATCTTCCTCTGAGCAGTGAGGGAGAGCCATGCAGGTCCACAACCTGAGCCCCTTCCTGGTCGCGACGAGGCCGACCTCGCGGCGCCCTCCCGCGCCCGAGATGACCATCGTCGTGCGCGGGACCTTCGCCCTTCGCCACGGCCAGCCGGCCGCGCCGCTCGCGGGGCACCCGTGGATGGTTCAGGGAGCCCTCTCCGGCGAGACCTTCTCCGAGGACGACGACGACCGCCGCGGCGCCGCCCTCGGCCCCGACGACCTCGCCGACTTCAAGCTCCGCGCCGACGTGCTCCTCACGGGGACTTGCCACGTGCCCGGCGGCGCCGCCGTCACCGAGTGCCCGGTGCGCTTCGCGGTGGGCGAGTGGAGCAAGACCCTGCGCGTCGTGGGCCCGCGCGTATGGGTCCAGAGCCTCCTCGGCGACTACCCCTCCGAGCCCGCGCGCTTCTCGCGGATGCCCCTCGGCTGGTGGAACGCCTTCGGTGGCCCCGGCTACGACGAGAACCCCTCGGGGCGCGGCTTCGGCACGCGCGATCTCCCCAACGTCGAGGCCGCGGGCGACGTCCTTCGATCGCGCGGCGACAAGCCCAAGCCCGCGGGCTTCGGCCCCATCTCCTCCATGTGGCCTTCGCGGCGCGAGCGGGCCATGCAGCCGGTCGAGGGCGACTACTTCCAGCGCTCGGCCCCCTTCCGCGGCCGGACCTTCGACTGGACGTCGATGCAGGCGGCGCCGCCCGACCAGCAGCTCCCGTACCTCTCCGGCGACGAGGCGCTGGTCTTTCACAACCTCGACGCCGACACGCCCGTGCTCGAGAGCCGCCTCCCCGGCGTGCGCGTCCGCGCCTTCGTCGCCCGCGAAGGCGCGCCGCTGCTCACCGAGGTGCCCATGAACCTCGACACGCTCCACGCCGATCTCGATCGAAAGACGGTGACGCTCACCTGGCGCGGCCTCGCCCCCTCCGCCGAGATCGACCTCGCCGACCTGCGGACGCTGGTCGTCGCCCACGAGTCCATGAGCGCGCCTCCCCTCCCCATCCAAAACTACGCCGACGAGATCGCGCGTCGCGAGCTCGACCCTCTGCGCGTCGACGAGCACGTCCGCGAGGACCTGCGTCCCCTCGCGCGCCGCTTCCTTTACGAGCGAGGGCGCGCCGCCGACCTCCCCGACGTCACCGCGCCCTCGGCCACGGGCGAGCCGGTCTCCGAGCTCTTGCGAAGCGCGCTCGGGACCACGGCCGCCAACGAGCAAGCCCTGGCCTCGGGCGTCATGGACCGCCTCTACGCCGGTCCCGACGCCGACCAGCTGAGGGCCGCGGTCGCGCGCGCTCTCGAGGCCCGGCTCTCGCAGATCGCCGCGGCCCCGAGCGCGCCGCCCATCCCCCCTGCGCCCGGGCTCTCGCCGATCCGCGACGCGCGCGTCGAGCCCGCCCTCCGCCAGATCGCCGACGCCCTCCGGGCCGAGTCGCCCCCCGACGCCGTCGTCGCCGAGGACGCGCTCCGGAGCGCCGGGGTGGCGAGCTTCGGGGGCGGCGCCGTCGGCTCGGGCGAAGACCTCTCCGGGCGCGACTTCACCGGGCTCGACCTGCGGGGCCGCGACTTCACCGACGCGAACCTGGCCGGCGCCATCCTCCAGCGCGCCGACCTCAGGGGCGTGAGCCTCGCCAATGCTCGCCTCGACGCCGCGGTCCTCGCGGGCGCGAACCTCGAGGGGGCCGACCTCTCGGGCGCCGACCTGAGCCTCGCCGACGCCCGCGGCGCCTTGGCTCGAGGAGCGAGCCTCCGCGGCTGCCGGCTCGACCGGAGCATGCTCGAGCGCGCCGACCTCACGGGCGCCGACCTCTCCGGGGCGCGCGCCGAGCTCGCGCTCCTCGCGGGCGCCGACCTCTCGGACGCGCGCCTCGCCGGCGTGACCTTCACCAAGGTCTCGCTGCGCGCCGTCAAGCTCGCGGGCGCCGACCTCTCGGGCGCCTCGCTCGCCCACTGCGCCTTCGCCTCCGCCAGCGCGAGCGGGGCGCGCTTCGACGGCGCCTCGCTCTCCCGCACGAGCTTCGTGGACGCCGACCTCTCGAGCGCGAGCTTCGCCGGAGCGCGCGCCGAGGACACCGCCTTCGCGGGCGCCAACCTCCGCGGCGCCGACTTCGGCCACGCTCGCCTCTCGGGCGCGATCTTCACCGGCGCCGACGCCACCAATACGCGGCTCTACGGCGCGAACCTCGCCGGCGCTCACTTCCTCCGCGCCACGCTCGACGGCGCCGACGCCGGCTCGTCGAACCTCGCGGGCGCGAACCTCGGCCTCGCCCGCATCGCGCGCACGAGCTTCCGCGGCGCCAACCTCTACGAGGCCGACCTCTCCCACGCGACCCTCGATGGCTGCGACTTTCAGGGGGCGACGCTCACGCGCTCGTCGCTGTCTCGCTCATGACGACGATCGAAGACGTGATCCACGCCGTGGAGGCGGGGACCTCGCTCGAGGGGGCGACCCTCGCCGTCCTCGATCTCGGAGGGCGCGATCTCTCGGGGGCCCACCTCTCGCGCGCCCGGATCCACGATGTCTCCTTCCGCGGCGCCAAGCTCGCGGGGGCCAGGCTCGACGGCGCCAACCTCACCGGCTCGACGTTCGGCGAGACCGACCTCGAGGGCGCCGACCTGTCCGGAGCCCTCGTCCTCGCCGGCGACCTCGCCGGCGCCAGGCTCGCCCGCGCCAACCTCACCGGCGCCAAGCTCGTGGGTGCCAACCTCCGCGGCGCCGACCTCTCGGGGGCCGACCTCTCGAACGCGGTCCTGATCGGGGCCGATCTCACGCGCGCTCGGCTCGAGGGAGCGACCCTGCACGGGAGCCGCCTCGACGCTGCCACGCTCACGGAAGCCGACCTCTCGCGCGCCAGCATCACCGAGTCGTCGTTCTCACGCGCCGACCTGTCGAAGGCTCGCCTGGAGGGCGCGACGGTCCGAGGCTCGTCGATGGCCTCCGCCAAGCTCGTCGGCGCGGACCTAGGGGGCGCCACCCTCGACAAGGTGGTGCTCCAACGAGCCGACCTCTCGGGCGCGCGTCTGCCCAAGATCATGACGGCGGTGGTGCTCGACGACGCCACCCTCGGCTCGCCCGACCTCGCGGGCGCCCGGGCCTCGCGCGCCTCGCTCGACGGCCTCGACCTCGCGGGCGTCGACCTCGCCGGGGCCGACCTCTCCTTCTCGTCCCTGCGCGGCGCGGGCCTCGCCGGGGCCGACCTCACGGGCGCCAAGCTCGACCGCGCCGTGCTCGAGGGCGCCGACCTCACGGGCAGCAGGCTCGCCGGCGCGAGCCTCTCGGGCGCCTTCCTCGCCGGCGCCAAGCTCGGAGGCGTCGACCTCTCGAACCTCGAGATCGAGGGCGCCTCTCTCAAGGGCGCCGACCTCCGCGGCGCCGACCTCTCGGCCGCGCGCTTCACCCGCACCATCCTCGACGGCGCCGACCTCCGGGGCGCCAGGCTCGACCGCGCCTTCTTCAAGCAGTGCCTCCTTCGCAAGGCGAAGCTCGGCGAGGCCTCGCTCGAGAAGGCGGTCTTCGAGCGCGTCGACTTCGCCAGCGCCGACTTCGGCCGGAAGGATCTCGCCGGCGTCTCGATGCGCCAGTGCCTCTTCATGGGGCAAGACCTGCGCGGCTTCGGCTTCGAAGGGTGCGACCTCTGGGGCTCGAACTTCGCCAAGGCCGACCTCCGGCAGGCGCGCTTCGCGGAGTGCATCGCCACCTCGGCGAGCTTCCACGAGGCGAACCTCGAGGGCGCCACCCTGAGCGGCGTCTCGGCCAAGGGCGCGCTCTTCGCGGGCGCGACGCTTCGCCTCACGAACCTCTCCAAGGCGAAGCTGAGGGGCGCGGTCTTCCTCGGCGCCGACCTCGAGCGCGGCCTCTTCGCCGGCGCCGACCTTCGCGGCGCGCACCTGGTCCGCGCCCGCGCCCCCGGAGCGAGCTTCTACGGCGCCACGCTCGCCCGGGCCGACCTCTCCCACGCCGACCTCACGGGCGCCGACTTCACCGAGGCCGACCTCGAGGGCGCCGACCTTCACGCCGTCCGCGAGCAGGGCACGCGCTTCGCGGGCGCCAAGCTCGGCGGCGTGAAGCGCACCGACACGGCCCGCCTCGAGTCCGAGGCGTGGCGCGCCCCCGAGAGGCAGGCCCGATGATCCTTCGAGAGGAGAACGCGATGCGACGAGCCGCCGAGAGCGCCGCCCTGAAGCCGGGCCACGATCCCCATGAACCCTTCCTCGGCCCCGGGGAGGTCACGGCCATCGACGGGACCGTGATCCACGTCCGCCTCCCCGACGGCAGCTCGGCCATCGCCGCGCTCGCCCTCGCCTACCCCTACGAGCCGGCGGTCGGCGACGTGCTCCTCGTCATCGGCAAGGACGCCGGGCACTACGTCATCGGGGTGCTCCACGGCACCGGGCGCGCCTCGCTCACCTTCCACGGTGACGTCGACCTCCGCGCCATCGGCGGGGCCATCGGCCTCCACGCCGACAAGGGGGTCGAGATCGACGCCCCCGAGCTGGTCGTCCGCGCCCGGCGCCTCCTCACCATCGCCGACAGCGTCGTGGAGCGCCTGGGCTCGCTCTACCAGCGGGTCACGTCCCTCGCCCGCCTCCACGCGGGCGAGGTCTCGACGGTGGCCGACGAGACGGCCTCCACGCAGGCCAAGAGCGCCGTCATCACCGCTGACGAGGCGGTCACCGTCAACGGCAAGCAAGTCCTCCTCGGGTAAGAGCATGCTCCCTGCCTCGAACCGCGCCACGGGGACGGTGCTGGCGGACCCCGACGTCTGCCTCACGCCGCCGCTCCTCCCCTACCCCAACACGGCCGCCAACTCGGGCGCCGTGAAGTTCGCGCTGACCGTCATCATCTGCGGCGGCAACGCGCTCAACGTCGGCTCGATCATCGGCCAGAGCACCGGCGACGAGCCCGGCAAGCTCCACTGGACGACCCGCGGCGAGGTGACCTTCCTTCAGGGCTACCCCAAGGTCCTCATCGAGGGCACGCCCGGCGTCTCGCTCACCCACCGCACCTCGTCGAACCGCACCAACGCCGTCGGCCTCCAGGCCGTGCCCAGCGCCACCAACGTGCTCTATGGCCTGCGCAGGGGCGGCGATGCCGACGACGCCGTCGCGATCGCGGAGGAGGTCGATCGGGAGGCCCGCGCGGTCGGCCACGACCTCGGTGAAGACGGCGTGGGCTTCATCGCCATCCCCCTCTTCGCGACCTCGACCCCGGCCCGCGTCCACGCGGCGCTCGCCGACCTCGAGCGGCGCGGGGCGACGGCGGTGGTCTTCGACCTGCGCAAGAACCCCGGCGGCGAGGCGATGGGCGCCATCGAGCTGGCCGGCGACTTCCTCGAACCCGGGAGCGAGATCGCTCGGCTCGTCGACGGCGAGGGCGACGCCGAGGTCTACCGCGCGCGGGCGCGATCGCCCTCCCGCCTGCCCCTCGTCCTCCTCGTCGATGGAGGCACGGCGTCGGCCGCCGAGCTGTTCGCGGGCGCGCTTCGAGCCCATGGCCGCGCGACCCTCGTCGGCGCACGGACCTTCGGCAAGGGCACGGTCCAGCGGGTCACGGCGGGAGGGCGCGAGGAGGTGGCGCGCGTGGTCCTGCCGGGCGGCCGCGAGCTCCACGGCGTCGGCCTCGCTCCCGACGTGGCGGTTCCGCGTTGACAGCCCAGGCGCCGTCGGATTTTCTCGGCGGCGTGAACGACCCCCTCGAGATCCGGATCGAGTCCGAGGCCTTCGACGCCGACGCGGTGCACGTCTTCCGGGTCGAGGGGCGCGAGGCCATCTCGCGCTGCTTCCGGTTCACCATCGACGTCGCGCTCCCCGAGCCCGACGAGCTCGACCCCGTGGCGCTCCTCGGCGTGCCGGCGTCGCTCGTCTTCCGCCGCGGGGCCGAGGTCGTGCGGAGCATCTTCGGCATCATCGCCGAGGTCTCCGATCACCTCGAGACCGAGGCGAGCCACCGCTCCTACCGCGTCGTCTTGGTCCCGCGCGCCGAGCGCCTGTCCCTCGTCGCCACCCAGGAGGTCTACCTCGACGCCTCGGTCCCCGAGCTCATCGCGCAGAAGCTCGCCAACGTCGGCCTCGCCGGCGACGACGCTCCGCAGCGCCTCCTCGGCACCTACGGCCAGCGCTCGATCGTGGTCCAGTACAAGGAGACCGACCTCGACTTCGTCTCGCGCCTCGCCGAGCACCTGGGCATCTTCTACTTCTTCGAGCACGAGGGGGGACGCGACGCCATCGTCTTCGGCGACTACCCGGGGTCGTTCCACGACGTGCCCGGCGCGGCCCTGGTCCCCTTCCGGCCGCGCGGCGAAGGCCTCGACGTCTTCCGCATCGAGTCGACGGCGCGCATGACGCCCTCGGCCTTCTTCGTGCAGGACTTCAACTACCGCGCCCCGCAGGTCGATCTGGTCGGGAGCTACGAGGCGACCTGGGGCCAGGGCGGCGGCGTCGTCGAGTACGGGCCCCACCACAAGACGCCCGACGAAGGCCAGTCGCTCGCCCGCGCCCGCGCCGAGGAGCGCCGCGTCGCCGACGCCTTCTTCACGGGCGAGAGCTCGACCGTGCAGCTCTCGGCGGGCGGCACCTTCACCCTCGAGCACCACGCCCTCCTCGGCGACCGGAAGCTCCTCGTCGTCGAGATCGAGCACCACGCCGAGCAGCCCATCCTCCTCGGCACCGGTTCGGGGCGGCGCTCCTACAAGAACACCTTCCGCGCCGTCGACGCGGGCCTGCCCTACCGGCCCCCGCGCCGCACGCCCAAGCCCCGCATCCACGGCGTGGTCCCCGGCATCGTCGAGCCCCGCCCCGACACCAACGTGGGCACCATCGCCGATCTCGACGACCAGGGGCGCTACACGATCCGCCTCCTCTTCGACGCCACGCCGTTCGGCGAGAGGCAGGCCTCGTCGCCGCGCGTCCGCATGCTCCAGCTCCACGCCGGCCCTGGCTACGGCGTGCACTTCCCCCTCAAGGCCGGCGTCGAGGTGCTGCTCGCCTTCGTCGACGGCGACCCCGACCGGCCCATCATCGTCGGCTGCGCGCCCAACCCGCTCACGCCCTCGCCGGTGGTCTCGGACCAGGCCCTCTACCATCGGATGAACACGGCGACCGGCATCCTCATCGAGATGAAGGACGGCTACTGAGATGGCGGATGACACCCCCGAGATCCAGCCGTTCGGGCGCGCCGCCGTCGGCTCCACGCAGTGGACCCGCGACGGCAAGAGGCACGTCACCTTCGTCTCCAAGGCCACCTACACCATCGGTGAGGGCGGCCCCATGGAGCTCACCGAGCCCGAGCCGCTCCGCGCGCCGCAGGGCGGCGACGCCGGCGACCTCGTACCCTACCGATCGCAAGCCGACATGCTCGTCTTCGGCGATCCCGAGAAGCACCCGGCGGTCACCGGCGTGGGCGTGGCGCGCGAGGGCAGCGTGCTCGCCGCGCAGGCTCCCGTGATCCCGCACCGCGGCGATCGCATCGAGCAACGGAGCCTCGGCATCGGGGCCACCGACGACGCCGCGTGGAGCTCGTACCAAGAAGCTCCTCCGGGCCAGCAGTGCCGCTACCTTCGCCCGGGCGACGAGATCACCGCCGGCTCGCTCCACGGCGTCCTGCCCCCGTGGCGAGGCGCGCTCTACGTCGGCGATCGCGGAGCCTCGCGCGAAGAGGCCGACCCGCTCGACATGGAGGCGGACGGGGTCCACGTCGACCTCGACCGCCGCCTCTGCTCGGTCCTCTATCGCAGCGTCGTCCAGCTCGACGACGACGAGGACCTCGGCGATCGCACCTTCCACCTCGGCGTCGAGCCCTTCGAGGAAGACGACGCCGCGGCCCTCGAGGGCGACGCCACGACGCTCGCGAGTCGAGCCCGTGAAGGCGGTGCGCTCCCGTCGCTCGGGCTCGGCGACGGCGACCTCGGAGCAGGCAACCTCGCGGCTCGCGGTGAGGGAGCGGCGTGGCCCAGGGAAGCATCTCGAAGCCTCGAGGGCGCCGGAGCCACCGAAGGCGACCCGAGGACCCGAGAGCTCTTGCGAAGCCTCGAGGGGGCCCTCGAAGGTTCTCCCGGCGCAGGCGGGCAAGACGCGATCGCCTCCCCCGGCTTCCGCGACTCGGTCGCCGAGGGCATGACAGGCCGAGGGCCTGCCGGAGGTCTCGGCATCCCTGGCCGCGAAGGCGCTCCCGGCATCGCACGCAGCCTCGAGAGGAGCACCGGCGCCCCCGCGGGCGCCATCGGCGATGGTCGCGCCCTCGATCCAGCCTTCTTCAAGGATGAGGCTGCAGCCGGGCCCGCGCGCGGCCCCTACGCCGGCGATCGCGGCGGCGACCGCTACGCCGGCGATCTCCTCTCGTCCTCCCACGGCCCTGGAGGCTCCTCGTCCTCGAGCAGCCTGGGAGACGGCTCCGCCACCCGGGCCTCGGGCACCTCGGCGCCCGGCGCCGCCGCCACCGGCTTCTCGTCCCAGAGCGCGG